>FTIR01001811.1_pt3 | contig 22916 bp, 21 predicted proteins | sample 1658041 | NCBI WGS metagenome assembly FTIR01 (sample SAMEA3914793, study PRJEB12502) | metagenome | biome: forest; material: soil | place: Canada | collected 2011-07-03 | depth 0.3 m | reverse complement strand
GCGCCGCGACGCGATCCTGGCCCAGGGCCTGCCATGGCTGGTGGCCGAGCGCGACGGCCAGGTGCTGGGCTACGCCTACGCCAACCAGTTCCGCCCGCGCCGCGCCTACCGGTTCTGCGTGGAGGATTCGATCTACCTGGCGCCCGCCGCGCGCGGCCAGGGTGCCGGCAAGCTGCTGCTGGTCGAGTTGATTTCCCGCTGCGAACGCCTGGGCATCCGCCAGATGCTGGCCGTGATCGGCGACGCCGAGAACAAGGGATCGATCTCGGTGCACGCCGCCTGCGGCTTCGAGCACACCGGCACCTTCGTCGCGGCCGGCTGGAAGTTCGAGCGCTGGCTGGACGTCGTGATGATGCAGCGCCGCCTGGGCATCGGTGCCGATTCGGCGCCGATCGAGCGCGAGGACCTGGCGTGACGTCGCCGCAGGCGCTGGCCGCCTCCCCCGCCCTGCGCGACCCGGCCGACGTGCCGTCGAAGTCGCTCGCCACCTGGATCGCGTTGATCGGCGGCTGCGTCGGCCTGCACCACTTCTACCTGCACGGCCTGCGCAGCCTCTGGGGTTGGCTCTATCCGATTCCCACCCTCGTGGGCATCGTCGGCGCCATGCGCATGCACGACCAGGGCGTCGACGACCGCCTGTCGTGGGTGCTGATCCCCTGGCTGGGCCTGACGATCTCGGCGGGCATGATGTGCGCGATCGTCATCGGCCTGACCACCGACGCGAAATGGGCCCGGCTGCATGCCGGCGATCCGTCGCAGCCGGTCGTGCGCGCCACCCGCGAAGAGGACGACGAGTCGCCGCCTCCGGGCATCGTCCACACCGGCTGGGCGCCGGTGCTGGGCGTGATCCTTGCGCTGATGATCGGCGGCGGCGTGCTGATGGGCACCATCGCGTTCACGGTGGAGAAGGCGTTCGACGCGCAACGTTGACGCCGCGCTGGCGACGCTGCATCTGAGCCCTGGCCGCGATCCCGTTCCAGGGCACTCAGCCGCGCGGCGCCTCGTCGTCCAGCAACTTCGCGAGCAACGCCTGCAGTTGTTGCCGCTCCGCCTTGGCCAGCGGCGCGAAGGACGCCGCCAGCATCCGGTCGGCCACCGCGTTGCCCGCCGCCAGCATCGCCTCGCCGTCCGGCGTGAGGTGATGCAGGATCGCGCGGCCAACGCCCGCCACGCGGCGGATCAGGCCGCGGTCGACCAGGCGGTTGGCGAGCGAGCCGAAGGACTGGTCGGTCTGGAACGTGAGCCCGGCCAGCTTGTGCGAGGACGATTCCGGCGAACGTGCGATAGCGCGGATTGCATCCCATTGCGCCAGCGTGGTGCCGATCTCGATCAGCGCGGCGTCGAGCGTGCGGTGGTGCTTGTGCTGGACGCGCTTGATCGCGAGTCCCAGGGGCTGCAGGTCTGAAGGCATGGCCAGGTCACCTTGCGGGGAATTTCCAATCATCGTATCATCTTCTTTATATCAATATGCTTACATAAAGGAATCCACCATGACCTCCGCATCCAGTTCCTCCCTGCGCACCGAAACCTTCGCCGACGGCCTGACCCTCACACTGGAGGATCGCGGCCACGGCCCTGCCCTCCTCGTGCTGCACGGCGGCGGCGGCCCGCTGACCGTCGCGCGCTTCGTCGAGACGATGTCCGCGCACGCCCGCGTCATCGCGCCGACGCACCCCGGCTTCGCCGGCACGCCGCGGCCGGAGTCGTTCGACAGCGTCGAGCAGATCGCCGACGCCTATGCCGCGCTGCTGGAGCGGCTGGACCTCGCCGACGTGCTGGTGGTCGGCTTCTCGATCGGCGGCTGGATCGCCAGCGCGCTCGCGCTGCGCGCGGGCCCGCGCCTGCGCGGACTCGTGCTGGTCGACGGCGCCGGCATCACGGTCGACGGCGAGCCCTGCGCCGACGTGTTCGGCCTCACGCCGCAAGAGTTGTCGGCGCTCAGCTATCACGACCCGGCCCGCTACGGCATCGCCCCCGCCGCGCTGAGCGATGCGCAGAAGGCCGGCATGGCCGCCAACATGAAGACGCTGGCTGTCTACGGGCGCGCGCGCGACATGGGCGACCCGGCCCTGCGCGCGCGTCTCGCGAGCGTGCGCGTGCCCGTGCTGGTGGTGTGGGGAGACAGCGATCGCGTCGTCACGCCGGCCTACGGGCGGGCGGTGGCGGAGTCGTTCCCGAATGCGCGCTTCGAGCTCATCGCGGCGTGCGGCCACATGCCGCAGATCGAGCAGCCGGCGCGCTTGCAGGAGCTGGTCGCGGGCATGGGCTGAGGCGCCTGCGCCCAGGCATTGGATGGCCTTCTCTAAATTTGATGTTGCACTGCAGCATGAATGAATTAGAATTGCTGCACCGCACAAATCTTGTTGGAGATCCTCATGACCACGACCACCGCCTTCGCCTTCCCGTCCTTCCCCGGCGCCGAAAAGTTCGCTCCCGAAGCGATCCAGGCCAACCTGCGCCCGGTCATGGAACAGATGCAAGCCTGGGCCGACCTCGGCAAGAAGCACTTCGAGGAAAGCCGCCTGGCGACCGAAGCCGCGCTGAAGTCGCTGACGGGCATCAAGGATCCCCAAGCCGCCGTCGAACTGATCAAGGCGAACGCCAAGCAAGGCCTGACCCTGGCCGGCGAACAGCTGCGCGCCTCGGCCGACCTGGGCGTCCAGCAATTCCACGCCACGCTCGACGCGACCGCCGCCAAGCTGCCGCAGCCGGAAACGTTCGCGCCGCTGACCAAGGGCCTGAAGACCGGCGTCGACATGGCGCACTCGTCGCTGTCCAACGTCATCGACCAGGTCGCTCCGACCGCCGTCAAGAAGACGACCCGCCGCGCCTGATACGCGGCCTCGCGCGGCGGCTCGAACGAGCCGTCGCGAGTCTGCACGCAAGACGCCCTTGCCACTTCCGGTGGCGAGGGCGTTTTTCTTTCTAGATCCGCACGTTCTCCACCAGGAAATCGAGCAAGGCCCGCACGCGCGCCGGCAGGTAGCCGCCGTGCCCGAGGAAGACCGCGTGGATCTCCTCGAGGTCGCCCGGGTTGAACGCCTCCAGCACCGGCACGAGACGGCCCGCGGCGATGTCGTCGCGCGCGTGGAACAACGCCAGCCGCGCCAGGCCCACGCCGGCCACGGTCAGGCGCTGCAATGACGCGCCGTCGCTGACCTGCGTGTTGCCCACGGCGGGAATGGTCACCAGCTTGCCGCCTTCGTTCAGCGGCCAGCCGTTGAGCGTGCGCGTCCGGTTGAAGCCCAGGCAGTTGTGGTGCGCCAGGTCGGCCGGCGTCTGCGGGGTGCCGTGCCTGGCCAGGTAGGCCGGCGCCGCGAGAATGGACTTGCGCGTCGCGCCCAGCTTGCGCGCGACCAGGCTGGAACTCTTCAACGGCCCCGCGCGCACGGCGACATCGGTGCGGTGCTCGATCAGGTCGATCACCTCGTCGGTGAGCACGATGTCCAGCGTGATCTCGGGATAGCGCTCGAGGAACGCGGGCACCAGCGGCAGCAGCGCGGCCTCGCCGAACGGCACGTTGGCGTTGATGCTCAGGCGACCGCGCGGCGCATCGTTGGCCGCCGCCCCGCGTTCGGCCTCGGCCAGGTCGGCCAGCACGCGCACGCTGCGCTCGTAGAAGACGCTGCCCTCGGCCGTGAGCTGCACCTGGCGGGTGGAGCGATTGAGCAGGCGCACGCCCAGCCGGGCCTCGAGGCGCCCCACCAGCTTGCTGACCGCCGACGGCGTCAGCGCGAGCGCGCGTGCCGCGGCCGAGAACCCGCCGAGTTCCACCACGCGGACGAACACGTCCATCTCTCCGGAGCGGTTGACTTCCTGTCGACTCATGTGACTTCAATTCACAAGTGTTCTTCTCCAGGGCAGTCTAGTCGCAAGCAGCGTTCGCCGCCACCATGGGAGCCATCGTTGTTCTTCCGGAGCTTTTCGTGCCTCTCGCCCTCTATGCCCTCACCGCCGGCGCCTTCGGCATCGGCGTCACCGAATTCGTCATCATGGGACTGCTGCTCGACATGGGCGCCGACCTGGGCGTGTCGATCCAGGCCGCCGGCCTGCTGATCTCCGGCTACGCGATGGGCGTGGTGGTCGGCGCGCCGGTGCTCACCGTGCTGACCCGGAACTGGCCGCGCAAGACGGTGCTGCTCGCGTTGATGGCCATCTTCACGATCGGCAACGCCGCCTGCGCGCTGGCGCCCACCTACGGGCTGCTGATGGCGGCCCGCGTGCTCACCGCGTTCGCCCACGGCAGCTTCTTCGGCGTCGGCGCCGTGGTCGCCACCGGCCTCGTCGCGACGGACAAGCGCGCGTCGGCCATCGCGGTCATGTTCACCGGCCTGACCGTGGCCAACGTGCTGGGTGTGCCGATCGGCACCTGGCTGGGCCAGGCCTACGGCTGGCGCGCCACGTTCTGGGCCGTGGCCGGCGTGGGCGTGCTGGCCCTGGCCATCATCGCGGCGTTCGTGCCGCGCGACGCCGTGGCGCCGGAGAAGATGGACTGGCGCGCCGACCTCGCCGCGATGGGCCGCCGCAGCGTGTTGCTGGGCCTGGCCACCACCGTGCTGGGCTACGGCGGCGTCTTCGCCGTGTTCACCTACATCGCGCCGCTGCTGACGCAGATCACAGGCTTCGACAAGAGCGCCGTGCCACCCATCCTGCTGGTGTTCGGCGGCGGCCTGGTGGCCGGCAACATCCTGGGCGGCAAGCTGGCCGACCGCCGGCTCGAGGCGACCGTGCTGGGGTCGCTGGTCGCGCTCGCGGCGGTGCTCGCGGGCATGAGCTTCGCGCTGCACAGCCATGTGCTGGCCATCGTCTTCGTCGGCCTGCTGGGCGTGGCGGCCTTCGCCACCGTGGCGCCGCTGCAGATGTGGGTGCTGTCCAAGGCCGACGGCGCCGGCGCGACGCTGGCCTCCAGCTTCAACATCGCCGCGTTCAACCTCGGCAACGCGCTGGGCGCGTGGGTGGGCGGCGTGGTGATCGCCAGCGGGCCGGGCCTGCCGGCCGTCACGTGGGTGGCCATGCTGCTGCCGCTGGCGGCCGTGGCGATCGCGGTCTTCGCCATGCGCGCGCAGCGCGCGGCGCCGCGCGCTCCCGCGCGCGTGCCGGCGTGAAGCGACCGTTCGCCCCCCACTTCGAAGTCTCGATCGGCGTCCATCTCGCGCCGTCGCGTTGAACCGGATCGCCGGGCGCAGCCATCCACAGGCGGACCGGACCTGGTCGGGGATGTCCCTGCGTCGTCGTACCCGATGGGCCGAACCCGCGCGTCCACGCAATTGCCACACAGGAGATCCTGATGAACGCGAATCCAGTCTCGCTCCCCGTACTCGCCCTTGCTGTCGGGTTGGCCGCGACATCGATGTCGAGCCATGCCGTGCAGGTCTCGGTCGACAACCTCGTGACGGACAACCAGGGCGCCAATGCCGCGCAGATCACCGACCCCGGCCTCGTCAACGGCTGGGGCATCTCGTATTCGCCCACCAGTCCGTTCTGGGTCTCGTCCAACGGTGGCGGCACCTCGACCCTCTACCGCGTCGATCCGGCAACGCAGGCCACCACCAAGGTCCCGCTGACGGTGGCGATTCCCGGCGCCGGCAGCGTCACCGGACAGGTGTTCAACGCCGGCGGCGCGGGCCAGTTCAACGGTGACAATTTCCTGTTCGTCAGCGAGGACGGCACCGTCTCGGGCTGGCGCGGCAGCCTCGGGACCAGCGCCGAAGTGCTCGCCTCGGTCAACGGCATCTACAAGGGCGCGGCCTTCGCGACCGTGGGCGGCAACAGCTACCTCTACGCCGCCGACTTTGGCCGCGGCTCGATCGACGTGTTCAAGGGCAACGTCGCCGCCACCAACCTGACCGGCTCGTTCACCGACGCGTCGCTGCCGTCGGGCTACGTGCCGTTCAACGTCCAGGCCCTGGCCGGTTCGCTGTTCGTCACGTACGCGAAGCGCAACGGGAGCAGCGGCGACGAGACCGACGGGGCCGGGCTCGGCTACGTCGATCGCTACGACCTGCAGGGCAACCTGCTCGGTCGCGTGGCGAGCGGCGGCGTGCTGGACGCGCCGTGGGGCCTGGCCATCGCCCCTGGTTCGTTCGGGGCGCTGGCGGGCTCGCTGCTGGTCGGCAACTTCGGCGACGGGCACATCAGAGCCTACAACCTGGCCACCGACTCGCTCATGGGCCAGGTGGACGGCACCAACGGGCAAGCACTGGCCATCGACGGGCTCTGGGGCTTGAGCGTGGGCAACGACGGCGGCGCCGGCAGCAGCCAGTCGCTCTATTTCACCGCGGGCCCGAGCGACGAGACGCACGGGCTGTTCGGGGTGCTGCAAGCCGTGCCGGAGCCGGACAGCGCGGCCTTGTTGACTGCAGGCCTGATGCTGCTGGGTTGGGGCATCTCGCGGCGCGCGGGTCGGTCCTCGCGGGACTGAGCGCGGAAGTGCCGGACGGTCAGGTCTTGCCTCTTGATACGGCAGTGGGTATCAAAAGGAAAGACCTGACCCCGTACCGCGCGTGACCCCGTACCGCGCCGTCAAGGCGAATCCCGGTGGTCGCCGGCACGGGGTTTGCCGCACAGCGGCCCTCTGCACATCCTCGCCGGTGACTGCCGACGCGCACGCATGGGTCGAACGGCCGAACCCCGATGGCGCTCGGCATGTGCGCGGTAGTTGGCCCGCTGAAGGGGGCCGGGCATCTCCCGCCCGCATTCGAATTCGACATGCGGCTGAAGGGGAGTCGCGGACTCGCCCGGACAATGACATCATCCATCTACCGCAGTCGCCGCCCGGTGTCGACGAAGCTGCTGCACCACAAAGGACCCCACGATGAAACGGCCTTCGCGACTCGGTTCGGCAGCGGCCATGACGGGCATCCTCTTCACCCTGCTCGGCCTGGCGCTGGCGGGAGGCGGCGCCTGGCTCGCCGTTCTGGGCGGCTCGATCTTCTATGTCATCGTCGGCTGCGCCACCGTCGCTACCGGCATCTTGCTGATCGCTCGACGCCACGTCGCGCTGCACGTTTTCGCGGCGGTACTCTTGGTCACCGCGCTCTGGTCGATCCATGACATCGGCTTCGACTGGTGGCCGATGGCAGCGCGCGTCGACGTCTTCTTCATCCTCGGACTCTGGCTGCTCACACCGTGGGTCACGCGCCAGCTCGACCGGAACGGGATGCCTCCCACCACAAGCTCGAAGCTGCCGCTGTGGGCCGGCATCGCCGCGATGGCGATCGTCATGGCGATCGCTCTCGGGTCCGACGATCACGATATCAGCGGGGTCATGGCGAGCTCGCCGGCGTCCGAACCCGCCACCCCGGCGACAGCGAATGCCAGCCAGCAGCCCGACGACGACTGGCGCGACTACGGCCGCACTCAATTCGGCCAGCGCTATTCGCCGTTGCGGCAGATCACGCCGGCCAATGCCGGGAACCTGCAGGTCGCCTGGACTTTCCGAACCGGCGACCTCGCCGGCAAGAGCGACCCGACCGAGACGACCTTCGAGGTCACTCCGATCAAGGTTCGCGACACCTTGTACCTGTGCTCGCAGCATCAGCGGCTGTTCGCGCTGGATGCGAAGACCGGCCAGTTGCGCTGGTCCTACGACCCCAAGGTGAAGGACAACCCGACCTTCCAGCACCTGACCTGCCGCGGCGTTTCCTATCACGAGACTCCACCCGACGCGATCCCGGCCGGCGCCCCCGCGCAGGCCGAATGCCCGCGCACCATCTTCCTGCCGGTCAACGACGGACGCATGATTGCGCTCGATGCCGACACCGGCAAGCTCTGCGACAGCTTCGCCGACCACGGCACGCTGAACCTCGAAGGCGGCATGGGCGAGCAGACGCCGGGGTTCTACGAGCCCACCTCGCCGCCGATCGTGAGCGACAGGATCCTCGTCGTCGGCGGCGCCGTGATCGACAACTATTCGACCCGCGAGCCGTCGGGCGTGATCCGTGGTTTCGACATCCGCACCGGCCGCCTGGTCTGGGCCTGGGACGCCGGCGCGGCTGACGAAAATGCACTGCCGTCGGCCTCGCACACTTACACGAACAACTCGCCCAACTCCTGGATGACGGCGTCCTACGACCCGAAGCTCGGCCTGGTGTACCTGCCCATGGGCGTGCAGACCCCCGACATCTGGGGCGGCAACCGGACGCCGTTGGCCGAACGCTATTCGAGTGCGCTGGTGGCGCTCGACATCGACACCGGCAAGCGCGTCTGGTCCTATCAGACGGTGCACCACGATCTCTGGGACATGGATCTGCCTTCCCAGCCGACCCTGGTCGATCTGCAGACCGCGACGGGCATCGTCCCCGCGATCATCCAGCCCGCCAAGACCGGCAATCTCTTCGTGCTCGACCGCCGAACAGGCGTTGCCATCGTGCCCGCGCCCGAGCGGGCCGTCCCGCAAGGCGCAGCGCCCGGGGACCATGTGTCGCCGACCCAGCCGTTCTCCGAACTGACCTTCCGGCCCGAAGCGAAGTTGACCGGTGCCGACATGTGGGGCGCGACGATCTTCGACCAGATGGCCTGCCGGATCATCTTTCACCGCCTGCGCTATGAAGGGACGTTCACGCCCCCATCGCTGCAGGGAACGCTGGTATTTCCGGGCAACCTCGGTATCTTCGAATGGGGCGGGATCGCAGTCGATCCGGTACGGCAGATCGCCATCGCCAACCCGATGAACATCCCCTTCGTGTCGAAGTTGATCCCGCGCGGTCCGGACAATCCGGCCGCACCGAACCATGCGCACCCCTCGGGCAGCGAGCTCGGCGTGCAGCCGATGTACGGCACACCGTACGGCGTGACGCTCAACCCGATGTTGTCGCCAGTCGGACTGCCCTGCCTGCGCCCGCCCTGGGGCTACATGGCAGGCATCGATCTCAAGTCGCGCAAGGTCGTCTGGATGCACCGCAACGGCACGATCCGCGACAGTTCCCCCCTCCCGATTCCGATCAAGATGGGCGTTCCGATGCTGGGCGGCCCGATGACGACCGCCGGCGGCGTCGCGTTCCTGACGTCGACGATGGACTACTACATTCGCGCCTATGACGTGCAGACGGGCGAACAGCTCTGGCAAGACCGTCTTCCGGCGGGCGGTCAATCCACGCCGATGACCTACGCCGTCGACGGAAAACAGTACGTCGTCACCGCGGCCGGAGGCCACGGCTCGTTCGGAACCAAGGCCGGCGACTACGTGATCGCGTACACGCTGCCGAAATAGTCCATTCCAGCATTGAACCGCTCACTCAAATCCGGTTCAGCCCCAGCAGTTGTATCAGCACCCACGCGATGCCGCCGAGCGCCAGGAGCGAAAGCACCACCACCAGCGTGACGCGCGGCCCGGCTTTGGCGAGTTGCCGGACGTCGACACCCAGCCCCAGGGCGGCCATCGAGATGATGGTCAGGCAATTCGACACCTCGGAGAGAGGGCCGAGCAGCGCTTGCGGGATGGCGCCGAACGATCGCAGGCCGATCATCAGGAGAAAGCCGACGATGAACCACGGGACGAGTTCACCGAGGCTCGCCGGCATGCGGGGCCTTCGAGTCGCGGCGGCCTGCTGCCCGACGTTCGGTGCCTTGTCCGGCGCGCCTCGGTCCCGCCCGACCAGGACGGACAGTCCCAGTACGACCGGGCCCAGCATGAGAACGCGAACCAGCTTGACCAGGGTGCCGACCTGTGCCGACAGCGAACTGATCGGCGCCGTGGCCGCGAGCACCTGCGGCACGGCATACACGGTCAATCCCGCCAACACGCCGAATCCGGTGGGCGTCATGTGAAGGAACAACGCGATCAACGGCAGACCCAGCACGACCGCGACTCCAAGAATGGCGGTGAACGCAATGGCGCCTGCGACATCGTCGCCGTGCGCGTCGATGATCGGCGCCACGGCAGCGATGGCCGAGTTGCCGCAAATGGAATTGCCGCATGCGATCAACACCGCCATCTTCCGCGGCAGCCCGAACATGCGACCGAATCCATAGCTGAGGAAGATGGACAGGAAGACCACCGCGACGATCCCGGCAAGGAGTGCGCCGCCCGCCTTCTCGATCATCAGCGCGCTGACATTCGCGCCCAACAGGACCACGGCGACCTCGAGCAAGGTCTTGGAACTGAACTTGATGCCGGCGCTCCACTGCTGACCCGGCGTCCAGACAGTCCGGATGCAGGTACCGACGACGATCGCGATCACGAGCGATTCGAGCCAGGCCCGGCCCAGCAATTCGGTTTCGACGTACTGAAGCGCGTCAGCCACGCCCATCACTGCCAGGCAGAGCGCCAGCCCCGGAAAGATCGAAGCAGGCGACGAGCGGCTCGGCGCTGCTTGAATGGATGCGGTGTTCATGCAGGCGAATATCCCCGCATCCAATCAACCTGTAAAACTCTTTGCTCATGTCGAATCAACCTACTTAACAGGTAGATTGATCTCGCCGAAGGCGTCTTGCCGGACTCGAGGGTCGCCGTTCAGCCCGATCCGGACTCGAGGCCCACCTCGCTGTCGACTTGCCTGGATCCACGGGCGATCGGTCGGTAGCGTCGTGTCGACATCTTGAGTCGACGGTGTACAAACATCGCACCCGCCCGAAACTTTCCGAACGAGACGAGACACTGGGGCGGATGCCCACATTCGCCGCCAGGCGCCAAGGAGACATCATGACCGTGAAGCGCATGGACAACGTCGGCATCGTGGTCGAAGACCTCGATGCCGCCATTGAGTTCTTTGCCGAACTTGGCCTCGAGCTCGAGGGGCGCGCGCCCATCGAAGGAGACTGGGCAGATGGCGTCACCGGATTGCGCGGCATGCGCGTCGAAATTGCCATGATGCGTACGCCCGACGGCCACAGCCGGCTCGAGATGTCCCGATTCCTCGCGCCACCTGCGGTCGCCGATCACCGTCGCACTCCGGTGAACGCGCTTGGCTACCTGCGCGTCATGTTTACCGTGGAGGACATCGACGACACGCTTGCCCGTCTCGGTAAACGCGGCGCGGAACTCGTCGGCAAAGTGGCCCAGTACGAAAACACGTATCGGCTCTGCTACATCCGGGGCCCCGAAGGAATCCTCATCGGGCTCGCTCAGGAGCTCGGGCATGGCGCCTGACCACTCCATCGAGCGCACGACGACACCCGGCCAGGACAAGAAGTCGCCAGCGACCGCTCCCGGGGAAGCGGCGTTGACGATCAGCATGCGCCCTACTTCGAGAACCAACCGGAGACGTGCTGGCGCATGCGCTGGAAGAATCCCGCGCGCTCCACGCCGGCCAGCGCGATGACCGGCGCCTCCCCGACTTGCTTGCCGTTGGCGGTGGCGACGACCTTGCCGATCACGGCGCCCTTGGAAATCGGCGCCTCCAGACCCGGGTTCAGCGCGACCGAGGTCTTGACCGCGGCGCCTTGTCCCTTCGGTATCAGCAGCGTCCACGACTGTGCAACGCCGGCCGCGACATCGGGCGCCACGCCATACAGCACCTTGGCGGTCGCCAGTGTCGCGCCTGCCTGGACAGGGGTCGTCTCTTCGAAGTTGCTGTAGCCCCAGTTGAACAGCACCCGGGTCTGGTCAGCTCGAGCTTGCGTGCTGTTCGCGTTCATGATGACCGAAATCAGGCGCATCCCGTTTCGCTTGGCCGATGCGGTCAAGCAATACCCAGCTTCCTCCGTGTGCCCGGTCTTGAGTCCGTCGACGGTCGGATCGGTGTACAGCAACGCATTGCGATTGCCCTGCTTGATGCCGTTGTAGGTGAACTCGCGCTCCGCGTAGATCGGGTAGTACTCGGCGCTGTTGCGGATGATCGCCTGCGCGAGCACGGCGAGGTCGCGTGCCGAGGCCTTGTGGCTCGGGTCGGGCAGCCCGGCCGAATTTTCGAAGTGGGTGTGCGTCATTCCCAGCTTCGCCGCCTCGGCGTTCATCATCGCGGCGAACCCGGATTCCGAGCCGCCGATGTGCTCGGCCAACGCCTTGGAGGCGTCGTTCCCGCTGTCGATGACGACCCCGCGCAGCATGTCGATCAAGGAGGCTTGCGCGTTGAGCGGAACGAACATGCAACTGTCGCCGTCCTTGCCGCCGCGGCACCAGGCGCTCAGGCTCATGGTGACCGGTTCGCTGGGCTTCAGTTTGCCGCTCTTCAGCCCTTGTTCCACCAGGTAGCTGGTCATCATCTTGGTCAGGGACGCGGGCGGAAGCGGTACGTCCGCATTGGACGAGGCGAGGATCTGCCCCGTGTTGAAGTCCATCAGGACCCACGCGCCGTTGGCGAGCACCGGCACCGAGAGTCCGTTCGCGTCGGTGGTCATCGCAGGTTCGGTGGCTGCGGCCGGCTTCGGCTTGCGAGCTGCTGCGTGGGGCTTGGGATGCGGCGCGCCGGAAGCCGTCCCAGCCGAGGCGACCAGGATCGCGGTTGCAAGGATTGAAGGAAGCAGGGGTGCAGTGCGGAGACGGAGAGTCATTGAGAGATGCTTCCTGAAGAAGCCAGTATGTTGCTCGCGACCCGTCAGGGACGGTGAAATCCGGTTCGGCGTCGCTGGGTGTGCTCGACAGTGAGTCGCGCGTGGATCATGGCCAATTGTGGCGGATCTGCATGCCCCACTGACCCGGTTGGTGACTGCGCCGACGCGCGCTCCCGCGCGCGTGCCGCGCGTGGCGCCTCGGATCAGAACAGGAACCCGCTCGCCGCCGCGAACACCGCCGCCACCAGCCCCGACGCCGGAATCGTGAAGATCCAGGCCCAGACGATGTTGCCGGCCACGCCCCAGCGCACGGCCGAGGCGCCGCGCACGGTGCCCACGCCGACGATGGCGCCGGTGATCGTGTGCGTGGTGGACACCGGCACGCCCAGCGCGGACGCGGTGAACAGCGTCAGCGCGCCGCCGAACTCGGCGCAGAAGCCGCCCACCGGTTTCAGCTTGGTGATGCGCTGGCCCATGGTCTTGACGATGCGCCAGCCACCGAACATCGTGCCCAGGCCGATGGCCACGTAGCAGGCCCAGATCACCCAGCTGGGCGGCATCGCGGTGCCGCCCGGGGCGTACTGCGTGGCCACCAGCAGCATCCAGATGATGCCGATCGTCTTCTGCGCGTCGTTGCCGCCGTGGCCCAGCGAATAGAGGCCGGCCGAGACGAGCTGCAGCCGGCGGAACCAGCCGTCGATGCGCAGCGGCGACTGCCGTCGACAGATCCACGACACCGCGATCAGCGTCAGCGCCCCCAGGATGAAGCCCAGCAGCGGCGAGATGATGATGAAGGCCACCGTGGGCCAGATGCCCGACAGGATCAGGTGCGCCGCGCCGCCGCGGCCGATCACCGCGCCGACGATGCCACCGATCAACGCGTGCGAGCTGCTGGACGGAATGCCGAACCACCACGTGACCAGGTTCCACGTGATGGCGCCCACCAGCGCGCCGAAGATCACGTGCTGGTCGACGAACGAGATGTCGACGATGCCCTTGCCCACCGTCGCCGCGACCTTCAGGTGGAAGACCCAGATCGCGACGATGTTGAAGAAGGCCGCGAACAGCACCGCGGTCTGCGGCTTGAGCACGCCGGTGGAGACGACGGTGGCGATGGAATTCGCGGCGTCGTGGAAGCCGTTCATGAAGTCGAACAGCACCGCCAGCACGACGAGCATGGCGACGAGGCCGAAGCCGATCTGGATCGAGTGCATTAGACGTTCACGAGTTCTCGAGGATGATGCCCTCGACGATGTTCGCGACGTCTTCGCAGCGATCCGAAATGGTCTCCAGGTGCTCGTAGATCGCCTTCAGCTTGATCAGCTCGCGGGTGTCGATCTCGTCGCGGAACAGGCGCGACATGGCCGCGCGCATCACGCGGTCGGCGTCGGACTCGAGGCGGTCGATCTCCTCGCAGGTCTTGAGCGCGGCCTCGGCCACGTCGGGATGCTTCAGGCGCGGCAGCAGGCTGACCACGTGCTGGACCCGGTCGCAGCAACGCACCGAGATCTCGCACAGGCGCATCACGTCCTCGCCGATTCGCTGCACGTTGTACAGCGACAGCACTTCGCTGGAGTCCTGCAGCAGGTCGATGATGTCGTCCATCGAGTTGATCAGGCTGCGGATCTGCTCGCCGTCGATCGGCGTGATGAAGGTCCGGTGCAGCAGGCGGTGCACTTCGGCGGTGACCTTGTCCGCGGCACGTTCGGCGACGTCCACTTCCGACGCGTACTTCTCGCGCAGCGGGATGTCGTTGTAGTTCTGGATCATCGCCATGAAGGCGCGCGCCCCCTCGGTCGTGAACGCCGAGTGCTGATTGAACAGCTCGAAAAAATTGCCCTCGCGCGGCAGCAATTTGCTGAACCACATGGTCTGGATCCTCTTTGTGCTCTGGTGCGGCCAGGGTTTCAGCCGTCTGGATGCGGTGACTTCGACGGCCGGGCCGCAGGCGCGGCCACGGAGACAGGGTCGAAGTTGGGTGGCCTGCATTGTACGAGGCCACTGTCACGAATCTGTCACATGGCCTGTGGCGGATGTCGCGAATGGCGCGTTCAGGCGTCCAGGCGCCCCACCCGCTGGCCGGGATCGTCGCCCGCGCGGGCCAGGCGATCGGCGACGCGTCCGGCCCCGGGGATGACGCCGTGCGGCCAGAGTTCGGCCAACGGCGCCAGCACGAACGCGCGTTGCGCGGCACGCGGATGCGGCACGGTCAGCCGTTCGTCCGTCAGCGTGAGCCCGCCGTCGTCGCCGACGACGCCGTACAGCAGGACGTCCAGGTCCAGCGTGCGCGGCGCGTTGCGATAAGGCCGCTCGCGGCCGAAGCGCTGCTCGATCGCCTGCAACGCATCGAGCAGCGCGTGCGGCGCGAGCGCTGTGCGCAGGCGCGCCACCGCATTGACGTAGTCGGGGCCGCTCGACGCTATGGGGGCGCTGCCGTACAGCGCCGAAGCCTGGAAGCTGCCCGGCGCGGCCAGCGCCTGCAGTTCGGTCAGCGCGTCGCGCAGCGTGGCGCGCGCGTCGCCGAGGTTGGCGCCCAGGCCGATGAAGACCGTGGCGCCGCCGGCCGCGTCATTCGGCGGCGTCGGCTTCGCCGTCGTCATCCTCGTCGTCCTTGAAGGCCGGCGCGCCGGGCTTCTTGCGGCCGCCGCCGCCGCGACGGCGGCGCGTGGTGTTGGCCTTCTTCTCCACCTTGTCCAGCAGTGCGCGCGCGCCGGCGATGTCGGCGTCGGTGGCGCCATCGGCGATCGCCACCAGCATCAGGTCGGCGAACTCGCGCAGCAGCTCCTGCGTGGCGGTGAGCGGCGGCGCGTCGGGGCCGACGGTGCCGAACGGCAGCTCGGTGTTGTCGAACAACGCGCGCATCGCGATCCGGTCGTCCTCGGTGGCGCCGTCGGCGAGCGCGGCGCGCGCGGTGGACGCGAGCTGCAGCATCTGCTGCTTGGCGGCGCTGATGCGCGGGGCGGGCGCGGGCGCGCGCTCGACGTCGGCAGCGGCTGCGGGCGCATCGCTCGCCGCCTTGATCGGGCGCGGATCGCGCATCGGCGCCTTGGGCTCGCGTGGCCTGGACTGCGCGAGCTTCTTGGCGGCCTCCATCAGCACCCGGCGCTGTTCATCGTCGCCCATCGAATAGTCTTCCCACCACTCGACGAGTTCCATGTCGATCTCGCCCGCATCGGCGCGCAAGCGCATGAAGTCGAACGCGGCGCGAAAGCGCGGCTGGGCCAGCATCGCGGCCGGCGAGCTGCCGGTGCGCTTGTCGAAGCGCGGCTGCATCAGCCAGATCTCGCGCATGTCGCCGGCCAGCTTGCCGCGACCGGAGATGTCGCCGATACGGGCGTCGAAGGTGGCGTCGACGGCCATCTGCAGCGCAGACATCAGCGGCTCGCCCTCGTCGCGCAAGGTCTGCCAGCGCGCGGACACCTCGTGCCAGAACACGCAGGCCATCAGGAAGCTGGGGGCGACCGGCTTGCCTTCGTTGACGCGGCGGTCGGTGTCGGCCAGCGCGCGGTTGACGAAGGCCTCGCGCGCCGGGTTCTTTGCGATGCCCTCGAAGTGCGCGTCGAGGATGGGGAAGGTCTTGCGATCGAGGCCGTACTTCTTGAGCACCTCCAGGCTGGCCAGCGAGTGGCCGGTCTGCAGCAGCTTGATCATCTCGTCGAACAGGCGCGACGACGGCACGTTGGCCAGCAGCGCCTTCATCCCACGGATCGGCGCTTCGGTCCTGGCCTCGATCTTGTAGCCCATCTTGGCCGCGAAGCGCAGCACGCGGATGATTCGCACCGGGTCTTCGCGATAGCGCGTCTCCGGGTCGCCGATCATGCGCAGCAGCTTGGCCTTCGAGTCGGCCATGCCGCCGTGGTAGTCGACGACGATCTGCGTCTCGGGGTCGTAGTACATCGCGTTGACGGTGAAGTCGCGGCGCGCGGCGTCCTCGTTCTGCGGGCCCCAAACGTTGTCGCGCAGCACGCGGCCGCTGGCGTCCACCGCGTGGCTCTTGCCGTCGAGTTCGTTGCGCGAGGTCTTCTCGTTGCCCTTGACCGCGGCCGCGTCGACGGCGTTGTCCAGGTAGGCGCGGAACGTGGACACCTCGATCTGCTCGTGCTCGCGCCCGCGTCCGTAGATCACGTGCACGAGGCGGAAGCGCCGGCCCACGATGAAGGCGCGCCGGAACAGCGCCTTCACCTGCTCGGGCGTCGCGTTGGTGGCGACGTCGAAGTCCTTCGGGCGCAGGCCCACCAGCAGGTCGCGCACGGCGCCGCCGACGATGTAGGCCTCGTAGCCCGCGTCCTTGAGCGTCTTGACGACGCGCACCGCGGGCTCGGCCACCAACTTCGGATCGATCTTGTGCTGGTCGACGCCGTACTCCATGCGTTGGCCGAGCGACACGCCATCGGGCAGCGCGGCGGCATCCGCCGTGGGGGGCGCCTTGCCCAGCAGTCGGTCGATGAATTTGCGGATCATTCGAAAAGCCTCAGGAATCGCCAGCCACGCTCGGCGGCCACCGCTTCGAGCGCGGCCGACGGATTGGTCGCGACAGGGTCGGTGGCCCGCTCCATGAGGGGCAGGTCGTTGATGGAGTCACTGTAAACGCTGATGCGATCGAAATCGTTCCAGCCGGCCTGCTGCGCGGCGAGCCATTGCTCGACCCGCGTGACCTTGCCGTGCTGGTACGTCGGCACGCCCTTGATGGCACCCGTGACGGCGCCGCTGCCATCGCGCTCGAGCTCGATCGCGAGCAGCTCGGGCACGCCGAACGCCTGGGCGATCGGACGGGTGACGAATTCATTGGTGGCGGTGACGATGGCCACCAGGTCGCCCGCGTCCTGGTGCTTCTTCACGAGCGCCAGCGCCTGCGGGGTGAGCATCGGACCGATGATCTCGTGCATGAAGCGCGCGTGGACATCGGCCTGCTCCTGCGGCGAGCGGTGGCGCCAGACGGAGGTGGCGAAGGCGACGTAGGCGTGCACGTCGAGCGCGCCGGCCACGTAGGTGGCGTAGAACTCGTCGTTGCGGCGGCGCCAGGTGTCGCCGTCGGCCCAGCCGACGGCCACCATGAACTCGCCGAACGAGTGGTCGGAATCGCCCGCGATGAGGGTGCCGTCGAGGTCGAAGAGAGTGAGGTTGCGGGCGGTCATTCGGCGGCCGATTGTTCTTCGTCGAGCATGCGCTTGAGCAGCGGCACGGTGACGGCGCGCTTCTCGGCCAGCGCGAAGCCGTCGAGGCGATGCAGCAGGTGCATCAGGCTCTTCAGGTCGCGGGCGAAGCGCGCCAATACGTAGTCCAGGACGTCGTCGCCCAGCACGATGCCGCGACGGCGGGCTTCCTGGTGCAGGGCGTCGCGCGTATCGACTTCCGCCAGCGGCTGCACGGCGTGCACCGGGCCCCAGCCGAGGCGCGTTCGCAGATCCTCGCGCACCTGCAGATCGACGGGCGGCAGGCGGCCGGCGGACGCGAACTGCACGCCCAGGCGGGCGCCCGCGGCGGGCGATTCGGACAGCGCCAGCGCGGCGCCGGCGACGCCGTCGCCCAGCGCGTGGATCACGCCGCCGACGCGGCTCCCGGCCTCGACGAACAGCGTGAAGGCCGCGTGCTGCTGCTCGGCGCTGAACTGGTCGACGCCATCGAGCAGCACCAGCGCCGCGTCGTCGGCCAGCTCCCACGGCGTGCTCGAGGCGACGTCGAACCATTGCGCCACCAGGCCGGACTCGATCGCTCGGGCCTGCAGCTCGCGCAGCAACTGCGTCTTGCCGCTGCCCGCCGGGCCCCACAGGTAGATCGGCGCGCCGGGCCACCCTTGTTCGCGCAGTTGGGCAACTACGGCGGCGTTGTCCCCGGGCAGGAAGCCGGCGAACGGCGGCAGGGGATCCCAGGCGAGATCGAGGATCAGCTGTTTCATGTGCGATAGAACGCGCTGGCGCGGTAGGCCGCCAGCGCGTGGCGAAGCGCGACCACGCCCAGGGCGCTCACCGGCAGCGCCACCAGCACGCCGACGAAGCCGAACACCTCGCCGAAGCCCAGCAACGCCAGGATGACGGCCAACGGGCTGAGCCCGATGCGCTCGCCCACCAGGCGCGGCGTGAGCACGAAGCTCTCCAGCACCTGGCCGAGCGCGTAGACGGCGGCCACTCCGGCGATGCCATGCCAGCCCGTGAACTGGATCGCGGCCGTCATCAGCGCCAGCACCAGGCCGGTGGTGTAGCCGAGGTAGGGAATGAACACGGCCAAGCCGGTGAAGACGCCGATCGGCCACGCGAGGTTCAGGCCGGTGAGCATCAGGCACAGCGGGTAGAACAGCGCCATCGCGCCCATCACGGAGAGCTGTCCCTTCAGGTACTGGCGCAGCATCGTGTCGCACTCGCCCAGGAAACGGGCCAGGCCCTCGCGCGACTGCAGCGGCACGAGCTTCCAGGCGCCGCCGGTCACCGACTCGGCATCGATCAGCAGGTAGAACACCAGCACGGGCACCAGCACCAGGAAGCCGACGATCGTCGCCAGCCAGCTGCCGCCGATGCGCGCCGAGCTGAGCAGCTTCTGGCCCCACTCGTCCATGTTGCCGTCGAAGGACTTCAGGATCCAGGCCTTGACGCTACCGGTGTCCGCATCGATCCCGAAGGTCTTGAGCTGCGGCGCCACGACGTTGTTGAACTTGTCCACCATGCCCGGCCATTGCGCGCGCAACATCGGCAGCAAGGTGGTGACGATGGGCACCAGCAGCAGCACCAGCACCGTGGCGGCCAGCATGGCCACGAGGATCGTGATCGTGGCCGCGAGCGCGCGCGGCACGCGCCGGCGCTCCAGCACGCGCACCAGCGGCCACAGCAGGTAGGCGAAGACCAGGGCCAGGATCACCGGGGTCAGCGCGGAGCCGAGCACCCGCAGCGCCAACACCGCGGCCACGGCCAGAGCGAGCCAGGTCAGTGCGCGTTGCTGTGCGGAGGTCAGGGTCATGTCGGAAGGCTGGGCCTGGGGTCGAGCGGAGTGCGGGGCCGGCGTCGGGGCCTGCTGCGAGCGGCGGCGGCCCGGTTCGGCCGCCGCGAAGGGAGCGGGCCCGCCAAGCGGACCGCAACCGCGCATTGTAGGGCGGCCCGGGGCGCGTCCTGCGTGGGCGACCGCACCCCGGTCAGTGGCGTTGCGATCGCACCGCCAGGATGCGGCGCCGCAAGGTGTCGGCGTCCGCGGCGTCGGGCGTGTGATCCAGGTACAGGCCCCAGTCGTACGCGGCCTCCTCGGTGCGGCCCAGGGTGTCGAGGATGTCGCCGCGCAGGCGGTAGGTGTCCCAGTCCCCGGGCTCCAGCACCACCTGGCGGTCGAGCACCGCCAGCAGCCGCTGCATGTCGCCGCGGCCCTGGTGGATCTGCTGCAGGTTGCGCAACATGCGTCCGATGATGTCGCGCGGGCCGGCGGCCTGCAGGAACAGGCCCAGCGGCACGTCGAAGGCGTCGCGCATCGCGCTGGCCTGGCGCACCAGGTCGAGCCGCTCCTCCAGGTCGCTGCGCGACAGCGACTGGCCGGTGAACGGGTCGATCACCACCTCGCCCTGCGGCAGGCGCATCTTGACGAGGAAGTGGCCGGGGAACGACACGCCTTCGGCGCGCAGGCCGATCTGGCCGGCGATCTCCATGTAGAGCAGCGCCAGCGTGATCGGGATGCCGCGCCGGCGCGCCAGCACGTCGGGCATGTAGCTGTTGGCGGGGTCGTGATAGTCGTTGACGTTGCCGGCGAAGCCCAGTTCTTCGAAGAAGAAACGGTTCAGGCTGCGCAGCCGGTGCAGCACCGACGCGTCGGGCGCCAGCCGGCTCTTGAGCCGCAGCGCCAGCGCGTCGACGTCGGCCAGCACGGTCTGCACGTCGAGTCCGGGCGTCTCGTCCTGGGCGATCGCGATGGCCGCCTCGAGCAGCGGAAACTGCTCGTCGTCGGACACCAGGGCGTCGAAATACTCCAGCGCGCTCGGGGCGCTGAACGTGGGGGCGGGCCGCGGAACCAGGGACATGGCGCCGAGTTTAGACCCGGGCGCCATCGGCGTGCAGCCGTCTCCCCTGTCCGAAGATCAGCTCTTGCGCGCGAACTGGTGCATCTTCAGCCCCGACGCGGCCAGCACGCCCACGTAGAGCAGCGCCACGCCGCCCAGCACGCCGGCCATCTTCAGTGCGCGCAGCGCGGGGTGCGAGCGGTCCAGCCAGTCGATGGCGTGAGCGGCCCACATCAGGCCGGCGCCGAGCGCCAGCGAGGCCGCGCCCACGCGCAGCGCGAATGCGAGCCAGCCCGGCTGCGGCTCGTAGACGCCCAGGCGGATCAGGCCGATCAGCAGCCAGGTGGCGTTGAGCGTGGCGCCCAGCCCGATCGACAGCGCGAGGCCGCCGACGCCGATGCGCAGCCACTCCACGAAGACCAGGTTCATCAGCTGGGTGAAGACGAGCACGGCGATGGCGATGCGCACCGGCGTCTTCGTGTCGAGCTGCGCGAAATAGCCCGGCGCGAGGATCTTGACGCTGACGATGCCCATCAGGCCCAGCCCGTAGCCGCGCAGCGGCTGCACGGTGGCGAGCACGTCGGCGCTGGTGAAGTGCTTGTAGTGGAACAGCACCGCGATCAGCGGCTCGGCGAAGACCAGCAACGCGATCGCGCAGGGCAGCGTCTGCAGCACGACCAGGCGCAGGCCCCAGTCGATCATGCCGGAGTAGCCGGCCTTGTCGCCGCTGGCCCGCGCCGCCGACAGCTGCGGGATCAGCACCACGCCGAGGGCGACGCCCAGCAGCGACGTCGGGAACTCCATCAGCCGGTCGGCGTAGGTCAGCCACGACACGGAGCCGGTGGCCAGGTGCGAGGCGAGCTGCGTGTTGATCAACAGCGAGACCTGCGCCACCGACACGCCCAGCAGCGCCGGCGACATCTGCTTGAGCACGCGCCGCACGCCGGGGTGGTGCCAGGCGTCGACGATGCCGCTCCAGGTGACCTTGATGTGCGGCATCAGGCCGAGCGCCTTCAACGCCGGGATCTGGATGGCGCCCTGCAGGATGCCGCCCAGCATCACGCCGATGGCCAGCGCATAGACGCCGGGCAGGCCGTGCGCCTCGAACGTGGGCGTCAGCGTGCGCGCCGCGATGATCACCGCCACGTTGAGCAGGATCGGCGTGGCCGCGGGGATCGAGAAGCGGCCCCAGGTGTTGAGGATGCCGGCCGACAGCGCCACCATCGACATGAAGCCGATGTAGGGAAACATCACGCGTGTCATGACGACGGCGGAGTCGAACTGCGCCAGGCCCGAGGCCATGGCCCAGACGATGGCCGGCGCGATCGCGACGCCGATCACGCAGGTGCTCAGCAGCGTCCAGGCCAGCACGGTGGCGACGGCGTCGATCAACTTGTGCGTGACCGCGTCGCCTTCGGAGATGCGCGTGTTGGCCAGCAGCGGCACGAAGGCCTGCGAGAACGCGCCTTCGGCGAACAGGCGGCGCAGCAGGTTGGGGATGCGGAACGCGACGTTGTAGGCGTCGGTGAAGCCACTGGCGCCGAAGCTCGCGGCGATCAATTGCTCGCGCACGAGGCCCGACACGCGCGAGGCGAGCGTCAGCAGCGATACCGTCGAAGCGGCCTTGAGAAGATTCATCGGATGCGATTATCACAGCCCCCACGCTCCCCAACGGCCGCTGCCCCCCGAGGGGAAGCGCGGTTCGGCTCGGATGTGATCCTCGCTTCCCTCTTCTGGGTCGGGCCTGCGGCCGGCTCAACCGTCGCGGCTTTTGAGGGTTACCCCTCTTTTCGACGAACCGAGCTGGTGCATGACGATACAATGCGCTCAGCCGCTCCAAGCTCCAGTCCAGCGAGTGGCCGTCGATTCTCGACGCATCCCCCAGCAATCTGCCTTCACGACTGGTGCCCGCATTCATGCGCGGCGCAGCAGGCCGATCCGCGATTCCCGGCACGAACCGGGACTGAAAACCACCCATGAACTTTGACGAACTCGGCCTCGCCGAGCCGCTCCTGCGTGCAGTGCACGAGTACGGCTACACGACCCCGACCCCGATCCAGTTGCAAGCCATTCCCGTCGTCCTCCAGGGCGGCGACCTTCTCGCCGGCGCCCAGACCGGCACCGGCAAGACCGCCGGCTTCGTGCTGCCGATGCTGCACCGGCTGCTCGCCGACGGCCAGAAGAAGGATGCCAAGGGCCGCGTGCTCATTCGCGCCCTGATCCTCACCCCCACCCGCGAACTCGCCGCCCAGGTCGAGGAAAGCGTGCGCACCTACGGCAAGCACGTGCCGCTGACCAGCATGGTCATCTTCGGCGGCGTCGGCATGCAGCCGCAGATCAACCGCCTGCACAAGGGCGTCGACATCCTCGTGGCCACGCCGGGCCGCCTGCTCGACCTGCACCAGCAGCGCGCCTGCGACCTGTCGCACGTGGAGATCTTCGTGCTCGACGAAGCCGACCGCATGCTCGACATGGGCTTCATCCACGACATCAAGAAGGTGCTCGCGGTGCTGCC
>FTIR01001393.1_pt2 | contig 22991 bp, 22 predicted proteins | sample 1658041 | NCBI WGS metagenome assembly FTIR01 (sample SAMEA3914793, study PRJEB12502) | metagenome | biome: forest; material: soil | place: Canada | collected 2011-07-03 | depth 0.3 m | reverse complement strand
TTCATTCGGCCAGCAGCAGTTCGCCGACGACCTTGACGCGGATGCGGGTGGTATTGCCCGCCAGGTAGGCCAGCGGCATGTCCTCGACGTCGACGACGACCAGCGACTCAGGCTGTGCGCCGGCGGCGATCGCGGCCTGCCTGGCTTCGGCCGTTGCCTCGGCGAGGGCGGCCTCGCGCGTGGTCTGCGCGAGCTCGAACAGGCGGTCGCACTCGCCGCTGACCTGCGCCATCGCGGCGCCGACCGCATTCGCCACCGCGTAGTGCGGCGGGCGCGTGGCGATGAGGTCGCCCAGTCGCTCGCGCGCCAGCACGCTGCCGCCGCCCACCACGAGCAGCGGCACGCGGGCGTCCGAGGTGCGCACGCGGTCGACGGCGGCGAACAGCTTGTCTTGCATGCGGGCGATGCAGCGTTCGACGCTGGCGGCGTCGAGGTGGCTCACGAACTCGCGCTTGCCGAATTCGGCCAGGCCGCCCGCCACCGCCACGTCGCTCGCGGTGAGCGTACGGCCGCCGAAGATCAGCGCCTCCTCGTGCAGCCGGTAGCCCACGCTTTCCGGACCGATGCGTTCGTAGTCGGCGCTGATGCGCGTGCCGCCGCCCAGTCCGATGCTGTAGACGTCGGGCATGCGGAAATTGGTGCGCACGCCGCCAACGTCCACCGCCGTGCCGGCCGCCCGCGGGAAGCCCTTCTGCAGCACGCCGACGTCGCTGGTCGTGCCGCCGATGTCGATCACGATGGCGTCCGTCTCCTTCGAGAGGAAGGCCGCGCCGCGCATCGAGTTGGTCGGGCCCGAGGCCACGGTGAGGATCGGAAAGCTCGCCGCGCGCGCCGCGCTCATCAGCGTGCCATCGTTCTGCGTCAGGAAGAATGGCGCTGCTATGCCAGCCTGCGCCACGGCACTCGTGAACGCGTCCATGATCGCATGGCCGAGGTCGCCGAGTGCCGCGTTGAGGATGGCGGCGTTCTCGCGTTCGAGCAGGCCCACGCGGCCGACCTCCGACGACAGCGTGATGCGTACCCCCGGCAGCGCGTCGCGCAGCACCTGCGCGGCGTGGCGTTCCTGCGCGTCGTTGATCAGCGAGAACACCCCCGAGATCGCGACGTGTCGGATCTTGTTGGCGGCGAAGGACTCTGCCGCCGCCTGGATCTCGGCCGCCGCCACCGGCGCGATCTCGCGGCCGTCGAACTCGAAGCCGCCGCTGACGATGTGGGCGTCCGCGCGCACGGCTGCCGCGATATCCTCGGGCCAGCCCGAGAGCGGCGGCAGCGATTGCGTGGCCGGCAGCGCGAGGCGGATCACGCCGACCCGCGCGAGCGCGCGCCGCTCGACGATCGCGTTGGTGAAGTGGGTGGTGCCTATCATCACGGCACGCAGGTCGGCCGCGCGCACGCCCGAGCCCGAGATCACCTGGCGCAGCACGGCCAGCACGCCTGCCATCACGTCGGCCGAGGTGGCTGTCTTCACGGCGTGCACGACCTCGTCGCCGTTCATCAGGACGGCATCCGTGTTGGTGCCGCCGACGTCGATTCCTATCCGGTACATGAGTCGTCCTGGCTCTCAGAAATGGTACTTGGCGCCGATGCCGTACTGGCGGCCCTCGGCGCGCGCGCCGATCGCGTAGCCCAGGCCGGAATAGGCCGCGGGGTTGTAGTCGGCGTAGTACTTCTTGTCGCCGAGGTTCTTGACGAACAGATAGCCGGACCAGACCTCCTTCGCAGTCGAGAGGCCCACGCGCAGATTCATCAGCGTCATCGCCTTCTGCACGTCGGCGTTGTCGATCTGCCAGTAGCGCCTGCTGCGTTCTTCGACGTCGAAGCGTGCGTAGCTGCTCAGGTTGGCCGCCAACATCGTGCTGTACTGCAAGCCGAGGTTGACCTTGTAGGGCGAGGCCTTGGGCGTGTAGTTGCCTACCGTCGACGGCTGTGCCGCATTGGCGCGAATGCGGCTGTCGGTGGTGCCGACGCCGCCGTCCACCTGCAGCCCGGCGACGGGAAGCCAGGTGAAGTCAAGATCGAGCCCCTTGATGTGCACCTTGTCGATGTTGGCTATGAACTGCGCGCCGGTGGCGGCATTGGTGAAGAAGTACTGGAAGTTGCGCGAGTCGGCGTAGTAGATCGACGCGTTGAGCAGCAGATGCTTGTCCAGCAGCGTCGACTTCACGCCGGCCTCGAAGTTGCTCAGGCGCTCGGCCTTGAAATCACCCAGGCCCGGCGCGTTGAAGCCGCCCGACCGGAAGCCGGTGCTGTAGGTGCCGTAGCCGATCACGTCTTTCGTGAAGCGCTGCGTCAGCGTCAGCTTGGGCTGCACCGCGCTGAAGGTCTTCTTTTGCTCGGTGCCGTTGACGATGTCGTGCTGGTCGCGTTCGTCGCTGTCCCAGCGCAGGCCGGCCGCGAGCGTCGTCGTTGGCGAGAAATCCTGCTCCACCTGGCCGAACACCGACCACGCATCATTGTCGTTGTGCTCGTTGCGATCGATCAGGTTTTTGGTGAGATCGTTGTACTGGTCGCGGCTGCCGTCGGTGTCGACGAAGGCGCGCGTCTCCAGGTTGCGCCTGGTGTTGAGGAACAGCGTGCCGGCGATCCAACGGAACGGCTTGTCGTCGGCGGAGGTGAAGCGGATCTCCTGGCTGATCATTTTCACCGACAGGTCCTGGCCCTGGCCGACCTGGATGCCCAGGCCGAGGAAGCCGCCGGGGTTGTCGACCGGGTTGGAGAAGTCGAGGTCGCCGCGGTACTTCTCGACGAGGTCGGTGTAGGACGTGATCGCAGACAATGTGCCAGCGTCCAAACCGTAGCTGGCCTTGAAGCTGAAGTCGGTGGTACGGCCCTCGGTGCGGCCGAGGATGTTGGAGCGCGGCGCTTCGATGTCGTTGGCGTCGCCGCTCTTGACCACGCTGTCCCAGGTGGCGCCGCCTTCGTAGTTGTTCGCGTTGAGACGGAAGTCGAGCTTGAGGTCGTCGGTGGCGTAAACCAGGATCTTGCCGCGTAGCGAGTCATCGTGGCCGATCTTGTCCACCTTCTGGTCCAGGTAGGTGTTCGTGATCAGGCCGTCCGAGCGCATCGATTCGCCGGCGATACGGTAGAGGATCTTGTTGTCGATGATCGGCCCGCTGATGCCCGCCGACGCGGTCAGGGCCCCGCCGCTGCCCGCCTCCAGGCCGGCAAAGCCCTCGACGGTATTGGTCGGCTGCTTGGTCTCGATCGTGATCGCGCCGCCGATCGCGTTGCGGCCGAACAAGGCCCCCTGCGGGCCCTTGAGCACCTCGATGCGCTGCACATCGAACAGGTCCATCTTCAACTGCTTCTGGTTGTTCTGAGGCACGCCGTCCACCACCACGGCCACCGGCGAGTCGGCGTTGTTCAGCTGCGAGACGCCGCGGATCGTGACGAACGAATTGGCGAAGGTGAAGGACTGGTCGAACGCGACGTTGGGCGTCAGGTTGATGAAGTCCTGGGTCGAGGTGATGCCGCTCTTCTCGATCTCCTTGGCCGAGAAGGTCTTGACCGAGATCGGCACGTCCTGCAGCGCCTGGGCACGGCCCTGGGCCGTGATCGTCACGGTTTCGATCGTCTGGCCGGGTGCGACAGCGGCCGGGGCGGACGCCGCGGTCGCGGACGCGGCGGCACCCTGGCCGTGTGCGGTCGAGGCGACGCCCAGCAGGGCGAGGCCTACGGCCTGTGCGAGTGGCTTCAGGGATCCGGGATGTCTTTGCATGCTGCCCTCCTAGGCTTGTCGAGACGGATTCGATGAGCCAGTCTCGCGACGGAGGGCGCGCGCCACAAGCGCCTCGCGGTGGGATGCGACAGTGAAAATCGGGGGATGCGGGGGATCCCCCGGCCCGCGTGCGAGCGCGAGGCCATGAAAAGCGCCTGCGAACAGCCAGGAGTCAGGTCGGCAACCGTCCGAAGCCGTTACTCGTCCTCGCGTGAACCGTCGCGTCGCCTCGGCCCGGATGCCTCTATCGCGCAGCTTCTCGGCGAAGGTGGCGCTCGACGTCGTGCGTCTCGACAAGACGCTGGCCGACCTGGCGGAGACGCCCAAGATGGGCATAGAGGCGCTGTACCGCAAGCCAAACATGAGTCGCAAGCACGCGAAGAACACGTGCCCGCAGCTGTCGCCTTCGCTGCCGACAGCCGCTCCGCCGTACCGCGGAGATCGATGGTGACGCGCTGACGGGATGAGGTCGCCATGAGGTGGATGCTCCCGATTCCTGCAAGCGATGCGCTTCCACCGTATCGGCGTTCTCAGTGTCGGACAGTCCGACTCGTCAGGCCAATCGGTTCGCGAGGCCCATCAATCGCTGTCGCAAGTCGGCGATGTCGGCGTCCAGGAAGTCGGTGCGCGCACCGTTGATCTTGTCGAGAGCTTGTTCGAGGAGGGCGCAGGCGATGATTGCCTTGGCGAGTTCGATGGGCTTGCGCGGCGACGCAGTTGGTGCCGGAGCACGTGGGGCTTTCAGCGCCGCCACTGCGCTCCGGGTGATCGCGCCGCCGGCGACCAGCGCGCTGACCTCGCCTGGCTTCTCATCATGCAGTTTGCTCAACTCGTACAAGGTTCGCGGCGAGGTGCAGAGACCCATCTTCAAGGCCTGGTCAACGGGCGCCGGCAGATCGAGCAATGCCAGGTGATGCGCCACCGTCATCAGATCCATCCGGAGCTTGCGTGAGATGGCCGCGTGAGACTCGCCTGCGTCGACACGGCCCTTGATGAAGCGTGCGAGATCCGTGGGAAAAAGGCTTCGCCGCTTCTGGTTCTCGGCCACGGCAGCATACGGGTCGGCTGCGGCCTCGCGCACGACGATCGGCACGACCTCCAATCCGGCCTTCAGCACGGCTCGAAGTCGCAACGCCCCAAAGTGAATCCGGTAGCGCCCCGCCGAATCAGCCGGGTGCACGGCGATGGGCTGCAAGATGCCACGCTCGCGAATGTCGTCAGCCAGCTCGTCGACTTCGGTGTCGACGAACTCGGTGCGCGGGTTGCCGCCGTCTTCGTACAACAGCGACGCAGGAACCTGCAGGGCTTGGCCAGCGATGTGTCTTGCTTTGGGCTCGGCGGCTGGCACCGGGGTGGGCGCGCACGGATTGGTGTGCCGCTTCGCAGGGCGGTGTGCGGCGCGGCGTGATTCACCCGATCCCGACTCGCTCTGGAGCAGATCAAGCTGAGCTTCCTTGAATTCCTGTACGGGCCGCTGCATGCCGTGATGGTGCCGAAGCGCCGCGCGCTCGTAAACATGACCCGCCGATTGTGGTGCAGCATCCCGTCATGTCTCGAACAGGCCCAAGACGTCCTCGACGATCCATTTACCGCGGAGTCCGTTCACGCCTCGTTTCAACTTTCGCTGTGGCGGTGCTGCGCACGCATGCGGAGCGGCTCTAGCCGCCCATCTCCAGAATCGAAGAGGCTGAGCCGCGCACTCGCGTGCCGAGGAGCGCGTGTCGTTTCCCGCGACAACGGGATGGTCAAGTTCTTGCGGCCGTGATCTGCCCCTTGCGCGACGGCATCCTGTCAGCTGCGGCGCATCCGAGATCGAAGGGTGCTATCCCTCCCAGCCTGGGAGCTAATTTGCGCTACAGCTTGTCGAGGAAGCTCGAACGCAGCAACACGTTCTCGCGGTGATATGCCAGGAAGCGTCGCTGCCCGACCGAGAAGTTGCCGGTCTTCGGCGGGCTTCCCGATTGGATGCCCATGCGCTGCAAGGACTCGTGGTGTGCGACCGGTGAGACGATGACTTGCCCGCTGTCTTCGAACGCAATGAATCCACGGTCGAAGAGGTGATCGATGCTGGGGGTCAAAAGGAGTCCGTTCTCGCCGTCCAGCCGCTCCTCGTTGGTTGCGTCCCGCCACGGCTTGCAGTGGCTCGCACGCAGATGCTCCTCGCGATTGACGCCGGTGATCCGGCATGCGTGCTCGATGGTCATGACCCGCTTCTTGAACAGCCCCTGGCCACGACGTGCCAGTACGATCGCTTGTCGTTGCGTGTCCGGCAGCGTGGCGTCGCCTTGGACGACGCTCAGCGCGTGTTCTTCCCATTCGACCAGGCCGACCGCGGACGCGATCGGCAGCTCTTCCGCCACCCGGTATCCGAGTACCAGGTCATGGGCTTCGGCCCCCAGCAGGTCGATCAGCGCCGCCGCGAGTTCCTCCGGCACGCGTGTGAGGTAGACACTCTGCAAGCCCGCTCCGCTCGCCTGCAGCGGCGCATACCGCTTCGGCAGCAACGGGTTGAGCACGCCCATGTGTTGGGACGGCTTGATGGGCAGCCTGAGCTCATGGAATCGAATATCCACGCGCCAGCCGATCTTGTCCCAGTAGGCCCCCGTCTGCTTGAACTCGAGGGGCTTGGGCGCCTCATAGGCGTGCGATGCGGCGATGCCGATGGCGCGAATCAGGGTCTCGGAGAACGAGAAGATGACGTCGCTAGGCGATACCTCCCGCATGAAGTCGTAGAACGGGTTCGCCGCCTGATTCGCCTTGCGCTTGGGCGACCAGAGATAGCCGCCCGACACCTCGTGGCGATAGGTTTGGTTCTGGTTGACCCACCAATAACGCATCGGCGTCAGTTCACCACGGCGGAGCGTTGCATCGGGCTCATGCCGTCCTGATGGGCGCGAGACCCTCGAGCTTTGCTGCGACGGCGGCACAAGCGATCAACAGGTCGGCGACGATCCGCTCATCGACGTTCAGATCGCCCTCGTATTCGCCCAGGTTGCGGATCTCGTGGCACTTCGAGAGGACGCGCCACACCGCAGGCCCCAGATCCAGCGTGTGCGGCAGCAGTTGGAAGACGATGTATCGATTGGTCGATCGATACCCGTGCCAGCGGAGCGCGGCCAGGCACAACCCGTGGGCAGCGTTGTAGCCCAGATCGAATCGGCTTTCGAGCGCCAGGCCGGTGTTGGAGGCATCCTGCAGCCGCGCCAGGCCAGCGCGTTTGAAATTCCTTGGCGTCCGGCGGCTCGGCTTTCAGTGGCTTGCCCGGCCCGCTCAGATTCTCAAACGGTGAGGGCATCTTCACCTCCGATCAGCCAGATCTTGGGCTGCGCCAGGATGCGGGTCAAAAAAGACTCCTCGTTCTCGACGCGTTTCCGGAGCTCGGCGGATGTCAGGATGGTCGGATTGACGGTCCGGCCGAGCGTCGAACTCGCGGCTTCCAACGCGACGAAAACGTCTGCGTAGGCGAACTCGTCGGACAGCAGCAGCACGTCAATGTCGCTGCCTGCGGTGTCGGTGCGCTTGGCGATGGATCCATACACAAAGGCAGCCTTGATCTTGTCGGCCAGCGGTGCGAGGGCGTCTCGCAGCGGATCTGCCAGCCCGATCGTCTTTCGTGCGATGCCGCTCAGCTCTTCGAAGATGGGCGAATCGGGGTTCGCCTGGTAGTGCTTCTGATTGCCGACTGCACGCACGGTGACGAGTCCGCTCTGCGCGAGACTGGCCAGCTCACGCTGTACTGCGCCAGAGCCGCTCTTCGTCAGTCCGATAAGTTCGGTCGCGTAGAAGCTGCGACCGACCTGGCCGAATAACAAGCCGATCAGGCGCTGCCTCGTGCCAGAGAACAGCGCATCGGCAAGGCCGGACGCCGGGGTCTTGGTGTTGGCTTGGATGCCCATATTGGGCATGAATATACCCAAAATGGGCATTTGATGCGAGGCCACCGTAAAAACAGCAAGGCGCCATGAGGTCGCGTCAAGCTTTGCCCAAGCCTCTGACGGTGTGCCAGGGGACCCCTCCTCCCGCCCTCGTCCTCCTGGTACCAAGCACGTGTACATGCGATCGACACGACGCCAGAACGTGTCGATTAACGGCCGACAAATCGACATTACGCGTCTTGAGCAACCGGCTCGGTCCGTCCGGGCGTCACAGGGTCCGCCCCCTGGCGCAACTCATCCAGATAGTCCGCCCACCGCTGCAACATCGCCCGTCGCTGCTCGATGAACTCCGTCCGGTTGTAGGCCCGCCCCAAGTTGTCCCGCACCGAATGCGCCAGCTGCGCCTCGATGACATCCGGACTGAACCCCAGCCGCTCGTGCAGCATCGTCCGCGCCGTCGCCCGGTACCCGTGCATGACGACTTCGTCGGCCGCAAACCCCATCGCGCGGAACCCGGCATTGATGGTGTTGTTGCTCATCGGCCGATCGTGGTGCCGCTCGCCGCGAAACACGAGCTTGCCGCGCCCGGTCAGCTCATGGAGTTCGCGGAACACCTCCACAGCCTGCCGGGGCAGCGGCACCAAGTGCGGCGCGCCATGCAGCTTCTGCTGCACCTCGCGCTTCATGCGCGCGGACGGCACCGTCCACAGCGCCGCGTCGAGGTCGATCTCCGCCCACTCGGCGAACCGGAGCTCCCCGGGCCGCAGCAGCAGCATCGGCGCCACCTTAAAGGCCGCCCGCACCACCGGCGTGGCCGCGTAGGCATCACAGGCCCGCAGCAGCGCCCCAAACCGCTTCGGATCGGTGATCGCCGGCATGTGCTTGGGCTCCGGCCTCCGCAGCGCGTCCTTCAGGTCGCGCGCCGGGTTGGCCATCATCCGGCCGGTGGCCACCGCGTAGCGGAAGACCTGGCTGCAGTTCTCCAGCGCCCGGTGCGCGGTCTCGATGACGCCGCGCTTTTCGATGCGGCGCAGCACCTCGAGCAGTCGCACGGGTGTGATCTCCGCCACCGGCTCATGGCCGATGTACGGGAAGACGTCAGCCACCAGTCGCCCGATGATCTTCTCGGCGTACATGGGCGCCCAGCCGCTCTTCTTGATGTCGAACCACTCCCGGGCCACGGCCTCGAAGGAATCGAGTGGCGGCAGGCCCTTGGCCTTGCGCTCTTCCACGATCTCGGCCTGGGCCCAGGAGGCCTTCTCGGCCTTGCGCAGGTCGCTCGGGTTCTTGCCCTCGGCCAGCAGCGCCCGCGCCTCGTCGGCCTTGCGCCGCGCCAGGCCCAGCGAGGTGTCCGGGTAGGTGCCCAGCGACAGCGTGTTGCGCTTGCCGTGGAACCGGTAGTCGAAGCGCCAGCCGTGGGCCCCGCCTCCCACGAAGAGCAGCAGGTACAGGTTGTCCCCGTCGCTCAACCGTCGGCGGGAATCGCCAGGCTTGATCGCTCGGAGGGTGGCGTCACCAGGGATCAGGTTGCGTGCCATGACAGTAACTTTCTGGCCAAAAAGCGCCGAAAGGACAGTTACTGGCGACCTTACTGCTCAGACCCGGTTACCGCAACGAATTCCATGAAGCCGGTTGGGGCAACAAAAAAGCCCTAGAGCGTTGATTCTCAAGGGCTTTTTGGATTTTCTGGGACGCTGTGTGTGACTTAGCCAGCCAGGTGGCCCGGGAATCGCCGCAGAGTTGGCCAGCAGTCGTAGGGTTCCCGCGCTGCTCCCTGGGTGACCATCTGTATGCGACACCTCACGCCAACTCAACCGTTGGCGTGCCCTTGGCCGAGAGTAGGAACTTGGCTGATCCGTTGGCCGAGATTTAATGCTTTGGATTCAAGGACTTAGTCTTCGAGTCCGCGCTTTACGCGTAATGGTTGGCCGAACGTAGGGTTCTAGCGCGGGTACCACGCTCTAAGTTTCCGGCTTCCAGCCAAACCGGTACATCCAGTCTCCCGCTACTACCCTCGTGACGCGCACCGGCCGCCACGGGGAGTCGGCGAACCAGGCGACGGAAAGAACTTTACCGCCTACATCAAGCCACACGTCGAGCAGCGTCGACAGTTCAGGGTCATCGGGAAGGACGAGCACTCCAGACGCGACCATGACCTTGTAACCGTGTTGACTCCAGGTCCAGTGGGCCGGCATAGACGCCGTGGCCTGCTGGTAGATACCGCCCGCCTTCACCAAAGGCACAAGCGTCTTGATTGCCCAGTTGGCCACGGCCAGTTTGCTCTTCAGCTTCGGAATGGCGCTAGGAGAGCTCAAGCTTTGCCCCTCATAGATCTCAGATTTCCTGCGGAAGGATGAACGCCGGAGATTCGATATCTTGCAAGGGAATCGAACCAAGGACAACGGGGTGTGCCGCTCCCGAAATCTGAGTCGGCGGCCTCGATCACCGTTCGCGCTTCGGAAATTCGCCACAGGTCAGCGCAGGTCGGCTAAGCGTCCAGCTCTCGAGGCTCCAGACCCACCCTCCGCAAATCCTGGACGCGTAGTGCCTGCCGGCTCATAGGTGAGACCATCACCGTCCGCAAAACCCGGACGCTGCGAGCCGAGTTTCTCAACGGAGTCGAGGCCGAATCGATGCGGCGAGGCCTGTCGTCCGAACTCGACAGCGCCTCGGAGGCCCTGCGACGCAGTCCGCTGCTATAGGTCAGCGCTCGGAACGCTTGGCAGGACGCAGCGCTGCGGCGATCCCATCGTCCATGCGCTTCAGCAACTCCTCCGGCGCAATCCCGCTTCTCTTACGAATCCCGCGCTCAATAGCATCGCGCGCTCGCACCTAGAACGCGTCCTGCGTCCTCCGCCAAGCAATGCCGCTGCGCACGCACTGATTGACAAAGGCGGAGAGACTCTCGCCTTCATCAAGTACAGCGCGTGCATCATTACAGACGACGGGCTCGATCCGCACAAGGCAGAGCGCGGAGCGCTTCATGACTTGGGAGGGACGCCGAAGCGCATTCCGATCAATCTCTAGAGGGCGCTCCCTGGGGAGTCTCCTCATCCTCGCAGATCGATAGCGGCAGTCGACCCAGATCTTCGGCGTCCTGGTGAGATGAATTTCCCCTCCGACTAGCCGAAAGTAGATGCGCTCGCCAAGCTTGAATCCCGAGATCCTCGGGACATCTATATGCATCGAGCGACGGATGCCTGTCAGGTAGTGTCCAGGAAGATCGAACGCGTTCTTCATATCTTGACCCATTGGTCTCGAGCAGACGAGCCTGGCGCCTCAATCGAGGCGCCACCGCGTCGGCGCTCGCGAACCCAGACGCCTCGTGCATGCCCCTGTCATTTCGATCGTTTCGCCGACTTGGCTTTGGGCTTTCCAGCACTTTCGGACAGCGGGCCAGCGTACACGGTCATACCTCGAGGTTCGGTCGCCGCCATACGCTCCACCTCCTCGCGCGTGAAGGCAAATTTGCGAAGACTGCGCGCCGCCTTTTCGGCCACCTCCGCCGAAACAACGACGCTCTTGCCCGGTCGAACGAGTATGCGCTTCACTTGTACTCCTTTTCGGGCTCAGCCGTGCCCTTGCGAGGGCCCGATCCCACCCGGGGGACCGAAGCCCGGCAACTGGAGGACCAGTTCCTTGCCGTTCGGAGCTCCGCCCTTGATCGTTCCGAGACCATCGGAAAACTGCTTCGATGCATCTTCGAAGATCAACTCTCCGGGGATGCCCGCCGCATGGCCAGCGATACGCCATACGCGCGAGATGTCTCGTGACTGCCAGGCGCTAGCCTTATCGTTTGGCTCCGCCGGAAGTATCTGTTTCAAAGCTCGAACTGAGTCATCGGGGTTTGCCTCGATCAGGCCGAACAGGTCCTCGTCATGCGCCAGGAGCAAGCTCCTGATCAGATGCCCGTCCCTGTCCTCGGTCTGAACCGTGACGACGAACCAGGGCATGTTCACAGAGAGCTCGACCGCACGCCAGAAGCGACTGCCCTTTGGAGCTAGCCCTGCAGGCATCACCTGCTCAAGTTGCGGTATGGAAACGAACATTTTTGAGCCCTATAGATTGTAGCCCTAAAGGATTCTAAATGAAGTAATCAGCGATCGCCGGATCGCCATGAAAAGTCACAGCTCACCTTCGTTTTCAAGAGCCCTTCGCGCAGTCAGAACTGCCCGCGGTCTGCCGCAAGAGGCATTCGACCAGGTCTCTAGCCGTACCTATGTGAGCACACTCGAACGTGGGCTGAAGGAGCCGACTCTCAGCAAGGTGAGTGCTCTCGCCAACGTTTGTGAGGTGCATCCCCTGACGTTGCTGTTGCTCTCGTTTTGCACCACGACCAAGGCTTCTGAGGTCGATCGGCTGCTTCTTCAAGTCAAGCAAGAGTTCGAGTCTCTCGATCTCGCGGACCTCTGAGGGCCGCCCGAGGCGCAACCCTTTGGGCAGGGCCGAAGACCCCACGCTGGGCTGCTCCAGCAGCCTGCTGCACGCTTCCGGCGTCCCCCTCTTTTTCCGGCCAGGCAGTTTCGCCTCAAAATCCCGCTATAGCGATAAGAATACTTATCGCGATAGATGTGTTTTATGTCGACAAGATTTGAGTCGAACTCGCACGCGCTGACACGCAGCACATGCTCGAAGAGCGAGCAAAATGCCGCCATCTAGGTGCCGAGGCCGAAGCGTGAAACACTCTGCTATCCAACTCGGAGCCAGCCCAATCCCGCCTGAGGGATTCAGCAGCTGGCTCGACTACGCTGTCGAGACGTTTGACACACGTGCCCTCGAGACACTTGGACTTCTGGACGACACGAAGCCCGCGGTGCCTCGAGAGGCCTTTCGCGAAGCTGCGCGCCTCGAGCTTCAGGCTCTCCGCGCGGATGCGTCCGCCGCTGGAAGGGCCTCGTCCCCTTCTGTGCATTCACGCATCGCGGCCAAGGTCAGCCGGATGCTCGCAGAAAACGGCGATCCAGCGCTCGCTCGTGAATTCGACATTGAAGCGTGGGTTGACCGATGGATGCGAGAACGTCGCCCTGAACTCGGCAACCAGACGCCTGAACAGGCGATGGCGCGACCAGACGGATGGGCTGCCGTTGAAGGCTTACTTGACAGCATGGGAGGCGGCGTCCTTGGTTGAGCTGTCCTGGCGGAAATTTGCGCCCAATTTAGGGCGAAGTGTCCGGGTTTAATCGAAGGTCAGAAAAACTGTCGGTTTCTCCTCGACGCTCGTCTGGTCGAAGTGTCCGGGTTTAATCGCGCGGTTGAACTGTCGAGCGATCGATGGAACCTGAATCGCATGCCGCGGCTGCGGGGAGCGCAGGACAAGAGCCGATCTCTACGTGTCCGACTCTCCGAATGCCTTCGCAAACGCGCTGGCGCGGCTAGCCTGGTCGCTATGAAGGTACCCGGAAGTGGTCGAGATTGAGGCATGCCGTAGGTTGTCCCGCACCGTCGTCAAGGACGCACCGAGCTCAAGCGCGTGGGTCGCATGGGTATGCCTCATCCAGTGCGTCGTCGCAGAACGCAGTTTGACGCCAAGCGCTGGGCTCGCATCCTTCAGCACCTCAGCGGCCATCTCGAAAAAGCGCTCAACCACCATGAGCAGTCGAGTGGGCGTGATCCCCGCTGCTGCGTCATCGGAGACCCTTCCCACGACGGTCACCTCCGAGTCCCAAAGATTGGGCGACGTAGGTATCCCACGTTGGGACAGGTACCGGTTCAACGCCGTGCGAACCGAAGGGGGCAGCGAGACCTTCGCCTTCTTCGCGCCCTTGCCGACGACGTTTATCCAACCGTCGTTGCGCTCATCGATCCAGATGTCACTCAACTTCGCGTCGCAGAGTTCGGATGGCCTCAATCCGGTTCCTCGCCCGAAGTCGAGCACGAACCGAAGACGGTGCGCCGCGTCCTTCGACCACCCGTACGACCATTCCAAGCCGTCCGCAACGACACGGATGAGCCGCCACTCAGCCTGCGTGAACACCCGCCCCGCATCCGCCGGCGAGGACGAAGTGCCACCCCGTACCTTCAGCCCAGCAAACGGGTTCGCGACCACATAGTGCTGCTCGACGAGCCACCGAAAAAGTGCCCCCAGCACCGACACCGCGTACTTCACCGATGTGGCCGCCAGGGGTCCCACGAAGGGCCGCCAGTCTGGCGAGGTGCGTGCCCGGGCCGGCCCCAGCCAGCGCGCCTTCGGTGTCGGGTTCCTCAAAAACGCTCGGTAGGCCGTCGCGTCCTCCGCCGTCAGCGAAGAAAGCGCCTTCCCGCGCAGCACGACCGCCCAGAGAATGAGACGCTCGGCCTCCTTTTTGTAGGCACGCTGGGTCGCCTCCGCCTCATGGCGCTCGATCCAGGCCTGCACCGCCTCATAGTCGTTGCTCGCCGACAGTACGCACGTCGCCCGCGGCGCGCGAAACTGCCCCCTCGAGCCATCGAGGTCATCCGGAACGACAAGCGTCTCCCACGGTGCGATCTGGCTAACTTGCGCCGGTGTCACAAGCGCCCGTGCCCGTTCGGTGAGGTCGGGATGCGCAGCAAAGAACGCCTCCACCCGCTTGGCGCTCGTCGATCCCAGACCTGGCACAGAGACCCACCACCGGCGCCGGCGCGGCACGCGTAGCGTGAGCGCCGCCAGCGTCTTCATGCCGGCCGCGTGCAATGTCGCCGCGAGACGCGGCGGAAACCAGTCCTCCACGGCGTCACCGATCATCGGCTGCTTTGGTGAGGCCGACCTCAGCTCCTCAATCACCGATGAAATCCGCGCCGCGCGCTGCGTTCCTGGGCGTGTACGAGCGGCATCCAGGAGTTCTGCCAGGTCGTCGCGGCCGGCGAGCCGGGCGGTGCGCTGGAGCAGGCGCCGGGTTCGACCGATGACGGCGCGAGCCGACTTGCCGTCGCCAAGGAGATGGGGGGCGTAGCGCTCCACGGCAGCCCGGGTGTCGAGCCCCTCGGCAGCTGCGCGAAACGCCGCCAACTCGCTGGCGTCCGGGAAGGCCGCGCCGTCCTGGGGAGCTTCGACAACCGGGGCGTCAGCGCGGGGAGGCATACGAGAAAGTCTATGCCGATAAGCCGGGATATTGCAATCTCAAAAAGGTGTTGCCCCGGGCAACAGCCACCGAAGTAGGATTGCCCAAAAACCAGACATCGGGCGGCTCCAATCCGGCGGCCGAGCCCTCAAACACGACTGGAGCAGTCAGGTTGTGAGCAAATCGCGAAGGCAAAGGATGACATCCAGCCATCAATCGACATCACCATGGCTAGGCAGCACGAGGTGGCCATGAGCGCGTGGTGTGAGTTCAAGATTCAGCGCCTGTATTGCGCAGATGCGGAATCGGTGTCCGTGGCCGAACTACCCCGGGTCGTGCTCGATCTTCAGTCGCTGAGCCATTGGCACGGCGTGCAGATCTTCCCCGACGCGGAGCCGGCGCCTGACGGGCATTGGCAGTTTCCCCGCGTCAGCATCGGGTGGCACAGCGCTGGCCGGGGCTACGTTGTTCAGTGTTTCGAGACCGTAGACTCCGATTCCTGCCTGCTGGCGACAGCCTCCGTGCTGTCAGAGCCCGAGACCTACGTCGAACTCGGTGGGCAAGGTCAAGAACTGTGGCCGAAGCAGCTCTTCGTGCCCTATGGCAGCGTGATGCAGGCACTGAATCACTTCTTGACCACTGGCCTGCAGGATCCCCTGCTCGATTGGATCGGACTGGGTGACTTCCAACGGCGAGCCACGACGGCTCGTCCAAGACCTCGTTGACATCCCCCTCAATCAATTGGCGAGCGGCACTGTGCGAGATCACTCCTTCGCCAGCCCCTTTCGACAATGTCTCGGCGAAAAGATAGCCGGGTTACCTCAATCGCGGAGGTGGTGCCCGGGGCACCACATGTCGGACTTCTGCCGGACCGATGGGCTACCAATACAGCACTGGACGACGGCTACCCGCCAGCGAGCTGACTTTCGAGTATCGATGGGGAGCACCCGCCGTCGCTGCAAAGGAGCCGTTGCTCCTGAGGAGCGAGCCGCCATCTGACTCGGTGCGGAGCAGTTGTGCGGAAACATCCCGTCAGACTATCCCCATCGATATGGTCTGCCGTGCGCCGTCTTCGGTGAGAACTACTCCTGAGGCATCATCGAAGCTGACCGCTCGGTGACAACCATCCTGCTGCCGGAGGAATACTGAACCGATCGAAGGCCCGGTCTGTGCAGGGCCTTCGTCTCCGACTCGGCGCTCACACTAGTACTTGGTCCGGACGTAGATGCCACTCCTGCCCGGACACGCGTAGCCGTGCGGGTTTTTGTGAGCGTTGAGCGAAGAGTCCATGCTTCGGCGATCGAATGACTTACCGCAGATGGGGCAGCGGTAGACATAGACCGCACCGCCACTCGCGGCGCGCGCTGTTCGGCGAGCCATCGGTCGCGCGAAAGCCAGGCCGCCGTTGTCGGTGCGTGCTGTTTGCGGGATGGAAAGCGGCCCGGCTGTTGTCAGCTCGATCAGATAGCGCGGGCTGAAGGATTGGTTGGTGACAGACACGCCCTGGATGCGGTCGATCCTGTACGAGCGAGAGTCGCCGGAATCACTGCGAGTCGCATACAGAACGAAATTACCATCGCGTGTCTCGCGAAGGGAGTAGGGCTCGATTCGCCGCGTGCTGCCGTCATACGCAAGATCGACGCACAGGTGGTTGGCGGCGGCGAAACGAATAACCTCCAGCGGCCCACGGGTGCGCATCGGAATGCCGCGTGGAAGCTCGCGCGTGCGGATCGTTGTCTCTGTGGCACCGGCTGTGATCGCCAGCGGCTGGGGCACCTCTTCGCCTCCCATGATCCAGGCAAACACCTCGGGCAAGGCCGCCCAGAAATCGGCGACGGGCGGCAGGACAGGGAGCTGGTGCCCGAGCATGTTGTCCCACATCGCTTCCAGATCGCTGCGATGCGGCTCAAGGCTGTCGAGCGAAGGCAGGGCGATGCCCTTGTAGTCGCATTTCTTGGTCAGCACGTCGAGCAGCAATACCGCCGAGGGTCGCGTATCGCCGTGACGGTAGAGGTTGATCACGTCGTACAGATCACGGGGTCGCGTGCGCTCGCCAAGCGCCCTGATCTTCTCGCCGAACGCCTCTTCATAGGCGTAGCTGTTGATCCACATACCGCCTTCGGGATTGTCCGTGTACGGGTGGTACACGGAGCGCCGCACAGATGGAAGCACGAGGGCTTCATCGGCCGTGAGATCGAGCTTGATCTTCGGCCATCCGCCGGAGCCGGATGTCGGAGACACCGGCCCGCGGTAGCCGACCTTGCCCTGACAGGAGAGGCGGCCACGCGGGTTCTCGTAGATGTCGAAGGATAGTTGGTCCGCAGGGATCGAGAGGCCGGATTCATCGGATACCCACTCGACGACCTCTCCCAGGACGCGTCGCAGGAAGCCCTCTTCAAGGCTGGTCTCGTCGCGAAGCGTGAAGTCCAGGTCTTCCGAAAAGCGGTAGGTCTCGAAGTAGCATTTCTTCAAACATGTCCCGCCCTTGAACACCCACGCATCCGTCAGCTCCGGGTGCGTGTGAATCCCTGCGAGCAGCCACCCGAGAACGTAGTCTTTCTCGACGACGCTTGGCTGCAAGCCAAGCGATGACGCCGTCTCAAGAATCTCGCGCTTGTCGATCATCCAAGTCTCTCTTTCCAGCGGGGCGGGACCCACAGATTCCACGCGGTGACGAGCTGGCTGCAATCCAGGCCGGGATCGAGCTTGGCATAGCCCTTAGTCAATCGCGCGCGGCAAGCAGCGGCGAGGCTTTCATCATGGATGTGTGCCTCCGCCAGAAAGCCCAGGCGTTTGAAGATCGCGCCGTTGCCGAACGTCGCGGCGTACTTCATGAGCAAGCCCTGATCGGCATTGCGCAGCTTTTTGTACTCGGAGAGACAGTCGGCGACGTGATCGATCCCGCCGCCGGTCTGCGGCAGCGCCAGCATGTCGATGAGCGTGCGTGCAGGATCCGAGAGATTGACGCGCGTGGTGCCGCGCCAGATCGGTTTGATGCCGAAGAAGCGCTTCTTGGCAAGGTGATGGGCGAGGAAGGTCACGCCTTGTGCAATCACTCGTTGCTCATCGACACGGCGGGTGGTGAAGATCACTGTCTGGTTGAACAACTGCTCGGTGAGGTCCCAGTGATGGGCCGCTGTCCAACCGCCGATATAGGCTTCGCCAAAAAGCGAAGGCACCAGTACCCAGGGATCGCCGACCACTTGGTCGCTCATCGCCAGGTCGATCGGGACGGGAACATAGAGGCCTTGACCGATGCGGCGCATCCAGCCCTGAGCGACCCAGCGCGAGAGCAGTTTGGCGGCTCCCGTTCGGTCCAGGTCAAGCGCCCGTGCTGCGGTCTCTATCGAGACCACGTCTTTGGTGGCGCGGAGAACGACGGCCAGACGTGCCCGATTGGCTGGCAAAACTTCACTCATAACTATAAATTAACACGCTTAATTCCCGAATTCAAGGAATTTGACGGATTCTTGTGTAGTGAATACAGGTCGTATAGCCAGTTCTTCCGGGTTCGGGCTACGGCTTGGCATCGGATTGGCAGCGCCCGCCGAATTCAAGAAAACTGGCGGGGCTGTTATGCAGCGGCAGCCGTCGCTCGGCGCCGCCAGGCGGTCGGCTGCACCCGCTGCAAAGCAGCCCAGGCTCCGGGCCGCGCAAGCGGGCTCTCCGTCAGCGACCGCGTCGGTCTTGCCGCGGCTCATCTCCACTTCGGATCCCAGGGCAACAGCGGCGCCTCTAGCGGATACATCAACGGTTCAACCCGACCGTGCTTTCTCATCAAGCTGGCTTGATGTAGGAGTGCTGGCAAGCTACCGCTGACTAGCTTCGCGACTTCTTCCATGCTCAAAACCTTTGCTTGAAGTTCGTCTAGCTCAATCGTGGTGATCTTGTTGGAGAAGGTCTTGCCCTTGCGGGTGGACTCAAGCCGTTGAATGACACCATGAGGCTCACGGCCTCCGCCCGAGCGGATCCCGAACGCGTTGTGGGCGATCAGGTTCCGGGTCGGAATGAGCTTGGCCATTCGGTCGAGGGTCGCCTCAAGCGCGCCGGCGTTTTCGACTCCAAGCGAATCGACCCTCTCATGGACCAAGGTGGTGGCCAACTTGAGCCGATCCATGTACTCAAGTTTCGCAACGGCATGAAATGTTGCGGTCGAGCACCAGCCTCTTAGCAAGACGTCCACGTGATGTTCACAGTGGCCTCCAGCCAGTATCAGCTGCCCTATCAAAGACGCCCAAGTTTTCTCCTCTTCGACTCCGTACATCTTGCTCGCCCCTCAAACGTGGATCAGTGATTCTGCTGCCTCGCTTTGCAGGCGCACAAACGGGTGGGCTGGCAGAAGCCCGACCGCCCTGCTAGGCTTCATGCAGGTCTTAACAGACGCCCCGCCGCCAAACGATGGCTGGTTTGCAGCGGAAACCGTCGTCGGGTGCGACATGCCAGCCAGCCGCTTCCGCTGGCATAGCAGTCGGCCGATAGATCGAAGAGGTAGCGCTGCAGCGCAGGGTCGAGAGTCTGCCAATGCTGCCTTTGCCTTTCCAGTCGTGACGGCGACTGCGCGATCGGGCATCGCTCATGCCGTCCGTTCTGCCAGCCAGTGCGTTCCAGGCCCACACGCTTCGCAACCCGACTCGACGATGATTTCGCACATCTCGCGGTTCTCGGGCGTGTCAGGCCACCACACGCCGCCGTCGATTGGCTCTCCCGCTTCGTTCTCGTGCAGCCCTAGCGGCCAGCAGACGCGAATTTCGATCATGGAATCTCCGACGGCAAACTGAGCCTATTGCCGAGAACGCTGACGCGTCTTCGTGAGCCCTACCGCCCTCCCCCTATCTCTTAGGCTCCAGTCGGCGGAAAGTCGCAATCGACCTGGCCTCTGGCGCCGCGGCATCCACCTCGTCGAGAAAGCCCACGGTATTTGCGATCGCACAATCCTGCAGGTTGTTGACCGCCACGTGGCAGCACGACGCTTCGAGCGCATCTGTGGCCTCCGGATCAGCAGGCTCCGAGCCCTTGAAGGCCAAGCCGGTCATGGCGTCGCCACCGAGTGCACCCTCCTCCCTCAGGCGCTGAACCAGGCGCGTCGCGATGTCCGAGATCGCAATGCTCGGGAGAGCTTCAACCGCAATAGCGGTGGCGTGCAACCCCGTCAGCAGAACAAACGAGATGCCGTCCTGCTCAAACTCACGACGATTCAGTACGGTTGCCATGGCGCCATCCTCGTGGGCGAACCGGTAACGCCAAGGCAGCACCTACGGCCGCGTTGGCAAAGGGCCATCTCGATCAATCGTCGACCGGAAGGCTCAGCATCACCATCCTACAGCGGCCAGTCCCCGCCGCGAGGGATGCAGGTCAGGTACCCGCAAAGAGCGGCTCAGATTGCGAAGTCCGTGACCGACTTGCCCGCGTCGAGTGCCGCCTGCAACCACTTCGGTTTCAGGCCACGGCCGGTCCAAGTTGCGCCCGAGACGGGATCTCGATACTTCGGCGCCACCTTCTTGCCAGCGATGCCCGCCTTGGCGGTCGCCTTCGCTGCAAGATCCGCGACGGTCAGTCCGTGCTCCGACATCAGTTGGCGAACACGTGCGATCGCCGCGGCCTTGTCGGCCGTCCGGGCCTCTCGGATGGCACGATCGAGGGCCGACTGCTGCGCCAGGAGCTCGGAGAGAGAGGGCTGCATGGAAAAACCTCGTGATCGGGGGCCGGACATTTCACCACGCCGGGCGGTTGCCGACGGACGGATTGGTCGCGGAACCGAGCAATACGCCCTCTTCCCTGCCCTCCGAAGCCGAATTTCAGGGGCCTATGCCGATAGGACGGACTATCGCAAGCGCCTGATTGAGGTTGGGCTGCGTGCTCCGCCCTCATGCGCCTGCCCGAGCGCTAAATTTCAACGGAAATGCAAGGTGTCCCGACAAGCCGGATCACGGGAGACCTGCGGTGAGATGCGAGCCCGAGATGCATATCAAGCATGCCATGCACGAATGCTGTCCGCCAAGCGCACGTCGGGAGAGCAAATCCTCGCGCCCGCGCCGATGTCTGGGGCAGAATCGGCCGCGACGTTCTTGAAACGCTTTCCGATCAACAAGGGTCACCGTGACGACCAAGTATGTTTGCTCTTCTTGCTTCGGTGACCAGGACCTGAAGGCGTGGATACGGGATGCCGGCGAGCGCCGCGGCTGCGACTATTGCAACGGGTATGACTCGCCGACCTGCAAACTGGACGAGATATGCGTGCACATCGAGAGTTGTCTCAAAGAGGTGTACGGATTCGCCATCGATCAGCTTCCGTACGAGAGTGCGGAGGGAGGCTACATCGGCACGACCTGGACGACCTACGAAATTCTTGTGGAGGAAGTCGGCCTGTCTCTGCCCCGTGACCGAAAGGATCGGCTTTTTCATGCGATCCTCGGGCGCCTCACTGAGGAGACTTGGTGCGAGTACGACTGGCTGAGCCTCGACTACGACGAGGCACTGCGCAGCAGTTGGGACCGCTTCTGCGAGACCGTGAAGCACAGGCGGCGGTTCTTCTTTCACGCGGTGGGACCGGACGATCGTGACTCCTACACGCCGGCGTCCCTGTTGGAGGCGATCGTCCGAATCAGCGAGGGCATGAATTTGGTTCGCGAGCTCGTGACAGGTACACGCCTATGGCGAGCGAGGCCGGACATCCCTCGCGGTCGCAGAGTCGTCGCGGCGGACTTCGGGCCACCGCCGGAGCGCTTCGCACTACAGAGCAATCGGATGAATCCGCCAGGCATTCCCATGCTATATCTGGCGTCCAATGCCAAGACGGCGTTGCTGGAAACGAGAGCCGAGGAATCTCGCGTCGGGCAATGGGTGGCAGAGCGACCGCTCCGTATATTGGATTTGCGAAGGCTTCCCCAGGTGCCTGGCATCTTCTCCCATGCCGATCGAACAAACCGGCTGGCTCTGAGCTTTCTGCATGACTTCGCCGGTGACATCATGATCCCCGTCGAGCGTGACCAACGAGTTCATGTCGACTACCTGCCTTCACAGGTTGTGACGGAGTACGTCCGCGACTACGTCTTCGATGGTGGCAACGTGGACGGAATCGCATACGGGAGCACAGTGCACCGCAGCGGCTGGAACGTTGCGATGTTTTTAAACCCGATTGATTTGGGCCTCGAAGTGCCAGCGTGGGGAAGCGCGCCGGCACCGAGCTTGCGCTTCGCGCGTGCACTGCGCGTCAGCGAGTAGTTCGACGTTGAGACGGCATGCACCCCGCGATGGCGCTGGCGCGGCGTAATTCCTAAGAGCCGGTGTCAGCGGGCCCGATGACGAAAGGGCTCCAGGGTCATCTGCATCGCCATGAGTCTGCGCGCCGCGACGTTGAGCAAGGACGTCCCTGCAAGTCCTCGGCGCCGCTGTGGCCTGCGAGGGCACAGCGTGCCAAAGAAGCTCACTTGCCCGAATGCTGGCCACTGCCATGCGGAGAGATTGCTAGTCGGCTATCTGAAATAGTCTGGTCGTACCGTTCAACAAACTTCGGAAACTTTTCTCGGTCAAAGTTGTACGTTTCAATCCACTTTCCGAGTGCTTTCGAGAACGCAAGGATAAGCTGAGAGAAGTCGAAATAATAGACACCGACTTCATTCGAAGAAAATCCTGCGTCGCCTCCGACCCGAAACGAGATGCGTCGCTCCTTGTTTGTAAGTACTTTCTTCGAGTTCAAGTTTGTCATGTGCAGAAGTCCATTTCGAAGCTCCCAAAGCTCGGCCGCCGTGATTCCTAGAGGCGCCAAATCGGCATAGCTGTTCAACCATTTGGTGAACACATTCGAGCCGGCTTCGTCGCCGTACTCAATGTAAGCGACGCTATCAATGCAGGACACGAGCAGCTTCATCGCCGAGACATACAGTTTTGCATTGAATGTCAGCTTGATGGCTAGAAAGTAGTCGTCATTGATCAAGCTCGGAAGGTCGATCGCGTCGTCTCTGGTGTACTTGACAAGCCAGTCGTCCATCTTCCCTCGCGCACCAAAAGTCGCAGCAACGTCGTTGATGTCGAGGCCTGTAGTGCCGCTCGTATAGTTAAATCTTGGAGCGCCATCGACAACCGGCGTCAGCCCAAACAGCGGAGCGTGAGAAGCTCCCGCTTCGCGAAACACCTGCTCGACCTGCAGGCGCTGATCGCGATCTACGACAACTGCAACTCGCTGCACACCAACGCGTTCGACGAGGCGATCACCACGCCGACCGAGGAGAGCGTGCGCCGCGCGATGGCGATCCAGCTGATCATCAACCGCGAGTGGGGCCTGGCCAAGAACGAGAACCCGAACCAGGGCGCGTTCATCATCGAGGAGCTCACCGAGCTGGTCGAGGAACTGGTGCTGTCCGAGTTCGAGAAGATCGCCGA
>FTIR01452751.1_pt1 | contig 23377 bp, 19 predicted proteins | sample 1658041 | NCBI WGS metagenome assembly FTIR01 (sample SAMEA3914793, study PRJEB12502) | metagenome | biome: forest; material: soil | place: Canada | collected 2011-07-03 | depth 0.3 m | reverse complement strand
CAGGCCCTTGTCCTCGGCCTTGAGGCGCGACAGGCTGGCCACGGTGCGCACCAGGTCGCCAGCCTGGAAGGGGGCGGTCTCGATGCTCATCCGCCCGGCTTCCACCCGCGCCAGATCGAGCACGTCGGACAGCAGGCGTTCCAGGGACTGGCCCGAACTGCGGATGATCTCGACCATGTCGCGCTCGCGGCGAGGCAGGTCGCAGGCCGCCAGCATATCGGCCACCCCCACGACGCCGTTCAGCGGGGTGCGGATTTCATGGCTCATATTGGCCAGGAATTCGCTCTTCGACCGACTGGCCATCTCGGCCTTCAACTGCGCCGCGCGCAGCCTCAGCCCGACGCGACGCTGCCACAGCAGCACGCCGGCGGCGCAGACCAGGAACAGGGCGGCGAAGGCGATGATCCAATGTTGCGACCGGGAGGCCTGCCGCTGCAACTGAGCGTCGCGCCGCGCGGTGGACAACTGGGTCTGCAGGGCGCCGGTGATCTGGTGGACGCCGACATTGAAGCGGCGGGCGGCGGCCGTGGCGTGGTTCTGATCATAGACCCGCAGGGTTTCGAACGCCTGCTGATCCTTGCCCTGGGCGCGCAACAGCTCAGCCTCGACCTGCTTCTCGCGCTCCAGGCCAGAGGTTTCGCTGTCGGCCGTGGCCATCAGCACGCGCATGGCGTTCAGGTCGGCCTGGGCGCCGCCGACATCGCCCAGCCGCGCCCTGGCGATGGCGCGCAGCGGCAGCAGATTGCGGGCCAGGAACTCGGCGCCGGTCAGCCTGTTGTCGAGGCCGTCGAGGCAGCTCGTCACCTCGGCCGGCGTGCCGAAACTGTCGGCGACCATGGCGCACAGATTCTGATCCCAGACGCGCAGATGCGGCAGGTCCGAGCGCGTGGCCAGGCGGTGGTGCACCCGGTCCAGTTCGCGCGCCAGCTTGCCGTCGCCCAGCTTCACCGCCATGTGGGCCATGTTGTAGACCCCGTCGAAGTCCGGCCGGGGATAGGCCGGGTCGGCGAATTCGATGTCGGCGCGCTGGAAAGCCTGGGCGCTGCCGCCCAGATCGTCGAGAATCATGAGCGACAGGCCGATATCTTCCCAGATCGTCGATTCCGCGGCGTTGGAGGCCGCATCGCCGGCGGGGATCAGGGCTTCGGCTTCCGACAGCAGCTTCAGGGCCGAGCCGGTTTCGTCATGGTCGATCAGGATCTGGGACTCGACGCCCATGGCGTGAATGCGGGCGAACCAGTCCGGCTCGTTTTGCGCCAGCCGGCCAATCTCGGCTTCAACGGACGGATCGCCGCTGTCATAGCGGGCCTTCAGCGCATTGACGTGCGCCATGGCCACATAGCGCCCGTCGCCCTGACGTTGGGCGTTGCGGGCCAGAATGTCGTTCCAGCGGTTGAAACGGTCGAACTCTGATTGATTGAGCAGGATCCAGGCGACGTGCTGGATACGGCTGAGCGACTCGCGGTCCACGCCCTTGCTCGCCGCCTCGCCAAAGCGTTCGAGGTCGGCGAAGCTGGTCTTGTCCGCGCGCTGTTCAAGGGCCAGGGCCAGTTGGGCGGGATCGACGCGGCCTTGCGCATACGCCGTCGGCGTCGCGGCGACCAAGCTCGCGCACACGCAGAACAGCGCAGCGAAAGTCACCGCCGGCCTCTTCGCCATGTGCTATCTCCAGCAACCTCACTGTTCTGTGACAGCTAACACGGCAAAGGTTTCGGAAACGCTATTAATCGGCCGGTTGCGACGATGCAGCACAGCACTAAGTTGAAACCTGTGAAACCTTGGTCGAACCAGGTCCTGCCCAGCAGTCCGCTCAATTTACGGCTTTATTTTGCAGCGCTCTATGTTGCTGGGCCCCGATTTTCGGCCCCGGGCTTGGCCCCTTACCGCTCGCGCCGGTAGCAGAAGACGTCCGGCATGGATGGCATGCCGATATGTTCGTAGAAGGCGACCGCGTCCGGCATCGAGGCGAGGATGATACTGACGGCTGGGCCCAGCTCGCGGCGCACCTGGTCCAACAAGCCCTTGCCCACGCCGAGCCCCTGGGCTGATCGGGACACCGCCAGTTCCGAAACATAGCAACACCAGGAAAAGTCGGTGATGCAACGGGCCACCCCGACCAGGGGTCGCCCCGGTTGGTCGAGGCGGGCGGTGACCACCAGATCCGCGCCCGACAGCATTTGGGCCAGCCGCTCCGGATCGTCCAGCGGCCGCGTCGCCCCCAGGCCGGACTCCGCCAGGACCCTGGCGAATTCGGCGACCTCCAGGTCCGCCTGGCGCGCATAGATCACCGCCGGCTTTTCGGTCATGGGCGAGGGACTCCGTTGCAGACACTGAAAGCCTATCGCCGGCGACGCCCGCGTCACAACCCGGCAGTGACCGCGGGCACAGCATCAGCGCCTGGATAGGCTATCCGCCGCTGTGGCGCGCCAGGAATAAGGCGGGTGCGCCGTCACAATACGGTTCGCGTGTAGGGCCTCACAGGTCTAGGTTTCATTTCAAACCTGTCCGCGGGCTGGATGGTGCTTCGCTTCGGGGCCGGACAATGGACGCATCTAGGCAAATCCGCGCCGCGCGCGTGCGTTCGATCTTTGATCGGCTGCCGGTCTCATCCTTGATCGCCGTGATCAACAGCGCGCTGATGACGGCGGTGCTCGATCGGGGCGGCGCATCACCCAAGGCCCTGATCTGGTTTATGTCGATCGCCGTCGTGGCGGCGGCGCGGATGGTCACCTGGCGGCTCTATCTGCGCGACGCGCTGGTCTCCGAGCATCTGGACCGATGGGAAAGGGCCGTCGTGGTCGGCTCTCTGGTGTCGGGGGCGCTTTGGGGTGTCGGCGCGGTCTGGCTGTTTCCGTCCGACCAGGCCAGTCAGTGGCTTTGGGTCTTTCTGATCGCCGGCATGTGCGCCGGCGCCACGGCCTTGCACGCGGCCCATGTGCCGACGGCCCTGGCCTTCATCATCCCGGCCAGCGCCCCGCTCGCCATCCTGCTCGCCTTGCAGGACTCCGTGCAGTCGCTGACGGCTTCCGTGATGATCGTCATGTTCATCATCACAATGTTCTTCACCACCTTCCGCTTCAGCCGGCAATTTGGCGAGGTGTTCGTCCTGCAGCTCGACCTTGAACGGCGCTCCAGGGAACTGGACGAGGTCAACCTGCGCCTACGGTCGGAAATCGAGCTTCACCAAAGCACCGAAGCCACCTTGCGCCAGGCGCAGAAAATGGAGGCTCTGGGCCACCTGACGGGGGGTATCGCCCACGACTTCAATAACCTCTTGACCGTGATCACCGGCAATCTTGACCTGATACGGCGCCGGGCGGCGGGAGATGAGGCCATCCTGCGGCTCGCGGCCTCGGCGTCCCACGCGGCCAAACGCGGCGCGGGCCTGACCGGCAGCCTGCTGTCTTTCGCCCGCAAGCAATCGCTGCGGCCGGAGCCGGTCGACGCCAACGCCCTGATCGAGGAATTCGCCCCTCTGCTCCGCCGCGCGGTGGGCGAGGCGGTGACGCTCGACCTCGACCTGACCTCGGACGCCTCGATCTGCTATGCCGACGCCGCCCATTTTCAGTCCGCGATCCTCAACCTGGCGATCAACGCCCGCGACGCCATGGCCGGCGGCGGACGGTTGCTGATCTCCACCCGCAACGCCGAATTGGGCGGCTCGGAAGGCGTGCTCGACAGCGACACCCATCAGGGCCGCGCCGTGGTGGTCTGCGTGCGCGACAACGGCGCCGGCATGCCGCCGGAGGTCGTGGCCAAGGCGTTCGAGCCCTTTTTCACCACCAAGGACGTCGGCAAGGGCAGCGGCCTGGGCCTGTCCCAGGTTCACGGCTTCGCCCGCCAGTCCGGTGGTTATGCGGTGATCGAAAGCACGCCAGGGGAAGGGACGTCGGTTTCCATCTTTCTGCCCGCCCTGGCCTATGGCGCGCCGGTCCAGGCTCGCCCCACCGCGTCGCCCGCCCCGGCGGCGGTCGGAAAGGCCCTGCGAGTGCTTCTGGTCGAGGACGACAGCGCGGTCCTGGCCACCTTGCGGGAGCAGCTGGCCCTGAGCGGCTGGGAGGTGATCGAGGCCCAGGACGGCAAGGCGGCCCTGTCTCTGGTGGAATCCGACCCCAGCATCGCCGCCCTGGTCTCCGATGTGATGATGCCCGGCGGCGTCAACGGCGTCGATCTGGCCCGCCTCGCGGTCCAGGCCCGCCCCGGTCTGCCCGTGGTGCTGATTTCCGGCCATACGGGAGCGGCCCTGACCGACAACGGGGCCATCGAGGGGGAGTTCGAGCTGCTGGCCAAGCCCTTCACCCACGTCCAGCTCGTCGAGCGCATCCGAGCCGCGATCGCCGCGCATCAGGCCGGGGCCAGGCCGACCCCGATCGAGGGCTGATGATCGAAACCCGCTCTGGTAAATGTCCAGGCCGCCTCTCAGCGGAACCTGATCGGCAGCGAAAACATCAGCACATAGTTGGGGGCGTCCCGCGTGACGCCCAGGCCCAGGGAGACATCCAGCAGCATATCGCGCGTCAGCACCTGGTCGAGACCGACCTGGACCACGGAGGCGACCTGGTCGCTCCCGGCGATGGCCGCGCCGCTGACCCGGGTCAGCCTGGAGAAGCTTTGGGTGAAGTTGAGGGACAGCGAGGTGTCGGGGCTGACCGAGAGCAACCCGCCGATCTGCCAGTCGATCGTATCGCCGGGACGCGCCCGGCCGAAGGATTCCCGCACCGGCAGGGCGGCGCCGTAGGACAGCGAGCTGAAGAACACCATCGGGTCGGCGGTCTTCAGCGCGGTCACCCGGCCCGTGACGCGATCGCCGCCATTGCCGTTGGCCACGCTCGTGGGGGTGGTGCGGAACGGATCGCGCCCGGTTGGAAAGCTCCAGGACACCGCGCCCACCAGGTCCGGCCGCCAGCCTTTTTCCTGAGTGAACTGCCGGCTCAACTCCAGCGCCACATCGCCGACCCCAACCCCGGTGGCCGTCTTGTGCGAGCCGTCCCCCAGGGCCGATGTTTCGCGCAGCCAGTCATAGGGAACCTGGATCTGCAACTGGCTGCGCCAGGGCAGCCCCAGGCGCAGCCCGACCAGGCTTCTCAGGCCATCGTCGCGCAGGCGCTGGCTGTCCACGGTGGAGACGCCCGCCGCGGTATCCGCCAGGACCAGGCCCTGGGTGATGCTGTGGCTGTAGGCCAGGCTGGGGGTGACCTCCAGGCTCCATTTGGGCAGGACCAGCGCGCCGCGCTCGACCAGGCCGCGCGAAAGGGCCTGCAAGGCCGTATCGTCGTCGGCCAAGCTGGTGGGGGCTGCAGTCGTAGCCGCGCCCTGAGCGGCGGGCGAGGCTGGCGGATCCAAGGTGGCGATCGGCGCCGCCGCGGGGCGGGCGGCCTCCAGGGCCTCAACCCGCTTTTCCAGCGCCGCAATGGCTTGGTCGCGCTGGCGCAGGGCGGCCAGCAGATCCTCGTTGCTCAGGGTCTGGCCGCAGGCGGGCCCGACGGCGATGAGCCCAGCGACGCCGGCGAGGGCGAACTTGGTCCCGGCAAGGGCGAACTTGGTCCCCACGAACTTGGTCAAGGTCTTGGCCTCACTTCAATCGCGCCCGCGGCCATGCGCAAGGCTTGGTCGGTTGGGGTCAGGAACAGGCGGTCTGGCGCGCCCATGCGGTTGGGCGGGTGCGGCGCTTTCGGATCGACGACGGCGAAACCCAGATGATTGGCCCACTGGGCCTCGAACGCCGGGATGGTCATGGTGCGATTGCCGAAGGCGGGATCGGCCAGCAGCAGGTGATCGCCGGAGCGTCCGCGCAGCACCACGAAATGCGAAAAGCCATGGGTGCGCAAAGGCACGATATCGGGCGCCATGCCGACCACGTCATCCAGGCCCAGGCCGCCATAGCCCGTCGCCTCGAAACCCTGGCTGGCCGCATAGCGCTTGAGATCGTACAGCGAAAAGCCCAGGCGCATCCGCACCAGAAGCGGGCTGGTGCGCCGAAGCATGTCCAGGGTGACCTGGCGCTCGGTGACCGGACGGCCCAGCTGATAGGTCATCAAGGTGGCGATGGCCGCCGCGCCGCAGGTCAGATCCCAGTGCTGGCGCACGACGCCTAAGTTTCGCAGCTCGCTCAGGCTGCGCACCGGCTTTGCGTCCGGCGGCCAGATCTCGTCGGCCAAAGCCGCCCCCGGCGGGGCCGCCGCGATGACCAGCACCGCGGCGGCGGCCGCACGTCGGCCGCTTCCGGCTCTTCGGATTGGGGGGCGTACCTTCCGAAGGGCCGGCGCCCCGTGGTTTAGATGGCCTGCGCCATCAATGGGTGGCATGGGCCCGGAACGCCCATGACGCCGCCGCCATGGCCGGGCGGACCGCGCCCACCAGGCCATTGGCTTCGCCGTTCGGCCCGGACGAGAAGATGACCTCGCCGTCCGGCCCTTGGGCCAGAGCCCACAGGCCCGGGATGACGATCGCCTTTCCGTTGTCTTTCAACACGCCGAGATAGGCGCCGGTGGTGGGGTTGAAGGCCTCGATCACGCCGCTGCCAAAATTGCCGACCAGCAGGGCGCCGGCGAATTCTCCAAAGCTCGCCGGAGCGATGGCCAGGCCCCAGGGGGAGTTCAGCGGGCCGCTGGCCACCAGCCGGCGGAGGAACTGGCCGTGGGTGGTGTAGATGTCGATATAGCCCAGGCCACGGCCGTCGACCTCGTCTTTGCCGTCGCCGCGCTTGGCGAAGGCCACATAGACCTGGCCGTTGAGGGTCTGCACATTGAACGGCGCGTAGCCCGCCGGCAGCGAGGCGTCGGTGAACGACCCGAGCGATTGGAACTGGCCGTTGAACATATCGACCCGGCCATTGACGAAGTCGGCGGCGAACAGGTTTTGCGAGTGCTGGACCGGCACGATGGTCAGGCCCTTGAAGGACGCCCCGGTGGCCGAGTCGTTCACCGCGATGATCGCCTGGGTCCCGTTGACCGACGGGGCCCAGCCGGAAATGGTGCCGTCCTCGGTGTCGAACAGAAATAGGCTATGGCCGGTCTTGCCGTTCTGGCTGACGAGGAAATTGTTCAGGGTCGCGCTGGTGAAAACGGTGCCCGTCGGCGCCCCGACGCCGCCGTCCGCCGCCGGAATGGTCACGGTCAGGCCCAGCTTGGCGAAGCTGTTGGGATCATAGACCGTCGAGGTGCCAGTTCCATTATTGGCCACCCACAGGGGACCGCCCGGCGCCGATGACAGCCCCCAGGGGTTGAGCAGGTCCGGATCGGTGGTCGGCGCGATGTTCGGCCGGTCGGCGATCAGGTTGGCCACCTGGAAGTCAGTGCCGGCGACGACACCGTTCAGCTGTGCGTCGGTCAGTTTGACGGGAGAGGCGAGGGCTGAGCTGGCGAACAGCCCGGACAGCGCGAGAGCAAGCAAATATCGGCTTTTCACGATTTCCTCCTTTGTTTTCCCAGGACTTTGTTTTCGCAGTAAATGACGCGACCACTCGGTGTTACTGACGCTAAAGGCGCAGTCGAGATCGGGCGGCTCGAGGTGGCATGTTCGGCTCTTCGCCATGCTCGGCCCTCCGTAGGACGCCCCGACGTTACGCGCTTTCCCGTGAATAGCTTTCGGCGCCGCCGGCGTTCAAACAGGCCTGAAAAAAAGTCCTCGGGCGAGCCATCGCCAATAAATGATCCGAGGGTTGAACTTCCTCGGCGGGGATTGGCATTCACCCGGCAGTTTCCGAGGTCTTCAGCCGATCGGATAAGCCTAAAGTCTCAATAATGCGCGCTCAAAGGCGATGCGCCGCCAGTCGTGTTCGGACGGCTGGGGAAAGTCACCAGTCATGGCTGTGTGATCTTCCAGGCGATATCGACCTCGCTTTTTATCTTTCCCCCAAAACGCGTCGATATTGGAGCTTGAAATGCAATTTGGCGTCTTCAGCACTGTGTTGACGAGGTCGATCGTCATTTCCGTCTTGGCGATTTCAGTTCTGCTTGTGCGCGTCGGCGCGGCGAACGCTGTGCCGGCCTTCGCCGCCCAGACCGGACAGCCGTGCCAGGCCTGTCATATCGGCGGCTTCGGCCCGCAACTCACGCCGTTTGGGCGCAATTTCAAGCTGCACGGCTATACCCAGCGGGCGACCAGTTTCAACGTCCCGTTCGCGGCCATGGCGGAGGCCTCCTATGTCCGCACCGTCAAGGACCAGAGCGCGCCGCCGGCGCCGCACTACGGGGTCAACGATAATTGGGCGCTGGACCAGTTCAGCCTGTTCTTCGCCGGCGGGCTCGGCGCACATCTGGGGGCCTTTATCCAGACCACCTATGACGGGATCGCCAGGGCATGGTCTTGGGACAATCTCGACCTGCGCGCCACGACCGACGTGCAGGTCAAGGGCGCCGATGTGGTTCTGGGGACCAGCCTCAACAATTCGCCCTCGATTCAGGACGCCTGGAACACCCTGCCGGCGTGGGGCTATCCCTATTCATCCTCGAATCTGGCCCCGTCGCCCGCCGCGGCGCCGCTGTTGAACGGCGCCCTGGCCCAGACCAGCCTCGGGCTCACCGCCTATGCCTGGATCAATTCCGAATTCTTTATCGAAGGCGGCGCCTATGGCTCACCCGGGGCCACGACCCTGACGCGCCTGGGCGCTGATCCGACCTCGCCGGGAAGCATCGACGGCCTCGCCCCCTATGGACGCCTGGCCTGGCAGAAGGCCGTGGGGACCGGCACGCTCGAAATCGGCGCCTTTGGCATGAGCGCCGACATCCATCCCGGTCTCGATCGCTCGACCGGGGTCACCGACCGCTACAGCGATTTCGGTCTCGACGCCTCCTATGTCAGGCCCCTGGGCGATGGCGACGTCTTGACCCTCAACGGGCGCTTCCTGCACGAGGATCAGGCGCTGAAGGCGACCTGCGCCCTGGCCGCGGCCCCCGGCGGCTGCGCCAGCAGCCAGCTGACCGACCTGCGGGCCGACGCCTCCTATTATTGGCGCAACAGGATCGGCGGCACGATCGCGCTGTTCGACACCTTCGGCCCCGCCAATGCGACCCTCTACGCCGCTAACCGGACCCTCAGGCCGGACAGCAGCGGCATAACCCTGCAGCTGGATGGAACGCCGTTCGGCGATCTGCCGCAGCCGGCGCGGCGCGTCAATGTCCGGGTGGGCGTCCAATATACCGTCTACGCCCAGTTCAACGGGGCCAGGACCAATTTCGACGGGGCGGGGACCAACGCATCCGACAACAACACGCTGAGGATTTTCACATGGTTCGCCTTTTGAGCCCGCTTGAGACCCCGGACCTGGCCGTCGCGATCGCGATCGCGGCCTTGGCCCTGTCCGCTTCGCCCGCCGCCGCCACCGACGCCAGCCATGGCCGGGCCGTGTTCGCCTCGCAATGCAGCGTCTGCCATTCGGACGCGAGAAACGGTCCGGTGATCCTGGGGCCGCCCCTGTTCGGCGTGGTGGGCCGGCCGGCGGGATCCTATGCCGGCTTCGGCTATTCCTCGGCCATGAAGTCGGCGGGGTTCGTCTGGACGCCCGATCGCCTGCACAGCTACCTGCCCGCGCCGCGGGACTACTTGCCGGGCGTGCGGATGACCTATGCCGGCCTGAAGAACCCCGCTCAGCTCGACGACCTGATCGCCTATCTCCAAACCTTGAAATAATGCTCGAAACCTTGAGCGGCGGGGCGCATGGCTTTGAACCTTTCCTCTTCCCGGGGGCATTGATCTGGGAACACAGGGGACGCCGATGCTGGTCGGGCGCAGCGCCGCCAAGGGTGAGCACAGGGCGCGGACGTCATCGTCCGGGCGAGACGAGGCGCGTCTGATCGAACAGGTCGCCGCCCGGGACGCGCGCGCCTTTGAGGAGCTGTACCGCATCTACCATCCCCGCCTGACCCGCTTCCTCGGCGCCATGCTGCGGCGCCGGCCCATGGTGGAAGAGGTGCTCAACGACAGCATGCTGGTGGTGTGGAACCGGCCCGACAGCTTCAATGGGACCAGCAAGGTCTCGACCTGGATTTTCGCGATCGCCTACCGCAAGGCGCTGAAGGCTCTGCGGCGGCATGACGACCCGATGGAAGACAAGGATTCCGATATGCGCGAGAGCGCCGAGGCCGGCCCCGAGCGACAGCTCGAGCGGCGGCAATTGCAGGCGGTTTTGATGAACGCGGTCAGCGGCCTGTCGGCCGACCACCGCGCCGTGGTCGACCTGACCTATTTTCATGAGATGGAGTATCGTGAGATCGCCGAAATCATGGCCTGTCCCGTGGATACGGTGAAAACGCGGATGTTCTATGCGCGCCGCCACCTGAAGAGCAAGCTGCCGGGCCGCCTGGCGGATTGGCTATGAGGGCGCGCTGATGGGACGCATCATTCGATTGCCCGGCGACCGCCATCGCGAGGTGCAGCTGCTGCTGCCCTGGTATGTGACCGGGCGGCTGGACCCCTCGGAACAGGCCCTGGTCGAGGCGCATCTGAACCAATGCCCAGACTGTATGGCCGAGCTCGATGTCGAGCATCGGCTGAACGCTGAAATCACCCAACTGCCCATGGACGTCGATCAGGGCTGGCAGACGTTGCAGCCCCGGCTGGCCTCGCGCGCGACAGCGCCTGGGCGCGGCGGCGGCTTGGACGCCCTGCGAGCTGCGGCCGGCCGAGCCCGTCTCGCCTGGCGCGGGGCGCCCTCGTGGCTGGGTTGGGCGGTGGCCGCGCAGCTGGTGATACTCGCCGTGGCTGGCGTCCTGACCCTGCCCTTGGCGCCGCCGGCCCGCTATCACGTCCTGGGCGCAACGCCGGCGGCGGCGAGCGCGAATGTGATCGTGACCTTTCGCCCCGAGACCAGCGAACAGGACCTGAGGCGCACGCTCAACGCCAGCCACGCGCGCTTGGTCGACGGCCCGACCGTAACGGACGCCTATCTGCTGCATGTGCCGGCCGCCGAACGGGCCGCCGCCCTGGCGCAGCTGAGGCGGGCGCCGGACATCGTCCTGGCCGAGCCCGTGGATTCCGGCGGACCGCCGTAATGGCGGCGTCGCTCAGGACCCTGGCGCTCGGCCTGGCGATGTCGCTGTTCGCCCTGGCGGGCGCTTTCGGCGCGCCCGACACATCAAGCACGCGCCAGCAGGTGCTGGTGATGCTGCGCTTGCCGCCGGACCATTTTCGCCCGAACGCGGACTACAGCGGCGGCTATGGCGACGGGCAGGGGCACAGCGCCCGATTGCGCATCGCCGGCCGCCTGGCGCGCGAACACAGCCTGACCCTGGTCAGCGACTGGCCCATGCCCCTGGTGGGCGTGGATTGCTTCATCATGGCGGTGCCGGCCGACCGCTCCCCGGATGAGGTCGCCGCCTCGCTGTCGCGCGAGCCCGATGTGGCCTGGTCCGAGCCCACCCGGATCTATCACGGCCGCAGCAGCCCGGCGGCCTATAACGACCCTCTGTTTCCGACTCAGCCCGCAGCCCGCGAATGGCGCCTGGCCGACTTGCACCAGATCTCCACCGGCCGTAACGTCAAGGTGGCGGTGATCGACAGCAAGGTCGAGGCGACCCATCCCGATCTGGCGGGCCAGGTGCAGATCAGCGAGAACTTCGTGGGCGATCACCCTGAAATCTCGGAGCAGCACGGCACGGGGGTGGCCGGTATCATCGCGGCGCGGGGCGGTAACGGCGTTGGCATGGTCGGCGTCGCGCCCCATGCCCAGTTGATGGCCCTGCGCGCTTGCTGGCAACAGGCCGACGCCCAAGGCCGCGTGGGGGAGACCACCTGCGACAGCCTGAGCCTGGCCAGGGCGCTTCAGTTCGCGATCGCCCACGGCGCCGAGGTCATCAATCTGAGCCTGAGCGGGCCGCCCGATCCCCTGCTGGGCAAGTTGGTGGATGCGGCGGTGTCGCGCGGGGTCTCCGTGGTCGGCGCCGTCGATCGCGATCTGCCGGGCGGCGGCTTTCCCGCATCGCATGCGGGCGTGGTGGCGGTGGCGGACGAGTCCCTGACCCCGCCGCCGGGGGTCTATCTGGCGCCGGGACGCGATGTGCCCACCACCCAGCCACAGGGGCGCTGGTTCCTGGTCAATGGCAGCTCCTACGCGGCCGCCCATGTCAGCGGACTGTTCGCCCTGCTGCGCGAGCGATCCGCCTCCCGGCGCAGCGCCACCGGGCCGCCGTCCCTGCCGCCAGGAGGCGGGACCATCGACGCCTGCGCGGCGCTCATACGGGCCTGGGGAGCCTGCGATTGCGCGTGCGCCCGTATCGCCGAACATGCGGCGAGCGTTCGCAAATAGCGTGCGCCGTCTGCGCACTCAGATCCTGGGTGCGGCCATCACCCTCCTGCCGCTGTGTCACGCCGGCCCTGTCAGGGCCCAGATCGGGGCCAGCCTGTCGCTGGATTCGGACTACCGGTTTCGCGGCGTCTCGCTGAGCCAGGGCCAGCCGACCCTCAGCCTCGATATCGCCTATGATCACCCGAGCGGGGCCTATGCCGGCGCCTCGGCGATCGCCGTGCGCACGACGCACTCAGGCGCGCAGCTGCTCGGCTACACCGGCTATGCCGGCTACGCCGTCCGCACGCCTTTCGGCCTCGCCTGGGACATGGGCGTGAGCAACACCACCGTCACCGAATATGTCCGCCACAGATACAGCTATAACTATTCGGAACTCTATGTAGGCGTGGTCACCGACAATATCTCCGCCCATGTCTATTATTCCCCGAGCTATCATGGCGAGGACATGGGCGCCGTCTATGCCGACCTGGACGGAGCCTTCAAGCCGGTCAAGCACTGGCGCGTCTTCGGTCATGTGGGCGCCTTGAGCTCCTTGGGCGGGCATGGGGAGCAGGCCGGGCGCCGGGAGCGCTACGATCTGCGCGCCGGCGTCGCCACCGAGTTCGAACACGGCGAGTTGCGCCTCGCCTGGACCCTGGCGAGCCCGCAGTCGCCCTATCCGGCCGAGCGGATACGGGACCGCGGCGCGGTGGTGCTGGGCGCCACCTACTTCTTCTAGGCCGCCGGCTCGTTTTCCCCGGCGATGTCTCGGCCGGTCGCCGCCGCGGCGACGGCCGCCAGGGCCTTGGTCATGGCGGCCAGCGTCGCCTCGGTGCCAAGCTCGGCGTGGTGGCGGCGGGCCAGCCAGGCAGGATCGTTATAGGCCAGCCAGGTCTGACCCCCGGCGTCCTGCCAGACCAGCGCCTTCAGCGGCAGGTCTATGCCCATGGTCTGAGCCGCCAGCATCAGCGGCGTGCCCGCCCGCGGCGCGCCAAAGATCAGAACCTCTGTCGGTCGCAACGCCATGTCGACGCTCGCGGCGGCGGCGGCGTGGTCGATGCGCGCGAGGACGGCCATGCCGTGCGCGGCCACTGCGGCCGCGAGCCGGTCCATGGTCTCCCTGGGGCCATGTGGGCTGGCGCAGGTCGTAAGTCCGTCAGGCGTCATGGCGGCTTTCCCTGGCGTTGCGGCGAAAAGATCCCGCCGCCGGTGATCGAGCGAGCCTATGCGCCGCAGGCCGGCCGCGCCATAGCCCTGTAAATCGGACGTCTTATAGTCACGCCTGTTCTTGTGTGACCTGGGACACAGCGTTGAAGTCGCGGCCTTGCTTTGATGTGTTCGTAATTGCGTCCCGGCCAACCCCTGCAAAGGCGAGGCCGTGTCGCGCGCAAGGATCGGGAGAGCCTTCACGGGGGCCGGCCTGGGTGACCTGGTCTATTCGCCGCCGCTCGCTTCGGGCGAACAGCGGCAGGTGGCGGTGTTCGAACCTCAGGACACAGCGACCGTGACCGAAGGCGAGGTCTTCACGGAAGAGGACATCGCAACCCAGGCCGCACTCGCGGACACACCTCCACCCGGCTCAGGCCCGGCGCCCCGTTCAGCGAAGCTCAGCGGGCGGCTTGTTCTAAAATCATCCTGGTCTAGGCGCGTCCCAGGCTCAGCTGGATCACGTCGGTGCGGCCGGTGCGAAAGCCCGCCTCACAATAGCTGAGATAAAAGGACCACAGCCGGCGGAAGCGCTCGTCGAAGCCCAGGTGCTGGATATCGTCCCATGCCGCGTGGAACCGCTGGCCCCACTCGGCCAGGGTGCGGCCATAGTCCTGGCCGAAGCGGGCCACTTCGCCCCAGGCGAGGCCCGCCTGCTGCGCCACCTGGCGCAGGCGCGGCTCGCTGCCCAACATGCCGCCCGGAAAGACATATTTCTGGATGAAGTCGGCGCGGGAGCGATAATCGTCGAACAGTTCGTCGCGGATGGTGATGATCTGCAGGCCGGCGCGGCCGCCGGGCTCAAGCACGTCGCGCAGCTTGTTGAAATAGGTCGGCCAGTAGCGCTCGCCCACGGCCTCGAACATTTCGATGGACGCGACGCGGTCGAACCGGCCCTCCACATCGCGATAGTCGATCAGCCGGATGTCGGCCTTGTCGGCCAGGCCCTGCTCGAACAGGCGCCGGCGGGCGAAATCGTACTGTTCGCGCGAGATGGTCACCCCCGTGACCTGGGCGCCCACCTGGGCGGCGGCGAATTCGGCGAAACCGCCCCAGCCGCAGCCGATCTCCAGCACCGAATGGCCCGCCTGCAGGTTCATGGACCGCGCCAGGCTGGCGTATTTGTGCTGCTGGGCCTCGATCAGGCTCTGGTCAGCCCGTTCGAAGCGGGCGGCGGAATAGGTCATGCCCGGGTCGAGCCAGCGTTCATAGAAGGCGTTGCCCAGGTCGTAGTGGTGGTGGATGTTCCGCCGTGAGCCGCGCCGGGTATTGGACCGGACCAGATGGCGCAGGAAGTTGACCATGCGCATGGCCGCATTGCCCTGGACCAACTGGGCGAGGCGGTCCCAGTTCAGGCTGGCCGACTCCAGGACCGCCGTCAGATTGGGGGTCGACCATTCGCCGGCCATATAGCCCTCGGCGAAACCGATATCCCCCGCCGCCATCACCCGGCGCATGAAGTTGTAGTCGTGGATCACCACCCGCGCATGGGGTCCAGGTTCGCCGCCGCCCAGGCTGATCTCGCGGCCCGACGGCAGCACAAAGGTGATCCCGCCGGCGGCCCAGTGGCGCGCGGCGATCTTGACCGCGGCGCGGAAGGCCGCGGGCGCCTGGCGCAGGTCCGGCCAGACGGCGGCGAGAGGGTCGGTTCCTGGGGTGATGCTCGCGTCGGTCATACGATATGCGTCTCCACAGTCTCGATCGGATCTTGTCGTGGCCCCGGGACCACGCGGCCAAGGCTGGCGCCGGCCTTGGGTCCAGCGGGGCGGGGGCTGAAAGGCGCGGCCTTGAACCACAGCCGCAGGGCCTGCCAGTGGATCGCCAGCACCACGCCCAGGGTCATCAGCGGCATGGTCACGAACAGTTTGAGCAGAGCCGCCTCGCTCAAGGGACGGCGTTCGGCGGTGAGGGTGGCGCTGAAATCGGGGTGACCGCCCGTCTGTTTGACGATGGTCAGGTCGACCATCTCGGCGGGCGGGACCAGGCGAAAGCGGTATCCGCCCGCGACCGGATAGAAGGGCGAGACATAAAGGGCCTTGTCCGCCTCGTGGCGCTCCACGGCCGCGCCGGTGGCGGGAACCACATAGGCGTGGGTCTGGCCGAAGGTGTTGTTGACCTCGTAGATCACCGCCTCCAGCCGATCCTCATCGCCGTGGATCAGGAAGATGGACAGGGGGTTGAACACAAAGCTCAGCACGCGAGGAAAGCACAGCAGGCGGATGGTGCGCGCCGAGGCGGCGATCCCCGCCTCGGCCAGGCGCGCCTCGACCCAGGACCGCAACGGCCGGCCGTCGCGCGGCCCATGATCGCGCCGGGCGAAGGAGAACAGCCCAGTGCGCCCGACACGCAAGCTCAGCATGCGGGGAAAGCCGGTCTCGACCTGGTCGATATCCACCAACAGCTGGAAGATCCGATAGCGGAAGCGGTGTGGGCGCGGTCCAAACCGGTGGTGGGTGGTATGGCCCACATAGAGGCGGACGGCGTCGCTCACGCCACCGCCTGCGCATCGCGCGGGAGCGCCGTCGGCCAGACCAAGGGGCCGCCTTCGATACGGTGGTCGACAAAGCGCCACGGCGCGCGGCCGCCCAGGGCCAGGGCGACCCGCAGGCCCGCGGTCAGCCCGTCTTCATGGAAGCCGTAGCCCAGCCAGGCCCCGGCGTACCAGATCCCGCCGCGCCCCTGGATGCGGCCGAACTGGCGCTGGGCGGCCAGGGACGGCGTATCGAACTGAGGGTGGTCATAGTCGAAGGTCGAAAAGGTCAGGGCCGGGTCGGGCGGCTCGGCCGGATTCAGGCTGATGAACAGCGGCCGGGACGGATCGATATGCTGCAGACTGTTCATCCAGTAGGTCACCGACCCCGGTTTCGCCGCTCCATCATACATATAGTTCCAGCTGCCCCAGGCCGCACGCCTCCTAGGCATCAAAGCCGGATCTCGATGCAGATAGGCGCGGTTCGGCGCATAGCGGATGGCGCCCAGGAAAGCGCGTTCCTCCAGGTCCGGGTCGGCCAGCAGGCTCAGGGCCTGATCGGAATGGCAGGCGAAGATCACCTGGTCGAAACGCTCGATCCGGCCGTCCGTATCCCGCACCTCGACGCCCTCGGGCGCGCGCCGCACCCGGGCCGCGCCGGGCCGCATCATCACCCGCTCGCCGAGACTGGCGATCAGGGGCGTCAGATAGGATCGGCTGGTGTTCCTGATCGTTCGCCAGGACGGCTGGACCATTTGCAGCAGGCTGTGATTGGCGAAAAAGCGAACCAAGCTTTCGGCCGGCGCGGCCTCTACGCCGCCCTCGCTGGTCGACCAGATCGCCGCGGCCATGGGAAGCAGGTAGTGTTGAGCGAAGGCCTCGCCGAATCCACGGAGCCGCAGATAGCCGCCCAGGGTCAGGTCCTGCAGCCGCCCGGCTTCGAGATCCGCCGCCGCCACGCGGTTGAAACGCCGGATCTCGGCCAGGACGCTCAGGAACCGCGGCCTAAGCAGGTTCCGCCTCTGGGCGAACACGCCTTTCGGAAAATTGGATGACCATTCCACGCCCCGCCCGGAAAAGGCGAAGCTCATGTCGGTGGACAGGCTCTCCACGCCCAGATGGTCCAGCAGGCCGATCAGATTGGGATAGTTGCGGCTGTTATAGACGATGAAGCCGGTATCGACCTCAAGGCTCACCCCGTCATAGTCGATGGCCACCGGATTGGCGTGGCCGCCCAGGCGGACGTCTTTTTCATAAAGGGTGACCTGGCTATGGTCCTTCAGCGCATAGGCCGCGCCCAGACCTGATATCCCCGCGCCGATCACCCCGATCTTCATCTGGTATCCTGTTGGCTCTTGTGCGGCTTATCGTGGCGCGCCACTTCTACGGCGCAGATCGCCCCTCGGATTAAATGGAACTCTAGATTGACCCAACCCAACGCCGTCGTAACCATCAAGACACCAAACGGCGCAGTTGTCCGCATGGGAAACGCGGAAAAGTTGTCTATCATCGCCGGTCCATGCCAGCTGGAAAGCCGCCAGCACGCCTTGGAGACCGCGCACGCCCTGAAAGAGATCGCGCAGAGGTTGGGTGTCGGCCTGATCTACAAGACCTCGTTCGACAAGGCCAACCGCACCTCCGTCAACACCGCCCGCGGCATTGGCCTGGCGGACGCCCTGCCGATCTTCGCCGAGATTCGCGAAACGACCGGCCTGCCGGTGCTGACCGATGTGCATGAGATCGACCAGTGCGCCCAGGCCGCCCAGGCGGTGGACGTGCTGCAGATCCCCGCCTTCCTCTGCCGCCAGACCGACCTGCTGCTGGCCGCGGCGGCCACCGGCAAGGTGGTCAATGTCAAAAAGGGCCAGTTCCTGGCGCCCTGGGACATGAAGAATGTGATCGGCAAGGTGCTGGCCGGCGGCAACGCCAATGTGCTGGCCACCGAGCGCGGGGTCTCGTTCGGCTACAACACCCTGGTCTCCGACATGCGCGCCCTGCCGATCCTGGCCCAGATCGGCTGTCCGGTGGTGTTCGACGCCACCCATTCGGTGCAGCAGCCCGGCGGCCAGGGGACCACCTCGGGCGGGCAACGGGAATATGTGCCGGTTCTGGCCCGGGCCGCAGTGGCCGTCGGCGTGGCCGCCGTCTTCATGGAAACCCATCCGGACCCTGATCACGCGCCCTCGGACGGCCCCAATATGGTGCCGCTGGACCAGTTCGAAGGCCTGGTCGCCGAACTGCTGGACTATGACGCCCTGGCCAAGCGTCGCGCGGCGGCCTGACAAGCGGCGGCGAACCCGGTATCGATGAGCGATGCGAACACCGGAGCTTAGCCCCAAGGACTGGCTGGTGGTCGGCGGGGTCGCGCTGATCGCCCTGGTGCTGCTGGCGGCGATCCGCTGGCGGCACGATATCCTGCAGACCACCCTCGATCCCAAACAGCCGTTCCAGGTCTATCGGCCGCCGCGGGAGCCGAACTACGCCATCCGCGCCACCTGGGCCCTGCTGCCGGCCAAGCCTGACCAGCCGGGCGCCGGCGCCCTGCCGGCCGACGTCTTCTTTGTCCACCCCACCACTTTTGACGGCGGCCGCGACTGGAACGGGCCGATCGGCGACGACAACGCCAACCGCTTTCTCGAGCGCGTGGTTCTGCCCAACTACGCCGGGCCTTTCCAACGGGTCGGGCGGCTGTTCGCCCCCCGCTACCGCCAGGCCAGCGTCTATACCGAGCTGACCATGAGGGACGACGCCCGCGAGTCCCGCGCCTTCGCCTATGGCGATGTGCGCAGGGCCTTCGACCTGTTTGCGGACCGCTATAACCAGGGGCGGCCGATCGTCCTGGTGGGGGTGGAGCAGGGCGGCATGCTGGTGGAGCGCCTGCTGCGCGAAGAGCTGGCGGCCCGTCCGGATCTCGCCCGGCGGCTGGCGGCCGTCTATCTGATCGATACGGTGGCCCTGAAGGACGACTATGGCCCCACGGCGCAAATTCCCGCCTGCGCCAGCCGCGGCCAGCCGCGCTGCGTGGTCGGCTGGACCCAGTCCTTCGAGTTCGACAAGAAGGATATCAGCTCCACCTATGAACGCTCCCTGGTGTGGGACGACCACGACCATCTGGTCAATCTGAACGGCCGGCCGATCCTGTGCGTCAACCCGCTTCTGGGCGCCGCCTCCGAAGAGCGGGCCGCCGCCCGCACCAATCTGGGCGCCGCCAACGCCACCGACATGGAATGGGGGCTGAGGCCCGCCTTCATGAGCCGCCAGGTCTCCGCCCAGTGCGTCAGGGGGGTGCTGCAGGTGTCCAGCCCCGCCTCGCCGTCGCTGAAGGTCACCGGCAGCTGGGTCGACCGTCTGAAGGAGCCGGGGTTCAACCTGTTCTATGCCGACCTCGAAGCCGACGCCCAGGGCCGCGTCGCCGCCCTGCTGGCCAGGCCTTAGAAACCGCGCGGAAATAACGAAACCCCTGATAATGAGTCCGCTCATCCTCGCGAAGGCGGGGATCCAGATGACAAAGCTCAGGTCGAAAGACAATAATCCGCCCGAAATCACCACACTCTTGCGCCATAGGATCTGGATCCCCGCCTGCGCGGGGTTGAGCGCAATGAAAAATCGAAGCCTTTACCTGTCAACGGATCTTAGCCCCAGAGCGCTCTAACCCGCCTCGGCCGCCCCGCCGCCGGCGCGCCAGTCGAACAGGGCCTGCAGCACCTGCACCGCCTTGCCCCGCGGGCTGGTCAGCTCAGGATCGCGGGCCAGGATCAGGCGGGCGTCGTCGGCGGCCACCGCGATCAGGTCGCGGTGGGCCACGGGGTCCGCCAGGCGATAGGCGGGAAAGCCGCTCTGTTTCAGGCCCAGGGGATCGCCGCCGCCCCGCAGTTCCAGATCCTTTTCGGCGATCAGAAACCCGTCGTCGGTGCGGCGCAGGATGTCCAGCCGCGCCTCGGCGGTCTTGGACAGGGGCGGGTCATAGAGCAGGACGCAGCTGCTCTCCCTCAGGCCCCGCCCGACCCGGCCGCGCAGCTGGTGCAGCTGGGCCAGGCCGAAGCGCTCGGCCTGTTCGATGACCATGATGGTGGCGTTGGGCACATTGACCCCGACCTCGACCACGGTGGTGGCCACCAGCACCTTGAGCCCCCCATCGGCGAACTCGGCCATCACCGCATCCTTTTCCGCCGGCGGCAGGCGGCCATGGATCAGCCCCACGCCCGGTCCGATCACCTTGCGCAGGTCTTCCGCCCGGGCCTCGGCGGCGGCCAGGTCGCTGAGCTCGGATTCGGCCACCAGGGGGCAGATCCAGAAGGCCTGGGCGCCGCCGGCCACGGCCTGTTTCAACCGGCCGACGATCTCGCCGATACGCGGCATGGGCACGGCCCGGGTGGCCACCGGCTGGCGGCCCGGCGGCTTTTCGTCCAGGCGCGAGACGTCCAGGTCGCCATAGACGGTCAGTTCCAGGGTGCGCGGAATCGGCGTCGCCGACATGGCCAGCAGATGGGTGGCCGCGCCCTTTTCCTGCAGCCGCTGGCGCTCGGACACGCCAAAGCGGTGCTGCTCGTCGATCACCGCCAGGGCCAGGTTATGAAAGCGCACCTCGTCCTGGAACAGGGCGTGGGTGCCCACGGCGACCATGGCCTCGCCGCCGCCCAGGGCCATCAGCTTGTCGGCCCGCACCGCGCCCTTGTCGCGTCCCGTCAGTAGCACGGTGCGAACCCCATGGGCCTCCAACGGCCCGGCCAGGGTCTCGAAATGCTGGCGGGCGAGAATCTCGGTGGGCGCCATCAGCACCGACTGGCGTCCGGCCCCGGCCACATCGGCCATGGCCAGCATGGCCACCACCGTCTTGCCGGCTCCCACATCCCCCTGCAGCAGGCGCGACATGCGCTCGCCCGAGGCCAGGTCGCCGCGCACCTCGGACAGCGAGCGGATCTGGGCGCCGGTCAGGGCGAAGGGCAGGTCCTTTTCCACCTTGGCCGACAGGGGCGAGGCGGTGATCGGCGGCGAGGGCTGGCTGCGCCGCGACGCCTTGCGCTGAGCCATGGCCAGCTGATGCGCCAGAAGCTCGTCATAGGCCAGCCGGCGGCGATGGGGCGCCAGGGGTGACAGGTCGGCGTCGCGGGTGGGCGCATGCAGCTCGGCCAGGGCCTGGCGCCAGGGGGCGAAGCCTTCCCGCGCCATCCAGGCGGCATCCTGCCATTCCGGCAGGTCGGCGGCCTTTTCCAGCGCCTCCAGGGCCAGGCGGCGCACGGTCCGGGCCGGCAGGCCGGCGGTGGCCGGATAGACGGCCTCACGCGTAGGGATCTCGTCCGCCCGTTCCAGGGGCAGCAGATAGTCCGGATGGGCCATCTGCAATTCGCCGCCATAGTGCTCGATCCGGCCGCTGACCGCACGCCTGGACCCCACCGGATGGGCCACGGCCAGATGGTCGCCGCGGATCTTGAACCAGGTCAGGGTGACAAAGCCGGAGCCGTCGAAACAGCGGATGCGATAGGGCTGGGTGGACCGCGACGGCGTGATATGGGCGTCGATCGTCACATGCAGGGTGGCGACCTCGCCATCCCGCGCCCGGCCGGCGGTGACCAGATCGCGATGCACCAGGTTCTGCGGCGACAGGAAGATCAGGTCGCGCACCACCGGCCCGGCCAGTTTCTCGACCAGGGGCGCGACCTTGGGGCCGACCCCCTTCAGCGAGGCGATCGGCGCGAACAGCGGAAACAGAATCTCTGGACGCATGATTCTAAGCATAGCCCGGGTGGCGGGCCGCGCCTCGCCGTTCTATATCCGCCTACCCATGATCGACCCCCGCCTCAAGAAAATCAGCTACCGCGCCTGGCATCGCGGCTTCCGCGAAGCCGACCTGATCCTGGGTCCCTTCGTCGACGCGCGCCTGCAGACCCTGTCCAGCGCCGAGCTGGACGCGTTCGAGGCGCTGATCGATCAGCCCGATCATGACCTGTATGGCTGGATCATCGGACGCGATACGCCACCGGCGCAGTTCGAGGGCCCGGTGCTGGAGCAGCTGCGGGCCTTTCACCTGACCCTGGGGCGTGGTGAGGCGAGGGGGGCTTGAACCGCGCTCCCGCATATCCCCTTCCCCCCTTGTGGGGGAAGGAGGGGGCCGCCCGCGCAGCGGGTGGGAGGATGAGGGGTCGCGCCGACCCTTCAGATTCCCTGTGGGCTTCCCGACACCCCATCGGATAGATCTGTGCGACCCCTCATCCTCCCATTGCTGCGCAATGGGCCCCTCCTTCTCCCACAAGGGGAGAAGGGCGATTTCGCCCCCTAGGAACACCGTGTGGCTTCGCCTCAAGACCTGAAACAGATCGCTCGCAATGATGGCCGCCTGATCCTCACTGGGGCGCCGGAGGGCTATGACGCCCTGGTCATGGCCGATATCGCCCGGGCGCGGGGCGGGCTGACGGCGTTCGTGGCCCGCGACAGCGGCCGCGCCTCGGCCTTCATCGACGCCATGGGCTTCTTTGCGCCCGAGATCGAGATCATCCGCCTGCCGTCCTGGGATTGCCTGCCCTATGACCGGCTGGGCCCCTCGGGCGCCGTGGCGGCCCAGCGCATGGCGACCCTGTCGCGCCTGGCCAAGGACGCGGCGACCCCGGACAAGGCCACGCGCCTGCTGGTCACCCAGGCCGCCACCCTGCTGCAGCGCGTGCCCCCGCGCAGCATCATCCAGAAGGCCAGCTATCACGCCCGCGGCGGCAACGACGTCGATATCGGCGACCTGGAACGCTACTTCTCGGTCAATGGCTATCGCCGGGCCTCCACCGTCACCGAGCCTGGCGAATTCGCCATCCGCGGCGGGGTGATCGACGTGTTTCCGCCGGGCGCCGAAGAGCCGGTTCGCCTGGACCTGTTCGGCGACACCCTGGAATCCATCCGCGCCTTCGATCCCGGCAGCCAGCGCTCGACCAAACAACTCAAGTCCATCGATCTGCTGCCCGTATCCGAGGCCCTGCTCGACGCCGAGACCATCGCCCGCTTCCGCCAGGGCTATGTGGCGGCCTTCGGCGCCCCCGGCGACGACGCCCTGTACGCCGCGGTCAGCGAGGGGGTGCGCAAGGGCGGCATCGAGCATTTCCTGTCCCTGCTCTATCCCAAGCTCGAAACCGTGTTCGATTATCTGCCGGCCGACACCCTGATCGGGCTCGATCATCTGGCCCAGGAGGCCCGCGACGAGCGCCTGGCCATGATCGCCGACGCCTATGACGCCCGCCGCGAAAGCGCCCAGGGCCGCAGTGGCTATCACGCCCTGGAGCCGAACGCCCTCTATCTGGACACCGAGGAATGGGACCGCCGGCTGACGGACGGCCCCAGCCGCCAGTTCACCCCGTTCCAGGAAGACAACCTGGCCGCCATCGACATGGGCGTGCGCCAGGGCCGCAGCTTCGCCGCCGAGCGGGCTCAAGACAGCGTCAACCTGTTCGAGGCCACCGCCGACCACGCCCGCGCCCTGGCCGCCAAGGGCAAGCGCG
>FTIR01000984.1_pt2 | contig 23389 bp, 23 predicted proteins | sample 1658041 | NCBI WGS metagenome assembly FTIR01 (sample SAMEA3914793, study PRJEB12502) | metagenome | biome: forest; material: soil | place: Canada | collected 2011-07-03 | depth 0.3 m | reverse complement strand
TCGGCCTGGCCGAACTGGTCGATGCCGGCGGCGAGCAGGCCCTCGGCCACTTCGGGCGTGTTGATGCGGTTGCTGGTGACCAGCGGAATCGTCACGCCGGCGGCGCGCAGCTCCGCGCGCATCTTGCCGGTGACCCAGCCGAACGCCGCGCGCGGCACGCTGGTGACGATGGTGGGGATGCGCGCCTCGTGCCAGCCGATGCCCGTGTTCAGGATCGTGGCGCCGGCGGCCGTCACGGCCTTGGCCAGCTGCACCACTTCGTCCCAGCTGCTGCCGTCCGGGATCAGGTCGATCATCGAGATCCGGTAGATCAGGATGAAGTCGGGGCCCACGGCCTCGCGCACGCGCCGCACGATCTCCACCGCCAGCCGCATGCGGTTCTCATAGACGCCGCCCCAGTCGTCGGTGCGCAGGTTGGTATGGCGCACCAGGAACTGGTTGATCAGGTAGCCCTCGCTGCCCATCACCTCGACGCCGTCGTAGCCGGCCTCGCGCGCGAGCACCGCGCATCGAACGAACGCGCGGATCTGGCGTTCGATGCCGCGCGCCGTCAGGGCCCGCGGCGTGAACGGCGAGATCGGGCTCTGCAGCCGGCTCGGCGCCACGCACAGCGGCGAGTAGCCGTAGCGGCCGGTGTGCAGGATCTGCAACGCGATCTTGCCGCCCTCGACGTGCACCGCGTCGGTGACCTGCTTGTGGCGGCGTGCGCCGCTGTGCGTCCACAAGGTGCCGGCGAACGGCTTGACCCAGCCCTCGAAGTTGGGCGCGAAGCCCCCGGTGACGATCAGGCCGACGCCATGCCGCGCCCGCTCCGCGTAGAACGCCGCCATGCGCGGGAAATCGCGCGCGGCGTCCTCCAGGCCGGTGTGCATGCTGCCCATGATCGCGCGATTGCGCAGGGTCGTGAACCCGAGATCGAGCGGGGCGAGCAGCTTCGGATAGGGCGTGGTCATCTTGTAAATGTCGAGCAAAGCCCGGATGGTAGGGCCGAACGGTCCCCGGCCGGCCTGTCAGAATCGGGGCAGCGCACTAATCTCGAGCGGCTTTCGGCGGGCGGGTTTTCACCCGATTTCACCGGTGCCGACGGCGCGTGCAGCCGACCGCGAGACCGCTGGCAACAGACCGGCAACATCGCATGCCCCATAATGTTGGATTCAGATGACAGGCGTCCGGCCTGGAAAGTGGAGTGTTTCGATGAACAAACGTGAGTTCCTGGCAATGGGCGGCGCCTTGCCTTTGATGTTGGCCGGTTGTGGCAGCGGCACCGGAAGTGCCCCGATGCGCCTGGTCAACGCGAGCGTCGGCTATCCCCTGTTGGGATTCATGGACCAGTCGACGCCGGCAACGACGGCCGACGTCGCCTACGGTGCGACCAGTCCGTTCATCAATGTGCAGGCCGGTGCCGTCGGCCTCACGCTGACGGTCGGCGGCGCCAGCGCCGCCGCGGCGCAGATTCGCACCGTCAGCAAGGATTCGCGTTATTCGCTGGTGGCCTTCGGCTTCCCGAGCCTGCTGAAGTCGGTGCTGATCACCGAAAGCACCGTCGTTCCGGACGCGGGCCAGGCCAACATCAACGTGCTGAACACGTCGGTCGACATCGGCGCGGTCGACGTCTACCTGTCCACCACGCCCGACCTGTCGGTTTCCACGCTGATCGCCTCCGGCATCAGCGGTGTCTCGCAGAGCGCGTTCGTCGGTGTCCTGGCCGGCTCGTACTACGTCACGGTCGTCGGTGCCAACAGCATCGCCCAGGGCATCAACGACCAGCGCTTCCAGAGTCCGGCCGCCATCACGCTGACCGCGCTGCAGGTCCTCACCATCATCCTGACGCCGGGCGCCAGCGGCGTGTTGGCCAATGCGATCATGCTGACGCAAGGCACCACGGGCACGGCCGTCAGCTACCTGAACACCACTGCACGGCTGCGCGCCGTGACGTCCGTGGGCACCCTGACCGCCTCCGTGGCCGAGAACGTGTTCCCGGCGAGCGCGATACCGAATTACTCCGACTATGCCGTCGTGACCACCGGCGCGCCGCCGGCCGTCACCGTCAACGGAGCGACCGTCGCACCGACGATGACGGTTTCGACCACGACCGGCACCGGCGCGACAGCGGTGACGACCACCTCGGTCGTGCCGGCCGTCCTGGCCGCCGGCGGCGACTACACGATGCTGGTCTATCTCGACGGCTCGGGCAACCCGGCGGCGTCGATGATCACGGACGACAACACCGCACCGGTGACGGCGCAGGGCGTCAAGTTCCGCTTGATCAACCTGGCCTCCAACAACCAGGGTCTGGCGCTGACGATGACGGTCAACTCGATCGGCATCGCGTCGCTCATCCCGTACGCCACGGCATCGCAGTACAAGGAAATCACGACACCTCAGAGCGTGAATTCCACAGCCACCGTCTCCAACGGCACGGAAGCGTTGATGACGACCACGCAGGTCATGCTGTTGCCCAACATCTTCACGCAAGTCGTCACGAGCGTCGACTTGACCGCGACCCCGAACACCGCCAAGGGCTTTTTCAAGGCGGCCACGGTTTCCTGAACGGCGCGGCTTCGCGAACAGGAATGGCGCCCGCGGGCGCCATTTTTCATTTCGGAACGCCTCGATCGAGGCGTCATCGCTCAACGTCCCGGCGGCTTGCCGAACTTGCCGGCGCGGAAGTCCTCCACGGCCTGGAAGATCTCGGCCTGCTTGTTCATCACGAACGGGCCGTACTGCGCGATCGGCTCGTTCAGGGGCTTGCCGGCGATGAGCAGCGCACGCGCGCCGTCGGCACCCGCCTGCACGCGCACGCCGTCGCGGTCGGCCGCGTTCGCGAGCACCGCCATGCGTTCGCGCGGCACGGTCGTGCGTGTCGTGCCGCCGTCGATCTCGAGCTCGCCGCGGTAGACGTAAACGAACGCGTTGTGGCCGGCGGGCACCGCCTGCTCGAACGTCGCGCCCGGCTCCAGGTGCAGGTCCAGGTACAGCGGCTCCGTGTGCGCCTTCTGCACGGCGCCGACGACGCCGTGGCTCTCGCCCGCGATCACGCGCACGGTCGCGCCCGCGAGGCGCAGCTCGGGAATCTCGCCGGTGGGGATGTCGCGGTAGCCTGGCGTGGTCATCTTGTCGGCCGCCGGCAGGTTCAGCCACAGCTGGAAGCCCTCCATGCGGCCTTCCTCCTGCTCCGGCAGCTCGCTGTGGATCAGCCCGCGGCCGGCGGTCATCCATTGCACGCCGCCGTTCTCCAGCAAGCCCTGGTTGCCCGTCGAATCGCGATGGCGCATGCGCCCGGCGATCATGTAGGTGACCGTCTCGAAGCCGCGGTGCGGATGGTCGGGGAAGCCGCCGATGTAGTCGGTGGCGTCGTCCGAACCGAACGCGTCGAGCATCAGGAACGGGTCGAGCCGGCGTTGCAGCGGCTGCGTCAGCACGCGCGTCAGCTTGACGCCGTCGCCGTCGCTGGTGGGCTGTCCCGTGACCAGCCGCTCCACCGTGCGCGGCTTGCGCACGACGGCATCCGGGGTCACGGTCGAAACGGGGGCGATCAGGGTCGTGGTCATGGAGAATGTCCTTTGAGTGCGGCCGCGAGGGCCGCGTGGGGAAAGGGTCAGGCAGTGACGGCGGCGCCGTCGGCGATGCGCGCGATTTCGGCGCGCGCCGAGGCCAGCGCCTTGGCTTCCGCGTCGGGGCCCATCGCCAGGCCCTCGGCGTAGATGAATTCGATGTCGGTCATGCCCAGGAAGCCGAGCAGCATGCGCAGATACGGCACCTGGGTATCGGTCGGCTGGTCGCGGTAGACGCCGCCGCGCGCCAGCACCGCGTAGACCTTCTTGCCTTCGATCAGGCCCACCGGGCCGGTGGCGGTGTACTTGAACGTGACGCCGGCCTTGGCGATCGCGTCGATCCAGTTCTTCAGCTGGCTGGTGATGCCGAAGTTGACCATCGGCACCCCGATCACGATCGCGTCGGCGGCCTTCACTTCCTCGATCAGCGCATGGTCGAGCGCCACGCGAGCGTGCTGCTCGGCGGAACGCGCCTCGGCGGGCGTGAACAGCGCGCCCAGCGTCGCTTCGTCGAGCGCGGGATGCGGATTGGCCGTCAAGTCGCGCACGGTCAGCGTGGCGCCCGGATTGGCGGCGCGCAGTTGCTCGACGAGCTCGTTGGCGAGGCGGGTGGATTGCGAGCCCTGGCCGTTGGCCCACGAGCGCGCGCTGGAATTGATTTGCAGGATGTTCATGAGAGGCTCCTTGATGCCGGTCGCGTTGATCAGTCGAACGGAGGTTTCCGTTTGATGTGACTGTATTGACAGTGCTGGCGCGCCGGAAGCCATCAGAACGCACATCATTGTTCCGCTGGTGGCACAATCTCATTTCGCTCTCCACGCTGCCATGACCCCCGACGCCGACGACCTGTTGCTGTTTGCCCGCGTGGCCGAAGCCGGCAGCTTCAGCCGTGCGGCCGAGCGCGTTCAGCTGCCCAAATCCACCGTCTCGCGCCGCATCGCGGCGTTGGAGAAGCGCCTTGGCGAGCGCCTTCTGCAGCGCACCACGCGCAAGCTGGTCATCACCGACTTCGGCCAGGGCGTGCTCGATCACGCCCGCGCGTTGTCGGAAGAGGTGGACGCCGCACTCGCGTTCGCGCTGTCGCGCCAGGCGCGCCCCAGCGGCCGGCTGCGCGTGTCGATGCCGGGCGATTTCGCCAGCACCGCGCTGGAGCAGCCGCTGGCCGGCTTCATCCGTGACTATCCCGCGGTGGCGCTGGAACTCGACCTGTCGCCGCGGCGCGTGGATCTGATCGGCGAGAACTTCGACCTCGCGATCCGCATGGGCGCGCTGCCCGACGACACCCAGCTCGCCGCGCGTCGGCTGGCCGTGTTCACGGTCGGCCTGTACGCCGCGCCGTCGCTGCTGCGCGAGCACGGCGAGCCGTTGACGCCCGATGCGTTGCTGACGATGCCCGCGCTGATGCTGCTGTCCCGGTCGGGCGATGCCGTTGCCTGGGAGTTGTCCGAACGCGAATCGGCGCATTCCAATTCCGATGACGCCAGGCCGGCAGCCGCGAAGAGCCGTCGCGTCGGCAGCGAGACGGCCACGCACAACATCGTCGCCCATCAGCACGTGCGCGCCAACTCGCCCGACGTGCTGATCCGCCTGGCCCGCAGCGGTGCCGGCGTGGTGGCCGTAGCCGACTTCTTCGCCGAACCCTACCTGGCCCGCGGCGAGCTGCAGCGCATCCTGCCGGGATGGTGCCTGCCGGACGCAACGTGCTGGGCCGTGTTCCCGGGCCGTCGCCTGATGCCCGCGAAGACACGCGCGTTCATCGACATGCTGTCGAAAACGATGGCCACGTGCTCGGAAGCGCTGGACGCCTCCGCACCGGCGATCAAAGCGTCGCCGGGACGATTCCGGGTCGGCTGAACGCGACGCGCCTCAGTGCGGCAGCCGCGTCAACGCCCGCTGCAACGCACGGGCCGGGGCTGCATCCGCACCGGTCGCCGGCGTCGTCGGTTGAACACGCCAACCCTTGGGCAGCTCGCGCAGCACGGTACCCGCGTCGAGCGAGCGGATCGGGACGCTGACGTCGGCCGGAATGCGGCCCTGCGCCACCATCGCTTCGTAGCGCAACGCGCTCACGCGCAGGAATGACGTGAAGTTGCCGACGCCACCCCGGGCCGCCACCAGCTCGTCGTAGAGCTTCTCGATGAGGTGGACGACGGTCATGGCGTCGCGGCGCGCGATCTCCTCGAGCACCTCCCAGTACAGATGCTCCAGCCGGATGCTCGTGACGACGCCGTGCAGGCGAACGGAACGGGTGCGGCTCTCGTAGCTCGCAGGGTCGGCGCTGATGAAGATTTCACACATGCAGGTCTCCTTGGCCAGGCCGCGTCGCGTGCGGCTCTCCGGGAAGACGCCGCAGGGCGCAGCGCCTTCCAACCAATGTACGCCCGAGCGCGCCCTGTCGCCAGGGGCGAAACCGCCGCTTTACAGGGTGATCTTCGTGCCGAGCAGCGCCAGGAACTGGGCAATCCAGGCCGGATGCGCCGGCCAGGCGGGCGCCGTCACCAGGTTGCCGTCGGTGACGGCCTGGTCGACCGCGATGCCCATGTATTCGGCGCCGGCGAGCTCCACTTCCACCTGGCACGCCGGGTAGGCCGACACCTTGCGTCCCTTGATCAGCCCGGTGGCCGCCAGCAGCTGCGCGCCGTGGCAGATCGCCGCCACCGGCTTGTTGGCCGCCAGGAAGTGCTTGGTCATCGCGACCACCTTCGCGTTCATGCGCAGGTATTCGGGCGCGCGTCCGCCGGGCACCACCAGTGCGTCGTAGCTCTCGGCGCGCGTGTCGGCAAAGCTCGCGTTGAGCGTGAAGCGGTGGCCCGGCTTCTCGCTGTAGGTCTGCGCGCCGTCGAAGTCGTGGATCGCCATCGTCACGTAGTCGCCCGCCTTCTTGTCGGGCGCGATCGCGTGCACCACGTGGCCCACGGCCTGCAGCGCCTGGAACGGCACCATCGTCTCGTAGTCCTCGCCGAAATCGCCGCAGATCATCAGAATCTTCTTCGCCATGGTCGTCTCCTTTTCAAGCCCCCATTGTTCGAAGCTCGCGCCATGAGCGGGTAGTAAACGGATACTTTCTGATGCTCGCCAACTCTGCATTGACCGAACTGCACCGCCGCCGCCTGCGCGCGATCTGGCGCTCGGCCGGCTGGCCCAGCCAGGACCTGGTCGAGGTGGAGCTGCTCGCCGCGGGCTGGGTCGAACGCCTGCGCGACGGCCACGGCCGCGAGACCTTGCGCGTCACCGACGCCGGCATCCAGGTGCTGGCCGCCACGCTCGCGCGCAACCGCGCCGCGCGTGACGCGCACGAGGCGCTGATCGGCCGCGTGGCCGTCGCGATGCAGCGCGCCGGCCGCATCGCCTGGCGCGGCCTGTCGCTGCGCGTGCGCACGGGCGACGACGCGCTGGGCACGGGCCAGTGGACGATCGCGCGACCCGACCTCTTCTCAGTGCGCAACACCTCGGTCGAGGACTACCTGGATCCGGTCGTCCACGAGATCAAGGTGCGCCGCGCCGACCTGCTGGGCGACCTGCGCCGGCCGGCCAAGGGCGAGGCCTACCGGCAGATGGGTCGCGAGTGCTGGTACGTGCTCGCCGAAGGCATCGGCAGCGCGGACGACGTACCCGAGGACTACGGCGTGATGGTGGAGCGCGACGGCGTGCTGGACGTGCTGCGCCCGGCGCCCCGGCGCGCGCTGCGCCTGCCGTTCGCCACCTGGATGGCGCTGGCGCGCGCCACGCCGGAGGCGGCCGAGGAGCCGACGCAACAGGCGCTCGGCGAGCCCGGCAGCGAAGACCCGCCGGCTTGAGAGCGTTCGCCTTCCTCGTGCGCGGGACGCATGAGCACACGCGTGCCCGCGCGCCCGCAGTCGCGGACAATAGGCGTCCGCGCCGCCCAGCCCGCGTCTCGCCGCCGCCTACCGGTTGCGTTCGAGTCGCGGGCCGCACATCCGTATCCCCGGAGATTTCCTCGATGAGCCGTCTGCCGCATTCCACTGCCCGCACCCTGAGGCCATTCGCCCTGGCCGTCCTGCTCGCCGCGACGCTGGCCGGCTTGGCCACCGCCGCGCACGCCGTCGACGGGCCGCCGTCCACCAACGTGGCGTGGCAGGACGCCACCAGCGATGCCGACATCGACAAGGTCTTCGCCAGCGCCAAGGCGCAGGGGAAGCCGGTGCTGCTGTACTGGGGGGCCGTGTGGTGCCCGCCGTGCAACCAGCTCAAGGCCACGTTGTTCAACCGCCAGGATTTCGCCGAACAGTCCAAGAGCTTCGTCGCCGTGCACCTGGACGGCGACACGCCCGGCGCGCAGAAGCTGGGCACGAAGTTCAAGGTGGCGGGTTATCCGACGCTGATCCTGTTCAACCCCGACCGCAAGGAACTGATGCGACTGCCGGGCGAGGTCGACGCCGCGCAGGTGATGCAGCTGCTGCAGTTGGGCATGGCCAGCGGCCGCCCGATCGCGACGGTGCTGGCCGACGCGCGTGCCGGCAAGCCGCTGTCCGGCGGCGAGTGGCGCCTGCTGGCGTTCTACTCGTGGGACACCGACGAAGGCGCGCAGGCCGTGCCGCCGGCCGAGCGCGGCCCGCTGCTGCGCAAGCTGGCGGCCGGCTGCCCGTCGACCGAGTCCGCGGCGTGCACGCGCCTGGCGCTGAAGTCGATCGGCGACAGCGACGAGAAGAACGCCCCGGCGCCCGACGCCGCGACACGCGCCCACGTCGAGCAGGTGCTCGCCGATCCCGCGCTGAGCCGCACCTACATGGACGTGCTGACCACCAGCGCGTCCGACATCGTCACCACGCTGGCGCCCAAGCCCGGCCCGGAGCGCGCGAAGCTCGTCACGGCGTTCGATGCCGCGCTGGTGCACCTGCAGGCCGACGCGACGCTGTCGCGCAACGATCGCCTGGACGCCCTGTTCGCGCGCGTCGATCTGGCCCGCCTCGATCAGCCCAAGGACACGCTGCATCCGAAGCTGCCGCCGGCGCTCGTCAAGGAGGTGCGCGACACCGCCACCAGTACCGACCACGAGGCCACCAACGCGTTCGAGCGCCAGGCCGTGATCCCGACCGCCGCGCAGCTGCTGGAAGAAGCGGGCCTGTGGAACGACTCGGCCACGCTGCTGAGGTCCAGTCTCGCCAAGAGCCATTCGCCGTACTACCTGATGAGCGAGCTCGGCGCGAACGCGCGCAAGCAGGGCCGCAACGCCGAGGCGCTGCAGTGGTACCAGCAGGCCTTCGACAAGAGCGAGGGGCCGTCCACGCGCCTGCGCTGGGGCAACACGTACTTGAGCGCGCTGGTCGATCTAGCGCCGCAGGATTCGAAACGCATCGAGGCCACCGCCCGGACCGTGCTGGCCGAGGCCGCAGCGCAACCCGACGCGTTCTACGAGCGCAGCGGCCAGTACCTGCAGCACGTGGGCGCCAAGCTGGTGAAGTGGAACGCGGGCGGCAAGCACCAGGCCGTCATCGACCAGTTGGCCGCGCAACTGCAGGGCACCTGCGCCAGGCTGCCGGCCGGCGAGCCGCAACGCGCCACCTGCGACGGCGTGTTCAAGCCCGCGTCGACCAAGGCCTGATTCTTTCTTCCGTACCGCCAAGACTCTCATGACCACCTACAACAAGACCCTCGGCACGCCCCTGAGCCCCGCCGCCACCCGTGTGATGCTGCTGGGCAGCGGCGAGCTCGGCAAGGAAGTGCTGATCGCGTTGCAACGCCTGGGCGTCGAGACCATCGCCGTCGACCGCTACGAGAACGCGCCCGGCCAGCAGGTGGCCCACCACGCGCGCACGATCACGATGAGCGACCCGGTGGCGCTGCGCGCGCTGATCGAGCGCGAGCGGCCCGATCTCGTGGTGCCGGAGATCGAGGCGCTCGCCACGCACGAGCTGCAGGCTCTCGAAGCCGAAGGCGTCGTGCGCGTCGTTCCCACCGCACGCGCCGCGCGCCTGACGATGGACCGCGAAGGCATCCGCCGCCTGGCCGCCGAGACGCTGGCGCTGCCGACGAGCCCTTACGTGTTCTGCGATTCGCTGGCGGAGCTGCAGGCCGCGATCGACGGCACCGGCGGCAAGCCGGCCATCGGCTATCCGTGCATCGTCAAGCCGGTGATGAGCAGCTCGGGCAAGGGCCAGAGCAAGATCGACGGCCCGGCGGACGTGAAGACCGCCTGGGACTACGCGATGGCCGGTGGCCGCGTCAGCCATGGCCGCGTGATCGTCGAGGGCTTCATCGACTTCGACTACGAGATCACGCTGCTGACGGTGCGCTCGCTCGGCGCCAACGGCGCGGTGCAGACCAGCTTCTGCGCGCCGATCGGCCACGTGCAGGTCAAGGGCGACTACGTGGAAAGCTGGCAGCCGATGCGCATGGACCCGGCCGCGCTGGCCAGCGCCGAGCGCATCGCCAAGGCCGTCACCGACGACCTGGGCGGCCAGGGCCTGTTCGGCGTCGAGCTGTTCGTCAAGGGCTCGGACGTGTGGTTCAGCGAGGTCAGCCCGCGTCCGCACGACACCGGCATGGTGACGATGATCACGCAGTGGCAGAACGAGTTCGAGCTGCACGCCCGCGCCATCCTCGGCCTGCCGGTGGACGTGTCGCTGAAGAGCCCGGGCGCGAGCGCCGTGATCTACGGCGGCGTCGACGCCAAGGCATTGCAGTTCGACGGCCTGGCCGACGCGATGCGCGTGCCCCAGACCGAGGTGCGCCTGTTCGGCAAGCCCGAGAGCTTCGTCAAGCGCCGCATGGGCGTGGCGCTGGCGCACGACGCCGACGTCGAGCGCGCGCGCGTGCTCGCGAAGGACGCCGCGAGCAAGGTGACGCCGAAGGCCGTCGGCTGACGCCTACTTGATCAGGCCTTCGGCCTTCATCGCGTCCTGCACCGCGGGACGCGCCAGCATGCGGGCGCGGAAGGCCTCGACGTTCTTGAAGCCCGTGATGTCGACGCCCACGCCCGCGGCCCAGTTCGTCATCGTGAACAGGTACGCGTCGGCCACGCTGAACTGCTTGCCCATCAGGTAGTCGTTGCCCTCGAGCCTGGCGTCCACGTAGGCGAAGCGTTCCTTCAGCTTGGCGGCGAAGATCTCCTTGGCCTCCTGCGGCATCGCGGGGTTGAACAGCGGCGAGAAGCTCTTGTGCAGCTCGCTGGTGATGAAGTTGAGCCACTCCATCACGCGGTAGCGCGCCATCGTGCCGGCCGCCGGCGCGAGGCCGCTGGCGGGGGCGTGGTCGGCGATGTATTGCAGGATCGCCGGGCCTTCGCTCAGGCGCGCGCCGTCGTCGAGCTCCAGCAGCGGCACCTGGCCCTTGGCGGTGACCTGGTAGTAGTCGCTGCCGTCGGCCAGCGTGTGCGTCTTCAGCTGGGCCTTGACGAGGTCGAACTTGATGCCCGCCTCGCACAGCGCGATGTGGGGCGACAGCGAGCAGGCGCCGGGGCTGTAATAGAGCTTCATGACGGTCTTTCGGGTGTGTTGGGGGGCGCCTGACGGGGGCGCGGCGAGCCGCCCATGATGCCCAAATCGGCATGTCCCTGCAGCGCGCAGACGTCCCACGAAGCTCGCTGAACACGCACGGGAAGGGCCCGCAGGTCTGCTACGCTGATGGCCCTGCTCAACCACGGCGACGCATCGTGACCAGACAAATCCTCGACGACTCCCGCGTGCATCCCGCCATCCGCGCACGCATTGCCGACGAAGGCCGCGCGGTCATCGCCGAAGTGGAGGCCGCGATCGCGTCCAACGCGGTCGTCGTGGTGGGCATGGCCCTCAACCCGTTTCCGCGCAAGGCACGCAAATGGCTGGACGCGGCGGGCGTGCCGTACAAGTACCTCGAGTACGGCAGCTACTTCAGCGAGTGGCGCAAACGCCTGCCGCTGAAGTTGTGGACGGGATGGACCACGTTGCCGATGATCTTCGTGGATGGCCAGTTCATCGGCGGCTTCAACGATCTCGCCAGGCTCGATCCGGCCACGCTGAAGAAGGGCGCGGGCGCGGCGTCCGCTCGCGTGTGAGCGGCTGGAGGCCCTGGCCGGCGGCGCTGGTCGCCGCGCTCGGCCTGGCCTGTGCCGACGCGTGGGGCGCGGCGTTGCCGCTGCACACGTGCCGGCTGCTCGGCCTGGACCATGACGCGCAGTGCGGCGTGCTCAAGCGTCCGCTCGACCCGGCCCGGCCCGACGGCACGCAGATCGACCTGCACGTCGTGGTCGTGCCCGCGCTGGCGCGCCAGAAGCTGCCCGACCCGATCTTCTTCTTCGCCGGCGGCCCCGGCCAGAGCGCCGTCGGCCTGGCCGGCACCATCGCGCGCCTGACGTCCCGGCTCGGCGCCCGCCGCGACCTGGTGCTGATCGACCAGCGCGGCACCGGCCACAGCGCGCCGCTGCAGTGCGACACCCCTGCGCCGGAAGAGGGCGAGGCGCGCGCCCTCGATCGCACGCGTCTCGTGGCCGCGCTGGACGACTGCCGCGCGAAGCTGCAGAAGCTGCCGTGGGGCGACCTGCGCTTCTATACGACCACGATCGCGATGGCCGACGCCGACGCCGTGCGCGCCGCGCTCGGCGCCGACCGGGTCGACCTGATCGGCGTCAGCTACGGAACTCGTGCGGCGCTCGAATACATGAGGGTGTATCCGCAGCACGTGCGGCGCGCCGTCGTCGACGGCGTGGCCCCGCCCGACATGGTGCTGCCCGAGAGCGACGACATCGACGCGCAGTCCGCCATGGATGCGTTGTTCCGCGACTGCGCCGCCGAACCCGCCTGCGCAAAAGCACATCCCGCGCTGGCCCGACGCTGGCAGGCGCTGCTCGCATCGCTGCCGAAGCCGGTGGACGTGATCGATCCCGTCACCGGCCAGCCGCGCCACGTCACGTTCACGCTCGAGACGGTGCGCGGCCTGACGCACGCGCCGTTGTACACGCCGTCGCTGGGCGCGATGCTGCCGCACGCCATCGAGGAGGCCGCGGCGGGGCGCTTCGATGTGCTGCTCGCGCTCTCCGCGTCGCCGGGCGGGCTGCCGACCGATCTCTCCGAAGGCCAGCACTTCTCCGTCATCTGCGCCGAGGACGTGCCGCGCCTGCCGCTCGTCACCAGTCCGGCGAACGACCAGGGCGCGCAAGGCCTTTACCGCGCCGTCTGCGCGCACTGGCCGCGCGGCGACGTGCCCGCGGCGTTCTACACGATCCCGCCCAGCGCCGCGCCGGTGCTGCTGCTGTCCGGCGGCCTGGATCCGGTGACGCCGCCGCGCCATGCCGAACGCGTGGCCAAGGCGCTCGGGCCCAAGGCGCGTTCCGTGGTCGTCGCCAACAACGGCCATAACGTCACCGCGATCGCCTGCATGCGCGACGCCGTCTTCCATTTCGTCAACGCCGCCACCGACGCCGAGGCGCAGTCCGTCGACATGGGCTGCGCCGCCAAGGTGCCGCGCCCGCTGGCGTTCCAGCCGCTGCTGCCTGCGCGGGCCGTGCCCGCCACCAACGACCCGAATCGCTTCGACGACCCGTCGCCACGTGCGTCCGACCTGACGCGAACCGACACGAAGGATCCGCGATGATCGCGATGGACGATCTGCGCAAGCAGTTCACGACCGGCCGCGGCCGCAAGGCGCGCACCGTCGTCGCCGTCGACGGCATGACGCTGCACGCGCAGGACGGCGTCATCACCGGACTGCTGGGCCCCAACGGGGCCGGCAAGACCACCAGCCTGCGCATGCTCGTGGGCCTGGTCACGCCCGACAGCGGAACTATCCATGTCGACGGCATCGCCATGCGCGACGATCCGCAAGGCGTGCGCGCCCGCCTGGGCGTGCTGTCCGACGCGCGCGGCCTGTACCCGCGCCTGACCGCGCGGGAAAACATCGTCTATCACGGACGGCTGCACGGCGTGCCCGACGACGTCGCGCAAGCGCGTTGCGAACACCTCGCGCGCCTGCTCGAGATGGAGACGCTGCTCGATCGCCGCACCGAGGGCTTCAGCCAAGGCGAACGCATGAAGACGGCGCTCGCGCGCGCGCTCGTGCACGACCCCGACAACATCGTGCTGGACGAGCCCACCAACGGGCTCGACGTGGTGGCCACGCGCGCGCTGCGCGAAGCCCTGCGCGTGCTGCGCGACGAGACCGGCAAGTGCATCGTCTTCTCCACCCACATCATGCAGGAGGTGGAACGCCTGTGCGACCGCGTCGTCGTCGTCGCGCACGGCCGGCACGTGGCCGACGGCACCGTCGCGAGCCTGTGCGAGCAGGCCGGCACCACCGACTTCGAGGACGCCTTCGTCCGCCTCGCGTTCGGCGCGGAGGGCCAGCCGCAATGAACACGTCGCGCGCCATGTGGACGGTATTCGCGAAGGAACTCAAGGACGCGCTGCGGGACCGCCGCACGCTGATGGCGGTGTTCATTTCGTCGGTGGCGATAGGGCCGCTGATGCTGGTGCTGCTGTCGTCGCTGGTGGGCAAGTACGAGAAGCGGGCCGAGGCGCGCGAGATCGTCATGATCGGCGCGGACAGCGCGCCGACACTGCGCAACTACCTGGAACGCCAGACCTACGTCATCAAGAAGGCGCCGGCCGACTGGGAAGCGCGACTCAAGGACAGCAAGCTCGGCGACCCCGTGGTGATCGTGCCCGCCGACTTCGAGGACGAGCTCGCGCACGGCCAGGCGCCGCGCATCGAACTCGTCTACAGCAGCGCGAACGCCCGCGCCCAGAGCGGCACCCGCCCCATCTCGCAACTGCTGCAGGGCTTCGACCAGGAGCAGGCCTCGCTGCGCCTGATCGCGCGCGGCGTCGCGCCGGGCGTGATGAGCGTGTCGCGCATCGACGAGCACGACATCGCCGACAACGCGGCGCGCGCCGCGCAGATGACCGGCATCGTTCCGATCTTCGTGCTGATGTCCATCCTGTACGGCGCGCTCAACGCCGCGCTCGACACCACCGCCGGCGAACGCGAGCGCGGCTCGCTCGAGCCCCTGCTCGCCACGCCCGCCTCGCGCGGCGCGCTGGTGATCGGCAAGTGGGGCGCCGTCTTCGCGCTCAGCCTGCTGATCTCGGTGCTGGCATGCCTGAGCTTCGTGCTCGCGCAGAGCCTGCTGCGCAGCGAATCGCTGGCCGCGCTGTTTCGCTTCGGCTGGATCGAGGCCGCCTGCTTCATCGGCCTGCTCGCCCCGCTCGGCGCCGCGCTGTCGGCCCTGATGATGGCCGTCGCCATCCGCTGCAAGACCATCAAGGAAGCCCAGGCCAACAACGTCGTGCTGACGCTGGCCTTCTCGATGACGCCGATCCTCGGCCTGTTCAACCAGGAAGGCGAGGCCGGCTGGAACCTGTGGGTGCCCGCTATCGCCCAGACCACGCTGATGAACCGCATCCTCAAGAACGCCCCGATCAGCCTGCTGGACGTCCTGCCCAGCCTGGTCATCTGCATCGTGCTCACCATCGCGGCACTCGCGTTCGTGAGTCGGCAGCTGACCAGGCGTGCGGCGCAGTAGGCACGGGGCTGGGGCGTGATTTAGGGGGCTCGGATACCCTGTCCAGGCGATGCTTGGTGGAGGGGCAGATGCTACTGTCGTGCCGGGGAGTTCCGCGGGAATCGTCCGTCGCCGGCGACGGTCCATGGCCCTCACCAAGACTATAAGAACGTAGGGTGGGGGCACTCATGAGGCGGCGCCGATCAGGCTGGGGATGGTCGAACGCGTATGAACAAAGCACTCAGATACGCTTCATCAAAAAGCAGCCAGTCGAGATAGAGCGACGCAAGAAAGGCAAAAGATGGATACCCAACTGAACCGTATGTGCCTGGAGGTCTTGCACTGCAAGTCGGTCAAAGAATTCTCTCAACACCTTGTGGATTTCGTTCACTCTGTGGGCCTCAGCACAGTTGCCGCGACCGTAATCACAGATCATTCATTGGCGTTGACTGAGTTTCAGTCAGTCACGAACGCGCCGTCGGGATATCTACCCGCTTTCGAAGACCTCAATGCGTGCAAGCGCGACCCTGTGTCCCAGCATTGCAAGCGCTCGTCAACACCGATCGTATGGAATCAAGATTTTTATGTTGCCAACGGACGGGAGGACTATTGGGAGCACCAAGCCGCGTTCGGCTACCAGAGCGGAATTTCCGTAGCGTTCCACCTTCCTCGCGGACGACATTTCATGTTCGGCGTTGACTCTCCTCTGCGAAGTTGTGGAGGCGGGAAGCAGCTCCGCGATTTAGCTGCAGACATTCATCACTTTGCCGGATACGCGCAGGCCGCTGCCTTTGACTTCTGCATGCCATACGATCAAGGCGCTGACAGGACCGATCTTGCGAAGAGCGAGCTGGATGCTCTTCGGCGGAGCATGGATGGCCTCAGCAATTGGGAGGTCGGGCAACAGATGGGGATATCCGAGACCGAGGTAACGCTACGTCTGCGGCGATCGATGTTCAAGCTGGGCTGCGCGAACAAATATGAGACTGCTCTTCGAGCGATACGACTCGGCCTGATAACTTGTGTCTAGGCGGCTCTATAGTCCGAGGTGGCTTAGGCACTCTTGACGTTAGCATTCACTTACAAGATTAAGGCTCTCTAAGTTTTGAGTAGTCGTCGAACTTCATCCTGCCAAGGCAGACGGCGTACGAACTGATTGAAGTGAAGCGCGGCCTGAGTCGCCGCGAGCACGTCGCCGTCCACGTCAAGGAGTTGCATGTTTGTCGACACTCGCATTGGGTCTACCATCGCGACAACACCGCTTGCAATTTCGACCCAATCCCAGGCGAGTCCTGCGTCGCCGTCCTCTGATAGTCTTCCCCAAATCGTGTGACCTGAACACGGCTCACATCGACCCCCGCTTGTAACGCGCGTAGCCAAATGCCTGAAAGTGGGACGCCGCCGCGAATTGGTGCGCCAAAATACCGTTGGCCATGAATAGAGTGCCAGCGGCGGCGCCGAAGGCACTGCCAGGCTCGGAATTGAGGGTCGGAGGTGTGGGGTGGTCGTTGTCAGCATGACCCAAAGTCTGGAGAAAGTACGTTGCGCGGACTAGCTGTCAATCTTGTCAGGGTGCTTTGCCCGACATATCCCCCGTCGAGGGGAGGTCTTCAGTTCGACTCGCGAGCTGAAGAGCCACCTACCGTCAAGCGCATGTACGCCCACAGATTGGCGCGAGTCGCTACGGAAGATGAGCTCAACAAATGACTGCACGAATGCTGCAAGGGGGTTACTTAGCCGTCATGCAAGCGGCAACTCCGGCCGAATTTCGACTGGAAGTCGTACGCTTTGCTGAGGAACTGGGCTTCAAAACCGTGTCTGCAATGGCAGTCATCGATCATTCCCCGTCAAGTTCCGATTTTCATTCAGTCGACAATGCGCCTCACGAGTTCTCCCAGACCTTTCACGACTCAGATGTCTGGCGTCTAGACCCGGTCATGCAGCATTGCAAACGCGCAGCTGTACCGATCATCTGGGATCAAGGTACCTACGTCGCCGGCGGCCAAGGTGCGATGTGGGAACAGCAAGCAAGCTTCGGATATCAGACTGGGGTTGCCCTTGCGCTTCACCTTCCCGGTGGTAAGCACTTCTCATTGGGTGTCGAGCGCGATCGCCCGCTCCCCAAACAACCACGCGCGGTGACGCGCATCGTGGCCGAACTGCAGTTGTTCGCCGTGCATGCACAGGACGCCGCATTTCGGATATTCGCTCCATCACCACCAAAGCTCGCGAACGGCCCATCGCTCACACCGCGAGAACTGGAAGCTTTGAGATGGACGATGGAAGGCAAGACCGCCTGGGAAGTCGGCACCATCATGAATATCGCGGAGCGCACTGCAGTTTTGCACCTGCAAAACTCGATGCACAAGCTCGGCTGCGTGAACAAGCATCAAGCCGTACTGAAGGCTTTGCGACTAGGTCTGTTGACGTAACGAAGGACGTTGACCCTGTAAGACTTGACAGTGTCTGAGCTGAAGGAGACCTGCTTCAATCTCCCTAACGCGCACTAAGCGCTTAGCGCACGACACCGGAGGTTTTATGAGGCACGCCGTTTCTTTCATCTTCAACGCAGTTCGTGACGCACGTGTTGCGATGACGGATGTGGGACACGGTACGAGTTCCCAGCTTGAAGCAGCGCCCATGGTGCAGTTGGACGCAACTGACCTGCGTAACGTGGCTGGTGGCGACGATTCGCAACTGCCCAAAGGCGGCTGGATAGTCGCCTAGGCAAAGCCCAGGATCAACAGAATTCTCATTTGGTCCAGCGTGGTCACACGCGCTGGATTCCACCCAAGACCCTCCACAATCAGCCCATCCAGTTCCGGGGAAGTCGTTTACTCGACGGAAGCGCTTACTGAAGCTGATTGACTCTTGGGGTGCCGACGGTCCCCGTCGGCACCCCGCTCTTTTTTTCAAGAGTTCGAGTGTCTTCCTACCTACGCCGCGATGCGAGTGCTTGCACTGTCGCGGCGCTTGTCGTTCAGCCAGGGCGGGTGGCGGTTTCGAGGTGGGAGAGCCAGTGCATCGCGTGGGCGGTGCTGTCGCCGCACATCTCGTGGGACGGCTGCAGGCCGCCGCAGAACGCGGGGCGCTCGGGGCGGCCGAAGAGGCGACAGCGCATGTCGGCGTCGAGTTGCACGCAGGGCACGCCGGCCGGCTTGCCGTCGGGCATGCCGGGAATCGGGCTGGTGATGGACGGGGCAATGCAGCAGGCGCCGCAGCCCGGCCGGCAGGCAGTGGCGACGGCCGAGATCGTCGTGCCTGGAGAAGCGGGCGGGTCGTGCAGCATGGGCAGATTGTCCGCGCAGGTGGCGCGCTTGCGCCAGCCCGCCTAAAATCGCAGATTCCCTCACCCGTCTCCGCCCCGGCGCGATTGCAACTGAATCCGCGGTGCGTCGCAGCGCGGGTTCCCCTCTCGATCCGGCCGCGATGGTTCGGGTCATGCGCAGTGAGTTGCCGGTGATCTACCCCCAGGAATTCGACGTCATCGTGGTCGGCGGTGGCCATGCCGGCACCGAAGCCGCGCTCGCGGCGGCCCGCATGGGCAGCGCCACGCTGCTGCTGACGCACAACATCGAGACGCTGGGACAGATGAGCTGCAACCCGTCGATCGGCGGCATCGGCAAGGGCCACCTGGTGAAGGAGGTCGATGCACTGGGTGGTGCGATGGCGGCGGCGACGGACGAGTCGGGCATCCAGTTCCGCATCCTCAACGGGTCGAAAGGGCCGGCCGTGCGCGCCACGCGCGCGCAGGCGGATCGCATCCTCTACAAGGCCGTCATCCGCCATCGGCTGGAAAACCAGCCCAATCTATGGCTGTTCCAGCAAGCCGTGGACGACCTGGTGATCGAATCGGTAGATGGCCTTGATCGCGTCGCCGGCGCCATCACGCAGTCGGGCATCACGTTCCGTGGCCGCACCGTGGTGCTGACCGCCGGCACGTTCCTGGACGGCAAGATCCACATGGGTCTTCAGAACTACAGTGCGGGCCGGGCAGGCGACCCGCCGGCACAGCGCCTGTCGGCACGCCTGAAGGAGCTGAAGCTGCCGCAGCGCCGGCTGAAGACCGGCACGCCGCCGCGCATCGACGGCCGCACGATCGACTTCTCGCAACTCGCGGAGCAACCCGGCGACGGCATGCCCGACGCCGACGGCAACATCACGTCGGCGATGCCGGTGTTCAGCTTCATGGGCACGGCAGCGCAGCATCCGCGCCAGATGCCCTGCTGGGTGACTCACACCAACGCGCGCACGCACGAGATCATCCGCTCCGGCTTCGACCGCAGCCCGATGTTCACGGGCGTGATCGAAGGCGTGGGGCCACGCTACTGCCCGAGCATCGAGGACAAGGTCAATCGCTTCGCCGACAAGGATTCGCACCAGATCTTCCTGGAGCCTGAAGGGCTGACCACGCACGAGTTCTACCCGAACGGCATCTCCACATCGCTGCCGTTCGACATCCAGCTGGCGGCGGTGCGATCGATGGCCGGCCTGGCCAACGCGCACATCCTGCGTCCGGGCTATGCGATCGAGTACGACTACTTCGATCCGCGCGAGCTGAAGAGCACCTTCGAGACGCGTGCCATCGCCGGCTTGTTCTTCGCCGGCCAGATCAATGGCACGACCGGCTATGAAGAGGCGGCGGCGCAGGGCCTGTTCGCCGGCGTCAATGCCTCGCTGCGCGCGGGCGATCGCGCCGACGGCTTCGTGCTGCGACGCGACCAGGCCTACCTGGGCGTGCTGGTGGACGACCTGATCACGAAGGGCGTCACCGAGCCGTATCGCATGTTCACCAGCCGTGCCGAGTTCCGACTGCAACTGCGGGAAGACAACGCCGACCTGCGATTGACCGAACTGGGACGCCAGTTGGGCCTGGTGGACGACGCGCGCTGGGCCCACTTCAACCGCAAGCGCGAAGTCCTCGCGCGCGAGACGGAACGCCTGCGCTCGACCTGGGTGCACCCGAACGTGCTGCCCGCGGCGGACGCCGAACGCCTGCTGGGCAAGGCGCTGGAACACGAACATTCGCTGGTCGATCTGCTGCGTCGCCCAGGCATCGACTTCGACACCATCGTCGCGATCACCGCGATTGTCCGCCCGAACGTCGATGTTTCACGTGAAACATTGAGCCAAGAACTCGGCTCGCAATTGGCAGGCGAGGTCATCGAGCAACTCGAGATTGCGACCAAGTACGCCGGCTACATCGACAAGCAGAACGAAGAGGTGAGCCGGGCCCAGGGCCTGGAAGAACTCGCGCTGCCCGCCGAGCTGGACTACAACCAGGTCACCGCACTGTCCTTCGAGGTCCGCCAGAAGCTCACCCAACATCGTCCGCAGACGCTGGGCCAGGCGACCCGGATCTCGGGTGTGACGCCTGCCGCGATCTCGCTGTTGCTGGTGCATCTGAAGAAGAAGCGCGTCAAGGGCTTCTCGAACCCCAACACCTCGCCCTCAGAACATGCCGCTTGAATACGGCGCCCCGTCGCGCATGGACGGTCAACTCGAGGCCCTGGCCCCCCGCCTGGGCCTGACACTGACGGCAACGGAGCGTGAACGACTGCTGGCCTACATGGCCTTGATCCAGCGCTGGACCAAGGTCTACAACCTGACTTCCGTCCGCAACACCGGCGAGATGTTCACGCACCATCTGCTCGACTGCCTGGCGGTCGTGCTGCCTTTGCGCAAAGGCGCGGGCGAGGCCGGGCAGGGCGCGTTGCGCCTGCTCGACGTCGGCAGTGGTGCAGGCTTGCCCGGCGTGATCCTCGCCATGCTGAATCCCGCGTGGCAGGTGACGTGTGTCGACGCCGTCGCCAAGAAGGCGGCCTTCATCCGCCAGGCCGCCGCCGAGCTCGGCCTGCCGAACCTGCAAGGCATCCACGGCCGGGTCGAAGCGGTCGGCACGTTCAAGAAACCGCAGTTCGACCTGATCACCTCGCGTGCCTTTGCATCGATCGCCGACTTCACCGCGTTGACCCGATCGCTGCTGGCACCAGGTGGTCAATGGGCCGCGATGAAGGCGAACCTGTCCGCGGAAGAACGCGCGGCAGTTCCGGCCGAGGTCGAAATGTTTCACGTGGAACAACTCGACGTGCCGGAATTGAACGAAAAGCGCTGCCTGGTGTGGTTGAGGCCGCAGCAAGACCCTGTCGAAGCAGCCGAGTAGCCCTGACAATAGGGACCAGCTTTTCCCTCCCAACAGCGCGATCACCGGTCACCCATGTCGAGAATTTTCTGCATCGCAAACCAGAAGGGCGGCGTCGGCAAGACCACGACGACGGTGAATCTGGCGGCTGGCCTGGCCCTTGTTGAACAACGCGTCCTGCTCGTCGACCTCGATCCACAAGGGAACGCGACGATGGGCTCCGGCGTCAACAAGCGTGATCTGCCGCTGACCGTCTATGACGTGCTGCTGGAAAGCGCCACGATCCAGGAAGCGGTGCAACGCTCCACCAGCGGCGGCTACGACGTGCTCGGCGCCAACCGCGAACTTGCCGGCGCCGAAGTGGAGCTGGTCGCGCTGGAGCGCCGCAACGAACGCCTTCGTCGCGCCCTCAAGGCGGTCGACGCCGATTACGACTTCGTGTTGATCGACTGTCCGCCATCGCTGAACCTGCTGACCCTCAACGGCCTGTGCAGCGCCCACGGCGTGATCGTGCCGATGCAGTGCGAGTACTTCGCCCTCGAAGGCGTGTCCGACCTGGTCAATACCATCAAGCAGGTGCATGCGAACCTCAACCGCGACCTGGAGCTGATCGGGTTGCTGCGCGTGATGTTCGACCCGCGCATCACGCTGCAGGCCAATGTCAGCGAGCAGCTCAAGGCGCACTTCGGCGAGAAGGTGTTCAACACCGTGATCCCGCGCAACGTCCGACTCGCCGAAGCACCCAGCTACGGGCAGCCCGGGGTCGTGTTCGATCCAACTTCACGTGGCGCCGTCGCGTTCATCGAGTTCGCGCGCGAGATGGTCGCCCGCGAGAAGTCTCCGGCCCTGGCCGTCGCCACCACCCGCTGAACGGGCAGGGCGAGGCCCGCCCTTCAGGGCTCGATGTTGGGATCGCGCAGCAGCTCGCGCAACGGCCCGAACGTCCACGACCGCAAGCCCATCACCGCGGTGAAGCCGCGCTTGTGTGCGGGCGCCAGGCGCTGATCGGTGATGTGCTGCTGGGCAAAATCCTGCGCCAGGCGCTGCAGGCGATCGCGGAACACCTTGGCCATCGGCAGGCTGATGTGCCCGTGCACCAGGCTCAGCATCTCGCTCTCGCCGTCGAAGCCGCCGGAGAAATAGTCCACCACGCCGTGGTCGCGGAAGAACTGCATCACCGGGCCGTCGGCGCGCCAGCGGAAGGTCTTGGCCACCTTCAGGCGATAGCGGTTGAGCGGCTTCAGCTCGATGATGCCCAAGCGGTCGAGCTGCGTCAGGTGGCGCACGGCCTCGGCGTCGGTGAACGCGTACATGCCCATGATCTGTTCGTAGGGCCACTGGCTCAGCGTGCACAGCGCCATCACCAGCAGCCTCTTGTCCGCCACCACGGCGTGCTCCTGCTCCAGCGTCAGCTCGTCGCGCAGCAGTTCCAGGTCGGCCACCTTGCGCGCCAGCTCGGAGAAGTCGCACTTGAGCACGCGGCAGATCTCGTCGATCCGCTTCAGCGGCATGTCGCCCTTGGCAAACATGCGCTTGACGCTGGACTCAGCCAGCCCCAGCTCTCGGCCCAGATCGGCGTAGGTGAGGCGGGCGAGCTTCAGCTCGCTCTTCAGGACATTGACGATCTCGGCGGTGGTGCTCATGGCGGGCGCTGCAAAAAGTATCCATGGACGATACCTTACGACGCGATGAACGGCACTCGGCGCAATCCCGTTGCCCGGCCATCGGCGACTACGCACCATCGCGACGTCCCTCACTCCGGTGTTTCACATGAAACCTCCCTCTGCCTTGCCCAAACGCTTCGCGACACTGACCCTGGCCTTCGGGCTGGCCGCCAGCATCGACGCCCGCGCCCAATCCTCCGTCAGTGAAGTGAGCGAGGCATCGCTGGTTCCGGTGGCGATCTCGGTGGCGCTGCCCATCGTGTTGGTGGCTGGCGTCGGCTCCGTCGTGGTGACGGGCGTGGAAGCAAGCGCGGAAGGCACGGTCTGGATCGTCGAGAACGTCGCCGATGGCGTGACAGGCAGCATCCGCTTCGCCGGCCGCGTCGTTGGCGCCACGGCCCTCGCGGTCGGCACCGTCATCGTCGTCACCGTCGTCGCCACCGGCATGGTGCTCAGCACCGCCGGACACGTGATCGCGTTCATCCCCAACGAGATCGGACGCACCCTGTCGTACAACCAGCGCGTGTCGCGATGAGCCGCGGCCAACGATGGCTGCGCCTGCTGGTCGGCGCCCTCGCGATCACGGCCGCGGCCG
>FTIR01001606.1_pt2 | contig 23424 bp, 20 predicted proteins | sample 1658041 | NCBI WGS metagenome assembly FTIR01 (sample SAMEA3914793, study PRJEB12502) | metagenome | biome: forest; material: soil | place: Canada | collected 2011-07-03 | depth 0.3 m | reverse complement strand
TCGGCGGCCACGTCATTGCCGACAGCCGCGCCGCGCTGACGCTGCAGGAGGCCGCGTACCCGCCGGTGCTGTACCTGCCGCGCGCCGACGTCGACATGGCGCAGCTCGAGCGCACGGCGCACGCGACATATTGCCCGTACAAGGGCGACTGCGCCTACTACAGCGTGCCCGCCGGTGGCGAACGCGCGGTCAACGCCGTGTGGACGTACGAGCAGCCATACGAGGCCGTCGCGGCGATCCGCGACCACGTCGCGTTCTATCCCGATCGCGTCGATTCGATCGAGCAGTTCGCCTGATCCTCCCGGTGACCGGTGCGCCGGTCACGATTCCTGTCGTCCACGTTCCGTCATTTTAAATACGGTCATACATACAGATACGACCGCACCCAAAGGAAACACCATGTCCAGCACCAGCACTCCTGTCGTCCTCATCACCGGCGCCCTCGCCGGCATCGGTCGCGCCACCGCGCTCGCGTTCGCGCGCGACGGCGCTCGCGTCGTCGTCTCGGGGCGCAACCAGGAGGCCGGCGACGCGCTGGCCGCCGAATTGCGGGCCCTCGGCACCGAGGCCCTGTTCCTGCGCGCGGACGTGCGCAACGACGCCGAGGTGCGCAGCCTCGTCGACCAGACCGTCGAACATTTCGGCCGCCTCGACGCCGCCGTCAACAACGCGGGCACCGAAGGCCAGCCGGGCCCGGTCACCGAGCAGACCCCGGAGAGCTACGCGGCCACGTTCGACACCAACGTGCTGGGCGTACTGCTGAGCATGAAGCACGAGCTGCGCGCGATGACCGCGCAAGGCGCCGGCAGCATCGTCAACGTGTCGTCGGCCTACGGCAAGATCGGCGCGGCCGGCGCGTCGGTCTACGTCGCCAGCAAGCACGCCGTCGAAGGCCTGACGAAGTCGGCGGCGCTCGAGCTGGCCACCACCGGCATCCGCGTCAACGCCGTCGCACCGGGCCCGATAGCGACGGGCATGCTCGACCGCTTCACCGGCGGCGCGGCCGGCAAGGCCTGGCTCACCGAGCAGGTGCCGGCCAGGCGCCTGGGCCATGTCGACGAGATCGCCGCCGCCATCGTGTTCGTCGCGATCGGCAAGGCGAGCTACATGACCGGCCAGTCGATCTCGGTCGACGGCGGCATCACCGCGGGCTGAGCGTGAGTCGGACGTCGCGCACGCTGGGCCGGCGCGCCAGCTTCCAGGTCGCCGCCGCGGTGGTCGCCCACACGCTGTGGACGAGCGCGGCGCCCGCCCTCACCTACCCGCTCTACGCGGCGCGCTGGCACCTGACGCCCACGGTGACGACCGGCATGTTCGCGGTCTACCCGATCGCCGTGGTGCTCACGCTGCTGCTGTTCGGCAACCTGTCCGACCGGATCGGCCGCCGCGCGGCGATTCTCGCGGGCGTGGCTTCGTCGCTGGCGGGCGTCGGACTGTTCGCGGTGGCGCCCGGCGTCGGCTGGCTGTACGCCGGGCGTGCCTTCATGGGCATCGGCGTGGGCCTGTCGACGAGCCCGGCCACGGCCGCGCTGGTGGAGTTCGGCGCGCCGGGGCAGCAGGCGCGCGCCAACGTCGTGGCCACCGCGGCGACGGCCTTCGGCCTCGGCATGGCGACGCTGCTGGGCGGCGCGCTGATCCAGTACGCGCCGTGGCCGCTGCACCTGAACTTCGTCGTGCTGTTCGTCGTGCTTGCCGGCATGCTGGCGTTCGCCTGGTTCCTGCCCCGGCCCACGGCGCTCGAAGCGGCGGCGGCGCCGCGCTGGCGCCCGGGCACGGTGGTCGTCCCGCGCGCGATCGCTCGCGTGTTCGCGACCGCCGCCACGGCCGTCACCGCCGGCTACGCGGTGGGCGCGTTGATGCTCTCGCTCGGCAGCCAGATCGCGCGCGACCTGATCGGCTCGGGCAACGCGCTGGTCAACGGCGCCGTGCTGGCGTTGTTCGCGCTGGTGACCGGCACGACCGCCCTGTTCGCGAAGCGCCTGTCGGGCAGGCTCGCCATCCAGCTCGGCGGCTTGACGACCGCCGCGGCGCTCGCGTTGCTGCTGCAGGCCGCGTCGCTGCACGCGCTGTCGCCGTTCCTGTTGGCGTCGGCGTTGTCGGGCGCGGGCTACAGCCTGCTGTTTCTCGGCGGGCTGACGTTGATCAACGCACACGCGCCGGCGCATCACCGCGCCGGCACGCTCTCGGCGATCTACCTGATCGGCTATCTGTTGATGGGGGCGATCGCGCTGTCGCTGGGGGTCGTCGCCACGCGCTGGGGACTGCGCCTGGCGATCGAGATCGGCGCCAGCGGCATCGCGCTGCTGGCCCTCGCCGCGGCCGCGCTCGCGCTGTCGGGCGAACCGACGCACGCCCTCCCGGCACTTCCTCGTCGGCCGGTGGGCGACAAAACTTGAGCGGGTGAACAAGGGGCATCGCGCCCCTCATCCACCCATCGAAAATCGGTGCGATCGGCACATTGGGACTTCCACGTCCGGAAGCGTCCGATGCCCTGCCGATCCAACTCATTCAACACCCTTCGCGCCGCGTGCGCGATGCTTCTCGCCGGCCTGTTCGCCAGCGTGTCCCACGCGACGCCGAAGCCGCTGGCCGACGACGAGATGAGCGCCGTGCGCGGCGCCGACGGCTCGATCCTGGCCGGCCTGCAGACGGCGCCGACCACGCAGAACAGCTTCAGCAACGGCCTCGCGGCGGCGTTCTCGAGCAGCACCGGCGCCACGCTGCTGACGCCGACCCAGTTCGCCGCGTCGCTGGACAGCGCCGGCCTGTCGCTCGCGCTGATGCCGGACTACGACGGCGAACCCGTCGCGCAGACCGTCGTCGATGCCCGGCCCGTGACGTTCAGCTTCAACCCGAGCGACGTCCTGCGCACGACGACGGGGCTGCAGTTCAACGGCAACGGCGCCTCGTTCGGCACGCTCACGATGACCAACTTCGACGCCCGCGGCACCACGCTGTGGGTGTGGCAGCACCACTGAGGCGACTCACCCGCGCGGGTGATGCTTCGCATGCAACTGCCGCAGGCGCTCGCGCGCGACGTGCGTGTAGATCGTCGTCGTGGAGATGTCGGCATGCCCCAGCAGCAGTTGGACGGCGCGCAGGTCGGCACCGTGGTTGAGCAGATGGGTGGCGAACGCATGGCGCAGCGTGTGCGGCGACATCGGGTTGCGGATCGCCGCCGCCAGCGCGTACTTCTTGACCAGGTTCCAGAACATCTGGCGTGACATCGCCGCGGCGCGCACCGTGACGAACAACGCATCGCTGCGCCGGCCCTGCAGGATCTCGGGGCGAGCGGTCGCCAGCCAGTCCTCGAGCCAGCGGCGCGCCTCGTCGCCGAACGGCACCAGGCGCTCCTTCGAGCCCTTGCCCATCACGCGCACGACGCCGTCGGCCAGGCTCAGGTTGACCAGTTTCAGCTCCACCAGCTCGCTCACCCGCAGTCCGCTCGCGTACATCAGCTCCAGCATCGCGCGATCGCGCATGCCGAGCGGCGCGTCCACGACAGGCGCGGCGAGCAAGGCATCGACCTGCGCCTCGGACAGCGTCTTCGGCACCCGCATCGCCTGGCGCGCCGGGCGCAGGCGCAGCGTCGGATCCTCGGTGGCGAGCCGCTCGCGCAGGCCCCAGCGATAGAAGCGCCGGAACACGGCCAGGCGTCGATTCGCGCTGGTGGCCTTGCTGAGCGCATGACGCGCGAGCATGTAGCCCTGCACGTCGCTGGCGCGCGCCTGCGCGAGGTCGCGCGCCTCGGCCTCGGCGAGCCAGGTGGCGAACAAGGTCAGGTCGCGCCGATACGCCGCGAGCGAGTTCTTCGCCAGGCCGTCTTCCAGCCACAGGCCGTCGAGAAAGCGATCGATCACGCCCTGGCTGCGTCGCATCGCGGCGGACAGCGTCGGTGGCGCGGCGTCGGGCTGCGCGACGCGAGGCTTCGCCGCGACGCGGATCTTCGGGGACTTCGCGTGGTCGACCAACTCAGCCCGCGGCGCCCAGCATGCCCGCCTTCATCTTCGCGTCCACGGGGCGGTCGCCCACGAAGATGTTCAACAGCGCGGCATAGAGGTCTGCGCCCGGCACCGGCGCGCCGACGGCCTTGCCGTTGACGGTCATCGTCAGGCCGACGGCCGGCGCGTAGTCCAGGTTCACGACGTCGCCCTTCTTCACGTCGCCGACGCTGCGCAACGTGTGGTCGAACGCGGCGATGCGGTCCTGCATCGCGGCCACCTGCTCGGCCGGCGTGCGCTTGGCGATGCCGCCGGTGAAGGCCTTGGCGAACTCGTCGGACGGGCCGTCCATCAGCATGCGCACCTGCAGCCGCTTGGCGCCCGTCTGCGCAAACACCTCGGGGCCGGTGGCGGCCCGGGTCGGCAGGTACAGGCCGGCCAGGTAGACCTTGTAGATGAAGGCCGAGCGCAGGCCGACGCCGTTGAGGTGCAGCGGCGTACCGGCGACCTTGGCGTCGCCTGCGAAGGTCTGGTTCTCGAGCGTGATCGGCGTGGCGGCACGGGCACTCGGCAGGAACACCAGGGCGGCGAGCGCGATCAGGGCGACGCCCAGCAGGCCCTGGGCCAGGGCGCGGGTGGCGGCGAGCAGGCGGCGCGCCGGGTGGCGCCACGCGGTGCGCCGTGATTCTTGAAGCATGTTCTTCTCCTTCGTCGGCGTCGCGGGCGACCCCTCAGTCACTCAACGCGCCAGCAACGGGTGCGGACGACAGGGCCCACTGTATGTGCTCCGCGAGCAAGGGGCTCGCGTCCGCGAGGCGCGCACGCAACGCGGCCTCGATGGTCGCAGGCGCCGCGCCGGCATGCAGCGCGTTGCCCAGCGCCACGGCGATGTTGCGCTGCCAGCGCCCATGGCCGATGCGCCGGATCGGCGAGCCTTCGGTGCGGCGCAGGAACTCCTCCTCGCTCCACGCCCACAGCTCCAACAGCGTCGCATCGACCAGGTCGGCGCGCTCTGCAAAGTCAGGTAAAGGCGTGCGGCGCGCGAACTTGTTCCAGGGGCAGACGACCTGGCAATCGTCGCAGCCGTAGATGCGGTTGCCCATCGCGCGCCGGAATTCGACCGGGATCGGATCGTCGCTTTCGATGGTCAGGTAAGAGATGCAACGGCGCGCATCGAGACGTCCCGGCGCGACGATGGCCTGCGTCGGGCAGACGTCGATGCACGCCGTGCAGCGGCCGCAGTGCGGCTCGGCGGCGGCGGTCAGCGGCAGCGCGATGTCGACGAAGATCTCGCCGAGAAAGAACATCGAGCCGGCGTCGCGCGCCAGCGCCAGCGTGTGCTTGCCGCGCCAGCCCAGGCCGGAGCGCGTCGCCAGCTCCACCTCCAGCACCGGCGCGGAGTCGGTGAAGCAGCGATGGCCCAGCGGGCCGATCTCGTCGGCGAGCCGGTCGGCCAGTTGCTGCAGCCGCTTGCGCAGCACCTTGTGATAGTCGCGGCCGCGGGCATACATCGATATCACCGCCTCGCCGGGCCGCGTCAGCCGCGCCTCTTCCTCCTGCTGCCAGTCGTCGCCGCGCGACTCCGGCAGGTAGTCCATGCGCGCCGTGATGATGCGCAGCGCGCCCGGATGCAGCTCGGCGGGCCGCGCGCGCTTCATGCCGTGCGCGGCCATGTAGCCCATGCTGCCGTGGAAGCCGGCCTCCAGCCACGCCCGCAGGCCGTCCTCGGCGTCGCCCAGATCGACCGCGGCGACGCCGATCTGTGAGAATCCGAGCTCGCGCGCCCATTCCTCGAGGCGCTGCAAGAGAGCGATTCCCTGGGGTTCGTCCCCGACGTCATGACGCAGCTGCAACATCCGCCGATTCTAGGAACATCCCGCACTACCTGGGCCAGCGAAGCCGATTGCGCGGCCAGCGCGGGCCGGCTCGCGACCGGATCCGCGCTGCGCGAGGCCTTCGTCGAGCTCGAGGGCCCGCTGGGCGCCGGCAAGACCACGTTCGTGCGCCATCTGCTGCATGCGCTGGGCGTGCAAGGCCGCATCAAGAGCCCCACGTACGCCGTCGTCGAGACCTACGAGCTCGACCATCTCGCCATCTCGCACTTCGACTTCTACCGCTTCGACGATCCGCAGGAATGGGAGGACGCCGGCCTGCGCGACCTGTTCGGCGCGCCCGGCCTGAAGCTGGTGGAATGGGCCGAGAAGGCCGCGCCGCTGCTGCCGGTGCCCGACCTGCGCGTGACGATCACGCCACACGACGAGGCCCTTCGAGGCGTCCGATTCGACGCAATGACCCCGCGCGGCATGCAATTGCTCGACAATCTTCGTTCATGAAGCGAAGAGACGCCTTGCTGCGCGGCGGCAGCCTCGTGCTGTGTCTGAGCGCCACCGACCTCGTGTTCGGTGCCACCATCGTCGCTGTGCGCATCTGGCCCGCGGCCGACTACACGCGCGTCACGATCGAGTCCGACCAGCCGCTGGTCGCGCGCAACTTCGTCGCCGACAACCCGTACCGCCTGGTCGTCGACATCGACAACCTCGAGCTGAGCCCGGCCCTGCGCGACATGGTCGGCAAGGTGCGCTCGGACGACCCGTACATCGCCGGCGTGCGCGTCGGCCAGAACCAGCCGCGCGTCGTGCGCCTGGTGCTGGACCTGAAGCAGGCCGTGGCCCCGCAGCAGTTCATGCTCGCCCCGGTCGCCGCCTACCAGCACCGGCTCGTGTTCGACCTCTATCCGTTGAAGGCCCAGGACCCGCTGCTGGCACTGCTGCGCGGCAAGGAGGAGGCCGAGCAGGCGGCCGCGCAGTCGGTGCAGGACGCGCTCGGCGAGTTCATCGGCCGCATCCCGAGCGGAGCCAGCGCCCCGGTGGTGCCCGGCACGACCATCACGTCCATCGAGCCCCCGGCCGGCACCTCGGCACCCCGCGTGGCCGATGCCGGCGCGGCGGCCATTCACGGCGGCACCGGCGTCGACACGTCGGCGATGGAGGTGCAGGCGCCCTTCGCCGCGCGCCCACTCACCCCGGAGGAAAAACGCAGGGTCGACCGCCTGCTCGTCATCGCGATCGATCCGGGCCACGGCGGCGAGGATCCGGGCGCGATCGGGCCCACCGGCCTGCGCGAGAAGGACGTCGTGCTGGCCATCGCGTTGCAGTTGCGCGAGCGCCTGAACGCCAAGCCCGGCGTGCGCGTGCTGCTGACGCGCGACTCCGACTTCTTCGTGCCGCTGGGCGAGCGCGTGAAGAAGGCCGAACGCGTGCAGGCCGACCTGTTCGTCTCGATCCACGCCGACGCGTTCTTCACGCCGCAGGCACGCGGCGCGTCGGTGTTCGCGCTGAGCCAGGGCGGCGCCTCGAGCGCCGCGGCGCGCTGGATGGCCAACCGCGAGAACGCCTCCGATTCCGTCGGCGGCGTCAGCGTGAAGGTCAAGGACGCGCAGGTGATGCGCGCGATGCTCGACATGAGCACCACCGCGCAGATCAAGGACAGCCTGCGCGTCGGCGACGAGGTGCTCAGCCGCATGGGCAAGGTCGGCAAGCTGCACCGCGGCCAGGTGGAACAGGCCAGCTTCGCGGTGCTGAAGGCGCCGGCGATTCCGTCGATCCTCGTCGAGACGGCGTTCATCTCGAACCCGCAGGAAGAAGACAAGCTGCGCGACCCGGACTACCGCCACCAGCTGGTGGAGGCGCTGTTCACGGGCATCGACCGCTACTTCGCGAAGAATCCGCCGATCGCCCGGCATCGCGACCTGTAGCCGCGCGGCGATCGCGCCCGCTCAACGAGCGTTCGAATGCCGCGAGGCCTGGTGCCAGGTCGGCGACTCGTAGCGGGCCAGCGGCACCAGTTCCCAGTCCGGCGGGGGCTCCTTGTAGCCGCGCGACTGGCTCAGTTCGACCTTGCGCGCCACCAGCGTCGCGCACAGGCGCAGCTTGTCGAGGTCGGCCTGCACGAGATCCGAACGCGGCGCCGCGCTGAAGCAGCAAAGCGTTCCGTAGACGCGGCGATCCTTCAGCACGATGGGCGTGCTCAGGTGCGCACCGACGCGAAACGGCATCTCCGGGAGGTCCTTGGCCGGCATTGCAGAGAGATCGCGCACCAGCTCCGGCACGCGTCCTTCGACGATGCGCTTGCAGACGGATTCCTCCGCCGGGTTGGATGCGCCGGCCCGGACGTCGGGCGCGCCGGGCTTGGCGTAGACGTAGCGGAACATGCGCCGGCCATCCACGAACTCCGAGACGAACACCACGTCCATCTCCATGCGCTGGCGCATGGCGTGCAAGAGCTGGGGCACCGACTCGTCGAGCAACGCATCGGACGACTCGGCCGTCGCCACAAGCAGCTCCGAGATGGTGACGCTCAGCTCGTCATCGCGAAAGGGTTCCAGGTGTTCCATGGTCGACTTCTTCCGGATGGGCTGCTCGACTGCATCGAACGCCCGCATGTACGTGCGTTGAGTTTACTGAAGCAGCGGGACGCAGCGCCGGTTGCGGCGCTGTGGTTCGCAAGGGAATGTGTCCGGCGTGAACCTCGCAGCCGTTGGGGACAACCCTTCGCGCAAGGCAATGGTTACGCTGGCGACAGGGCGAGCCGGCGCGAAGCGCGCGCCATCAAGCGCCTCACCCCACCGGCTGCTTCTTCTTGCGCAGGATCCCGATCAACGCCAGCACGCCCGGGATGATGATGATGCCCAGGAAGATCACCTGCAGGTGCGTCTTGACCCACGGCAGGTTGCCGAACAGGTAGCCCAGCAGCGTGATGCTGCCGATCCACAGCGCGGCCCCGGTGATGTCGAAGAAAGTGAAGCGCCGACGCGCCATCAGGGTGACGCCCGCGACAAAGGGGGCAAACGTCCGCACGAATGGCATGAAGCGGCCTGCGATCAAGGCGACGCCGCCGTATTTCTCGTAGAAGGCATGCGCCTTGTCGAAGCCCTGCTTGTTGAACCAGCGCGAGTTCTCCCAGTGGAAGACGCGCGGGCCGAACCAGCGGCCGATGGCGTAGTTGGTCTGGTTGCCGAGCACGGCCGCGGCGAACATCACGCCCACCGCCATCGTGATGTCGAGCAGCCCGGTGGCGGCCGTGGCACCGACGAGGAACAGCAGCGAATCGCCGGGCAGGAAGGGCATCACGACCACGCCGGTCTCCACGAAGATCACCGCAAACAGAAGTCCATATACCCACAGGCCGTTGTTGGCCACGAATGCCGACAGGTACTGGTCGGCGTGAAGAAGATGCTGAAACAAGGGAATCAAGGAGTCCATGGGCGGCGATTATCGACGGGGGTTCCTACAATGCGGATATGACAGCCCAGATAGCGCCCCCCGAACTCCGCGCGATCCGTGAACTACCCGACGAACTGGTGAGCCAGATCGCCGCGGGCGAGGTCGTCGAACGGCCGGCCTCCGTGGTGCGCGAACTCGTGGACAACGCGCTCGACGCCGGCTCCACGCAGGTCGGCGTGCGTCTCGTGGCAGGCGGCGTGCGCGCCATCCTGATCGAGGACGACGGCGGCGGCATCGAAGCCAGCGAACTGCCGCTGGCGTTGAAGCGCCATGCCACCAGCAAGATCCGCTCGCTCGACGACCTCGAGCAGGTGACGACGATGGGCTTTCGCGGCGAGGCGCTGGCCGCCATCGCCTCGGTGTCCGAGCTGGCGCTGGTCAGCCGCACCGCCGGCGCCGGCCACGCACAGCGGCTGGATGCGCGCTCGGGCGAGCTGTCGCCGGCCGCGCGGGCGCCGGGCACCACCGTCGAAGTGCGCGAGCTGTTCTTCAGCACGCCGGCGCGCCGCAAATTCCTGAAGTCCGACTCCACCGAGTTGGCGCATTGCGTGGAGGCCGTGCGCCGCCACGCGCTGGTGCGCCCGGCGGTGGGCTTCGCGGTCTGGCACGAAGGCCGGCTGGTGGAGCAGTGGCGCGCCAGCGACGAAGCGCAACGCATCCGCGACGTGCTGGGCGAGGAGTTCGTCGACAACAGCCGCCCGTTGCGGGCCGAGATCGGCCCGATCGCCATCCGCGGCCGCGTCGGCCTGCCCGCCGCGGCGCGCACGCGCAGCGATCACCAGTACGTCTACGTCAACGGCCGCTTCGTGCGCGACCGCCTCATCGCGCACGCGCTGCGCAGCGCCTACGAGGACGTGCTGCACGGCCAGAAGCAGCCCGCCTACGTGCTGTTCATCGATATCGATCCGGCGCGCGTGGACGTCAACGTGCACCCCACCAAGATCGAGGTGCGCTTCCGCGATTCGGGCGCGATCCACCAGGCGGTCAAGCGCTCGGTGGAAGACGTGCTGGCGCCGTCGGGCGCCACGACCCCGGGCGCGAATGCCGGCACCGGGGTCGTCGGAACGTCGTTCGGCGCCCCGGGCGGCTTCGCGGCCGCGGCGGCGGCGGCCGTCGAACGCCTCAACGGCAGCGGCGGCAGTTCGCCCGGCTGGTCGCCCGCCGCCCTCGCGCCCGCGCGTCCCTGGGCGCTTGCGAGCGACACGCGCGACCCGCTCGCGGGCGCGACCACCGCGTCGCTGTTCGCGCGCGCCTTCGGCGACGCCGGCGCGCCGGTGGCCGCGGCGGGCGGCGTCCTGGATTCGGGCGGCAGTGCCGTGCTCGAGGCGCGTGAACCCGCGCCTGCCTGGGTGCGCCCGCGAGGCAACGACGAGGCGGTCGCCGCCATCGCGAAGGCCGACGCCAGCGACTGGCCTCTCGGCCGTGCGATCGCACAGATCCAGGGCGTCTACGTGCTGGCCGAGAACGCGCAAGGGCTGGTCGTCGTCGACATGCACGCCGCGCACGAGCGCATCGTCTACGAGCGCCTGAAGGCCGGCGCGGCGACGCACGACATGCCCACGCAGGCGCTGCTGATCCCCGCCACCTTCGCCGCCACCGCGGCCGAGCACGCGCTGGTGGAGACGCATGCCGAGACGCTGCGCGCGCTGGGCCTGGACGTCTCGGCCATGGGCCCGCAGACGCTCGCCGTGCGCAGCCTGCCCGCCGCGCTGCTGCAGGCCGACCCGGTGGACCTGGTGCGCTCGGTGCTGGCCGACCTCGCCGAGGTCGACGCCAGCAGCCTGGTGCAACGCGCGCGCGACGACGTGCTCGCCTCGATGGCCTGCCACGGCGCGGTGCGCGCCAACCGCCGCCTGACGCTCGAGGAGATGAACGGCCTGCTGCGCCAGATGGAGGCCACCGAGCGCTCCGACCAATGCAACCATGGCCGCCCCACCTGGCGCCAGGTGACGATGAAGGAACTCGACGCGCTGTTCCTGCGCGGTCGTTGATTCTCCCGATTTCTGCCCTTTTCTCCTTTTCCGGCTTCCCCGACATGACCGATTCTTCTTCTCCGCCGGAACCTCCGAACAAGCCGCCCGCACCGCCGGCAGCGCCGGGCACCCCCGCGCGCCCGCGCCGCATCGTGCGCAGCGAAGCCGACCATCCGTCCAACACGCGGCCCGAACCGCAGGGCCGCGACAAGCCGCACGTCGGCCAGCGCGTGATGGAACAGCGCCCGCACGAGCGCAAGCCCACCGAGCACGCCGCCAAGCGCGGCGCCCGGCCCGACCTGCGCGACCTGCCGCCGCCGCGCCGCGACACCCCCACCAACGTCTGGCGCGCCGACCCGCCGCCGGCGCCGCCGCGCAGCCGCGAGGACGGCCCGCGCGACGTCGACAAGCGCGCCGACCCGCGCGATCGCCGCGACGGCCCGCGTCGCGCCTATGGCGATGCGCCCAGGCCCGACCGTCCGGGCGAGCGCCGCGCCAACCCGAACCCCGAGCGCGGCCCGCGCAGCGATTTCGGCAACGCACCGCCGCCCCAGGTCGATGCGCCGCGCCAGCCATTCCGCAAGGACGACCGCCGCGCCACCGGCCATCCGCCCGGCCCGCCGCGCGACGACCGTCGCCCGGCGCCCCAGGCCGGCCCGTCGGAGCGCCGCCGCGACGCCGGCCCCCGCGATGACCGCGGCCCGCGCCAGGATCGCGGCCCGCAAGGCTATGGCAACGACCGCGGCCAGGGGTCGCAGGGCGATCGCAGCCACGTACCGCAAGGCGACAGTGGCCGCGCGCCGCAAGGCGCCCGCGGCCCCACCTACCCGCAAGGTCCGAACGAGCGCCCGCGCTACAACGGCCCGCGCGACGACAACCGGGGCGCGCAGTCGGGCCCGCGCGACTACGCCGGCACCCGGCCCGGCCCGAACGACCGGCCGCCGCCGCGCCGTCGCGACGACATGCAGCACGCCGCGCCCGAGCAGCACCAGGTGCCACGCCCCCCGTTCGATCCGAACGCACCGCGCCGCGAGGACCAACGCCTGTCCAAGGTGCTCGCCGAGCGCGGCATCGCATCGCGCCGCGAGGCCGACGACTGGATCGACGCCGGCTGGGTGAAGGTGGACGGCGAGATGGCCGTGCTGGGCGCCCGCGTGTTCCCGCACCAGGTCATCGAGATCGACGAGGCCGCGAAGACGCAACAGGCGCATCGCGTGACGATCCTGCTGCACAAGCCGATCGGCTACGTCAGCGGCCAGGCCGAAGACGGCTACGAGCCTGCCTCGGTGCTCGTGACCCAGGAAAACCACTGGCCCGAGGACCCGTCGCGCGAACGCTGGCACCCGGGCCATGCGCGCGGCATCGCGCCGGCCGGCCGGCTCGACATCGACTCCACCGGCCTGCTGGTGCTGACCCAGGACGGCCGCATCGCGCGCCACCTGATCGGCGAGGACTCCGACGTCGAGAAGGAATACCTCGTCCGCGTCGAGTATCCGAGCGGCGGGCAGTTCCCCGACACCGACCTCGAGCGACTGCGCCACGGCCTGTGGCTGGACGGCAAGGAGCTGCGCCCGGCCAAGGTCAGCTGGGCCAACGAGGATCAGCTGCGCTTCGTGCTGCGCGAGGGCCGCAAGCGCCAGATCCGCCGCATGTGCGAGGCCGTCGGCCTGGTCGTCACCGGCCTGAAGCGCGTGCGCATCGGCAGCGTCGTCCTCGGCAAGCTGCCGGCGGGGCAGTGGCGCTACCTGCGCGAAGACGAGCGCTTCTGATCCCCGTGACGCCGGCCGATCTGCAATGGCTGGGCCTGGCCGGCCCCACGGCCGCCGGCAAGACGGGGCTCGCGTTGGCGCTGGCGCGACGCTGGCCGGTGGAGATCGTCAGCGTCGACTCCGCGCTGGTCTACCGCGGCATGGACATCGGCACCGCCAAGCCGAGCGCCGCCGAGCGCGCCGTGGCGCCGCACCACCTGCTCGACCTGATCGCGCCGGAGCAGTCGTACTCGGCCGCGCAGTTCGTCGCCGACGCACGCCGCCTGATCGCCGGGATCCGCGGCCGCGGGCGTTGGCCGCTGCTGGTCGGCGGCACGATGATGTACTTCAAGGCGCTGGTGGACGGCATCGACGAGATGCCCGCCGCCGACCCGGCGATCCGCGCGGACATCGACGCCGAGGCCGCCCAGGCGGGCTGGCCCGCGCTGCATGCGCAGCTCGCGCACGTCGATCCGGCCACCGCGGCGCGCCTGGCACCCAACGACTCGCAACGCATCCAGCGCGCGCTGGAGGTGTGGCGTTCCAGCGGCACGCCGCTGTCGGCCCTGCATCTGCGCGCCCGCCGCGAGGCGCCCCCGCCCGACGGCGCGCTGATCGCGCTGGAGCCCGCGTCCCGCGCGTGGCTGCACGCGCGCATCGCGCAACGCTTCGACGCGATGCTGGACGCCGGTTTCCTCGACGAGGTGCGCGGGCTGCGCGCCAATCCGGCGCTGCATCTCGATCTGCCTTCGATGCGCTGCGTCGGCTACCGCCAGGCCTGGGAGGCGCTGGACGCCGCCGATCCGCCGGACATCGCCGACGTGCGCGAACGCGGTGTCGCCGCGACCCGCCAGCTCGCCAAGCGCCAGATCACGTGGCTGCGCAGCATGGCGCACCGGCACGTCGTCGAGGCAGACGCGACGGACGTCGAAGCGCGCCTCGTCGCGGTCGCCGCGTCGTTGATCGGGCCGCCCGGCACCGCTCCGAATTGAAAAAGCCGCTGCAACCCTTCCCGGCGGCAACGGCTTGGTGCGATGCGAGAGCGGCTATCAGCTCGACACGCGCTCCCCGCTCTTGCGCGGCTTGATCGGCCCGGTGCGCACGCAGTTGCGGCCGGCCTCCTTGGCGGCCTCCAGCGCCTGCTCGGCCTCGTGCACCATCGTGTCGACGCTCAGCTGGCCCTGGTGCACCGTGGCCACGCCGATGCTGACGGTGGCGACCACGTGGGTCTGCTGCCAGGTGTAGGGCGCCGAGGCCACTTGCTGGCGGATGCGCTCGGCGGCGTCGAGCGCGCCCAGCGGGTCGGTGTTGGGCAGGAACACGGCCAGTTCGGCGCCGCCGAAGCGGGCCAGCAGGTCGGGCTGGCGCAGCGTGGTGCCCACGCGCTTGGTGACCTCCAGCAGCAGCGCATCGCCGCACAGCTGGCCCAGGTGTTCGTTGATGCGGCGCAGGTGGTCGGCATCGATCAGCAGCAGCGCGCCGTCGTCGCCGTAGCGGCGGCAGCGCGCGAATTCGCGCTCCACCAGTTCGAGGAAATGGCGCCGGTTGGACAGGCCGGTGAGGTGGTCGTCGACGGCGTGCAGCGCCTGGCTGGCACGCGCGTCGGCCACGACGCGGGCCAGGCGGATCACGATGCCCACGAGCACCAGCGCGGCCAGCGCGAAGAACACCGCCACGCTCAACGCGATCAGCCCGCCGCGGCCGCCGGCCAGCATGCCCAGGCCGGTCGCCGCGGCAACGCCGGCGAGCGCGATCAGGATCGCCGCGCCGGCCCAGAACCGCGTGCTGCGCCGCTCGAGTACTCGCACGAGTCCGCTCAACGTCGAAGATTCGATTTCAGCCGTCACCCATCCACCCCAAGAGAATTCATGCCTGCGCTACTCTTGCACACGCGGGCAATTTCAGCGCCCGCTCCGGCAGGAGGACCGGGCTCGAGTCCGCGCCCCCGGCCGGGACGACGGTGCCCAGACTGTATCGGCCACCGCGGCCGGCTCATGAGCACAGCGGCACAAAACGCCACAAACCCGTTGTCGATTGTGCGGCAGAGGCCGCCGGCCGGACAGCCTCGGACGCTCCAAAAGTCACGTAAATGGTGAATCCCCTCATGGGTGAGATCGGCCGCAGGATCCGGAGTTCCTGTCGAGCTGGGCGCGTCCCGTATGCTTGGCCCGGATGAACGACCTCCCGCGCGCCGATCCGGCCTCCCTGCTCATCGTCTCCGGCCTCGCCAAGCGCTATGGCGACACCTTCGTCTTCAGCGACGTCTCGCTCGCCATGGCACGCGGCGAGCTGGTCGCGCTGCTGGGCGAGTCGGGCGTCGGCAAGTCCACGCTGCTCAATTGCGTGGCCGGGCTCGACAGCGCCGATGCCGGCAGCGTGACGCTGGCCGGCCGCGACGTGCTGGGGCTCAGCGAGCCCGAGGCCGCGCGGCTGCGGCGCGAGGATCTGGGCTTCGTGTTCCAGGCCTTCCACATATTGCCTCACCTGAGCGTGGCCGACAACGTGGGGTTGCCGCTGCAATTGCTGGGGCGGCCGCGCGGCGACCGCGTGGCGCGCATGCTGGCCGCCGTCGGCCTCGAAGGCCTGGGCGAGCGGGCGCCGCGCCAACTCTCCGGCGGCCAGTTGCAACGCGTGGCGATCGCGCGCGCCCTGGTGCACGAGCCCGCGCTCGTGCTGGCCGACGAACCCACGGGCAACCTCGATCCGCGCAGCGCCGGGCTGGTGATGGACGTGCTGGTCGACGCGGCGCGCCGCACCGGGGCCGGCGTGCTGATGGTCACGCACTCGCCGCCGGCGGCGGCGCGCTGCGACCGCGTGCTGGAGCTGACGGCGCAGGGCGTGCGGCTGCCGGTGGCCGTGTGATCAGGCGCAGCGGCTGAGCGTCACCGGCACCCCGTTCAGCACGGAGGTGCCCGACAGCGGATCGCGCAGTCCGTCGTCCAGCAGGTCGTTGAGATTGGCGCCCGGCCGTTGCGCCGCGACGCCCAGGCGCGCCCCGGCCTGGTCGTGGCCCCAGCCGTGCGGCACGCTGACGACGCCCGGCATCATCTCGTCGGACAGCAGCACCGGCAACTCGATCGCGCGGCCGGCGGTGCCCTGCAGCCGCACCCGGTCGCCGGCCTGCACGCCATGGCGCGCCGCGTCCTGCGGATGCAGCAGCGCCGTGCAGCGCTCGGGGCCCTTGGCCAGCGTCGGCAGGTTGTGCATCCAGCTGTTGTTGGAACGCACGTCGCGTCGGCCCACCACCACGAGCGCCGCCGGCGGGTCGCGCAGCGCGTCGTCGACGGCGCCCAGTTCGGCCGCCACCGGCGCGGGCCACAGCTCGATCTTGCCGCTGGGCGTGCGCAGGATCTCCGGCAGCCGTGGCTGCAGCGCGCCCAGGTCGATGCCATGCGGCGCCGCCTTCAGGGCCGCCAGGCTCAGGCCGCCCGGCTTCTGGCCGAAGCGGTCGCCGTGCGGGCCCGCGCGCAGCGCCAGGTCCAGCAGCCGCTCGGGCCCGGGCACATCGCCGAGCGCTTCCAGCATCGCGGCCTGCAGCGGCTCCGGCACGCCGACGGCCTGGCGCCGCAGGTCCTCGGCCAGCCAGCGCGCGTCGAAGGCCGCGAGGTCGAACGCCGGCGCGCCGGCGTCGGCCTCGCCGCGCAGCATCGCCGCCATGCGCAACAGCGACTGCCATTCGCCCTGCGCACCCGGCTGCGACGGGAACACCGGCGGGCTGTAGCGTGCATGGTTGCGGCACGACAGCTGCGGGAAGCTGACGTCGTAGTGCGGCTCCTCGAAGGTGGACAGCCCGGGCAGGATCACGTCGGCGTGCTGGGTGGTCTCGTTGAGGTAGATGTCCACGCTCACCATGAAATCGAGCTGGCCCAGCGCCTGGGCGATGCGTGCGCCGTTGGGCGCCGACAGCACGGGATTGCTGGCCACCGAGATCAGCGCGCGGATGCGGCCGGCGCCTTCGGTTTCGATCTCCTCGGCCAGGCAACTGGTGGGGTACTCGCCCAGCACCTCGGGCGCGCCCGAGACGCGGCTGCGCGTGCGCCCGGTGACGAGGCCGCGGCCGCTGCCCGGCCGGCCCTGCGTGTTGGCTGCGAAGGCCGCGGCCTGCGGGAACATGGCGCCGCCTTCGCGGTCCAGGTGGCCGGTGAGGATGTTGAGCGCGTCGATCAGCACCGAGTTCAGCGTGCCGAAGCGTTGCGTGCTCGAGCCGATGCGCGCGTAGACGGCGGCACGCGGCGCCGCGGCGAGCCGGCGCACCAGCGCGCGTTGCGTCTCGGCCGGCACGCCGCAGCGCGCGGCCATGCGCTCGGGGGTATACGGCGCGACGGCGGCCTGCAGGGCCTCGACGCCGGTGTCGCCCGTGGCGAGGAAGTCGGCGAGGCGGCCCGGCCGCGCCAGGCCCTCCTGGAACAGCGCGTTGAGCATGCCCAGCAGCAGGAACACGTCGGTGCCGGGGCGGATGAAGTGGTGCTCGTCGGCCACCCCGGCCGTCTCGGTGCGGCGCGGGTCGATCACCACCAGGCGGCCGCCGCGCGCGCGCATCGCCTTGGCGCGGCCGCGGAAGTCGGGCACCGTCCACATGCTGCCGTTGCTGGCCATCGGATTGGCGCCCAGCATCAGCAGGAAATCGCAATGGTCGATGTCGGGCACCGGCACCGTCAGCGCGCCGCCGTACAGCCAGCCGCTGGCGAGCTGGCGCGGCATCTGGTCCAGCGTGGAGGCGCTGAACACGTTGCGCGAGCCCGCGGCCCGCAGCAGGCGCTGCACGTAGAGGCCCAGGCCCAGCCGGTGCACGTTCGGATTGCCCAGCGTGAAGGCGAGCGCGTCGCGGCCGTGCTCGGCCACCAGCGGCAGCAGGCGGCGCGCGATCTCGGCATGGGCCTCGTCCCAGCTCGCCTCGACGAAGCGGCCGTCGCGCTTGATCAACGGGCGGCGCAGGCGGTCGGGGTCGTCCTCCAGGTCCTTCAGCGCGATCGCCTTCGGGCAGATGTAGCCGTGGCTGAACACGTCCTGCTCGTCGCCGCGGATCGCGATCACGCGCGCCTGCGCGCCCTGGTCGGCCACCGTCAGGCTCAGGCCGCAGCAGGCCTCGCACAGCGGGCAGATGCGCTGGACGACACGGGTGGCGGCAACGGCTTCGGCGGCTGCGTCGGCGGTGGGCGTGGCAAGCGTCATGGGGATGTCTCGATCGTTGGGGAGGGTTCGGTTCTGCGGCTTCGCGTCAAGCATACGGCGGCCAGGGCGATGATGGAGGCGATGTGGGCGCGCGGCTGCCACATCGGCGACAAATGCCAGTGCGATGCGCGGGCGCGTCCGTTGGTGGCCGAAACCGTCCATTCGGCGCCGCGGAGCAGGCCGGATTGATGGCAGGATGTGCCAGTCCTCATCCAACGTGTTCCCTTGTCCGCTGCCCTGCCCTCCCCGCCCTCGCGCCGCCCTCTCACGTTCCCGATGGCGGCGCTGTTCGCGCGGCTGTTGTGGGCCGAGTGGCGCCATCACCCGTGGCGACAGGCCGCGGCCGTGCTGGCCGTGGCGCTGGGAGTGGCGCTGGCCTTCGCGGTGCAGTTGATCAACGCGTCGGCGTTGTCGGAGTTCGAAACCGCCGTGCACGCGGCCAGCGGCGCACCCGACTTCAGCGTGCGTCCGCGCGACGGCCTGCTGCCCGAGGACCTGTATCCCCGCGTCGCGCTGGCGCCGGGCGTCGCGCAGGCGAGTCCGGTGATCGATCTCGCCATCGGCCTGCGCGGCGCCGATGGGCAGCCGCATCCGGCGCATCTGCTGGGGCTCGACGCGCTGGTCGCCCCCTGGATCTCGCCGGGCTGGCTGGTGCAGCCTGAAGCCACGTCCGCTTCGGGCACATCGGCGTCGCCCGTCGCGCCGCTGTCCGCGCTCGACCCCGACCTCGTCTTCGCCAATCCATCCGCCCGCGCGCTGCTGGGCGCCGCCGACCACGCCGCGCTGCAGGTGGACGGCCACTGGCAGACCTTCGCGCTCGGCGGCCGCATCGCCGCCGACGGCCCGCCGCTGCTGGTGATGGACATCGCCGGCGTCCAGACCCATTTCGATCGCGTCGGCTCGCTGTCGCGCATCGACGTGCGCCTGGCCCCTGGCGCACGCCAGGAGGCCGTGATGGCCGTGTTGAACGCCGGTCCCGATGTGCGCGCCGCCGCGCCGGACGAGGCTGCGCTGCGGATGGCGCGGCTGTCGCAGTCCTACCGCGTCAACCTCAGCGTGCTGTCGCTGGTGGCCTTGTTCACCGGCGGTTTCCTCGTGTTCTCGGTGCAGTCGCTGGCCGTCGCCAAGCGCATCCCGCAACTGGCGCTGCTGGGCGTGCTGGGCATGAGCGGCCGCCAGCGCCGTACGCTGGTGTGGGCGGACAGCCTCCTGGTCGGCGTGCTCGGCGGCGTCGCCGGACTGGCGCTGGGCACCGGCCTCGCCGCCGCGGCGCTGCGCGCGCTCGGCGGCGACCTGGGCAGCGGCACGCTGGGCAGCACCACGCCGCACCTGCAGTGGAGTGCTCTGGCCGCGCTGGCCTACGGCGCGCTGGGCGTCGCCTCGGCATTCGCGGGGGGCTGGTGGCCGGCCCTTGCCGCGCAGGGCCTGGCGCCGGCGCAAAGCCTCAAGGGCCTCAGCAACGCCAGCGGCGGCAACTGGCCGGCCGCGGCCGGGTTGGCGTTGATCGCGCTGGCGGGCGCGCTCGCGCTCGTGCCGCCCTGGCACGCGATCCCGTGGGGCGCATACGCGTGCGTGGGGGTCTTGCTGCTGGGCGGCATCAGCCTCGTGCCGCAGGTGGTGTCCTTGCTGCTGAAAGGCTTTCGCGGCGCGCGCAATCCGGTCGCCGCGCTTGCGGTGGCGCGCGCCGTCGATCAGCGCCACACTGCCACCGCCGCGGTGGCCGGGGTCGTCGCCAGCCTCAGCCTGGTGGTCGCTTTGACGGTGATGGTCAGCAGCTTTCGCGACTCGTTGATCGCGTGGCTGGACGACGTGCTGCCGGCCGACCTCTACGTTCGTCCGTTGCCCGGCGCCAGCGAGGGCCCGGTGTTCCTGGCGCCGGCCGTCGTCGCCGCGGCGTCGGGGCCGGGCGTGCGCCAGGTGCGCGCCGAGCGGCTGCTGCCCATCACCCTCGCACCGGAGCAGCCGGATGCCACGCTGCTGGCGCGCGACGCGGTGGCGGGTGCCGCGGTGCCGGTCCTGCCATGGATCGTCGCGCCCGACGCCGCGCCGCCGCCAGCGGGTTCCGCGAACGTGCTGTCGGTCTATCCCAGCGAGGTGCTGGCCGCGTTGCAGCACCTCAGGAAGGGCGACGTGATCGCCTTGCCGCTGCCACCGCGGCGCGGCACCGGCGCGACGCCGCCCGGGCCATCAGTGGTCGTGCAGGCGGTCGTGCGCGGCATCTGGCGCGACTACGCCCGCCAACAGGGCGCGCTGCTGATGGCGCGCGCCGACTGGCTGCGACTGACCGGGGACGATCGCGTCAGCGACATGGCGGTGTGGCTGACCGACACACCCGGCGAGGCCGGCGCGACGGGCGCGAGCGCTGCGGCCGTCATCGCGCGCATCCGGGCCGCGTCGCCGCCCGACACGCCGATCGACGTCTCCACCGCCAGCCAGCTGCGCGCGGTCTCGCTGCGCATCTTCGACCGCAGCTTCGCCGTCACCCGCTGGCTGCAGGGCGTGGCGCTCGCGATCGGGCTGGCGGGCATCGCGGCCAGCTTCTCGGCGCAGGTGCTGGCGCGTCGACGCGAGTTCGGCACCTTGCAGCACCTGGGCTTCACGCGCCGGCAGGTGCTGACCCTGGTCGCGTCCGAAGGCGCGTTGTGGAGCGCGGTGGGGGCGGTGCTGGGCCTGCTGCTCGGACTCGCGGTGAGCGTCGTGCTGGTCAAGGTCGTGAACCCGCAGAGCTTTCACTGGACGATGCAGATGAGCGTGCCACCGGGCACGCTGCTCGCGCTGGGCCTGGGCGTGATCGTCGCCGGCGCATTGACGGCCTGGGGCAGCGGCCATGCGGCCGCGAGCCGCGACGTCGTGCGCGCGGTGAAGGAAGATTGGTGATGCGCCGCCGTCCGTTCGTCGCCGGGCTGCTGCCGGCCATGTTCGCATTGCGCCAGGAGGCCGATGCGGCGCCGGCCGCCTCCGCGGCATCGTTCGACGCCGCGCCCCTGGGTGTCACGCATCGCGCGCTGCATTTTCCCGCCGACCACGCCGCGCACCCCGACACGCACATTGAATGGTGGTACGTCACCGGTTGGCTGCGCACGGGCTCAGAAGACGCGTCGACGCAGGCACCCGACTTCGGTTTCCAGGTGACCTTCTTTCGCACGCGCACCGGACTCGCCGAGACCTCCACCAGTCGCTTCGGCGCGCGCCAGCTCGTGTTCGCGCACGTCGCGCTGACCGATCTCGCAGCCGGTGCGAAGAACGGCGCTGGTCTGATGCACGACCAGCGCATCGGCCGCGAAGGCTTCGGCCTGGTGCAGACGCCGGCAACGACGGGCAACCAGGTCGTGCAATTGCGCGACTGGTCCTTGCAGCGCGCCGCGACGTCGGCAACGGGCGCGCCAACCAGCCAGATGCGCATCGCCGTGCGCACCGATCGCTTCGCGCTGGCCCTGGCTCTCTCCGGCACGCAACCGATCCTGCTGCAAGGCGATGCCGGCTACTCGCAGAAAGGCCCAGCTCCGCGCCAGGCCAGCCACTACTACAGCGAGCCGCAACTCGCGGTGCGCGGGCGCGTGGAGTGCGCGGGCGCGCCGGCACGCGAGGTGAGCGGCCGCGCCTGGCTCGATCACGAATGGAGCAACGAACTGCTGCCGCCCGAGGCCGTCGGCTGGGACTGGGTCGGCTTCAACCTCGGCGACGGCGCCGCGCTGATGGCGTTCCGCCTGCGGCGCGCCGACGGCACGCTGCTGTGGGCCGGTGGCTCGTATCGAAGCGCGGCCGGCGACCTGCGCATCTTCGACGCCGGCGATGTCCGGTTCGAGCCCTTGCGCCGCTGGACGAGCCCGCGCACGCAGGCCACCTACCCGGTCGAATGGACGCTGAGCACACCGGCAGGACGCTGGCGCGTCGCCGCACTGCAGGACGACCAGGAACTGGACAGCCGCGACTCCACCGGCTCGGTGTACTGGGAGGGCCTGAGCGCACTGAAAGGCGAGGACGGCCGCGTGGCCGGCTGGGGCTATCTGGAGCTGACGGGTTACGCCGGGCGATTGCGGCTGTAGGGGCCGCAGGGCTATTCGGCGGGGCGCACACTGCAGCGCACGGCGCCCCCCGAGGACGGGCACAGGCGTTGCCGCGACGGATCCACTTCCAGGAGAGCCCATGAAAACGCAGGACAACTCGACCGACCCGCAACACATCTACCGCCAGCTCAAGCTGGGCCTCGGACACGAACTGGTCAACGACGGCAACGTCTTCGAACTGATCGCCATGGCCCAGAAGGATGGCCACCAGTTGCTGGAGACCGAGCTGCGCGAATGGCAGGCGCCCTGCAGCGATTCCAACGACGGGCCGCGGCCGACGATGGCGCCGACGCCGGGGTTCAACAAGATCAACGCGAAGCATTGATCCGCAGGGGCATGGCCCGGCCTGTCGGGCCGTCGAGGGCCCCTGTCGCGCCGCGCTGCAGCCCGTCGCACGCTGCTGGCACGGCGCAGGTCCCGAGCGTAATCTGCACGCATCGGATCAACGACTTCCCCACAGGAGCAGACCATGTCAGACAGCGACGAACTCGGCAAACTCGGTGACCTCCACCAACGCGGCATCCTCTCGGACGAGGAGTTCGCGCGCGCCAAGGCCCGCGTGCTCAGCGGCATGCCCGCCGCCGCGCGCACGAGCCCGCCGGCCAGCGCCCTCAACCAGTTTCGCCGCAGCCTCAGCGACCGCTGGCTGGGCGGCGTCTGCGGGGGCATCGCGCAGGTCACCGGCGTACCCTCCTGGGTATGGCGGCTGATCTTCACGTTCGGCATCGTCTTCGCCGGCTCCGGCCTCGCGCTCTATCTGCTGCTGTGGATCCTGGTGCCGCAGGAACAGCTGTACCTGCCGGCGCCGAACGACACGATGCACGCCGGCTGAGCGCACCCACGCGATACACCCGTGTCGCGTGGGACACTCGCGGCCCATCTGAGACCCCAACGATGATCCACATCCGCGACATCGACCACATCGTGCTGCGCGTGGTCGACCTCCCCGCCATGCTGCGCTTCTACTGCGACGCCCTCGGCTGCCGCATCGAGCGCCGCCAGGACGAGATCGGCCTGATCCAGTTGCGTGCAGGACGCTCGATGATCGACCTGGTACCGGTGGACGGCCAACTGGGTCGCGCCGGCGGCGCCGCCCCCGGCCCGGAAGGCCGCAACATGGATCACATGTGCTTTCGCGTCGACCCGTTCGACGAGCCGGCGATCCGCGTCCACCTCGCGTCGCTGGGCATCGCCGCCGGTGCCACCGCATCGCGCTTCGGCGCCGAAGGCGAAGGCCCGTC
>FTIR01003140.1_pt1 | contig 23558 bp, 22 predicted proteins | sample 1658041 | NCBI WGS metagenome assembly FTIR01 (sample SAMEA3914793, study PRJEB12502) | metagenome | biome: forest; material: soil | place: Canada | collected 2011-07-03 | depth 0.3 m | reverse complement strand
CCTCGGCGAACGGATGATGCTTCGCGATCTGCGCCGCCGTGTAATCGGACTGCGCCAGGATGATGGCGCGATGCCGCCGCAGACTCCAGACATAGGCGTTATAGGCCAGGCGATGGAAGACGGTGCGGAACTCACCGGTGTCGGTCAGCACGTCGTAGAAGTGCGCGATCTGGCGCACGTGCCGCGGCGGCAGCAGCGGCACGTTGAAGTTCAGCGAATGCAGGATCACCTGACGCTCGCGAAGCTGTTTGAAGAGCCGCCGGAACTCGGTCTGCTCGCCGCGCCCGAACGGCTTCGACTCGAAGCGGATCAAGTTCGGCAGCGCCGCTGGCAGGCGCACCTCGTCCGAGACGATGTACTGGATGTCGAATTCCGATTCGAGCTCGCGCGCGCATTCGAAGATGCCGCGCGTCACCCGGCCGATGCCGGTCCAGGGCCAGGTGCGCAGGTCGACGAGGACGAGAGGGGCTTGCGGCTTCATTCAGGGATTCAGCACGCGGCGCACGGTCGCGGCGACGGTGCGAATTTGGTCTTCGGTAAGCGCCATGCCGCTGGGGATGTAGAAGCCTTGCTTGTACAGGCGCTCGGCGACCGGGCAGCGGTCGGACTCGGCGATGGCGCCCATCTTGTGAAGCACCGGCTGTTGGTGCATCGGACAGAAGAAGGGACGGGTTCCCACGCCCTGTTCGGCCAAGCGCTTCATCGCGTCGACGGCCGTGATGCCCAGGCTCTCGTCGAGAAGCAGGCCAAAGACCCAGTAGACGCTGTCGGCGTAGTCGGTCGAGGCGAGCGGCAACTGCACGCCCTTCAGGTCGCCCAGCAGTTCCTGGTACAGCGCGCCCATGCTGCGCTTGCGGGCGACGAATTCATCGAGGCGTTCAATCTGCGCCAAGCCGAGCGCGGCCTGCATGCTGGTCATGCGCAGGTTCCAGCCGAGGCGGTCGTGCACAAAGCGGCTCTCGGGCTTGAAGCACAGGTTGCGCAAGCTGCGACATTGCTCGGCGAGCTCGTCGCTGTCCGTGACGATCATGCCGCCCTCGCCGGTGGTGATGTGCTTGTTCGGATAGAAGCTGAACGTGCTCAGGTCGCCGAAGCTGCCGCAGGCCTTGCCCTTGTAGGTCTGGCCATGCATCTGCGCCGCGTCTTCGAGCACCTTCAGGTTGTGCTTGCGCGCCAGCGCCAGCAGCGGATCCATGTCCACCGGCAGGCCGTAGATGTGCACCGCCATGATGGCCTTGGTGCGCGGCGTGATCTTCTGCTCGATCGCCTCCACGTCCATGTTCCACGTGCGCGGATCCGAGTCGACCAGCACCGGCTTGGCGCCGTTGCGCACGATCTGCATCACGCAGGAAATGATGGTGAACGAGGGCATGATCACCTCGTCGCCGGGACCGATGCCGAGCGCCTCGACGGCGGCGTCCAGCGCGGCGGTGCCGTTGGACACGGCGATCGCGTGCTTGCGGCCGAAACGAGCAGCGAACTTCTCCTCGAAGGCCTTGACGAACGGGCCTTCGGAGGAGATCCATCCGGACTCGATGCATTCCAGCAGGTAGCGCTTTTCGTTGCCGTCGAGCAGGGGTTGGTTCACTGGGATCATGTCGTTCTTTCTCGCGCTGAATTCAAATCATTGGCCGGGCAGCTTGACCTGGTCGGCCGCCACCGGCTCGAACCGGATCTTGTCGTTCTCGCCCACGTAGGGGCCTTGCTTCACCTCGACGATCTCGCTGGCCTCTAGCATCTCGAAACCGTGGCCGCCGACGATCAGCAGGATGATGTCGCCCGTCTCCAGCACCCGGCTTTCGCGGTATTGCTGGTCGGTGCCGTAGAAGTCGACGCGCACCTTGCCGCTCTTGATGAACAGCACTTCATTCGTGTAGTGCACTTCGCGCAGGGCAAGGTTGTGCACGTGCGGCTTGATGACGTAGCCTTCCGGCCGGTTCATGTAGCCGAGTTGCTGCGAATAGGAGTCGGGCGTCAGGAACTTGATCCCGTCGGCCCTGTAGTCGCGCCGCAGGATCAGCGCCATGACGGCGTCGCCGTCGCGAATTTCTTCAATCATGGGAATTCCGTTCTTGTCAGCCGAAACGGCCTTGTGTCTTGAGCCGTCGATAGAGGTCCATGTCCCGCTGGCCGATCACTCGGGCTGGATTGCCGGCAACGACCGCGCCGGCCGGTACGTCACGCGTGACGACGGCGCCCATTGCGACAACGGCACCTTCGCCGATGGTAACGCCGGGCACGATGGAGACGTTCGCGCCGACCCAGACGCAATCTTCGATGACGACGGGGCCGGGCACGTCGACGTCGTCGTACGGGATCATCCTGTCACTGCGGTAATTATGATTGGTCGAGAAGATCGTCAGGCCGCGACCGGCATGGAACCAGCGTCCGATGCGCACGCCGCCACTGCATTCGATGTAGGTGCCGGACTTGATGTGGCTGGTCGCATCGATGTGGAAACGCGAGAGGTCGCCTTCGATGTGGAAGTCATGTCCGCCCTGCGGCACGAACGTCAAGGCGATGCCGCGCGCTCGGTAGCGCCGCACGCGCAGCTGCGCCAGCAGGTGCGACCAGCGGTCGGCCAGGCGGTCGACGCGCAGGACGACGAGGATCGGAAGCAGGATCTTGCTCAGCATGGCATCAGGCAGCGAGTGGAAGCGGGCGGCGGCGCGCCAGGCACAGCATCAGCCAGCCGCCCAGCGTGGCGTAGCCCAGGCCGGTGCCGAACGCCGCGCCGAACAGGCCCAGGCGAGGCACGAGCAGCACCGTGCTGCCGACGCTGACCGCCGCCGCGAGGATGAAGCCGGCCAGCTTCTCGTTGGTCATGCCGAGGTAGTCAGTCACCGTTCCGACGACGGCGTAGAAGCTGCGCAGCTGCATCAGTAGCACCAGCACGTAGACGACGGAGATGGCGGCGGAATACTTGGCGGGCAGCAGGTGGGTGGCGGCCAGCCTGTAGGCCAGCAGGAAGATCGCCGCGAAGGCGACCGACAGGCCGCAAAACTTCATGGCGTAGCGCAGCGTGGTGCGGACCGGAGACTCGGTGCCGCTCTTCAGCACGGCCATGATCTTCGGTACCGTGGCGTTGAGCAGCGCCATGATGAAGGTCAGCATGAAGCCCGCGATGGTGACCGCGGCGCCGTAGATGCCCGCTGACGCCAGGTCCAGCTGCCGGGCCACGATGACCTTGTCCGCCTCGTTGAGCAGGTACCCCGGACCGATCGAGATCATCAGCGGCGCGCCGAAGCGGGCGATCCTGCGAAAGGCCTCGCGGTCGAAGTGCCAGGAGGAGATGACCGTCGGCCGCAGGCCGTAGCGCACGACCAGCAGGGCGACGTCGGCCAGCAGCAGCGCCGCGATGCGGGACTCGGCCTTGGGCGAGACCCACAGCACCAGGATGACGGTGATCACGGCGGCCGCCACCGAGGTCAGGAACTGGACGAGGCCGTAGGCGATGGCGCGCTGCTCCATCACGTACTCGATGCTGGCCATGGACACGAAGAACTTGGTCAGCGCGATCAGCGGCACCAGCAGCACCAGGGTGTCGACCCAGCCGGTGAGCCACACCCCGACTACGACGCACTGCGAGAGCGCGAAGTTCAACAGCGCGAAATGGCTGTAGGACGTGCGAAAGCGCGCGTACCCCTCGTTGTCCAGGTTCGTCTTGTTGATGGCGATCAGGTTGTCCGCGCCCAGGCCGATGATGGCGTTGGCCACGATCAGCGCGCCCAGCGTGATGGCGAGGCGGCCGAATTCCTGCGGCGCGACGTGGCGGATCATGAACAGGGTCGTCAGCAGGCCCACGGCGTTGGAGGCGGCCGAGAACGACAGGTACAGGAACAGCGAACGCGCGCGCTGCGCCAGGCCGCGGCATCGGAGCCACGCCCGCGCCAGGGCGCCTTCGCCGCGGACGAGCTCGTTCATGCCGCCAACTCCTCGACGCGCCGGCCGGCCAGCGTGCCGTAGAGATCCAGCATGCGGCGGCTGGCGCGCGCGGCGGTGAACTCGGCCTCGAAACGGCGCCGCGACTCGTGCCCCATGCGCTCGCGCAGCGCCGGGTCGGACAGCAACTGCGAGAGGGCCGTGGCCAAGGCCTGGGCGTCGCCGATCGGCACGTTCAGGCCGGTCACGTCGTGCTGGTTGACCCAGGGCACGCCCGAGCCAGCGATGTTCGAGGCCACGATTGGCAAGCCATGGGCCATGGCTTCCAGCAGCACGACACCGAACGCCTCGGCGCGCGAGACGGACGGCAGGCAGTAGATCGCAGCGCTCTGGAACAGCGAGCGCAACGCATCGTCGCCCAGGCGGCCCGCCAGCAGCACGCGGTCGCCGACCTGCTGCTGCCGGATCAGCGCCTCGAGCTCGGCGCGGCGCTCGCCGCCACCGACGATCACAACGCGGCACGCAGCCGGCAAGAGGCGGGCAGCGGCAATCAGCACGTCGAAGCCCTTGTAGGGCACCAGCCGCCCGACGGCGAGGACGACCGGAGTGCCGTCGAGCGCCGGCGTCGCTTGCGCGCCGACGTCCGGGGCTGGAGTGTCGCCGCTCGCGTCGTCGTCGTCGTCGAAGACATCCGAATCCTCGATGCCGATGGGCACGATGTGCACCTTGCCGCCGAAGCGACGCAGTTGGGGCGACGCGTCCGCGTACGCCTGCGAGGTGGCCACCAGGGCGTCCGCGCGGCGCAGCATCGTCCACTCCAGCGGCCGCATCAGCGTGCCGATCCATCCCTTGTTGACGACGTCGGCATGCCAATGCACCACCACCTTGCCCGGGATGCGAGCCATCAGCAGCATCAGCGCCGCCAGCATGTTGGGCACGTGGACATGCACGATGTCGAACTCGCCGGCGCGGCGCAGGAACTCGCGGACGTACTTCCAGCCGAACGGCTGCGACGAGACCAGCTTCCAGATCGGAGTTCGCACGACATCCACGCCGTCGAATCGTTCCTGCACCGGGCGGTCGACGCGGCCGAAGCACAGCACCGTGACCTCGCAGCCGGCGCGCGCCGCGCCCTGGGACAGGTCCTTGGTGACCGTCTCGATGCCACCAGAATCCGGGTGGTAGTACTTGCCCAGATGCAAGACCTTCAAGGGACGGGCGTTCGCTTCAGCGCGCATGGGTGATCGCTTCTAGTTCCGCGTTCGGCGTCACAGGCGCCACAGCCGGTAGCCGGCGCGCTCGAAGGCATCCTTCGGCAGGCAGGCCTTGACGTCGACCACGACGCCGCCCGGCTTCAGCATCCGGCTCATGTCGCCCGGGCTGAAGTCCCGATACTCGCGATGCGCCACGGCAAGCACCACGGCGTCCGCCTGGGGCAGTTGGTCGACGGCGGTCAGCTCGACGTCGTACTCGTGCCTGGCTTCCGCTGCATCGGCCGACGGATCGGCGACGTTCACATGGATGCCGTAGCCGTGCAGTTCGCGGATCACGTCGATCACCTTGGAGTTGCGCAGGTCGGCGCAGTCTTCCTTGAAGGTCAGGCCCAGCACGTGGACGGTGGCGCCCTTGATCGGGGAGCCAGCGGCGATCAGCTGCTTGACGGTGCGTTCGGCGATGAACTTGCCCATGCCGTCGTTGATGCGCCGGCCCGCCAGGATGACCTGCGGGTGGTAGCCCTGCATCTCGGCCTTGTGGGTCAGGTAGTACGGATCCACGCCGATGCAATGGCCTCCGACCAGGCCCGGCTTGAACTTCAGGAAGTTCCACTTCGTGCCTGCGGCTTCGAGCACCTCTGTCGAGTCGAGCCCGATCTTGTCGAAGATCAGGGCCAGCTCGTTCATCAACGCGATGTTCAGGTCGCGCTGCGTGTTCTCGATCACCTTGGCCGCTTCGGCGGTGCGAATGCTCGAGGCGCGATGCACGCCGGGGACGATGATCTGCTCGTACGTCTTGGCGACCAGGTCCAGGGTCACCGGCGTATCGCCCGACACGATCTTCAGGATCTTCGTCAACGTGTGTTCGCGGTCGCCCGGATTGATCCGCTCCGGGCTGTAGCCGACGAAGAAGTCCTGCTTCCACTTCAGGCCGGACTCGCGCTCCAGCACGGGGATGCAGATCTCCTCGGTGGCGCCGGGATAGACCGTCGATTCGTAGACGACCGTGGCCCCGCGCTTCATGTGGCGACCGACGCTCGTCGAGGCGCCGACCAGCGGGCGGAAGTCCGGCACGTGCGCCTCGTCGACCGGCGTCGGCACGGCGACGATGATGATGTCGGCCTTGGCGAGCTCGTTCGCATCGCTGGTGTACGTGGCATGGCGCGCGGCACGCACCTGCTCGTCGGTCAACTCGCGCGACGGGTCGGTGCCGCGATTGCACTTGTCGACCTTGTCCTGCGCGATGTCGAAGCCGATGGTCGGGCCCAGCTTGCCGAATTCGACGACCAGCGGGAGGCCGACATATCCGAGGCCCACGACGGCAATGATCTTGGAGTCCATCTGTTGAATCTGAGTGCGTGTGTTGAGAGAGGCCGGGTGACCGGCGAGAACGGAGCAGCGGACGGCGCCCTCAGGCCGGGGCGGAGTGGAGTCGCTGCGTTGCGTCGCCGACGCCATCCGCATCGCCGGCCGGCCACAGCAACTGGGCCAGCTCGATGCTGGAGGATGGATCGTCGGCCGCGATGCCGCTGCGGTAGCCGCGGCACACCTCGTCGTCGGAGGCCGCGAAACGGTAGCCCCAGGCAGTGAGGATGCGGGTCGCGATCCGGAAGACCGGCTGGTCCACCAGGTCGTCGAGCAGCGGGTAGAGGTACAGCGGCTCGATGCCCTGGTATTCGATGCTCAGCAAGCCCGCTGAAAAGTACGAGGCGAGCACCTCCGGCCGGTAGTCGAGGATCATCTCCTCGATGGTGCCGGGCCGGTCGATGATCTCGATGGCGGGGAACTCGCGGGCCAGCAAGTCGCGGATGCGCAGCTTCCAGTCCTCGGGCTCGCGCGGGTGGAACTTGAACTGCACCGAGGCGAAGCCTTCGGTCAACGCGCGCATCAGGCGACGCAGGCCGGCGAGGTACACCTCGGCGGTCTGGTAGTGGTCGTACATGCGCTCGTTGAGGAACAGGACGCTGCCCGGGCGGAGTTCGCAGGTCTTGCGGGCGGGCTTGCGCGCGCGGCGGATCGCCACGTCGCGATGCAGCGGTACGTCCTGGTAGAGGCCGATCGCATCGATGGCCGAGTCGGGCAGGCGCGGGAACAGCTGGCCGTTGACCTTGAAGAGCCGGCTCTTCGCCAGTCCGGGCACCCGCCGGTAGGCCGCCTGGATGCAGCGTTCGCGCCAGGTGAGCGGCTCGCTGCTGGCGACCGACATCGGGATGTAGGTGGCGAAGCCGCCGTCCTCGAGCATCACGACGCGCGCGCCGCGGGCGTGGAAGTGCTGTGCCACGATCTGGTTGAGCCACTCCGCCTCGGTGAAGAACAGCAGGGTGTCGCCGCGGCCCGGCTGCAAGGTTCGTGTGACCTCGCGCGCCCGGCCGGCATAGCGCCACAGCGTCATCGGCATGCGGGTGCGGCCCATGGGCGTGTCGAAGCGATGGACCGCCGCGAACTTGCTCGTGGAGATCGTCGCGGACAGCGCGTGCGGCACCGTGACCAGCGTGACGCCCGCGCCGCCGGCGTGCGAGGCAATGCCGTGCCGGCCGAGGGCCTGCAGCTGGTAGTCGTTGTTGACCAGGACGTAGAGCATCGCGATGGCGTTCAGGCAGCGATGCGAGGCGCCAGGGCCTCGTGCACGAGCGGCTCGAGCCCGTCGACGACGACGCGCGCACCCTGCTCGTTCAAGTGGTAGCCGTCGATGAAGAGATCGTCCGGCGCAGTCGCGGCATGGAACGGATGCAGCACCTCGAAGTGGTCGATCTCGCGCGCCAGCCTCTCCAGGACGGCGTTGTAGGCCGCGATTTGGTCCACGACGAGCGGATTCTTCGAGATCAGCAGTCGGGTCGCCGGGAGCACGGAGATCGCGATCACGTGCGTGCCCTGCGCGTTTGCGCGGGCCAGGTAGGTGCGCAGATTGGCTTCGTAGGCCACCACGGAAACGAAGCAGTTGCCGGCCTTGCGGCCGCGCCGGCGCTCGAGCCAGGCGGGCAGGCGCGCGCCCAGGCCGAAGGGCAGCCGATAGACGATCGCGGCCGTGCGGCGCTTCAGCACGCGGGGCGCGCAGTCGACGATGCCCAGTTGCAGCAGCACCAGGCCGGGCTTGTAGAAGTCGAGGCAGTCCGCCCCGCCGTTGCCTTCGTCGTTGAGCCGCTCGGTCGTGGACAGGCGCTGCGCGCGATTTATCCAGGCGATTGCCGGCAGGCGCTCGGCCAACATCGCGGGCCAGGTCTGCTCATAGCCGACGTCATCGCGCGGCAGCGCGAGCGAGTCGGCGATGATCAGCGCGCGGGCGCGGCGGGGCGGGAAGGGCGAGGCGTTCAAGGCAGCTCGATGTCAGTCGGCGTAGCCGGCGATCGCGTAGAAGTGCGCGACGTTGGCCCCCAGCTCGTCGAGCGTGCACAGCGCGTCGGTCTCGGCGGCGAAGAAGGCCTCGACCTGCCGGTACAGGCCCGGCTTGAATTCCGCATCCAGGCGTGCATCGTCCGCGTCGGCCGCGACGTCCAGGATCTGCACGGAGCCCTTGTTCATCACCTGCAGCTTTTCCATCGGGCGGAAGATCAGCTTGTGCTGGCGCGTGCAGAACTCCAGGCCCCAGCGACCCGGGGCGTCCCAGTCGGCGTGGTACGAGAACGGCGTGCCGGATTTCGTCAGCCCGCTGCCGACGAACACGGCGGCGGCCGGGTGCCAGTCCAGCGCGCCGGTGCGCGTCGCGTGCAGTTGCGCGGGGCTTCCGCCGAGGAAGAACGCGAGATCGAGCACATGCGAGGAGTTGCCAAGCAGCCACATCTCCTTGACGCCCGGCGCCTTCTTGAGCGGCCCGATCTCGTGGCCCCACTCGGTGAAGTCGAAGGTGAACGAGGTCAGGCCGCCGTCCGCTTCGATGATCTCGCGCGCCTTGCGGACGGACGAGAGGAAGCGCCGGTTGTAGGCGATGAAGACCTGCGCGCCGGCGTGGCGGGCAGCGTCCTGCAGCGGGCCGAGCTGTTCCCGACGCAGCACGCCAGGCTTCTCGATCAGCAGCCGCTTCACGCCGTGCGCAAGCAAGGCCATGCTCGTCTCGAACAGCGCTTCGACGCCCACCGAGACGATGGCGGTTTGCGCGCCGGCGATACTGCCCGCGGCCATCAGGTGGTCGAGGCCACCGGTCAGCACCGGCACGCCGGTCTTCTCGGTGAACGCGGCGGCGCTCGCCGCGCCGCGGCCGACGACGGTGAAGTCGCGTTGCTGGGCTTTCAGGACCTTGGTGTATTCGATCGCCATGGGTCCGCTTCCGATGAGCAGCGTCATGATGGGGGTTGTCCGATCCAGTTCAGGTGATGGCGCACTTGGCGGTCGAGCCGGTCACTTCGCCGGCCAGCTTCGCGAACGCGTGCAACAAGGGGAGATGGGCCGCGGTGGATTCCGCGTAGGGGGTCAGGTCGCAGGTGCCGGTGAGCAGCAACTGGTCGGCGATCGTGCCGGTCATCTCGCTCTGGTAGGGCAGGCGGAAGCCGACCGTCTCGACCGGCCCCTGGCCGACGCGCCAGGACGTGCCGGCGGCTTCGGACACGAACACTGTCTGGCTCTCGTAGTGCAGGGTCAGCGTGATCGGCTTGGTCGAGCCCCGGATCGAGCGCACGGTGAATCGGGCCGAACCGACCTCGCCGGTGACCTCGCCGGTGAGTTCGACGTAGCCTTCGCGCTTGCTGGGCAACGCGCCGTCGTCGATGCGGGTGCTCAGCTGGCGCAGCTCCGATTCGCCCGTCAGGAACTGCACCAGGTCCACGAAGTGGACGCTGTTGCAGCACAGGCCCCAGTCGCCGCCGTCGGCCGTGAACTGCAGCAGCCGCTCGTTCTTCATCTGCTCGCGCAACTCGCGATAGACGCTGAAATGGCGGCGCGGCGTGTTGACCCACGCCCGCATGCCCTGCACCGCCATGATGCCCTGCGCCGCGGCGTATTGCGTCGAGTCGTTGAAGAGGAACTTCTCCAGCACCAGATGCGTGACCTTGGACACGCGGGCCAGTTGCTCGATCACCGCGAGGCGCTGGTTCGCGGTGGTCGCGACGACGACGAGCGCCAGCTCGGGTGGCAGCGCGTCGATCGACGCATGCACCTTGATCGGCGGCAGCGCGCCGCTGTCCGGCGCTGCGATGTAGTCCTCGACCGCGCGGCGCGAGGCCTCGCTCGGATCGACGACATGGATGGACAGCGCCTGGCTCGACTTGACCAGGCCTTGCAGGTGGCGACGGCCGAGCTGGCCGGCGCCGATGATGGCGACTTGATGCACGTTGGGGCTCACTGCGACCAGCCATCGTCGACGACGATGTTCTGGCCGTTCACGTAGGAGGACAGGTCGGAGACGAGGAAGACCAGCGTGCCGGCGACATCGCCGGGCGCCAGCATGCCCTTGTGCTGCGAGTAGCGCTTGTAGCCCTCGAGGAAGGCCTCGGGCTGGTGATCGAAGATCCCGCCCGGCGACAGCACGTTGAAGCGCAGGGCGGTGCCCTTGTAGTAGCGCATGAAGTACAGCGACAGGTGCTGGATCGCCGACTTGATGGCGGCGTATTCGACGGGCATCGTCATCGGCGTGCCGTCATAGATCTCGAAGCGCGGCGCGATGTTGCCGTAGATCGACGAGATGTTGACGACCTGCCCGAAGGTCTGCTTCTTGAAGAATTCCGCGAAGCGCTGCGTGCTGAGGAAGTAGCCGCCCAGGTGCAGGCTGACGTTCTCGCAGAAGTCGGCGTACTCGACCTGCTCCAGCCTGCGGCCGTACTGCTTGTTGCGCGGATAGGCGTTGTTGACGACTGCGTCGATCTTGCCGCAGCGGGCCTGGATGCGGCCGATCAGCGCGTCGAGCGATTCGCGCGAGGTGATGTTCACCGTCTCCGCGATCACGCGCGCGCCGTCGACCTTGGCCGCCAGCTCGTCGCAGGCGGCGCGGCAGCGCGCCTCGTCGAGATCGGCGATGACCAGCTCCGCGCCGTGGCGCAGCAGCGCTTCGCCGAAAGCCTTGCCCAGCAAGCCGGCACCGCCAACCAGCACGACCGTCTTCTCTTTCAGCAAGGTGGAGCTCGTGTCCATCGATGTCGAAGTCATGTCGCGCTCAGTTGAAACGGCGGAACACCGGCTTGATGGCCGGGCCGACGAGGTACTTCTCGACGCCCTCCGCGACGCCGCGCGCGCACACGCCCATCGCGTGCGCCATCGCGTCGCGCGTCTTGGCCAGCTCGGCCTCGCCGTGGCGGTAGCTGATCGCGAGCCAGGGGATCAGGACGCCCTGCTTGATCATTTCCTGCGCGAACAGGGTGCGCAGCTCGAACCACGGCGCGCCCTCGGTGGTGACCGTGGCGTAGTAGGGACTGACCGCCGGACCCGCCGCGAAGAAGTGCTTGGCGATGCCGGCCTGGGCGGCCGCGTCGTTGATGGCGACGCTGAGGTCGGCGCCGTACTTCCACAGGTGGTCGATCACGCTGTGCTGCTCCATGAAATCCATCGTGGCCAGGAAGGCGGCCAGGCCGGACATCTCGGCGCCGTGCGTCGTCGACAGCAGGAACAGGCGCTCCTGGCCCGGCTCGTCGATCGAGCCCAGCTTCATCACCTCGCGCTTGCCTGCGACAGCCGCGACGGAGAAGCCGTTCGCCATCGCCTTGCCGAAGGTGCACAGGTCCGGCGTGACGCCGTAGGTGTGCTGCGCACCCTTCATGTGCCAGCGGAAACCGGTGATGGTCTCGTCCAGGATGAAGACGATGCCGTGCTTGCGGCAGACCGCCTCGACCTGCTGCAGGTAGTTGCGCTCCCGGCCGTCGGCGTCCTTGAAGGTCGCCGGCGTCTCGGTGGACGCGGGCTCCAGGATCACGCAGGCGAACTGGCCGGGATACTCGTCGATCAGGCGCTCCAGCGAGCCGATGTCGTTGTACGCGAAGGTCTTGGTCTGCTCGATGGTGCGGGTCGGGATGCCGCGCGTGATCGGCGTGGAGCCGATGAACCAGTCGTCGAACGAGAAGAACGGGTGCTGGGCGCAACGCGCGACCAGGTCGCGGCCGGTGTATGCGCGGGCCAGCTTCACGGCCGCCGAGGTCGCGGTCGAACCGTTCTTGGTGAACTTGACCATGTCCACCGAATCCACGAGGTCGACCAGGCGTTCCGCCGCGGCCAGCTCGATCGTCGATGCGCGTGTCAGGCTGTTGCCGGCCTCGAGGCCGCGGATGGCGGCCTCGTTGATCACGGGCTCGGAATAGCCGATGGACACCGCGCGCAACGCCATGCCGTAGTCGAGAAAGCTCTCGCCGGTTGGCGTCCACACCGTGGTGCCCTTGGCGCGCTCGAGGATGCGGGGCGCGTTAACCGGATACTGGTCGTCGCCGCGCGAGTAGGTGTGGGCGCCGCCGGGAATGACCCGGTGCAGCCGTTCGGAGTAGGCCGCCGTCGCGGAGCCCGGCGTCTTGTCGTCGTGGGACATGGGGGACCTCATGAGTGTGGGGTGGCCGCGTCATGCGCGCGGAGTTGATCCAGGTTGGCGAGCAGCGTCTCGACGAACAGGAAGTCGACCAGCTCGTCGATCTCGACGGACTTCCAGCGCGGCACCTCGTAGCCCAGCGTGCGGCCGTGATAGAAGCCGCGTTCGGCGCGCAGCGACGCCACGGTGCTGATGTAGAGCGAGCCTTCGAGGAAGTGCAGCGGCTCGATCTCCTGGCGCCGCTTCAGCGACTTGAAGTCCGGCGCCATGTAGGGCGAGATGAGACCGTCGGCACCCAGGCGCACGTCGTACTCCGGATGCGTCGCCTCCACCTTGGCGATGCCGACGATCGCGTCGGCCTCGGCGCGGCGCGTGTGCAGCATGGAGAGCGCGGCGTCGACGTCGGCCGAGGTGGTCATCGGCGAGGTCGGTTCCAGCACCAGCACGTAGTCGTAGAGCGCCCCCTGTTCGGCCAGGTGGTCGACCGCGTGCAGGATGGCGTCGATCGACGAGGCCGTGTCCGAGGCCAGGTGCGCCGGGCGCAGGAAGGGCGCCGCGGCGCCGTGGGCCAGCGCGATCTCGCGGATCTCGGCGTCGTCAGTCGTGCACAGCACCTTGTCGACGGCCTTGGCGCCCAGCGCGGTGGCGATGGGCCAGGCGACCAGCGGCTTGCCCTGGAGCAGCCGCTTGTTCTTGCCGGGCAGCCCCTTGGAGCCGCCGCGTGCCGGCACGATGGCCAGGACGGACTTGTCTTCAATCATTGAAAATCTCGGTGTACTCGAGGTTGGCACGCTCGAAGTCGGGCAGGCGCCCGACGTCGAGCCAGTAGCCGTCGATCTGGTGGGCACGCGCCTTGAGGCCGCGCTCCAGCGCAGCGTCGAACAGCGCCGGCATGTCGAAGAAGCGGCCTGACGGCACCAGGTCCAGCATCTCCGGGGACAGCACGTTGATGCCCGCGCTCACCACGAAGCGCTGTAGCGGCTTCTCCTCGATGGACTGGATGTGACCTTCGCGCACGTTGACCACGCCGAACGGCACCTGCATCTCGTAGTGCCGCACGGCCATGGTGGCGTGCGCCCCCGCGGCGACGTGCAGCTCGACGAGGTGGCCGAAGTTTTCCTTGGTCAACAGGTCGGCGTTGGTGACGATGATCGGCTGCGTCGGGCGCTCGGGCAGCAGGCTCAGCGCGCCGGCGGTGCCCAGGCGCTGGTCCTCGCGCAGGTAGCGGATGTCGACGCCGAACTGGTGGCCGTCGCCGAAGTGCGACTCGATCTGTTCGGCCTTGTAGTTCACGGCCACGTAGAAGCGGTGGAACCCCTGGTCCGCGTAGCTGCGGATGATGGTCTCGAGCAGCGGGCGCGAGCCGACCTTGAGCATCGGCTTGGGCGTGTCGCGCGTGAGTTCCTGCAGTCGTGTGCCGAGGCCGCCAGCCATGATGACGACCCAGTTCTCGCGCTCAGGCGCCTTCAGGTAGTCGCTGATCAGGGCGAGGCCGACGATCTGGCGCTCGGCATTGATGATGGGCAGCTGGTGCAGCCCGGTGCGGCGCATCGTCGACAGCACCTCGAGCGGCGTATCGGACGGCGTGACCGTGGTCGGTTCGGCGTGCATCGCGCGCGACACCCGGTCGTTCATGTTCAGGCCGCCCAGCAGGGCGCGCCGGGCGTCGCCGTCCGACAGGGTGCCGAGCAGGCGACGTTGCCCGTCCACCACGACGGCCAGTTGCGAGCCGGTGCTGTCGATGATCTCCAGCGCTTCGCGCAGGCTGATGTCCGGCCCGACCAGGGCCGATTGCCAACTCTTCATTGCTTCGTTCCAAGAGGCCGCGCGGGCACTCCGCAAAGGGTCTCGCGACCCGGGCTGTCCCGCACCACGACGGCGCCGGCGCCGACGAGCGTGTCTTCGCCGATGGTGATCGACTGGCGCAGCACCGCGCCGGCGCCCACCAGCGAACCGGCGCCGACCCTCGTCTGGCCGCACAGCGTGGCGCGCGGAGCGAGGTGGCACCAGTCGCCGACAAGGGCGTCGTGTTCGACGATGGCGGCGGTGTTGACGATGGTGTTGGCGCCGACGCGAGCGCCCGCCTGCACGATGGCGCCGGCCAGCACCTGGCTGCCCGCGCCGATCGTGGCGTGGCGTGAGATGACGGCGCGCGGATGCACCACGCCGACGAATCTCCAGCCCGCGGCCTCCAGGCGCTGCTGCACGCGGGCGCGCACCGAGGCGCGGCCCGTGCCGGAGACGAACCCGAGACCATTGACCAGGCGCACGTCGTCAGGCCGGTATTGGCCCAGCACGTCGTCGGTGCCCAGGATGGCCAGGCCGAGTCGGCGGGTGCCGTGCAGTCTCGCGTCGGAATCGGTGAAGCCGAGCACCTGCGTGCCCGCCTCGAGCAGGGCGTCCGCCACCACGGTGGCATGACCGCCGGCGCCGATGATCACGACAGGGCAGGTCACGGCTCGAGAAGGTCGTTGACCTGGAGGTCGACGCGGGCGGGCTTGCCGACCACGTCCCAGAAGGCCATCGGCGAGATGCCGTGGCCGGGGCGCTTGAAGTCGAGCTGGTCCGCGCGCAGCGTCTCGCCCCTGGCGACGGGCGACGCGGCGACGATGCTGCGGCGTGCGATGGGCCGGTTGGCGACCTCCGCGGGCGCGGGGAACTTCACGCCGTTGCCGAGCGCGCGCTCGATGGTGCGGATGCCCTCGACCATCGCCTTCAGTTCCCCGGGCGTCAGCGACGCGGCGTGGTCGGGACCGGGCAGGTTGCGATCGAGCGTGAAGTGCTTCTCGATGACGCGGGCGCCGCGTGCGACGGCCGCGAGCGCCACGGTCAACCCGAGGGTGTGGTCGGAATAGCCAACGGGCAGGCCGAAGGCCGCGGCGAGGGTGTCCATCGCCCGCAGGTTGACCGACTCCGGCGGAGCCGGATATTCGGTGACGCAATGCAGGATGGTGACGTAGCGGGCGAGGGCGGCCTGGCCCTCCGCGCTGGCGAACGCGCGCGCGAAGTCGGCGCTGCCTTGCGGCTCGTCGTCGCGCGTCAGGCCGAACGCCAGCACGCCCAGCGCCGCCTCGACGTCCGCCAGCGTCGACATGCCCGTCGAGACGATCGTGGGCATGCGCAGGCGCGCCGCGCGCAGCAGCATCGGGCCGTAGGTGATGTCGCCCGACGGGATCTTCAGGGACGGCATGTCGAGCGTGGCCAGGAAGTCCAGGCTCTCCGTGTCGAAGGCGGTCGACATGAAGCGGATGCCGCGCTGGCGCGCCCGTTCGCGCAGCGCCAGGTGGTCGTCGAACGACATCTCGAGCTTGCGCAGCATGGCTTGCTGGCTGCCGTCGTCGCCGGTGTTGGCGATCTGGTAGTTCGCCTTGGCCGCGCTGGCGGTGGCGAGCTTGTCGGCGCGGAAGGTCTGGAACTTGACGATGTCCGCGCCGGCCTCGGCGGCGACATCGACGAGCTGGAGCGCCATCTCCAGCGAGCCATTGTGGTTGACGCCGGCTTCGGCGATGACCAGGGTGCGATCGTTCATGACAGGCCTTCGCCGTGGAAAGTCTTTTGCAGCAGGGCCGGCGTGATCGGCAGCGTGCGCAATGCCTGCACGATGCGCGCTGCGGAATGGCCGTCGCCGTAGGGATTGAGGGTCGCGCTGCAGTCGAGCTCGAGTGCGCGTCGGATCGCGGCACCGATGGCCTCTCGCGAGGGAGCGCAATGTAGCACGGAGTCCGCGGCCAGCCGACCGCGCTGGCGTTCGCCGATGTCCACCGTCGGGACGCGCAGCGAAGGCGCCTCGTAGAGCCCGCTGGAGGAGTTGCCGACGACCGCGTCGCACTGCGCCATGAGGCTCAGGTAGCGCTTGTGGCCCAGCGACTTGAAGTCGTGCACGCGTCCCGGCCGGGCCTGCGCCCAGGCCTGTAGCGCCTGCGTCAGCGCGACGCCGCCGGTGTCGGCGTTCGGGTGGGTGATCCAGACGGTGGTGTCGTCACCGAATTCGTCCAGTGCGTCCAGCAGGGCCCGGAACTGCGCGAGCGAATCGGTCGCGGTCAGCGTCACGGGATGGAAGGTGACCAGCAGGTTGCGCGCGGCCAGGCGCGCGCCGAGGGAGGCCTCGAGCGCCGCGCGATCGAGAAGAGGCTCGCGCACCAGTTGGTCGAGGCCGGGGCTGCCGACCACGAGCACGTGGGCCGGATCCTCGCCCATCTGCCGCACACGCCCCGCGGCCTGCTCGTTGGTGACGAGGTGCAGGTGTGACATCTTCGTGATCGCGTGGCGGATCGATTCGTCGAAGGCGCCTTCGGTCGTGTCGCCGCCCGCGATGTGCGCCACCGGGATCCGCAGCACCAGGCAGGCCTGCACGGCGGCGAGGATCTCGAAGCGATCGCCCAGCACGAGCACCAGGTCAGGCCGCAGGCCGTCCAGCGCGTCGGCCATGCCGATCACGCCCAGGCCGATGGATTTGGCGGTACCGACCGGCGTGTCGCTGGCCAGCAGCATGTCGACCCGGCGCGCGACCGTGAAGCCGTCGCGCTCGATCTCGTCGACCGTCATGCCGAACGCGCGCGACAGGTGCATGCCCGTCGCGACGACCTGGAGCTCGACGTCGTCCGCCGCGTCGAGGTCGTGCATGACCCAGCGCAGCAGCCCGTATTCGGCGCGGCTGCCGGTGATGACGCAGATCTTGCGTGCCACGCTCAATCGCCCAGCTTCGCGCTGCTCGGCAGGTTCACGATGCTCGCCTCCAGCCGCTCGGCGACGGGCAGCGCCATGCGCGGGGATTGCGCGTACATCGGCAGCCGGTGCATCAGCGTCCACACGGGGCGCGACATGTAGCCCGCGTCGTTCAACGCGCCGAGCAACGCGTCGCGTCGTTCGATCGAGACCTCGTCGAGGACGATCGCGTTGAGCCAGTAGTTGCTCCTGGTGCCAGTTGGCTCGGTGACGAAGCGCACGCCGGGCACGTCGCGGAAAGCCTGTTCGTAGCGCTGCGCGAGGGCGCGCTTGCGCTCCGCCATTGCCGGCAGGCGCTCGAGCTGCGCGCATCCCATGGCGGCGTTCAGGTTGGGCAGGCGGTAGTTGTAGCCGACCTCGTCGTGCAGGAAGTTCCAGCGATGCGGCGTGCGCGCGGTCGTGGTCAGGTGCTTCGCGCGGCGCCCGAGCTCGAGGTCGTTGGTGAGGATCGCGCCGCCGCCGCCGGTGGTGACGATCTTGTTGCCGTTGAAGCTGAGCGCGGACACGCGTCCGACGTTGCCGGTGTGACGGCCGTGGTAGGTCGAGCCGAGCGATTCGGCCGCGTCCTCGATGAGCACGAGGTTCCAGCGCTTCGCGAGCGCGTCCAGCGCGTCGAGGTCGCACGGCAAGCCGAACACGTGCATCGCCACCAGCGCACGGATCGGTGCGCCGGTCTGGCGGTTGCGGCAGGTTCCGTCGACGACTTCCGCCGCCGTGCGCAGGTAGGCCTCGATGCTCTGCGCGTCGGGGCCGAAGGACGTGGCCTCCGAATCCACGAAGTGCGGCTTGGCGCCCGTGTACGAGATCGCGTTGACCGTGGCCACAAACGTCAGCGCGGGCACCAGCACCTCGTCGCCCGGCTTCACGCCGGCGAGCAACAGGCAGACGTGCAGGGCGGACGTGCCGTTGGACGTCGCCACGGCGCAGGCGGTGCCGGTGAACGCGGCGAGATCGCGCTCGAAGCGATCGACGAACGAGCCGACCGACGATACCCAGCCCGTATCGATGCACTCCTTCACGTAGTTCCACTCGTTGCCCGCGAACTCGGGTTCGTGCAGCGCGATCGTGCCGTGGGCTTCGCCGAGCACGCGATGCACGGCGCCCAGCACGCCGTCGGCGACGACGGCCTGTGCGGTGGAGGAGAGGGTCGACGTGGTCATGCTTGCCTCAGATGTTGTAGAGACCGGCCTTGTAGCGGCGCAGGTTCGCGGGCTCGGAGAACCACTCGACCGTCTCCGCCAGCCCACGCTTCAGCCCGTCGATGCCGCCGTATTGCGGCGTCCAGCCGGCCAGTTCGCGGGCCTTCGTGTTGTCGGCCCAGAGCCGCTCGACTTCGCTGCCGGCCGGGCGCATGCGCTGCTCGTCGCACGTGAAGTCGACCTCGCGGCCCATGACCTCTGCGATCAGGCGGGCCGTGTCGCCAATGGTCACTTCGTAGTTGCTGCCCACGTTGACCACCTGGCCGACCGCGGCGTCGCATTGCGCGAGCGCGATGAAGCCGCCGACGGTATCGCGCACGAAGTTGAAGTCGCGCGTCGGATGTACCGCGCCCAGTTTGAGCGTGCGGGCGCCCGCGGCGATCTGCGTGATGATCGTCGGGATCACGGCTCGCGCCGACTGGCGCGGGCCATAGGTATTGAACGGGCGGATGATGGACACCGGCGTGCCGAACGAGGCGTGGAAGCTCATCGCCATCTGATCCGCGCCGATCTTGCTCGCCGAATAGGGCGACTGGCCCTGCAGCGGATGCTCTTCGGTGATCGGCACGAAGCGCGCTGTTCCGTAGACCTCGCTCGTCGACGTGTGGACGACGCGCTCGACGCCCAGGTCGCGCGCCGCCTGCGCCACGTTGAGCGTGCCCTTGACGTTCGTGTCGACGTAGGTGTCGGGCGAATGGTACGAATAAGGAATGGCGATCAGTGCCGCCAAGTGCAGCACGACGTCGCAGCCCTTCATGGCCGTGCGAACGCCGTGCGGGTCGCGAATGTCGCCCGCGAAGACGTCGAGCGACTGCTTGACGTTCTCGTCCGCCTCGTCGAGCCAGCCCCACGAGTTGAAGCTGTTGTAGTACACGAACGCCCGCACGTCGTGACCCTGCGCGACGAGCGCTTCCGTCAGGTGCGATCCGATGAAGCCGTCGGCTCCGGTGATGAGGATCTTCTTCTTTTCGAGCTTCATGTTCGGAGGGTCAATGGACCGGTGTGAAAGACGTTGCGCCCTGGAGCGCGGAAAGACGTGGACTGAAGTCGAATGGCGCGATCGCGAAATCGTCAGGACGTCGCGCCGAGTGTTCCGTTCAGGCCGGGGAGGACAGGCGCCCGGGGCGTCGCGGGGTGACGCCGGAAGGCATGCTCAAGGGTGCTCCTCGGCCTGGGCGGCGGGCGGCAGGCCGTGCTTGTGAACCTCGTTGCGCAGCACCGCGATCTCCTGCTGCAGGCGCTCGTACTCGGCTTCCTTGCGTTGAAGGTAGACCTGCGTCAGGCGGGCCTTGGCCACGACGCCGCTGGGCGTCAGAAGGTACAGGTAGGCCAGCTTGTTGTCGCTGCGCCGGAAGTTCTGCGCCTTGACCAGGCCCTTCTTGAGCAACTCCCGCAGAAGGAAATTGGTCTTTCCCAAGCTGATGCCCAGCGCCAGAGCGAGGCTGCGCTGCGATGCCGTCGGGGAGTCCGCGACGACGCGCATCACGGCGAGCTCAAGTCCTTCGTCGGGCGAGTTGGGGTTCTGGTCGAGTCTGTTCATGGTGTGAACTGACAGTCTACCGTAAGAACCCTTGCTCGCTCACCAAGACCTTCCGGGCGACGGAGCCGCGCCGGCGTCCTGCCTTCAGCCGTGGCGCCGGAATGCGGCGCGCAGTGCGGCCCAGCGCTCCGCGCGCCGCGGATCGGCCAGGTTGGCCAGGAAACGTCCGCGCAGCACGAGGAACAGGGCGTATGCAAGCCCGACGACCGCTGCCGTCGCCAGCCCGAACTGGAGTCGGGCCGGACGGCTCTTGTGCTCCGGCGGTAGCGCGGGGTCGACCACCTGGATCAGCGCGCCCTCGCGAGCCTCGTCGATTCGGGCTAGCTCGTATTGGCGCGCCATGAGGTCGAACAGCGTCTCCTGGTACTTGAATTCGCGGTACTTGCCGACGAAGTCGGACTGGTTGCCGCCGCCGTTGGCGTTGCCGGACTTCTCCATCGTCTGGAGCTGGTCGCGCAGGGCGGCCACCGTGGCGAGTTGGCGCTGGACATCAGTGGAGCTATCGGCGAGCGATTGGCGCATCGTCTGCAGCATGACGAGCGACGTGGTCAGTTCCGCCTGCAGCTTAGCGTAGCCTTCGGCGGCCGCGCGCGGCTCGGCCTTGAGCGCGCCTTCGCTGAAGCCGCTGCCCTGCAGGGCGATCTGCGCCGTCGTCAGGCGGTCCTTCGTCTCCTTGAGCTTCTCCTCGAAGAACATGCGGCGGCGCTGCGCCTCGGAGACCGCGAGCGTGGACGTCAGTCGACGCAGTTCCTCGACGTACTGGTTGGCCATCGCCGCTGCACGCTTCGGATCCGCGTCATCGACCGCGACGGTGATGAGGCCGTCCTTCTTGCCGACCGCGAACGAGGAGCTCTTGCCGAGGACGTCGCGCGCCTTGTCCCGGAACTGCGCGTTGTATACGGACATCAGACCGAACTTGTCGACCATCCGATCGCCCACGGTGACGCTTTGTAGCAGCGCTACGTATTCGTCGGCCGTGCTCTTGCCGCCGCCGATGCCCGCCACGCCGGCGAGCGCGCCCAACTGCGCTAGGGCGGCCGACGCGCCGCCCTGCTGCTGCTGCGGCGGGATGAAGAGCGCGCGTGCCGTGAAGATGGGCGTCATGGTGAACGCATACGCGGTACCCAGGACGCCAGCGACGATCACGACGGAAGCGAACGAACGCCAATTGCGGGCGACCGGCAGCAACAGCTCTACGTAGTCGATGCGGCCTTCGCTGTCCTTGTCCGCGCGCTCAACGCGCACGGCCGGATCATCCGAACTGAACTGCGCCATTACAACCCCAGCGATTTGATGCCGGCCAACCCAAGCCCGAACTGATAAAGAATCTGCGTCCAGTCCTTCGCATCCTGCACGAACGTCGACTTGTTCAGCTCCTCGGGCACGAAGATGGTGTCGCCGGGTTGCACGAGCGCGTCGTTGAGGTTGTTGCCCGAGTGCCAGAAGGAGGAGCCTTGCTGGGCGCTGACGACCGACCCGTTGGCGCGGATCATGAAGATGCTCTGCTTGTCTGCGCCGCGAGTCGGGCCGCCGGCCAGTGCCAGGTATTGCGGTGCCGTGTGCCCCGATTCGTAGACGAAGCTGCCGGTGTTGAACACGCTCCCGAAGATGCCCACCGAGGTGCCGCGGGGCGGGATCTTCACGGTGTCGCCGTCCTCCAGCGGGAGGTTGGGCAGCGCCGACGCGTCGGGCGAAAGCTGCAGGACGACCCGGCCCGTCGGCTTGACCTGCCGCAGTCGCTGCAGGAGCCGGGCGTTCGCCTGCGCAGTGGCCGTCTGGGCGCTGATCTCCTCGGAGGAGGTCGCGCGCTGGCTGGCCTGGTTCCGGGTCATGTCCGTCTCGAAGTCGCGCAGGGCCCGTTCGTAGTTGGCCTGCTGGAGCTTGCGCACGCTCTCCCGCGTGAATTCGGTGCCGAACGGATAAGCCGCGGACGTCATGCCGCCGGCGGCGCGCAGCGCGTCCTCGATGCGGCTGCCGGGCGGCAGGATGTAGTCGCCGGGTCGCGCCACTTCGCCTTCCACGCGCACGTGCTCGTTCTGCTTTTCCTGCGGCAGCGCCGCCGTTACGACGCTGTACGCGCGGATGACGTCGCCGGTGGCGAGCGCGTCGCGCTGGTGGGCGGGCAGGTCGAGTTGCGTCACCTTGCCGGTGGCGCGGTCGGCCAGGCGTTCCATGGTCACCCGGCCGCGGTCGGCCACGGCCGTGAAGCCGCCGGCAAGGCGCAGCACGTCGTCCAGCGTCTCGCCGGGCTTGAGTTCGTAGATCGCCGGCTGGTTGACGCTGCCGAGCACGGCCACCTGGGTGCCGACCGGACCGACGAACAGGATGTCGTCCGGCTGCACCAGCTGGTCGCTGTCGCGGTCGCCCTTGAGCAGCAGGTCGTAGAGGTCGAACACGGCCACCTCCTTGCCCGCACGGCGCAGGTGGATGTCGCGGAAGCTGCCCGCGGACGACGGACCGCCGGCTCGCATCAGCGCGTGCAGCACCGACGACAGGCCGTTGACGGTGATCGAACCCGGATGCTGCACGTAGCCCCCGACGAACACGCGGATCGCCCGCACCTGGCCCAGCGTCACGCTGAGCTGGAAGTTGCGGAAGGTCTGGCCGACGCGGCGGCTGATCGCGTCCGTGAGGTCGGCGTTGCGCACGCCGGCCACGGTGATCGTGCCGACGCGCGGCACGTTGATGCGGCCGGCGCGATCGACCGTGGCCTGGATGTCGGCATCGACCGAGCCCCAGATCGCCAGGTTGACTTCGTCGCCGGGACGGACGATGTAGTCGCCGGGCACGCTGGGCAGCGGGTCCTGGGTCGCGGAGGCGATGGCGTCGTCGGTGACAAGGTTGGAACCGAAGCGTCGGATCCGCCGCGGCGGGCGCTGGGCGACGCCCTGTTCGTCCTGCGCTTCCTGCATGTCCTGCGGCTGGACCTGTTCGGCGCCTGCCTGCTGCTGCACGTAGAGCTCGAACTCGCTCGGCTGGTAGGGCTGCGCCCGGTAGGGCAGGCCGCGCGATTCCGGCTGGTCGCCGCCGGTGCGGCTGGTGCGCTGCTGGCTCGTGCGCGTTTGCGACGTGCCCGACGTGCCGGACGGGGAGGACGCCGCCGCCGACGACGTGCCGGACTGCTGCGTGTCGTCGATGCGCGTCAGGTCGCTGGTGGAATCGCCGCTGAATTGCGCGAAGGCGCTGGCCGGGGCCAGCGCGCCGGCGAGGGCGAGGAGCAGGGCGCCGCTCGAGAGGAGGGCGGCCGGCAGTGCCGGCAGGCGGGTAGTCGGCATTGAAATGGTGTCGGTGGCGTTCCGCGCCTGGCAGCCGGTGAGGCACCTGCAGCGCGGGGAGACGCCTGTCGGAGAAGCGCGAATTCTAGCCCGGCGCCGGGGGGCGTCCGGGCGCCCCGCACGGCCGCAGGACAGGTTTCATCGGTACAAGCGATAATGGCGGTTCATGACAGAAGCATCCCAAGCCCAGGTCCCGGCTCAAACGGACCCCGCCCTCGAGCCACAAGCCGCCCCCGCGCCGGCCCGTTTCGATACCCTCCCTCTTGATGCCAAGCTGATCCGCGCCGTCGC
>FTIR01004957.1_pt1 | contig 23806 bp, 24 predicted proteins | sample 1658041 | NCBI WGS metagenome assembly FTIR01 (sample SAMEA3914793, study PRJEB12502) | metagenome | biome: forest; material: soil | place: Canada | collected 2011-07-03 | depth 0.3 m | reverse complement strand
TGGTACGACTTCTGGGTGATGCTGGGCATCATCGCGACCTACCTCGCGCTGTTCGCGCTGCTGCGCGTGCCCCAGAGCATGTGGCGCTTTTCCGGCTTCGGCGAGGTCAAGCGCCTCACGTGGGCCTGCCTGGGCGCGGGCGTGGCCTGCGCGGCGGTGGTGATGGGCGCCCAGTTGTACGGCGTGCCGCGGTCGGTGCTGGCGCTGCATCCCCTCGTCACGCTGATGAGCGTGTGCATGGTTCGTGTGGGATACCGCATGCTTTACGAGCACTCGCGGGCGCAGATCACGGGTGGCGACAAGGAAGTTCGGCGGGCGTTGATTCTGGGTGCGGGCCAGGCGGCCAAGCGGCTGATGGCGGGCATCCACCAGCAGGGCTGGATCGTGATGGGGATGCTGGACGACGATCCTGCGAAGCAGGGCGCCCGCATCGCTGGAGTGCCGGTGCTTGGGCCGCTGGAGGCGGTGAGCGATCGGGCGGTACTTGGGGCGGCCACGCACCTGATCATCGCGTTGCCGGGCGCCGCGCCGCGCCAGCGTCGACGCGCGTTCGAGCTCGCCAGCGCCGCCGGGTTGCCGGTGCTCACGGTACCGTCGGCCGACGAGTTGCGCGAAGGCAGCGGCGACGTGCAGCGCTTGCGCGACATCGAGCCCGAGGACCTGCTCGGGCGCGAACCGGTCAAGCTCGACGAACAGGGCATCGATCTCGTGCTGCACGGCAAGACGGTGCTCATCACCGGCGCGGGCGGCAGCATTGGCTCGGAGCTGTGCCGGCAGGTGGCGCGCTACAAGCCGTCGCAGCTGGTATTGGTTGAGCTGTCAGAGTTCAACCTCTACACGATCGAGCAGGAGCTTGGTCACAGCTTTCCCGAGCTCCAGCTGCTTCGCCTGATCGCGGACGTGAAAGACTTCGAGTCCCTGTCGCGCCTGTTCCTGAAGTGGCAGCCGCAGATCGTCTTCCACGCTGCCGCCTACAAGCACGTCCCGTTGATGGAAGAGCACAACTCGCTGGCGGCGCTGCGCAACAACACGCTGGGCACCTACAACGCGGCGCTGGCATCGGCGCGCGCGGGGGTCGAGCGCTTCGTGTTGATCAGCACCGACAAGGCCGTGAACCCCACCAACGTGATGGGGGCGACGAAGCGGGCCGCGGAGATGGCCGTGTCGTCCCTCGCTGCGGAGCACCGCGGGACGCGCTTTATGGCCGTGCGGTTCGGCAACGTCCTCGGGTCGTCCGGCAGCGTTATCCCGAAGTTCAAGGAGCAGATCGCGCGCGGCGGGCCGATCACGGTGACGCACCCCGACATCATCCGCTTCTTCATGACGATCCCCGAAGCAGCGCGCCTGGTTTTGCAGGCGGCCGCGATCGGCGAGTCCGGGCAGGTGCTGGTGCTCGACATGGGCCAGCCAGTGAAGATCGTCGACTTGGCGCGCGACATGATCCGGCTCTCCGGCCACAAGGTCGACGACATCCGCATCGAGTTCAGCGGGTTGCGGCCCGGCGAAAAACTGTACGAGGAACTGCTCGCCGACGCCGACGCGACCATTGCGACGCCGATCCCCCGGCTGCGTATCGCCCGGCTCGAGTCGCGCGTCGGCTCGCTCGGAGAACTGCTCGACTGCGTCCAGCGCGCCAGCGACGACACAGATGTACGGGCGACGCTGCGGCGACTCGTTCCCGAATACACCCCGCGGTGAGGCCCTCCGGCCGCGCCGTGGGAGTGCATAGTCTTGTTAAAATCGCCATCGCGAACCGTACGGTGAGCGGTATTTTTGACCCCTGGACATCGTCATGATCGAACTTAGAACGCCGCGCGGTTTGCCCGTGCAGGTACCGCAGAACGACGCGGAAGATCCCTCGCCAAAATTCGACGCGACCGATTTTGAGGGGTTCAGCAAATACTACGAGGCTAATGGCTACGCAATCGTCCGCGGACTCATCACGGCCTCGCAGTGCGACAAGATACGTGACCTGTGGAACAGCGAGGTCAAGCCGTTCGACGGTTTCATGTATCGCCAGGCGACCGCCAAGCTGGAGCGCCACGTCAAGAACGACAAGGGTTGGATCATGAATCCGATCCTGAACCTGCAAAGCGTCCATCCCGGGTATTTCCCGAAGTTTCGCGACTACGCGACGAACAACATCCTGACCGACGGCCGTCTGCGCGCCGCGTTCACCAAGTTGCTGGGCGATACTCCCAAGGTCGTGCAGTCGATGTACTTCGAGGGCAATTCCGCGACGTGGGAACACCAGGACAGCTACTACCTGGACTCCGAAACCGTCGGCGAGATGGCCGCGGCCTGGATCGCCGTCGAGGACATTTCCGCGGAAGCCGGCCGGTTTTTTATATGCCCGGGATCGCACAAGATCAAGCTAGACGACCACGGGCTCTACAACAACATCGCTGAGAACCACGAGCGCTACATCAGCTCCGTCGTGCAGAAGATCCGCGACGAGAACCTGGAGATTCGCGCGCCGTCGATGCAGAAGGGCGATGTGCTGTTCTGGAATGCCTGGACCATCCATGGCTCGCTCGACAGCCAGGACGCGAATCTGTCGCGGTCGTCGATCACCTGTCATGCCATCCCGACGAGCAAGCAGTTTCTGCAGTTGCAGACGCGCAAGCACGACCTGGTGACCCAGCCTGTCAACGGAATGAACGTGTACAAGCCCAAGGACTTGTCGCAACCGCGGAACAAGGCGATCTTTTTTGTGGAATCGCGTTTCCCGAGGCTGTTCTACTGGCTGAAGAAGCGGGCGATTCTGTACTTGCTGAGGCAGAAGCTGGCTTGAGCCCGGCGGGCAGCCGGGTGTCGATACCTTGAGTGCTATTGGTCACCAAGGCGAGAGGGCAGCATCTTGAATCAGATCGTTTGGGGGGGCGTGGCGGCGTGGCCGGTGGTTGGCTGTTCCGGTGTTGACGCCAATTGTGGCGGGTTGCGGCGGCGACGGTTCGCAGGACTACGCCGCCCGCGACAGTGTCATCCTCGGGACGCCGGTGGCGGGCGCCACACCCTTCATCGGATCGGTAGCGGTTTCGGGTGCCCAGATCAGCCACGTGCGCCGCGTCGACTTCCAGATTGATGCCAAGCCGTCGGCGACCGCGCGCCCGGTCCGTGTATCGTTCAGCCTCGACTACCTGAAGAAGCGCGGCGACTATGTCGACGGCGCCAATCAGCTGACGCTGCCGTTGTTCGGTCTTTGTACGGGCGTGTCGAACCAGGTGCATGCCCATCCCGTGTTCACCGATGACTCCGAGAGGTCGGTGTCGTTGACGGTCGCCACGGCCGCCTACGTCGACCCCAATGCAATCTACGATCGGCCGGTCATCTTGACGCAGCGAAGCGCGCAGTAGGCACTGGGCTTCGATTATTTCTTCATGAAGTCAGCGTACGGGCCGCCCGTGATCGTCGATTCCGATGGCGAGATCCGCTGGGCCCAGAGCGGCACCGGTTCGTCGGCGACCTCGATCCTGCGCAACAACGGCTTCGACGCCTTCGGCACCCTCGACAACGCCGTGAAGTTGTCGCACCTGGAACTCGATGGCACCACGTCGACCATCGCGCAAGTGCAGTTGGCTTCCGGCAACTACACGGGCTTCCAGCACGACATCGACCGCGGCGAGGTGGGGATGCTTGTCATGCCCGATACGGCGTCGACGGCGCGGCCAACTTCGAGAGCACGTTTGCCGAAATCAGCGACACGGGCGTCGTGCTCGCCGAATGACGCATGGCCGACATCATCAGGAATTACATGACCGCCGCCGGTGACGACCCGACGCCGATCGTGCGGCCCGGCATCGACTGGTTTCACATGAACTCGACGGTCTATGATCAGCGCGACGACTCCCTCATCGTGTCGAGCCGGGAGAATTTCGTGGTCAAGATCGACTATTCCACTGGCGCCATCAAATGGATCTTCGGCGATCCGACCAAGTCCAAGTATTGGTACAACTCGCCGTCGCTGAGGGCCAAGGCGCTGACGCTGGCGGGCGGTGGGCTGTATCCGGACGGACAGCATCGCGCCAACAGGCGATCTGCTGCTGTTCGACAACGGGCAGCCGGCCTCATACCCGCCGTCGGCCGCGCTTCAGGGCGAGAACCGCGCATTCAGTAGCGTGGGCTCCTACGACATCTCCGCAGATGCGGGAACTGCGACACAGGTCTGGAGCTTCGATCACGGCCAGACCATCAAGGCACCTTTCTGCTCCAGTGCGGAGCAGACCAACGACGGCAGAGTGCTGGTTTCCTACGCCACGGCCGACAACTTCGCGCATGCGCGACTGATTGGGCTCGATCCGGCGCGCAACGTCGTGTTCGATTTCCAGTACAACTCGCCCATCCCCTGCGCCACCAGCTGGAATGCGCAGGTGATAGCACTGGAATCGCTCAGCTTCGACTGACTCGCGGCAACGTCTCGAGCACGACGCCGACGACGCGATTGACCCAGATCAGGACGAAGCCGAGCAGCGCCACCTTGATCTGTACGGGGAATGGATCGCGAAAGAGCATGAACGGCAGCAGGCTGCAGAGATAGCAATAGAGTGCACGGCCGGCGGCAGTTCCCGTGCCGCGCCTGGTGCGTCCCATCACGAAGCCGACGAAACCGAGAAACAGCGGGCCGCCGAGATAACCGAAATTTCCGATCGTCGATGTCACGATGCTGACCGCGCCGAAGGGGGCCTCGAAGTTGAGCGAGGTGTCCAGCAAGGAAATCACGTAGTCTGTCTTGCCGGGCCACACCGCCGCAGGGATGAGGTTGATGAAGGCCGAAAAGAAGTCGCGTGGCGTATCCAGCAGCGCCCAGCCGTTGCCGTCCATCAGCGTGAAGGCGGAAATGCTGGTGAACAACGGCTCGGCGAAGATGTAGAAGCTCAGGTCAGCCAGGTCGAACACGCCCAGGCGCAACATGCCGACGACGCCGAACGCGAGGGGCGTGACGATCACCGCGACTAGCGAGCGCAGCCGCGCGCGCGGGCCGGAGGCGCGGAATTTCCACCAGTCGACATAGATCGCGACGAGCGCCGACAGCACGTAGAGCCGGCCGCCCATGCCCAGCAGCAGCACCGAGCTGAGGAGCAGCAGGATGCCAAGCCAGCGCGTCGACCTCGACCCTTCGACACGCGCCGCCAGGTACTGGAAGACGAGGCACATCTGCAGCGTGGAGATCGGGCCGACCGCCGCAATGTCGAGGTCCGCTGAATAGCCGGCAAAGAAATTGCCGCGCGCGGCGTACCCAGTCAAAAGCAATGCGAGCGCATACACGGGCACCAGGATCTGGCTTGGCCCGGCGATCGGCGTCCTCAATCCGCGCAGGTTCGGGATGCGGCCTGCCAACGCGTTGCCCACCAGAAATGCCAACGGCAGCAGCACCGCGTACAACATCAGCGCCGGCCACCACCGGTCCTGGGGCGATGCGAAGCGACGCATCAGCGAGAAGCTGTCCGAACTCTCGAACAGGCCGAGGCGCCCGGCGAGGATCGGGATCAGTAAATAGTAGACCCAACCGATCGCGAAAAGGTGAAGGTGCGACAGGCGCGAGCGGCGCGCCGAATCGGACCCGACGGCTGCGATCGCATTGGATCTCGTCAAGCGTTGGAGGAACGGCATGGCGGCGTGGGGGCAGCGGTGCACAGCAGCGTGTCGACACACTGCGCCAAGTCATCGAAGTAGGCATCGGGTCGGGTGTCCGCGCCCGTCGCGTGAGATGCCACGTGATCAGAACGCACGAGGAATGCGCTACCGACGCCCGCAGCCCGGGCCGCCGCGATGTCGGAATCCCTATCGCCGATCAGGATGGAATCAGCTAGCGACAGCCCGTGTTCCGCCGCTGCGCGCAACAGCATGCCTGGCGCCGGTTTGCGACAGTCGCAATCGCGCGCAAAGGGCTCGACGCTGCCGGACGGATGATGCGGACAGTGGTAGACGGCGGCGATGTCGACGCCCTGTTCGGCAAACTCGGCAATCATCCGGCGCGTCAATTCGATGTACTGCTCCTGCGTGTAGAAGCCGCGCGCGATGCCCGACTGGTTCGTGACGACCACGATGCGAAAACCGGCTTCCGCCAGTCGTTTGACCGCAGCGATGGCGCCTGGGACGAAGATGAAGTCCTCCCAGCGATGGACGTAGGCACGATCGAAGTTGATCACGCCATCGCGATCGAGAAACGCTGCTGCAGTCACGATGCCGCGTCCCGTGACTGCGCCGTGCGGATACGGCGCAGCAGCGCTGTCGTCGAATAGCCGTCCACGAAGGGAATCGCGACGGCGCGTCCGCCCCAGGAACGCGCCAGGGCGGTCTCCGCAAGCGTCTCCATGTCGTAGTCGCCGCCCTTGACGTAGACATCCGGCCGGACGCGCGCGAGCAGGTCGACCGGCGTGCGTTCGTCGAAGAATGCGATCAGGGACACGGACTCGAGCGCCGCTAGAACGATGGCCCGGTCGAGCTCGCCGTTGAGCGGACGATCCGGCCCCTTGCCCAGCATGCGCGCGGAATGGTCGCTGTTGAGTCCGAGCACCAGCGATGCTCCCAGGTTGCGCGCTGCGTGCAGGTAGGTCGCGTGTCCGCGGTGCAGGATGTCGAACACGCCGTTCGTGAAGACGAATGGGCGAGGGAGCGCCGCGAGGCGCGCTTCTAGCGTGTCGTCGTCCAGGACGACCTTGTCTGACAGGTTGGCGGTCATGCGAGAACGCTGGGGGAAGAGTCGTGCAGCCAGCGGACGTAGCACTCGACGCCCCGCGACACATCGCTGAATTCGTGCTGGCAACCCGCTGCGCGCAATCGGGCGAGGTCCGCCTCCGTGTGACACTGGTACTTGCCGACGAGCGCCGCAGGAAAGTCGACGTACTCGACAAGCCCCATTCGCACGAGTTCGGACAGCGGCAGGGCCTTCTCGCCCTGCAGATCACGGCAGGTGTTCACGCTCGCAAGCGCCACGTCATTGAAGGGCTGTGCGTGGCCCGAGCCGAGGTTGAAGATGCCGCGTACCTGCGGGTTCTGCAGGAACCACAACTTGACGGCGACGACGTCGTCGATGAAGACGAAGTCGCGTGCTTGCTGACCGGGGCCGTAGCCGCCGTATTCGCCGAACAGCTTGACGCGTCCCTCTTTCAGGAACTGCTGGTAGTGATGGAACGCCACCGACGCCATGCGGCCCTTGTGTTGCTCGCGAGGACCATAGACGTTGAAGTAGCGGAAGCCGGCGACCTGAGCGGGCGCGTTGGCGATCATCCGACGCACGACGTTGTCGAACAGCAGCTTGGAGTAGCCGTAGACGTTCAGCGGCTGCTCGAACTGCGGCTCTTCCCGGAAACTGGCACTGCCGCCATAAGTAGCCGCGGAAGACGCGTAGAGCAGCCGCGTGCTTTGAGCCATGCAGGCATCGAGCAGGTTCTTCGAGCAGCGGTAGTTGGTTTCGAGCATGAAGCGGCCATCATGCTCCATGGTGTCGGAACAGGCTCCTTCGTGCAGCACGGCATCGACCTTGCCGAATTCGCCGCGCGCGAATCGAGCGTAGAACTCGTCCTTGTCGAAATAGTCGCTCAGGCTCGCACCGAGCAGGTTGTGGTACTTGGCGCCGTCGGTGAGTTCATCTACCGCGATGACATCGTCGATCCCGATCGCGTTGAGTCCGCGGACCAGGTTGGATCCGATGAATCCGGCGGCGCCGGTGACGACCACTCTCATGCGAACAACTCCTCGAAACTGACGCTGGCGGTACCGAACTTGCCCACAACGATGGATCCAGCGCGGTTGGCGATCGGCACGGCCTCGCGCATCGGCAGGCCACAGCCCAGCATAGCGGCCAGCGCGGCGATGACGGTGTCGCCGGCGCCGGTCACGTCGAACACTTCCCGGGCCTGGGCTGGCACGTCCATGCGCCCGTTCCCGCTGCCGGCATCGGCGTCGAACAGCGTCATGCCCTCTTCCGAACGCGTCAGCAGCAGCGCATCCAGGCCAAGTTCGCGGCGCAGTTCCTGCGCGCGACGCTGGAGGTCGGCCTCGTCCTTCCAGGTGCCGACGACCTGCGCCAGTTCGGTGCGATTGGGCGTGATGACGTTCGCGCCCGCGTAGCGGGTGTAGTCGCTGCCCTTGGGGTCGACCAGCACGGGCTTGCCCGCCTGCCGTGCGAGCTCGATCATGCGGGGGACGTGCGTCAGCCCGCCCTTGCCGTAGTCGCTGAACAGCACGGCGTCGCATTGGCCCACGGCGACCTGGAACTGGTTCAGCATCTGCGCAAGAACCTCGTGGTCGGGCGCACTCTCGAAGTCCACTCGCAACAGCTGCTGGGCCCGTCCGATCACGCGCAGCTTGACGATGGTGGTGAGCTTGGCGTCCCGCCCAAGCAGGGTCGCCACGCCCTCGCGTTCCAGCAGGGACTGGAGCGTGCGGGCCGGTGCGTCGTCCCCGACCACCGTCAATAGTGTGGAGGCCGCGCCGAGCTTCTTGACGTTCAGCGCGACGTTGGCCGCGCCTCCGAGGCGTTCCTCTTCCCGCTGCACGCGCACCACCGGCACCGGCGCCTCCGGCGAGATGCGATCGACCGATCCGAACCAGTAGCGATCCAGCATTGCATCGCCGACCACCAGCACGCGACAGGCGGCGACGCGCTCGCGACTGGGCTTCACGACGCGTCTCCGTGCCGTGCGGCCAAGCCTAGCATCTGTTCGACCGCGCCGCAGATCGTATGGGCGATGAGGATATGCGCTTCCTGGATGCGTGCCGTCACGTCGGACGGCACGATGATCGTCTCGTCGCAGAGCGAGCCGAGCCGGCCGCCGTCGCGTCCAAGCAGGCCGATGCTGCGCATCCCGATACGCTGCGCCTCTTCGACCGCACGGATCACGTTCTTCGAGTTGCCCGAGGTCGATATGCCGAGCAAGCAATCCTCGGCGCGGCCCAGCCCGGCCACCTGGCGGCTGAAGACCTCGTCGAAGCTGTAGTCGTTGCCGATGCAGGTCAACGCGGAGCTGTCTGTACTGAGGGCCATGGCGGCGAGCGCACGACGATCGTCGATGAACCGGCCTGTGAACTCGGCCGCGATGTGCTGGCTGTCCGCGGCCGAACCGCCATTGCCGCAGATCATCAGCTTGCCGCCGCGCTTCAGGCAATCGGCGATCGACCCGGCGACCCGCATCACTGGGACATCGAGCACCGCGAGCCGGTTGAACAACTCTAGGTGTCGTTGGAGGTTGTGCTGGAAGAGAGTAGTCATGTCGGTTACTGGTATGGGCGTACGGCGATTCGGCCGACGCGTCGGGCGTGCAGCCATTGCGGCAGCTTGCGCATGATCTTGCCCAGGACGAAGGGCGCCGGCGCGATGCGTAACGTGCGGCAGGCGCGCCAGACTTCCCGGTTGGCACGCAGGAACGCATGCGAACCGGCGTTCGAAACACCGCCCGCGTCCATCTCGATCAAGACGCGAGGGATGCAGGCACAACGCAGCCCGGCCCGGGAGAACAGGCGCATCATCCACTCGACGTCGGCGGCGACGCGGTAGGCCAGGCTAAAGGCGCCGGCCGCCGTGAACAGGGATCGCCGGACATACAGCGTGGGATGCGCGGGCATCCAGCCGAGCTTGAATTGACGCGGCCGGAACTCGGTGCCCTTCCAATAGCGCAGCATCCGGCGGCTGGAGGCGTCGACGAAGACGAGATTGCCATGGCAGCAGTCCACCGCCCGATCGGACAGGGCGTCGGCGATCGATACCAGGGCCTGATCGTCGGCGTAGCGATCGTCCGAATTGAGGAAGCCGACGACGTCGCCGGTCGCAGCAGCGATGCCTTTGTTCATCGCGTCGTACATACCGCGATCGGGGCCCGATAGCAGTTGCAGCGGATGGCCGCGCCAGTCGCGGAGCAGCTCAAGCGTGCCGTCGGTGGATCCGCCATCGACGACGATGTGCTCGAAGTCGCGGTGGCGCTGCGCCGACACGGATTCCAGCGTGGCCCGGATCGTCCTGGCACTGTTGTAGCAAACGGTGATGACGGTGATTTTCAAGACAGGCGATGCAGGAAGCGGGCGAGGCCTTGGCCGAGCTCGTCGGGTTGCGTGAACAGGCCCCAGTGGTGGCCGGCGAACGTCGTCGGCGGTAGGTAGTGCGCATTTTCCACCGGGCTGGCGACGAAGGCGGCGCGGCCGTTGTATTCGGCCAGATGGGCGGGCAGGCTGTCAGCTGCGACCACGGCCGCGACCGAGGAGATCCCTTGCGAGAGGGCGTCGAACCGTCGTGCGAGGCGCTCCATGGGAACGCCGGGCAGGCTCGGGAACTCTTCTCCGTCCAGCAAGAGGACGACCGGCTCGAAGCCATATGCCCTGCACTGCCGAGCAATCGATTCTACAAGGGTGAAGGGTATGTTCTTGGCCGCGACCCGGCTGAACGGGAAGATGCCGATGCGGCGGCTCGTCACGGGCAGTGCGAACACGTCGGGCGTGGGCGAGAGCGTGGCGCTGAGTCCTTCGCGCTGGAGGAACATCTCATGCGCGGTGTAGACGTTGGGCGCCAAGTCCTCGCCGATCGGTAGCGCGCGCCTGCGCCCGACGATGAAGCGCTCGCGCCAAGAAAGGCGGTCGAAGACCAGCGTTGTCGAGGGCGCCGCCGTCGCGAGCGTTCGACGCAGGGTCAGCGCGCTGCTCACTATGACGCCCGGCCGATGGCGCTTGAGGTCGAACAGCGGCGGCAAGCCGTTGCCGATCGGCAGGCAGTGCACCTGGCAGCCGGGATCGAGCACGCGGCTGAGATCCAGCAGGTGCGGCGACACCAGCAACGCGCACTGCTGCCGGGCAGCGGGCGCGAGTCGGCGCAGTACCGCCGCCGTGACCGTGAGGTCACCGAACGCCTTCACGAGGACGAACGCTAGCGGCCCTCGGCCTGGGGCGGCGCGGGGCGTGTCGACCCGGCTCATGCGCTGCGGCGGCGTGCACGGTAGGCACGCACGAGGGGCTCGAACACCGACGGCGGCGTCACGCTGACCGCCAGGAGAACGAATTTCTTCATCGCCGGGACGTCGCTTGTCGACAGGTATTTGCGGTACTGACCGTAGTCGTAGGCGCGTTGCGACCGCAGCCGTGCCGCGACCCGGATCGACAGCCACCGGTAACGCTGCTCAAGCGCCCGTCCTGCGGCGTGGAGCGCCGCGGACAGCGCGGGGCGACGTGTCGCCGCGGTGCGGCACATCGACAGGAACCCGAAGAACACGCCGTAGCTGTCCTTCTTCCACGTAAAGGTGTCGTCGCCCTCGACGCGGTTGCCGACGCTGCACTCGGGCGAAACCCACGCTTGACCCGCGTCGGACAGCATCTCGACGATGCGCCCGACGTGTGTGTAATAGGTGCCCGTGTAAGGAGCCGGGTCGGTCCGGCCCCAATCTGCGCGGCGGACGACGCAGGCGCCGAGGAAGCCCGCCGCCCAGAGGTGGCGTGTCACGAAGTCCGGCGTCGGCAAGGCGCCCGCCAGCACCCCTTCCAGAGCCTGCCCGAGCCGCTGTGCTGGATCGTCGCCGACGTAAGCGTAGTTGGCGAACACGAACGGCAGCTCCACGGACTGCAGAAGTGCGTGCATGCGGGCGACCGCGCCGGGCAGGAAGACGTCGTCCTCGCCGATCATCCAGGCGTAGTCGCAATCGCACAGGTCGACAGAGCGTTGGATGTTGTTGTCCAGCCCGAGGTTGACGGGATTTTTGTGGGCGTGCACGAAGGGCCATGCGGCCGTGAGCTCCGCCAACACAGCGTCGTTGACGTCGCTGGCCGCATCATCCGCGATGAAGATGCGCACGGGGCATCCCTGCGCCGATTCGATGGCGGACAGCACGCAGCGCCGCAGGAAGTCGGGGCGCTTGTAGGTCGGAATGCAGATTCCGAGTGTCTTCATGGGGAGGTCTCGAGGTCAACCCAGTATCCAGAGGCCGGATCGAACGATTTGATGGGCACCGCAGGCGCGCCGACGGCGATCACACCTGGCGGCAGGTCCCGCGACACCACGCTGTTGGCTCCGACGATGCAACCGGCGCCGATCGTCACGCCGGGCAGCACGACGACGCCGTCGCCCAGCCACACGTTGCGCTCGATGACGACGGCACGACCATTGGATAGCCGTCGGTGGCGTGGTGGCACATCGGGATCGTCCTGCGTGTTGCCGCGGTAGGTGCCGTGGCCGTGGTCGGTGACGTGCACATGGCTGCCGAACATCACACCGTCGCGAATCGTCACGCGTGTGGTCGCCGCGATGTGAACGCCTTGGCTGCAGGTGACGTCGTCTCCGATTTCTATGGAGGGGTCGAAGACGTCGTCGCGAAAACGCTTGACTGCTTCGATCCAGAGCTGCGGCCCGGCGACGAAGTCGTTGCCGATGGTGATGCGGTCGGTACCCTGCAACTGTGCGCCCGCGCCAACGTGGAAGCCACGGCCGACATGTCGCAGGTACGGACGCCAGGCTGCTGACCGGACCTTCGCGCACAGGTACGCGGCCAGGTCCGGCAACGGACGACGCAGGTTGTTGACGATGCGGTTCAGGATGGAGGTCATCGGCAAGAAGGGGCCTGGATCCGGTCACGCAGGCGCTGCAGTTCCCGATCGGCGCGGTGAAAGACGCGCCACGATTGGTAGAACGGCTGGGCCAGCCAGTTCGGGAAGCGACCCAGTGGCACCAGCAGCAGCCAGAACATCGGCAGGCCACCGAGCTCGCGCCGCATCGCGGGCCACGGGCTCTCCACCAGATGGCGCCTGTTCCCGCCCTCGCGGCCGCCCCAGATCAGACCGGGCAGGTAGTGCAGGACGCTGCGGGTGATCAGGGTGCGCCCGATCGGGTTGCGCGCGCCGAGCGAAGCCTTGACCGTCCGCGCGAAATTGACGCCGAACACCGTCAGCAGCCCGTAGCCGCCGCTGTTTCCCTTGGTCGCGAGGATGCAGCGATCGGCGACGAAGACGAAGCGACCGCCGGCGCGCAGCAGCGGTAGGATCCAGCCTAGTTGGACGAGGCTCGTGCCGGTGAAGCGGCGTACCGGCTGGCCGTCCAGGAAGCGCAAGAGCTCGATGCGGTTCACGATCACGCTGGACATGAAGGTGAACCAGACATGGACGCGACGCGCGAAGGCGGCGGCATCAAGATCGCTTGCGCGCAACGCGCCGACGCGCTCGCCTTGATCGAGGCCGGTGACCGGCGCCAGCCATTCGCTCTGCATGTACAGTATCCACGGATTGCGTTCACGCAGCAGGCGCACGATCTGCGCGAGCACGCCGCGCTTGGGCAGGTCGTCGTCGCCGATCATCCAGAAGTATGACGAGGTGACACGGTCGACGCAACTGCAGAAGTTCTCGTCGGCCCCGACGTTGGTGGACTGGTGCTGCACGACCAACTCGGGCCAGTCTGCCTGCATGGCCTCGATCACCTCGGAGGTGCGGTCGTTGGACGCGTTGTTCGACACCAGTACCGTGACCTCCGACTCCAGTCCGCGCACCTCTGACCGCAGACTGCGCAGCAGCAGGGCGAGTTCGTCGGCGCGGTTGTAGGTCGGAACGATGATCGTGAGCAATGCAGAAGTCATGAGGCTCCAGCGACAGTGGGACGAGGCGGATGCAGGCGTGGCATCGGCGGCGACGCGCTGGCGTGACCAGGCCTTGCTTGCCACCGTTGGTCTAGGTGCGGCGGTAGTAGCGCAGGAAGATCGCCGTCGCCCATGGGAAGGAGACGAAAAAGACCACGCACGAATAGAGCGTCATCATGGGCAGGACGCCCAGACGCGAGCCGCCCCAGGCTACAAGCGACGTCAGCACGGCCGTGCCCAGCGACTGCATGAGCATTGGCTCCTCGCGGTGCGCGCGCATGTAGGTCGCCATGCTGAACACGATGCCGTTGATCGAGGTCACCAGGCCCAGCACGGCCAGGACGGCCGGCGAGGCGATGCGCCGCATGAGCGGCACGCCGGCCCAGGTCAGCGCCCAGGCGAGCACCACGACGCCGGCGCAGATCAACGCCGTGAACACGGTCGAACGGAGGGCGACGTTGCGAAACAGCGCGTTCAGCTCGGCGCGCTGGCCGCGCGCGATCATTGCGGTGAACGTCGGCGCCTTGGCGTTGACCCAACTCATCCCGATCGCCGACGCGGCGGCGTAGATCGTCAGCGCCATGCCCAGGCGACCCGCCTCCACCGCTCCGTAGCGCGAGAACACGAGCGGTGTGAACAGATTGAAGATGAAATAGCCGCTGACCCAGCTCAGAGCCACGCGCCATTGCAGCGGGAGCACATCGGTCTTCCAGCTCAGGCGATCTGGCGTCAGGGACACATGGGCGTGGAGCCATGCCAGCACGCTGCCGTTCGAGCGCAGCCAGAAACCAGTGCATACCGCCGCAGCGAGTGGGATCGAGATGGCGGCCCAGAGACCGGCGCCGCAGGCCAGCAAGGTCCACAGCACCACATAGCCCGACATCGACTGCTTCAGCCGCAGGCGGGCGATCTCGCCGATTCGGCCGCAGCCCTCGAGCATCGCCAGCTTGGGGCTGAACCACAGGTTCAGGGCAGTGCAGGAGACCAGCATCGCCCATGCGCCCAGCCATGACGAGGCGGGCAGGCTGCCCTTGTGGGAGAAGAAGAGCGCGCCGGCACCCCCACCCAGGATCGCGAACAGGACTGCTGCGAACGAGTACCAATGTCCCAGCATGCGCGCCAGCGAACCCAGCCTGCCGACGTTGACGGCATCTCCGACGAACTTGCCGTTCGGCTTCAGCTCGAGGTGCGCTGCCTCGTGGCTGGCGAGCTGCATGATGATTTGGTTCAGGCCCAACTCGAAGAAGATCTGCAACGCCAGCACACTGCCGAACGTGTAGTAGTAGCCCTGCTCCACCGGGCTGAGCCACAACGGTGCGAGAACCAGCGACAGCGCGCCGGCGATCGTCGACCATCCACGGAACAGCAAAGTCGACAACACCTGCTCGTCGAGCCCCGCGCGTGCGACCAGCCTGTGGAGTGCCGACGTCGTCATGGGACTCGCGCCTCGGCCTTGGGCGCGGGTGCCACATCGGTGTGGCTTGTCTGGGAGCGCTCCAGTTGTCGCTGGATCAGGATGTGCATGCGCAAGCATTTGCTCTGCGCCGCGGAGTTGGGCGACAAGCGTTCAATCATTGAACGGATTGTACGGCAAGCCGGCGCCGCGGCGATCGGAGCGGCACGCGCGCCATGCATGTGCAGACGGGTTGCGCTGACCCTTCGGTTAAGATTCAGCACGCAGAAGTCGCCACGTCTCGGCGATCGACCGGGACAGGGATTGCATGGCGGGAATCGAAAAATATGGGTGGGTAAACGCGGCCAGAGGCTACGCGATTCTTCTGGTGGTCATGATCCACGTACCGCAATTCCTGTTCGAAGCCACGAATATTTCCCTACTGGCCAATACCGGCAACATGGGTGTGCAACTGTTCTTCGTGATGAGCAGCTTCACCTTGTTCAACTCGTACACCAAGCGCTCGCGGGAGGACGGCACTAACACAAAGCGCGCGTTCTTCGTGCGCCGGCTGTTCCGCATCGCGCCGCAGTACTGGCTCGCGGCGGTCTTCTATGCAGCGCTGTCTGCGCTGTACTCCAAGATCCCGACCAACTACTTGTACCTGTTCTCGAATATCTTCTTCATCAACGGCCTGTATCTACCGTCGATCGTCTATGTCCCGCCGGGCGGCTGGTCCATCGGCGTCGAGATGGCCTTTTACCTGACTATCCCGCTGCTGTTCCGCCTGGCGACGAACGTGCGCTCCGCCGTCGTGCTGACCATTGTCGCGGTGGTGGCGTCCAACCTGATCAATTACGCTGAATATGTCTACGTCCAGCAGCACGAGCTGAACTGGGTGGCGCTACGCGAATACGAACTCTACTTCTGGTTTCCCAACCAGTTCCCGGTCTTCTGCTTCGGCGTGGTGCTCTACTACCTCTACGTAACGCGGGCTATCTCCGTGCGGGCGGGAAACTGGCTGCTCTTCGGCTCGATCCTGGCTTTCCTAGGTCTGTGCCTGGTCCCGTTTAGTGTCGAATATCCGTGGTACTTCTTCCAGAAGGAATATATCTACGCCTTCGTCTTCATGACGTTCGCGGCAGGCCTGTATGCGAGCGGAAGCCGACTCCTGGCGACCGAACTGATTCAGCGAATCGGCGTCGTCAGCTTCAGTCTCTACCTGAACCACTTCTTCGTCCTGATGGTGCTGAAAGCCATCGAGAAGCGCTACTTCGCGTGGGCTCAGCTGCACGCGCCGACGCTGCTCGGGTACCTGCGCAACGACCTTGTGCTTGTCGCCTACTACGTGCTCACGGTCTTCCTCGCGTACAACCTGTCGAGGGCGACTTATCGCTACGTCGAACTCAATGGCATTCGTCTGGGCGAGCGCCTTCTGGAGCGACTGGGCTGGAGCACGTCCGCCGCGAGGAACTGAGGACGCGCCCGCGCGCTCTCAGCGCAATGTCCGGATCATCCGCCCGAAGCCTTCGGCGGGCGTCACGCCGGCGCGCCAGCCGAGTGCCTCGAGGCGCGTGGTGTCCGGCACCCGGCGGTCGTGGGTACCTGGAATGCGTTCCGGCTGGTTGCCCGCGGTGCGACGCTCCACCTGGATGTTCTTCTCCGGAAACAGGCCCTGCAGCAGTTCGGCCAGTTCCATCACCGACAACTCCGCCGACGCGTTGGCCACGTTGTACGGCACGCCGGATTGTCCCTTGAGCATCACGGTCAGGAAGCCCGAGATCACGTCGCTCACGTAGCAGTATGCGCGCCGCGCCGACCCGTCGCTGTTCATCACGATGTTCTCGCCGCGGGCGACGTTGTATGCAAAGTCCGAGAACACGCGTCCGTCCTCGGCGGTGAGCCCGGGCCCGTAGGAATGGAACGGACGGACGATCCAGGTTGCCATGGGATACTGGCGCGCCCAGGCCGCACAAATGGCCTCGCCGGCTCGCTTGCCTTCGGCATAGCAGGAGCGCGCCTGCGTCGGGTCGATCGGACCGTAGTCATCTTCCTTGACCGGGTCGGTGGTGTTGATGGCGCCGTAGACGTCACCGCTGCTGACGTACATCAGGCCCTTGGGGTCGGAGCTGCGCCGCAGCGCCTCCAGCAGCGCGACGGTGCCCACGGTGTTGGGCAGTAGCGTGCCCACGGGATCCACGCTATAGAAGCGCGGGCTCGCCTGGCTGGCGATGTGCAGGACGTAGTGGACGGCGCCCAGGTCGGGCACGCCGAGCGTGTTCAGGTCCCAATGCTGCAAAGTCAGTTGCGGGTCCAGCGCCAAGTCACCGAAACGCGATTGGGCGCGCGCGATGTCTCGCACCAGCGCCACGATTTGCAACGGACGCGACACCTTGCCCAGGCGGTGCAACGCCAGCATTGCGCGCACCATGTACCCGCCTAGGAAGCCGCCAGCACCTGTGACCGCGATGCGGGCTCCGCTGAGTTGCTCCCACGGCAGCGCCTGCGCAGCGATGGCCACCAGGTCCTGCTCGATGATGCCGTCCTGGTCGGACGCCGACGTTGTGGCTGTCATACGCGCTGTGCTGTCTGGATCACTCGAAGGAGATGCCGTCGAGGTAGTCCACCTCGGGCGACAGACGGTCGATGGGGTTCGACTCCATCGAGCCGGAGGCTGTGATACGGCTGGACACCTTCGGGAAATACGTCTGCGCCGGATCGATGTGGACGATGAACGCGCAGAGGCCCGGCTTGTTGAAGTGATCCAGGAACACCGGATCGGTCTCGAAGCCGCGGTTGACGTGCACGACCGGCACGTTCCAGGCTGTGAACAGCTTGTCCCACTGAGGCAGGCCGAGGCCGGACTGCCGGTCGCAACCCAGGTACTTGCCCTTGAAGTAGTTGATCTGCGTCATGCGGATCGACGCGTGGCCCTGGTCGTGGAAGATGAACATCTTCAGGTTCAGGTCGTTGACCTCCGCGGTGCCCACTTCCTGCATGTTCTGCGCGAAGCCGCCGTCGCCCTCGATCAGGATCGTGCGGCGCTGGTTGCCGCCGGCGACGCAGGCGCCGATCGCGCCGGACAGGCCGTAGCCCATCGACGCCAGCGACTTGTTGGTCAGCATACGCTGGCCGAACTTCTGCTTGTACAGCTGCATCGACAGCGTGAACGCGCTGCCGCTGCTGCACGGCATCACCAGGTCGTCGGTCTTGGTGAGCGTCTCCAGCGTGACGATGAAGTCGTACGGCGAGATGTACTCTGCGCCTGTCTGGTTCACCGGCTCGACGCGCGGCACGGCGGCGCGCACGCGTTGCGCGTAGGCGAGCCACTTGTCGTGGCGCGTCAAGTCGGCGGCCATGAAGCGGGTGAGGAAGTCGTCGGCATCGACGCACAGGCCCACGTCGACGCGCGGGTGGCCCTTGCGAAGCTCTGCCGGGTCGATGTCTACCTGCACCACTTGCGCGTCGCGGCCGAACTCCTGCCAGTTGAAGCCGGTCTGCTGCATGCCCAGGCGCGTGCCCACGGCGATGATCAGATCGGACTGCTGGATGATGATATTGCTGCTGCGCTGGCCCCAGGTATTGGGACGGCCCAGGTAATACGGGGCATCGCCGTCCACGCGGTCGGCTCCGTTGTATGTGGTCATGACGGGCACGGCGGTGTCGGCGAAACGCTGCTGCAGCGCCGTGGCTGTCGCGTAGCTCACGCCGCCGCCGATCAGCAGCACCGGCTTGCGCGCGCGGTTGAAGCGCGCGACGACGTCGTCCACCTGCGCGGCGCCGGCATGCGTCAGGGCGGGCACCTCGGGCGCGCCGATCGCCTCGGGGGCGCGGTCAGCGGCCTGCACGTCGAGCGGGAACTCGATGAAGACCGGTCCCTTGCGCGGCTGCCACGATGTCGAGACGATGTCCTTGAATTCCGCGGCTGTGACCGGCGCGCGGAACTGCACCGACTTCTTGGTGGTGGAACGCAGTAGCGCGACGCCGTCGACCTCCTGGATGCCGCGCCCGCGCAGGCCGTCGGTGGCGAGGTCGGCCGTCTTCACCTGGCCGCCGATGACCAGCAGCTCGCGGCTCTCGAGCCACGCGCCGGCGATGGCCGTGACGATGTTGGTGATGCCGGGGCCGGTCGTCACGAGCGCCAGCGCGCGCTTGCCGTCGGAGACCTCGTTGAAGTACTCGGCACCGATGCCGGCCGCCACTTCGTGCACCACCGGCACGCCGACGAGATAGCGGCTGAGGCTCTCGGTCAAGTGCATGATGTTGCCGCCGCCCACGTAGAAGTAATGGGTGTAACCGAGGTCCTGCAGCCACTCGCCGATCTGATCGCTGTATTTCATGAGTCTGGTTCCAGTGCGTGCGCCCGCGGCGCCAACGGAGAAGAAGGATTATTCGAACGCGACGCGCAGCAGGCTGCCGATGATGGCCAATGCCTGGCCCTGCGTGTAGCTGTCGACGCGCGCGGCGTCGTAGCCCCAGCCGGCATGAATGCACAGATCGACCTCGTTCTCGAACGGTTCGAGATGCGAGTTCATGTCGTCGATGTAGGTCACGTATGCGCCGCTCTCGAGCCAGCCCTGGCGCCTGGCGACGCCCAGCTTGGAGCCGTCCTCGCGAATATTCTCCTGGCCGTGGATCGCGATCTGGCGCGCCTCGAAGAACTCCAGCGTTCGCTGAATCGATGCCTTGTTGCGCGTGGACAGGATCTTGAAGCTGTCCGGATACTTCTGCAGCAGCGGCCGAAGCTGGTAGAAGAACGGGTACGGCGACATGAGCTTGGCCCAGTCGGGATCCTTCATCATCTCGGCGCGTGCCTCGAAGAACGCGCGCGAGAAGGCCCAGTCGTCGTCGTCTGCGACGCATTCGAACAGTTTGGTCACGTCCTTGAGCAGCCGGTCCTTGCGATACAGGCGGCAGAACTGCCAGGCATCGGTCAGGTGGCCGCGGAAGACCATGAACTCGTCGAAAGAGATGCCGTGACGGTAGATCGGGTTCGTCTTGGCGACGTACTCGCACACCTGGAAGGCCTCGAACGCGCTGTTGAACAGCACGCCGTCGAAGTCGAGAAGAATGAGCGGCTTCATCGCATCAACCCCGCTTGGCCAGCGCCGTCAGGCGGGCATTGACCGTAGGCAGCGTACGTTCGGATTCGCGGGCGCGGCGGCGCAGCAGCACTTCCTCCAGCGCCAGCGCGTGTCCGAGCGTCGTCTCGTCGAGGAACTGCTCGACCGGCATCACCGCCTTGCGGGTCTCGATATAGTCCAGCAGGCCGCGCAGCTCGCCGTCGCCCTGCAGCAGTTCGCGCGTCTGGCGGCTGACGCTGCCCCCCATCGTGACCTTCAGGCCCGCGGTGCGCGCCGCCTTGGCGGCCGTCTTGACCATCGCGATGGTGCGCGGGGATTCGACGCTGTCACCGCCCCACGACGCCGTCAGGTCGGTGCGGCCGACGGTGATCTCGGTCAGCTGCTTGCCGTTGCGCACGATGTCGTCGATGTTGGCAATCGCAGTGACCGTCTCGATGGTCACGCCCACTTCGTGGAACGTGCCGGCCGGCAGCATCTCCATGTACTTCTGCATCGCAAAGCCGCTCTCGATCATCGGCGCCACGATGGCCGTGATGCCGAGGTCGGCCAGGTAGAAGATGTCGCTCTTGGCTTCGCATCCGCTGATCTTGACCAGGTAGTCGAGGCCGTTGCGGGCTGCGAACAGCGCCTCGGCGGCGACGTCCTGGCGCGTCAGCCCCTCCGCTTCGAACTCGCCCTTGAGGCTGGCGAAACGCTTGAAGTCGATCGTGGTGGTGGCAGTCATTTTTATGGTCTCTCCTTGTCTTCGAGGTCGATCAGAAATTCAGTCCGAAGAATTCTTCGAGCTTGTCGACAACGTAGTCCAGCTGCTGCGTCGTCAGGCCCGGCCAGACGCCCAGCCAGAAGGTCTGGTTCATCACGGTGTCGGTGTTCGTCAGCTCGCCGCTCACTCGGAAGTTGCGGCCGATCATGTAGGGCTGGCGCGTGAGGTTGCCGGCGAACAACAGGCGCGTGGCGATCTTGCTCTGGTCGAGGAAGTTGATCAGGTCGGTGCGCTTGACGCCGGACTCTTCCTTGAGCACGAGCGGGAAGCCGAACCACGATGGCTCGGAGTTGGGCGTGGCTTCGGGCAGGTGCAGGAATTCCGCGCAGGACTGCAGGCGCTTCTTCAGGTGCCTGAAGTTGGCCTTGCGCGCCGCGATGAACTCTTCCACGCGATCCATCTGTGCCAGCGCACAGGCGGCCTGCATATCGCTGATCTTCAGGTTGTAGCCGAGGTGGCTGTATGTGTACTTGTGGTCGTAGCCTTCGGGCAGATCGCCCAGCTTCCAGCAGAAGCGCTTGTTGCAGGTGTTGTCCTTGCCGGGTGGGCAGTAGCAGTCTCGGCCCCAGTCGCGGAACGACTCGGCGATCAGCTTGAGCTCCGGGTCATTTGTGAATACCGCACCCCCTTCGCCCATCGTGATGTGGTGGGCGGGATAGAAACTCAACGTGCCGATGTCGCCGAACGTGCCCACCATCTGGCCGTTGTACTTCGCGCCGAGCGCGTCGCAGCAGTCCTCGATCAACCACAGGCCGTGCTTCTTGCAGATCGCGGTGACGACGTCGAGGTTGAACGGGTTGCCCAGGCTGTGGGCCAGCATGATCGCCTTGGTTTTCGGCGAGATCGCGGCCTCGATCTTCGAGGTGTCGATGTTGTGCGTGGCCAGGTCGACGTCGACGAACACCGGCACGGCGCCGAACTGCAGGATCGGGTTGACCGTGGTGGGGAAGCCGGCGGCCACGCCGATGACCTCGTCACCCGGCTTGATCGCGCGATCGCCCAGGCGATCGGACGTGAGCGTCGAGAACGCGACCAGGTTGGCCGACGAGCCCGAGTTGACGGTGATCAGGTGCTTGACACCCAGGAACCTCGCCAGGCGCTCCTCGAACATCGCGTTGAAGCGACCGGTGGTGAGCCAGCCGTCCAGGCTGGCCTCGACCATCAATTGCAGCTCCTTGGCGCCAATCACCTTGCCCGACACCGGCACCGCGCTCTCGCCCGGCACGAAGGGGCGCGGTGCGTGGATGACGTCCGAGAACTGCTGGACCAGCGCGGAGATCTCGGCGCGCAGTTGATCGGGCGTCTTCTTGACGAAATTGATGGGCGCTTCGGTCATGATTTTGCTTGGTTCGGGTCTTGGGAATACTGAGCGATCTGGGCGAGGCAGAGGGAGCGGACGTCGTCGCCCGCGAGCCAGGCCTGGTGCCAGGTGACAATGTGCTGCAACGCGTCCGCGAGCCGCCAGCGCGGCTCCCAGCCGAGCCGAGAGCGGGCCTTCGAGATGTCGAGCTTGAGGAAGTTGGCCTCGTGCGGATGGTTGCCGCCGTCGAGCTGCCAGCGGGCGCCCTGGCCCCAGCGGGCGACGAGTTGTTCGACGATCCACTGCACAGGCTTGGCGTCCTCGTCGCGCGGGCCGAGGTTCCAACCTTCGGCGAAGGCGGCGCCACCGTCCCACAGGTGTTGGGCCAGCGTCAGGTAGCCCGAGAGCGGCTCCAGAACGTGCTGCCACGGACGCGTGGAATGCGGGTTGCGAATCACCACCGGCTCGTTGCGCTCGAACGCGCGCAGGATGTCGGGCACCAGGCGGTCGGTGGCCCAGTCGCCGCCGCCGATCACATTGCCCGCGCGAGCAGTGGCCAGCGCCGGGCCGCCCCGCTGGAAGAACGAGCGGCGGTACGCGCTGGAGACCAGCTCCGCGCAGCCCTTGCTGTTACTGTACGGATCATGGCCGCCCATGGGCTCGTCTTCGCGATAGCCCCAGGTCCACTCCTTGTTCTCGTAGCACTTGTCGGTGGTGACGTTGACGACGACCCGTACGCCGGGCGTCTGGCGCACGGCCTCGAGCAAGTGCACAGTGCCCATCACGTTGGTCGCGTAGGTCTCCACCGGCTCGGCGTACGACAGGCGCACCAGCGGCTGGGCTGCCATGTGGATCACGATGTCGGGTCGGAACTCGCCCATCGTCTTCACGACGAAAGCGAGGTCGCGAATGTCGCCGATTGCGCTGGCCATGTCCTCGCTCACGCGCGCCGCGTCGAACAGGCTGTGGCCGTCCTGCGGTACGAGGGCCAGGCCCTGCACCTCGGCGCCGAGCTGCTGCAGCCACAGGCTCAGCCAGCTGCCCTTGAAGCCGGTGTGGCCGGTGAGCAGGACGCGCTTGCCACGCCAGAACAAAGGATCGACGCTCATGTCCTCAGTCCCACTTTTTCCACGGCGCGCGGCCAGAGGCCCACAGATCTTCGAGGTGATGCTTGTCGCGCAGCGTGTCCATCGGCTGCCAGAAGCCCTTGTGCTCGAAAGCCATCAGCTCGCCGCGCTCGGCCAAGTTGTTCAGCGGATCCTGCTCCCACACCGTGGTGTCGTCCTTCAATTCGCCGAGCACCTTGGGCGAAAGCACGAAAAACCCGCCGTTGATCATCGCGCCGTCGCCCTGCGGCTTCTCGCGAAAGCTGTCCACGCGCCCGTCCTTCAGATCGAGTGCCCCGAAACGGCCCGGCGGAAACGTCGCCGTCAACGTGGCGGCCTTGCCGTGCGAGCGGTGGAACGCGATTGAGGCGGTGATGTCGATGTCGCCGACACCGTCGCCGTAAGTGAAGCAGAACGCCTCCTGGTCGCGCACGTAGTCGGCCACGCGCCGCAGGCGGCCGCCTGTCATCGAGTTGTCACCCGTGTCCACCAGTGTCACCTTCCACGGCTCGGCGCGCTTGTGGTGCACTTCCATCCTGTTGTTCGCCATGTCGAATGTGACGTCGGACGTGTGCAGGAAGTAGTTCGCGAAGTACTCCTTGATCACGTAGCCCTTGTA
>FTIR01000945.1_pt3 | contig 24009 bp, 20 predicted proteins | sample 1658041 | NCBI WGS metagenome assembly FTIR01 (sample SAMEA3914793, study PRJEB12502) | metagenome | biome: forest; material: soil | place: Canada | collected 2011-07-03 | depth 0.3 m | reverse complement strand
GGTGGAACCTACCTTCTCCCATGGGGAGAAGGAGGGGCCCGTTCGCGAAGCGAAGGGGAGGATGAGGGGATAAGGCCTCTCAGTTTCATCCTGAAAGCCCGCAACCCCTCACCCTCCCACGCCTTCGGCGCGGGCCCCTCCCTCTCCCTTTGGGCGAGGTGTTTCTTGGCCAGACTCCTAACTTAGCGCCTATGGGCCTTCGCCGGGACGAGCGGAGTTTTATCGGCTCAACTTCATCTCATCACGCCCTAAGCGTCATACCCTGGCAGGCCCCGGTCCAGCTGGCGCAGGCTGCCCGGCCAGGCCAGGCGGCCGATGGCGCCCATGCCGCGGCCGATCTGACCGCGGACCTCGTCCTGGGCGGCCTGGGGCGCGAACAGCACCTTGTCGCGACCGCCGGACAGGGCCATCACCTGCTGCTTGCAGGCCCGTTCCAGATAGAACATGCCCATCCAGCATTCCGCAGCGGTCGCGCCCACGGCCAGGGTGCCGTGATTGCGCAGCAGCATCAGGTTTTTGTCGCCCAGGTCCGCCACCAGCCGCTCGCGTTCGTCAAGGTTGAGCGCGATGCCCTCATAGTCGTGATAGGCCAGGGACGGCATCACGATCAGGGCGTGCTGCGACAGCGGCAGCAGACCCTCGGCCTGGGCGGCCACGGCCACGCCCTGGTCGGTGTGCAGGTGCATGACGAAGTGAGCGTCTTCGCGGGCCGCGTGGATCGCCGAGTGGATGGTGAAGCCCGCCGGATTGATGAAATAGGGCGTCTCCTGGATGATGTTCCCCTCCAGGTCGATCTTGACCAGGGCCGAGGCGGTCATCTCGCCGAAGAACACGCCGTAGGGATTGATCAAGAATTGGTGTTCCGGCCCCGGCAGGCGGGCGGAGATATGGGTGAAGATGGCGTCATCCCAACCGTGCAGCGCCACCAGCCGGTAGAGCGCCGCCAGGTCAACCCGCACCTGCCATTCGGCCTCGCTGACCTTGCCCTGCAAGGATGCGATATCCGCCACCGAACCGTCCGCCATGGCCGTCTCCTGGATGCTTTTAATTTGAAACCTATTCGCGTTCAGGGTCGCGCTCGCGGGCCGCGACGTCAAGGCGGAGACGTCGCAAGGCTTGCGAATCGCGCCGGACTTTGAGGTGTTAGGGTAGTTTTCATGACAGTCGGCCATTCTGACCCAGCATGTCTGCCGCCGAGAATAGAATAAGCGCCGTTCATTCGGCCCGGGATCTGAGGGAGCTGGCCAAGAGCCGCGCGCCCGCGGACCGGGAACGGCTGATGCTGGCCATCGCCGATCTGTGCAGCCGCGCCAAGCCCGCGCCTCAGAGCGAAGCGGTCCAGGACCTGCTCGGCGCCATCTTCATGAACCTGGTGGCCGACGCCGAGCACGACATTCGCGCCGCCCTGGCCGAGAAGCTGTCCCACGCCCAGTGGCCGCCGGAATCGCTGATCAGCCTTCTCGCCCGCGACGAGATCGAGATCGCCCGCCCGCTCATCGCCGGCAGCCCGGTGCTGCGCGACGCCGACCTGATCCAGATCCTGGTCGAAGCCACGGTGGAGCACCAGATCGAGGTCGCCCGGCGCCCGTCCATCGGCGCGCCGGTGGTCGAATCCATCCTGCGCCAGGCCGAACCCGCCGTGCTGACCGCCCTGGCGTCCAACGACACCGCCGATGTGTCGCCGCAGGCCATGTCGGCCCTGGTCGAGGCTTCGCAACAGATCACCGGCATGCGCTCGCCGCTGGTGCGCCATCCCCGGCTGACCGACGACCTGGCCGAACGGCTCTATCTGTGGGTTGGGCAATCCCTGCGCTCGGCCATCGTCTCGCGCTTTCGCGTCGATGCGCCGGCCCTGGATCGGGCCTTGGCCGAGGCCGTGGGCCAGGCTCACAACCAGCCCGGATCCATTCCGGTCAAGGCCGCCGGCTGGGCGCCTCTGGTCAAGGACGATCAGGAACAGATCGATGTTCGCCTGATCGAAAAACTGCACGCCGCGGGCCAGCTTCGACCCAGCTATCTGCTGCGATCCCTGCGCGAACAGAGGCTGTCGCTGTTTCGCGCCGCCCTCGCCACCCTGGGCGATTATGCGCTGGACGACGTGCGCCGGGCGATCGACCGGGACCGCCCCGAACTGCTGGCCCTGGCCTGCGCCGGAGTGGGCGTCGACCGCAGCGCCTTCGCCACGCTGCTGGGCCTGGTGCGCGCCTCCAATGGCGGCAAGCCCGGCGGCGACGTCACCCGCGCCCGCCGCGCCTTCGACGCGTTCCGGCCGGAACAGTCACAAATGGCGGCCGCCGCCTTCCGCAAGGCGATGACGCAGGTTTGACGCGCCGTCGGGTTTGACAAGCGAGGGGTGGGCCGCTCATGTCTGCGGCCATGACCTCGGATCTTCGATGAACGCCCACCCCACCCAGATCACCCGGCTGGCCTTCGTCGCCAGCGACCGGCCGGAGGCCCAAGATGCGCGCGCGCGCCTGGCCGAACGCTATGGCGACCTGCCCGAGGCTGAGGCCCAGGTGGTGGTCGCCCTGGGCGGCGACGGCTTCATGCTGGAGACCCTGCACCGCAACCTGGGCCGGGAACGGCCGATCTACGGCATGAACCAGGGTTCGGTGGGATTTCTGATGAATGAATACTCAGAGGAAAACCTGCTGGCCCGGATCAGCGCCGCCGAGCGGGCGGTGATCCATCCCCTGTCCATGACCGCCACCGGCCGCGACGGCGCGCGCCAGACCGCCCTGGCGATCAATGAAGTCTCGCTGCTGCGGCAAACGGCGCAGACGGCCAAGCTGAAAATCACCATCGACGGCAAGGTGCGCATGGCCGAACTGGTCTGCGATGGCGTGCTCATCTCCACCCCGGCTGGCTCGACTGCATACAATCTTTCCGCTCACGGCCCGATTATTCCCCTCGACGGGCGGGTGCTGGCCTTGACCCCGATCAGCGCCTTCCGCCCCCGCCGATGGAAGGGCGCGCTTTTGCCGCATACCGCCCGAGTGAGCGTAGAAGTGCTCGAAGCCGACAAGCGGCCGGTCAGCGCGGTGGCCGACAACTACGAGGTTCGCGACATTGAATGCGTTGAAATCATTGAAAAACGCGACACAAAACTCAGCATGCTGTTCGACGCCGGCCGTGGCCTGGAAGAACGTGTGCTCGCAGAGCAGTTCAGCTACTAACCAAGTCTCACCACTTGTTAAGGTTGGGATGGGACACTTCCTCCACTAGGTATGGGAGCCGAACGAGTCGGCGCTTGAGTGGAGAAATGGCCGTGAGCCAGCAGAATCCCGCACAGTTGATCCCACCCTCCAACAACCTCAAGCTCAAGCTTGGTGGTCGACTTGGCGGGATCGATCCGGCGGCCCTGGCCAAGGCCGAGGCGGCCCTCAAGGGACTGGCCGGTAATTTCGACCAGTGGATGCAGGATGAACTGGTCAAGCTCGACGCCGCCCGCGAGCGGGTGCGCAACGAAGGCTACAACGCCGAGACCGCCGAAACCCTCTATTTCCGCGCCCACGATCTCAAGGGCCTGGGCTCGACCTACGGCTATCCGCTGGTCACCAAGATCGCCGGCTCGCTTTGCCGCCTGACCGACGACCCCACCTCCCGCATGAAGGCGCCGCTGTTCCTGATCGACGCCCATATCGACGGGATCAAGGCCGCGGTTCGCGGCGGCGTGCGCGATGTGGACCATCCGGTGGCCAAGGTCCTGCTCGACGAACTGGAACGCCGGGTCAAGGAATACGAAGGCTAGATCACAGTGATCTAGAGCATGATGAAATCAGGTTGAACCAATATAAACTCCGCTCATCCCGCCTTCGCGCATAGGCGCTAAGTTAAGCTGACACCCCACCCCGGTTCCTCTTCCTGAGGTGCTCGTCGCGCAGCGGCGAGCCTCGAAGGACGCACGCACGGCGCCGTCTCTGCGTCCTTCGAGGCCCGCTGCGCGGGCGCCTCAGGAAGAGGAACACGGGGGATCGCGTTCTAATTTAGCGCTTATGGGCCTTCGCCGGGATGAGCGGTTTTGGGTTGGGCTTTAATTCATCTCACTCTAGACGTTGATCGCCGCCAACGGCTCGACCACGTCGCCATAGCCGGCGTCCGACGGAATCACCAGTACAGAACCACCCTCGCGGCCCTCCACCCTGGGCTCGACCACCACCAGGGTCCGTCTGGCCGCACGATCGACCGCCTCCTCGCCGCTGGCGCTTTCCGCCAGCAGTTGCAGGTTCATGCGCGTGGGGAAGATCACCTTGCGCTCGCCGGCCGCGGCCAGCCGCATGACCTCCGCCGGCGCCACCCATTCCGCGTCCACCGTCTCCCAGCCGTCGCACACCGCCAGCTGGTCGCTGGTGGCGCGGACCACATAGAACCAGGTGTCGAACCGCTTGGGCATCATCGCCGGCGTGATCCAGCGGGCGAATACGGTCAGGGCGCCCAGGTCCAGGCGCAGGCCCAACTCGCCCACCAACTCCACAAACGCGCGCTGGCCCTTGGCCACGGCGTCCCGGGCGGCCACGGCCCGCTCGTTTCCGTGGAAGATCTCGCCGGACGGATGGCGGGCCAAAAGGATGCCGGCCTCCTCATAGGCCTCGCGAATGGCGGCGATGCGCAGCGGCCGCTCGGCCGGCTCGATCCTGTCCCAGTCCTGCGTCAGGCCTTCCCAGGTCGGATCATGGTCGGCCGGGTCGGTCTTGCCGCCGGGAAACACCAGGGCGCCCGAGGCGAAGTCGATCTGATGATGGCGCTTGACCATCAGCACCTGGAATTCGGGCGCGTCGCGCACCAGCAATATTGTCGCCGCCGGGCGTATGATCACCGGGTCCGCCATGCACCGCTCCCATGGACCCGGACGCGCCAGGGGCGGCCAGGCCGATCTTGTTCTGGCGAAGCCGAACAGGCGTCTTCGCGGCCCCATGGTGGAGGATCGCGGGCTCAGATCAAGCCTTCAGTCAAACGTTTGTTAGAAATCCCCGCCGCGAGGCGCCGTGGTCCTGTGAAAAAGCTCAGACCAGTTGATAGCCTTCAGCAGCCTCCGCCATACCGTTCCCCGCGGCGGCTTCGTCGCGCCGGCGGCTTTCCTGGCGCAGGCGATCGAGCTTATCGAGCAAATAGTCCATGTCCTCGCGGCTGGCGGCGCGGGGTTGGGTCAGGAACCGTTGCACCAGGCGCTCCTGAAAGCGCTCGGCGTCCAGCTCGCCCCCTTCGGCCTCCATGGCGTGATAGGTGTCCACAGCGGCGCGGAAGGCGGAAAACAGCCGGGGCGGCAGGGTGGCCCGGTCATAGATGGCCTTCAGGCCGAGCGGTCCGGCGTCATGCACCATCAGCCACGCGCGATGATGCGGCACGCCGGCCAGTTCGGACAATCCCCACTCGAAAAAGGCCATATGGCCCTGAACCAGCGCCCTCAGCAGTAAAGACGCCGTCAGGCGGCCGGCCTCGTGCAGGTGACGGGTGAAGCCGCGCACGTCGGGGGCGCGGCCGGCCTGATCGACCAGGTCGATCATGGCCCGCTCGCGGCTGCCCGAGGCGATCTCGATCGCCAGTTCGGGCGACAGGGCGTGATGATTGATCAGGTGGTCGCGCAAGGTCTCGCCGACCGTCGCGATCAGCTTTTCCGTCACCGACAGCGGCAGGACCCGGCGATAGGCCACCGCGGCCAGCACGGCCTCGGACCGGGCGAAGCGCTCGACCACCGCCTGCAGGGTGCGTTCGGTGAATCGGGCGTTGTCGTTGGCGCAGGCGGTCTTGACCGCCATTTCCACGCCATGTTCGACAATGGTGGTCGTGACCCTTTCCGACAGCTTCGGCCGGCTGGCGATCGCCACCTGGCGGACGGGACCGCCAATACGGACGATCTCCACCAGGTCGGCGTCAGTGAACACGGGGGAAAAGCTGAGGATCGGCAGGGCGATGCTCTCGATGTCCCGCGCCAGCCGCATGGCCACATCGTGCGGCACCAGCGGCGAATCGCGCAGGGTCACGGCCAGGGCCCGGCGCACCAGCTCGGCGGCGTCGTCGGCCATGATCCGCAAGATGTCCTGGGCCTTGGCTCGATCCGCGTCGTCGAGCGCGGCGTCATTCAGCCGGCGGCAAAGCTTATGCGCCGCGGCCGCACGCGCGTCCGCGGTGTCGCCCTTGACCAGCATGCGGATATCGACGTCGGTCAACGCCGCCCGCGTCGTCGCCATCTAAAGTCCCCCAGATCGAATCGCGGGGAATTCTTCCCCAGCTTCACAATGCGCGCGCCTGATTAACGATAGCTTGTGGACAGGTCGGCGAGCGCCTTGGCGCCCGTTGTTAACCCTGTCGTTTCACTCACGCGCAACCCGCGATGGCCTAGGCTGTGCGGGTTTTTCAGACTAGGAGCCGGAACCGGTGGCGGACCTGCGACAAAGCGCCCCAGGGAGTTTCGGCAGGGATTCATCCCCAGGCTTGGACACCGGCTCCATGGCGCTTCAGGCCCTGGACGCCCAGGCCGCGCTGCTGCCCTACGCCCTGGCCCTGTTCGGCGTCGCCCTGCCGATCTTCGCCTGGGCCTGCTCCTACGCTCCCAACCGGGTTTGGACGACGGCGACCCTGCTGATCTTCGCCACCAACTGGGCGACCTTCTATTTCGTCGTCGACGGCTTCAAGAAACATCCCGCCTATCGCGGCATGATCGGGTTGCGATCGCGCGTGCAGATTCTCGCCGGCCTTCTGTGGGCGGGCGCGGTGGCCCAGGTCGCGGTCCTGGGCCTGGGCGCGGGGCCCGCGCGCGAAGCTATCGAACTGGTCGCGGTGGGCGGCGCCGCGGCCTGCATCTTTTTCGCCGCGCCCTATTTGCCCACCCTGCTGATCGTCGGGCCCGCGGCCAGCGCCGCACCGATCCTGGCTCTGTTCGCCGACGCCCAGACCCGCCCCATGGGCCGCCTGGCCATGGGCGCCGTGGCCCTGGTCCTGGCCCTGTCGCTGATCTTCAACCGCCTGCTGCGCCGCCAGTTCACCCTGGCCGCCGAGCGCGAGAGCCTGGTCGAGGATCGCGCCCGCTCCCTGCTCAGCGCGGAAAGCCTCGCCCGCTCCAAATCCGATCTGATCGCCACCCTGTCCGACGAGATCCGCAACGGCCTGACCGGCGTCGCCCATGTGCTCAAGGCCGCGGCCACCGCCGGCGCCCGCGGCGGCCCCTCGCGCGAACAGATGGCGGCGGCCCTGGCCTCGGCCCAGGACCTGATCGAGGCCTTGAACGCCACCTTGGACACCGAGGCCGCCGAAACCGGCCGCCTGCTGCTGGCCACCAGCGCCTTCGACCCGGCCAGGCTGCTGACCGAGGTGATCGCCGCCCATCGCCCCATGGCCGCCGCCAAGGGTCTGGAGCTGTCCTGTCACGTGGACGACGCGGTCAAGAGCGGCGCGGCCATCGGCGACCGGACGCGCGCCCGCCAGGTGGTCTTCAATCTGGTGGCCAACGCCATCAAATACACCGTCCGCGGCCGGGTCGAGGTCCGCGCCGAGCGCCTGGGCGACGACCGCCTGCGGTTCGAGGTCGCCGACACCGGTCCCGGACTGACCCGGGAAGAGATCGACCTGGCCTTCCAGCCCTTCAAACGGGTGGCGCGGACCGGCGCCGGCGTGCCGGGCGCGGGGCTGGGCCTGTCCCTGTCGCGCCGCCTGGCGCAACTGATGGGCGGCGACATCGGCGTCGACAGCGCCCTCAGCGTGGGCAGCTGCTTCCGCTTCGACCTGCCGTTCGACGCCACGGCGGCCGTCCTGGCGTCGCCGCTGGCCGAGGCCGCCACCGAGGCGGGCCTGATCGCCAACGACTCCGCCGGACGGACCCTGCGGGTGCTCACCGCCGACGACAACGCCCTGGCCGTGGCCATGCTGCGCGCCGTGCTTGAGCAGCTGGGCCACCAGGTCCTGCACGCCCATGACGGACAGCGGGCCCTGGAGCTTGTGCAGACCTGCGACATCGACCTGGTCATGCTGTCGGCGCGCCTGCCAAGCCTGGACGGGCCGGACCTGGTCTCGGCCATCCGGGCGCTGGACCTGCCGGTCAGCCGCGCCCCGATCATCACCCTGATCGATGGAGACGCCGAGGAAGCGCGCGCCTGTATCCAGGCCGGCGCCAACACCATTCTGCGTCGCCCCGTGACGGTGGGCGGCGTCGCCCGCGCCCTCGCCAAGGCCCTGCGCCCGGACCAGGCGATCCCGGCTCGGGCGGCGATAGGCCGAGCTTCCGTGGGGTGAGGCTTTCCATCCTCCGTCGCCCGCTTCACCATGGGGCAAAATGGAGGAACGGCGATGCTTGAGGGCCTGAAGGTCGTCGAATTGGCCACCTATATAGCCGGCCCCGCGACGGCGGGGATCATGGCCGATTGGGGCGCCGACGTGATCAAGATCGAGTCGCCCGCGGGCGATCCTCACCGGCGCTTCTTTGACAACCTCACCGACGGCGACCATGGCAATCCGGTGTTCGACATGGACAATCGGGGCAAGCGCTCGATCGTGCTCGACATCGCCAAATCCGAAGGCCGCGAAGCCGCCCTGCGCCTGGCCGGCCAGGCCGACATCTTCGTCACCAATGTGCGTCCCGCAGCCCTCAAGCGCGCCGGCCTGGACTGGGACGCGGTCCACGCCCGGTTTCCCCAGCTGATCTATGCCAGCATCACCGGCTATGGCCTGCAAGGCGCCGAGACCGACAAGCCGGGCTTCGACATCGCCGCCTTCTGGGCGCGCACCGGCGTCGCCGCCCTGACCGCACCCAAGGGGGTCGAGCCGTTTCCCATTCGCACCGGCATGGGCGACCACACCTGCACCCTCGCCGCCGTCTCGGCCATACTGGCGGCCGTGTTCGAGCGCGGTCGCACCGGCCAGGGCCGGCTGGTCGAGATCTCCCTGATGCGCGCGGGGGTCTATGCCATCAGCACCGACATGGCCATCCAGCTGCGCCTGGGCCGCATCGCGTCCACCCGTCCGCGCGCCCAGGCGGTCAATCCCCTGGCCAATTTCTTCATGACCGCCGACCACAGATGGCTGTGCCTGGTGCCGCGTGACGGCGGCGCGGACTGGCCGGCGCTCGCCGGAGCGCTGGGCCTTTCCGACCTGGCCCTCGATCCGCGCTTCGCCAAAGGGCGCGAGCGCCGCGCCAATGGACCCGAACTGATCGGGCTGCTGGACGCCGCCTTCGCCGCCCTGTCCCTGGCCGAGGCCGGGGCCAGGCTGGACGCGGCCGACGTGGTCTGGTCGCCGGTGCAGACCCCGGCGGAGCTGTCGGCCGATCCCCAGGCCGAGGCGGCGGGCTGCTTTGTCGACATGCCTGACGGCGCCGGCGGAACCTATCGCGCCCCCGCGGCGCCGGCCCGTTTCCCGGGCGCCGACGACGGGCCCAAGGGCCCCGCGCCCGGCCTGGGTCAGCACACGCGGGAGGTTCTGTCGCAGCTTGGCTATGAGGCGGCCCAGGTCGAGGCGATGCTGGCCGCCGGCGCCGCGGCCTGAGCGGAAAGCAAACCCGCAAAGGTTTTGGTCTGCCTCAGCTCCCGTTGCCGCGTCCATGACGGGCGTCGGACAGCACCCTGAGCATGTCGGCCGAGAACAGCGAGTTGGCGACGCCGCCGCTGCCACTGCCGCCGGACCCTGAGATGTCGGGCGCCTGGGGACCGCGCAGCACCATCTCGACCATGGCTTCTTCCTGCGCCATCCGGTCCAGGCGGCGGGCCGAGGCGTATTGCAGGAACCCCTGATCCGCAACCGGCGCGGCCGTCGCCGCATGGACGGGGCCTGCGCTCGGGGCGCGGGTCAGGTTGGTGTAGAGCTCGCCCACCGTCGCGGCGCGGCCATCGCGATAGAAGATTGACCGGTTGGAGGCCGCGGCGTCGGGAAACAGGGACGCCGCCGCCGCGTGGGGGCTGGTCTGCACCGCCTCGATCAGCTTGGCCGAACCCTGGGGGCCCAGGAAGTGGGCGGCGTAGAGCTCGCCGGCCGTGGGGTCGCGCCCCACCCGGCCGCGCAGATAGGCCGCATGGTCCGAGGTCAGCTCACCGGCCATCAGCGAGGCGGCGTGCGGATCGAACCGCAGGTCCATCACCGCCTTGCGCGCCTCGGTCCCGTCCACGCGAAAGCGGCCGTCGGAGCCCTGCTGAATCAGTTCCGCATAGCGGGCATAGCCATATTTGGAGCCGTGCTTCTTGAGCGTCGACATCCAGGTCTGTTCGACGAACTGGAACAGGCCGGCGGCCGAGGACGATCCAGCCTTGGCGGCGGGGTTATAGCCGCTCTCGCGCTTGGCGGCGCCCAACAGGAATCCGAAATCGACCCCCGTGGCGGTGGACGCGCGCTGAATGGCCGCTTCCACGGCGCCCTTGATCGATTCTACGGCCATGCCTCAGGGTGCGGACGGATGGTTAAGCCGTGATTAACCATGTTCGCGGGGCCGCCGGGAACTTTGCCCGGCCAAGGTGGGAAGGCTTCCCCTATACAGCCGAACGGCTCAGGGTGACGCTTGGTCAACAATAACCATAGCGGAGGACCACCCCATGATGGCGATAGACCGCAATCCCAATCGTTTTGACTTCGCCCGCGCGATCGAGGGGCGCGGACGCAAGCGGCTATCCCGCGACGCCGCCCTGGGACTGGGCGCCTCGGCGGCCCTGCATCTCGCCTTCCTGAGCTCGCTCTATCTGATCCGGGCGCCGGGCGGCCTCTTGCATCCGGACCCCACAAAAGAGCCGCCGCCCGTGGTCATCACCACCTATAGGCTGCCGCCGCAGGACAAGCCTGTACCGGCCACGCCGCACCCGCCGGTGATCATCCATCAGACGGCCCCGCCCTTGCAGCCGACGCAGACCCTGACGGTCGATCCGCCTCAGCCGCCCGTCGTTTTCGATGAGCGCAAGATCGCCCTGATCGACCCGCCGCCCTATGTCCCGCCGCTGACCTCGCCCAAGGTCATATCCGATCCCAGCTGGATCAGCCGGCCGAACGCCGACCAGATGACCCGCTTCTATCCGTCGCGGTCTTTAGATCGCGGCGTGACCGGCATGGCGGTGCTCAGCTGCACGGTCAATGCCGGCGGCCGGCCCATGGCCTGCCACGTGGTCGAGGAATCGCCCACGGGCGCCGGCTTCGGCGACGCCGCCGTCAAGCTCTCGGCCTTCTTCAAGATGAGTCCCCGCACCGAGGACGGCCAGGCCGTCGACGGCGGCACGGTGCGCATCCCCATCCGCTTCAGCCTCGCCGAATAGCGCCGCCGCGTTTGGCCTACATATACGAAGGAAGACTTTGCAGTTTTCCTTCGTATATGCCATGCTTGGGGCATGACCGAGCCCCTCGACAATTCCGACCTCGCCCACCCCGACCTCGCCCAGGCGGCGGCCCTGGCGGGAGAATTGCGCGTCGTCATCGGCAAGCTGAACCGGCGCCTTAGGGAACAGTCCCATCAGAAAGACCTGACGGGATCCCAAAAGTCGGTGCTGATCCGGCTGGACCGTGATGGCCCCGCAACCGTGACCGCCCTCGCCCAGGCCGAAGGCGTGCGCCCCCAATCGATCGGCGCCACCGTCGCGACCCTGGAGGCGGCCGGTTTCATAAGCGGCGCGCCCGACCCCACCGACGGCCGGCGGACCATCCTGTCGCTCACCGCGGCCTGCCGGGACTGGATCACCGCCAGCCGGGCCGCGCGCGAGGATTGGCTGTACCGAGCCCTTCTCGCCAAGCTCGAACCAACCGAGCGCGCCGAGCTGGCCGCCGCCCTGGGGCTGATCGCACGCCTCGTCGACGCAAACCCGCGGACGGACGGGTGAACGACGCCGCGGCCCAGCGCAAGGGCGCCGGAGACTCCGGCCGGCTCGATCCCGCCGTGTGGAAAATCGCCTCGGTGGCGGTGATCGGCTCATTCATGGCCCAGATCGACGCCACGGTGGTCAATGTGTCGCTGTCGAGCCTCGCCGTGAGCCTCCACAGCAGCCTTGCCGGAATCCAATGGGTGACCAGCGGCTATTTGCTGGCGCTCGCGCTGATGCTTCCGCTGAACGCCTGGCTGGTCGACCGCATAGGGGCCAAGGGGCTCTATCTGTGGTGTTTCGCGGCCTTCACCCTGTCCTCGGCCCTGTGCGGGCTGGCCTGGTCGGCCAATTCGCTGATCGCGTTCCGCGTTCTTCAAGGCATGAGCGGCGGCCTGCTCGCCCCGATGGCGCAGATGATGATCACCCGCGCGGCCGGCAAGCGCATGGCGCAGGTGGTGAGCTTCGCCGCCCTGCCGGTTCTGCTGGCGCCCCTTCTGGGTCCGGTCCTGGCGGGCGCCATCCTGCAGTTCGCCACCTGGCGCTGGCTGTTTCTGATAAACCTGCCGGTCGGCGCCCTGGCGATCGTGCTGGCGGTGCTGTTCCTGCCCGATGACCGGGAAGAGCGGCGCGGCCGCAGCCTCGACCTGGTCGGGCTGGCCCTGTTGTCGCCAGGCCTGGTGCTGTTCCTCTATGGCTCCGACCATCTTGGCGAGCGGGCGGGTTTGGCGGCGCTCATCCTGTCCCTGGTCGTCCTCGCCCTGTTCTATCAGTGGGCGAGGGCCAAGGGCGACGCGGCGCTGATCGACCTTCGACTGCTTAGGGGCAAGGCCTTTTCGGCCTCCATCACCACCATGTTCATGGTCAATGGCGTCTCGTTCGCCGGCCAGATGTTGATCCCGATCTATCTGATCCGAGCCTGCGGCCTGTCCCCCGGCGCGACCGGCTGGCTGCTGGCGCCGCTCGGCCTGGGCATGATGTGCGGCTATCCGCTGACGGGCTTTTTGACCACGCGGTTCGGCATCCGTCGTGTCGCCGCCTCCGGCGCGCTCCTGGCCCTGGCCGGCGCCCTGCCGTTCGTCTATCTGGCGCGCCACGGGCTGGCGCTCACCGTGCTGGCGCCCGCCCTGTTCGTCCGCGGCCTCGGCATGAGCGCCATAGGCCTGCCCTCGATCACCTCGGGCTACGCCTCCGTGGACCGTCGGGACCTGCCGATGGCGACCGCCGCCATGAATATCGTCCAGCGCCTCGGAGGCCCGACCCTGACCACCCTATGCGCGACCTTCCTCGGCTGGCGGCTGGCGGCGGCGCCCGGCGCGGGGGGCCAGTCGGCGGCCTTCGTGGCGGCCTTCGCGCTGCTGTGCGCCCTGCACGCCCTGCTATTCGTCGCGGCGATCAGGCTTCCGCTGACCCTCGACGGGCCGGCGCTACAGCCGCCCCAGGCAAAGCCGGCCTGACGGCGAATGTCGCGCGGACATGGCGCCGCGCGTCACATTCAATCGCCATATATCCTTTAGGATCCTGATGTCAGATCCTGTCCCGCGCGAAACCCGGGCGCCGCGGCGCGCCTTTGGCGCAGCCGGGACGCAACTGAAGGGTTAAGGCACGAAAACCCCCGCGCCGCGTTCAAGTCCGGTCAACCCTGTCGGATATAGAATAGCCCTCCGACGCCGGGGTCCGGCGCGCCTTGAAAAGATCGAGTTCGGAAATTTGCATGTCAGCGCGTGATGAAATCTGGTTGGTCGATTGCTCGCTGTTCAGCGCGGCCTATGACTTCCATCTGGGATCCGCCCTGGCGGAAGGCCATCGCCCGATCCGGCTGCTGGCCCGGCCGATCCGCCCCCTGGAAGTCCCCCCGCCCAAGGACATCCTCTACGACAGCTATTTCTACCGCGTCACCGAGCCCCTGATGCGCATGCGCAATCCATTGGCCCAGAAGATCGCGCGGATGCTCAAGGGTGTCGAACACCTGTCCGGCCTGGTCCGCCTGACCCTTCGGGTCTGGCGCGAGCGGCCTTTGCTGGTGCACCTGTTCTGGACCACCTTGCCCAATGCCGACCGGCTGGCGGTCAAGTTGATCCAAAAGGTGTGTCCGGTGCTGATCACCGTGCACAATTCGATCCCGCTGCACGGTCTTCGGCCGCTGTTCAACACTCATGACGACTATGTCGCCGTCTATAAGCAGGCCGATCTTTTGATCGCCCATGCCGACAACACCCGCAAGGTGATGCTGGACTGGGGCCTGGATCCGGCCAGGATCGACATGATCACCCACCCGCCCCTGCATCTGCAGGTCGCCGACGGGGAGGTGACCCGCAAGCCCGACCGTTTCCGCGTTCTGCTCTGGGGTGCGGTCAAGCGCTACAAAGGGGTGGAGGATCTGGTCGAAGCGGTGATCCGCGCGCGCAAGATCGCGCCGCAGATCGAGCTGCACATCGTCGGCAAGCCGTTCTACGACATCGGCGACACCATCCAGAAGGTCAAGGACCAGGGCCAGGAAGACCACATCACCTTCGATCTCGAATTCAAGACCGAGGAAGCGCTGGACGCCGAACTTCGGGCCTGCGACCTGATGGCCCTGCCCTATCACGAAATCGACGCCAGCGGCGCCTTCTCCACCAGCCTCGGCTATGAGAAGGCCTTCATCCTCAGCGATGTCGGCTATTTCGCCTTGCTGGACATCCCGCCGGACGTGCGCGAGACCGCCTATATCCAGATGCGCGACGTCGAGGCCCTGACGCGCAACCTGGTGGCCCTGGCCACGCAGCCGGACCTTTACGAGGCCAATGTGCAGGCCTTCGAGGCGGTCAACCGCTCCTATCTAAGCTGGAGCGACGTCGGCAAGGGCCTGAACGCCATCTATGACCGTGTCCTGGCCGAACGCGACCGCGCGGACGCGCCGTCCGCCGATGGCGCTCAAGCCGTCAGCGGCTGACCAGGGCGCCGATGCCGCCACCGAGATCCGCCGAGAAATAGGGGCGGCCGGACGCAAAACCGGCAGGCAGCGGCGCGCGGCCCGGAAACCTGTGCTCATAGACTTCGGCCCAGGCGATCTGTTGCTTGTTGAAGCTGCCGTCGGGCTTGTAGAAGTCCTCCTGCTTGACGCCGGTGCGGCTCTCGATCTGCGAAGGATCGTCGATCGAGCGCAGCGCAAAGGCGACGATCCTATGGATCGCGTTATCGCATTGGCTGTAGAGGTCGACGCCGTTGGCCGCGCCCAGTTCGGCCGTCATCACCAGCGGCTCGGCGGCGTAGAGCGAATAGAGCCGGGCGCGGCCCGCGCGGCCGATCTCGCGCGGCAGGCCGCCGCGGTCGTCGGCTTCGCAGGCGACGACCTTGCCGCTGTTCATGCCCCAGTCGAACATCTGCCGGTCCCCGGTGGCCACCCCGGCCGCGGCCACGGCGAAGCCGGCCCAGGCGCGGTGGTTGTTCAGATTGACCATCGAATTGGCGGGCAGGCTGCTCCAATGGCTCAGGCTGTCCATGCCCAGCCCGTGCAGCCAATCGGCGATGCGGCGGCGCTGCCCCTGATCGCCGGTGTCCAGGCCGCGGACCTGCATGAAATCCAGGGACAGGGCGGTCAGCAGGTTGGCTCGGAACAGATAGGCGTCGTGACCGGTCAATTGGGTCAGGGCGCCGGCCTTGGCCCAGCTGTCCATCATCGCCAGGGCGCAGGCCCCGGCCGCCTCGTTGGCGCCATTGCTCAAGGTGTAGCGATTGGCCTGAACGTCCACGGCGACCACGAACTGCCGGGAGGGCTTCATCTGGTCTTCCACCGCCCGCTCGGCCTGCGGGTCGAGATGGGAGAAGGTCGGGTCGCCCTTCTGATAGGGGGTGGTGATCGCCAGGGACAGGGTGGGTGGCGGCGTGGCCGGGCAACCGCCCTGATCGCCCGGCCCGCTGCGCGGCGGCGCGGTGCGGAACGGCGGGGCCAGACCCCGGCCCTGAGCGAGCGCGGCGTCGCCGACCGGCGGCCCCCAAAGGGCCAGGCTCAAGGTTGTCGCGAGCAGAACGCGGCGCAGCCTGATCATCGAATTCTCCATCGCCTGCGGCGAGCCGAAAGACGCGAGCCAAACTCGCCCTGGCGAACTTGGTTCCACTCCGTGACGTTTGTGCGGCGGAACAGACAGAACCGCCAGGAAAAGCGACAGGTCAGCCGGCCATCCCGCGCTTGCTTATCTGACACGGCGCCGGCTTTTCGCGGGCACAGTCACGCCGTCGTCAAAAAGTCAGTTGAAAAAGGTCGCTATCCTTTGACGGACGCCTTTCAATCTTGTCGAAAGACTCTCCGTTTAACGCGGTTCTTCCACATCGTGCTCGTCTCGACGAGTTCACCAGCGCTCAGCCGAGGCGACCATGATCCTAGACGCGCGCCAGGACAGCACGCCACGCCATCTTGAGACCGAAGTGGCCATCATCGGCTCCGGCGCGGCGGGCCTGACCCTGGCCCTGGAACTGGACCGGCTGGGCGTGCCCTGCGTGATGCTGGAGGCTGGCGGCGACGGCTTCGACAAGACCGCCCAGGACTTCTATCGCGCGGCCTCGATCTCGCCCGACAATCACGGCCCGGTGCACATGTACCGTCGGCGCGAGTTCGGCGGCACCACCTCGATCTGGGGCGGTCGCTGCATTCCCTTCGATCCCATCGACTTCGAAGATCGCCCCTGGATCCCCCATGCCCACTGGCCGGTCAGCTATGACGAGGTGGCCGCCCACTATCCGCGCGCCCTGGAGATCTGCAAGGCCGGCCCCAACCTCTTCCGCGCTGAGGACGCCCTGCCCGGCCAGCCGGCGCCGCTGGTCGAGGGCGTGGCCAGCGAGGACCTGATCCTCGACCGTATCGAGCGCTTCAGCGAACCCACCCATTTCGGCCGCGCCTATCGCGAGCAGATCGCCGCCAGCAAGGGCGTCACCGTCCTGGTCAACGCCATCGTGCTCGAAGTGACCGCCGATGAGGGCGGCCGCTCCGTGACCGGCCTGGTGGCCAAGACCGCCGCCGGGTCCCAGATCACCGTCAAGGCCAGATCCGTGGTCGTCGCGGCCGGCGCCCTGGAGACCGCGCGCATTCTCTTGGCCTCCCGATCGGCCAAGGCCTGCGGCCTGGGCAACGAGAAGGACCTGGTCGGCCGCTTCTATCAGTCCCATCTGGAAGGCGAGGTCGGCGAGATTCAGTTCAAGGCCCCCGCCGCCTCCGTTCGCCTGGACTATGAGCGTTCGCCGGAAGGGATCTATTGCCGCCGCTACATCTGGCTGTCGCCGGCCGCCCAGCGGCGCGAGAAGCTGGGCGGCTTGCTGCTGCGCCCGCACCACGTCTCGATCGCCAATCCCGACCACGGCAATCCCGTTCTGTCGGCCATGTATGTGGTCAAGGACCTGCTGGTGCCCGAATACGGCCGGCGGATGACCTCGACCGAGCGCGACCGGGCCGGCAAGCTGGGCGCCAGCCGCGGCGCCCTGTTCGCCCGCCACATGACCAATGTCATCCTTGGCTCGCCACGCCTGGCCGCCTTCGCGGTCAATTGGGTGCGCAAGCGCAACCTGGCCAAGCGCAAGCTGCCGTCGGTCGTGCTGCGCGACGCCCGCAACCACTATGTCCTCGACGTCAACGCCGAACAGACGCCCAATTTCGACAGCCGGGTCCGGCTCAGCGACCAGCTCGATCCCCTGGGCATGCCGCGCCTGGCTATCGACTGGCGCACCACCGAGCAGGACCGCGACATGGTCGCTCGCGCCCTGCCCCTGATCCAGCGGGGTTTCGCCAGCGGATCCGCGGCCGAGGTTCAGTTGGAGCGCTCGCCAGCGGACTACGCCTCGGCCCTGACCCGGATCGGCGGCCATCATATCGGCACCGCGCGGATGGCCAGTTCGGCGGCGGACGGGGTGGTCGACCGCGACGGCCAGGCCTTCGATTGCAAGGGCCTCTATGTCGCCGGCGCCGCAGCGTTTCCCACCTCCGGTTTCGCCAACCCCACCCTGGTTCTCGTCGCGCTCACCTTGCGCCTGGCGCAACATTTGAAGGATGTTCGCCCCAACTAGACTCAGGGGAAGCGCGTGAACGGCATTATCAGGCGACCGCAACCCCTGGATTGGTGGCTGCAGGCGGCGCTCTGCGCGGCCCTCACCGGCGTGATCTTCGGCCAGTTCATCGCCCTGGGCGCCAATACGCCCCTGCTGGCGGCAATGGGCGCGACCGCGGAGCTGATCCTCGGCCTGGTGGTGGTGGCGATTTCCGCGCGAACGGTGAGCGCGGGGTTCTGGCGACGCCTTACCCCCATCGCCCTGCTGCTGATCGCGGCCATGGCCTGGGCGCTGTGGCCGCGATGGGCGAACCTGGCGCCGGCGGTCAAGGCCCTGCCCGGCTGGCGCGCATCGCTGGCGCCCGATTCCGACCTGCTCGAGACGATCAAGCTGGCCGGTGTCACGGCCACGGCGCTCTCCGCGGCGGTGATCGCGCGGTCGCGGCTGCGCGCCATCAGGCTCGCCCGCTGGCTGGTGGTCGGCGGCGGCCTCTATGTGCTGTTGAGCCTCTGGCTATGGCGAACCGACCCCTTCTCGGTCTGGGGCGTGCCCAAGGGCGCTCACACCTGGTCGTTCACCGGCAGCCTGCTCAACGCCAACGCGGCCGGCTGCATCTTCGGCATGATCAGCCTGTTGTCCCTCGGCCTGACCCAATCCATGTCGCGCAGCCTGGACCTGCACACGCCCCGCCTTCGCCAGCTGCTGCTGTTCGGGGCCGCCGGGTTCGGCGTGGTCGGCGCCCTGGCCGCAACCGCCCTCACCGGCTCGCGCACCAGCCTGCTGCTGACCGCGGTGCTGACCACCGCGCTGGCGGTGGTCGACCTGGTCCGCATCCGCGACGGCGCCAAGCTGCCCAGGGTGATCGGCGTGGGCGCCCTGGGCCTGATCCTGCTGGCCGTGGCCCTCGGCGTCGGTTTCGCGCCGATCGCGGCCAAGGTCGCCCTGGGCCAGGAGTTCACCTCGCGATTCAGCGCCTATGGCGACTATCTGGCCGCCGCCCGCGCGGCCCCCTGGTCCGGCTATGGTCTTGGCTCGTTCTCGACCCTCAACGCATCATTGCTGCCACCAGCCCTGATGGACGACCGCTGGAGCTTCAACGCCGCCCACTGCGCGCCGCTGCAGGCGATGCTGGAAGGCGGCGCGCCGTTCCTGTTGCTGCTCGCAGCGGCCCTCGCCGTCACCCTGGGCCAGATCGCCCATGCCTGGGCCCGTCGCGCGGCCGCCAGCGCGGTCAGCATCGCCGCCCTCGCCGCCGGCCTCCTGGCCTTTGGCTGCGCCCTGGTCGACATCGCCCTGAATGTTCCCGCTGTCGCCGCCTTCGCCGCCGCGGCGCTCGGCCTCGCCTGGGGTTCGTCCGCCGGCCTGGATCTTGCTCGCCTGTCGCCGGTCGCCAATCCCGTCCCTGAGTCCGATCCTGTCGACGAAGGCGAAATCGCTTAATCCACAGCAAAGCGAGCGCAGCGATTCCCAGGTCCGGCCGCTGGTCAAACGGGGCGCGCGCCCTGGATTTGACCGGCTGCGATTTATTCATCCGTTAACGTTGAATTAGGTTGTTGCCAAAGCCAAGCTGGACTAATCTTTAACTCTTGATTGGTATAGTAAAAATATCGCCGCGCCCTGTATAGGTGCGTGCGCTTCTTGTTAAGGTTAAGACTGTGCTTTCTTTTGCATCGCGGAGCTCGATGGTTTCGAGTTCGCAAGTTAGAGCGGGCTATGGGCGACATTTTTGCGCGCATTCTTGGTATGCTACACTCAGCGAACTCGAGCGTCGCTGGCCTCGGCGTCTTGGTCTTTCTGGTCGGCTGCGCCGCGCACTATCTGATCATCTGCCAGCGGAGCGGTAAACCGGCCTCGATCCGTGGACTGTTCAATTTCACCTTCCCGCTGAAGCGCCTGCTGACCACCACCACGCGAATAGATCTGGTCTTCTACGTCTTCAGCAAGGTCGCGCACCATTTGCGGGTCGTCACCAATATCGCCCTCACGGTGCTGGTCTCGCATCTGATCGGCGCCGCTCTGGCCGGCCAGTTTGACGATGCGCCCCTGCGGCCCGACCTGCCGATCGTCGCCCTGGCCTATGCCCTGGCCTTTGTTCCCCGCGACTTCGCGCACTACTGGGTCCACTATCTGCACCACAAGGTTCCAGCGCTCTGGGAATTCCACAAGGTTCACCACTCCGCGACCTATCTGACCCCGCTGACCACCGAACGCACGCATCCGGTCGAAGACCAGATCTTCGCCCTGGCGGAGGGCCTGGCGATGGGCTTGGCCCTGGGATTGCTGCGGGCGCGCTACGCCTTCAGCGACGCCGATATACTGGTGATCGCGCCGACCGCCATCTGGACCGCCCGCATGCTGGCGCTGACACCGCTGCAACACTCGCAGGTGCCGGTGCATTTCGGTATTCTGGATCGCATCGTCTACAGCCCGTCCCTGCACCATGTGCACCACAGCTGTGAGACCGCCCACTGGGACCGCAACTTCGCCGAATGCCTGTCGCTTTGGGATAGCCTGTTCGGCACCTATCACCCCCTGGGGCAGGATAAGGTGACCCTGGGCCTGCTGCCCGACGAACAACAGCACTATGGAAGCCTGCTGGCCTGCTATGTTCGGCCATTCATGCGCATCTTCCAGATGGTCGTCGCCCGGCCCGGCGCCGTTCCCGGGGGGGAGTTTTTGGCGGGGGAAATCGCCAATCCCTCGCAAGGCTCGGAAATCTCAATGAACCTGAGCGCCCCGGCGAGACAGTCTTAGGTCCAAGGCCAGGGCGGCGGCGGGATCGCTGAACGCGTCCTGCGCCGCCTGGGCCTGGCCAGGATCGATCACCGCGAGATGAGCCACCTCGTCCAGCGCCCGCGACCGGCTCAGCCCGTCGATCTGCGCCCAATCCGCCCCGGCGAAGCGGGCCCGCCAAACCGCCAGATCGCGCACGAACGGCGCAAGGCGATAGCTGCGCTCCAGGGCGATGACGGCCGCGAGATGATGCTCATCCCCCGGCCGGGCGCTTTCGGACACCGCCAGCCAGGCCCAGCGCTCGCCCGACGCCGGTTGCTCGGCGATCGCGGCCCTCAGCTGGGCGCTGGCCTTGGCCGCGAGTTCGGCCCGCTGAGGCCCGATCGGCAAGCGGGCGGCGATCAGGGCGCGGGCCGCGCCGCCGGCCACCAGCGCGCGCGGCCCGCAGGCGCCGCCACACTCGGCTTCCGCCGCGGCCAGACGCGTCAGGGCCGTCTGGCCGGCCACGGCGTCGACACTGGCCGCCGCAGCCTCGATGCGCGCGATGCGCCATTGCCGGATCAATTCATGGCCGGCGATCACGACGCCCAGGGCCAGCAACAGCGCTATTGGCGCGGCCAGCGACCAGGCCGATACGCCGCCCGCGCCCTGCTTGCCGCCTGTGATAGACGGCGCCGTGGCGGCGCCTTCCCGACCGTCCATGCTCACTCCCTGCAGTTCGATTCGACGGCCGTCCCGATCCTGCACGGCATTCCGCATCGCGGCGCCAGCGCGGTCAAGGCGGTGACCGGATCGGCGCCAGGGCCCCATCCGGTGTTTGAATACGCTTTTTCACGGCTGGACCGTTACAGGTCAGTGCTAGTGAGAGACTGCAAATCAAGAGGCGCCGATGCTGCGACAGCTGTTCGACCTGAATCCCGCCCTGAGGGCCAGGGCCCGTCGTCTATGGCGCGGCTTCAAGCCCGGGACGGAGCCGGAGCTGGGCCTGCTGCGCTTCCTAGCCCCCGCCGGCGCCACGGCGATCGATGTGGGGGCCAATACCGGCGCCTATGTGGAGGCCCTGGTGCGCCTGGGTTGCCAGGTCGTGGCCTTCGAGCCCAACCCCACCCATGCCGACGAACTTGAACGGATGTACGGCGGCGAGATCAGGCTGATCCGCGCCGCCGCCAGCGATCAGGCCGGAACCGCGACCCTGCGCGTGCCCCGGGACGCAAGCCTGGGCGGGCTGGGCACAATCGAGGCCGCCAACCCGCTCTCTGTCGAGGACGCCGTCGAGGTCGACGTGCCGCTGATCCGCATCGACAGCCTGGGCCTGACCAATGTGGCCTTCATCAAGATGGACGTGGAAGGGCACGAACTGACCGCCCTGCACGGCGCCGAACAACTGATCCGCGATCAGGCCCCGCGCATTCTGGTCGAGGCCGAGGAGCGTCACCGGGAAAACGCCGTCGGCTCGATCCGCGACTTCCTGGAACCCCTGGGCTATGAGGGCTTCATGCTGTGCGAAGGTCTGATGACTTCGATCCGCGCCTTCGATCCCGCGGTCCATCAGAGCCTGGTCGGCGTCAGCCTGGAAAACCTCAATCTTGGGGCGGCGCCCAAGGGCTATGTGAACAACTTCATCTTCGTGCCGGCGGGCAAGGCGGCATAGGCCCGCTGTTCAGAGCTGAGTTGGGCCTGGGCTGAGGGCGAACCGCCCCTAACCGCCTCGGCCCGCCTGGGCCGCCGCCAAGGCCGTCATATTGACAATGCCGCGCGCGGTGACGCTGGGGATCAGCACATGCACCGGCTTGGAGACGCCCAGCAGCAGCGGCCCCACCAGCAGGCCCTCAGTGGCGGCCGACAGCAGGGTCAGGGCGATATTGGCCGCGTCCAGGCCCGGCATGATCAACAGGTTGGCCGAGCCTTTCAGCGGGCTTTGCGTGACCAGTCGGGCGCGCAGGGCGTCGCTGAGGGCGGCGTCGGCATGCATCTCGCCGTCCACCTCCAGTTCCGGCGAACGCTCGTGGATCAGGCGCAGGGCCTCGCGCATCTTGCGGGCTGTCGGCGAATTGCTGGCCCCGAAGCTGGAATGGGACAGCAGCGCCGCCTTGGGCGTGAAACCGAAACCGCGCACGGCCTCCGCCGCCAGGGCGGTCATCTCGGCGATCTGTTCGGGGGTCGGATCCACATTGACGTGGGTGTCGCAGAAGAACAGCACGCCATTGGGCAGGATCAGGCTCGACAGGGCATAGACCCGCTCGACCCCCGACGCCCGTGGCACGATCGGCAGCACATAGGTCATGTGCCGCCACCAGTCGCCGGTGCCGCCGCACAGGGCCGCATCCACCCGGCCGCTGACCAGCAGCATGGCCGCCGCCACGCTCGGCCGGTTGCGCATCCGCCGCGCCGCGGCGTCGGGCGGCGCGCCCCGGCGGTCGGTCAGTTGCTGATAGCGCTCGGTCAGGGGCTCGAAAACGCTGCTATCATTGGTCGGGTCGAGGATCTCGACGGTCTTGTTGAAATCCAGCCTCAGGCCCAGTCGCCGGGTCTTGGCCTCGATCACCATGCGGCGGCCGATCAGCACCGGCCGGGCCAGGCCTTCGTCAACCACCGTCTGCACCGCGCGCAGGACCCGTTCGTCCTCGCCCTCGGCATAGGCCACGCGCTTGCCGGCCGCCCGCGCCGCCTCGAACACCGGCCGCATCAGCTGGCCCGAGCGATAGACGAACCGTTCCAGTTCCCGGTGATAGGCGTCGAAGTCCTCGATCGGCCGCCGGGCGACCCCGGACGCCATCGCCGCCTTGGCCACCGCCGGGGCGATGTGCAGGATCAGCCGGGGATCGAAGGGCTTGGGGATGATGTGTTCGGGCCCGAACAGGGGCGTCGAGCCGCCATAGGCCGCGGCGACCACCTCACTGGCCTCGGCGCGCGCCAGGGCGGCGATCGCCTCGGCGGCGGCGACCTTCATCGGCTCGTTGATCTGGGTCGCGTCCACGTCCAGGGCGCCGCGGAACACGAACGGGAAGCACAGGACGTTATTGACCTGGTTGGCGTAGTCCGAGCGGCCGGTGGCGACGATGGCGTCCGGCCGGGCGGCGTGGACCAGTTCGGGCAGGATCTCGGGATCGGGATTGGCCAGGGCCAGGATCAGCGGCTTGTCGGCCATCAGCGGCAGCCATTCGGCCTTCAGCACGTTCGGCGCCGACAGGCCCAGGAATACGTCGGCGCCCCCCAGCACGTCCGGCAGGGTCCGCGCGTCGGTGCGGCGGGCATAGCGGGCGAGGTTGGGCGCCATCTCGTCACCGCGCCCTTCGTGCACCACGCCCTTGATGTCGGTCAGGGTGACATTGTCGACCGGCAGGCCCATCAGCACCAGCAGATCGACACAGGCAAGGGCCGCCGCCCCGGCGCCGGAGGTCACCAGCTTGACCTCTTCCAGCTTCTTGCCCTGCAGCACCAGGCCATTGCGGATGGCGGCGGCGCAGACGATGGCGGTGCCGTGCTGGTCGTCGTGGAACAC
>FTIR01000487.1_pt1 | contig 24051 bp, 30 predicted proteins | sample 1658041 | NCBI WGS metagenome assembly FTIR01 (sample SAMEA3914793, study PRJEB12502) | metagenome | biome: forest; material: soil | place: Canada | collected 2011-07-03 | depth 0.3 m | reverse complement strand
TAGAGGTCGATCCGGTCGGTGCGCAGGCGGCGCAGCGACGCGTTGACTTCCTCGCGGATGCGAGACGGTCGCGAGTCTCGATACACGCGGCCATCCTTCCACGCCAGCCCGCCCTTCGTCGCGATCAGGACCTTGTGGCGCAAGCCGCCGGTCGCCAGCGCCTTGCCGACGATCTCCTCGGCGCGGCCGAAGCCGTAGACGGGCGCGGTATCGATCAGCGTCACGCCCTGGTCGATCGCGCGATGGATCGTCGCGATCGAGTCGGATTCGTCGGTGCCGCCCCACATCCACCCACCGATGGCCCAGGTGCCGAGGCCGATGCGTGACGATCTCAATCCCGATCGTCCAATCGCGATGTGTTCCATGGATTCAATTCCTGTTCAAGCGGAGCGCGCCGCGCGGCGCCAGGCGCTGATGGCCAGGACGGCGGCGAGCCCCGCGGGAAAGAGACCGCAGGCCAGGCCGGCTGCAGCGAGATGAAGCGCCTGCATCAGCGTCGAGGCGCCAACCCAGGCCGCGATGCCTGCGGCCAGGGGCAAGTCGTCGATGAACAGGCCCAGCAGCTCGCGGCCGATCGACGGCAGAAGGCCCAGCCGCGCCGCAGTCACGGTCGCAGACGAGCCGCCGGGCCTGAACGTCGGGCCGACCCGGGCGCAGACCTGGACGAGAATGGCCGCGAGACCCAGGAACGCCAAGATGAGCGCCAGGATGCTGGCGTCGCCCGCCGGCCAGGCGATGCCCATGCCTTCGCCCGCCCAATAGGTTCCGAGGGCCGTCAGCATCACGCCGACGACGAACTTCAGCAGGTTCTCGGGAATCCTCGCGAGCGGCCGATGGAGGGCCAGGCCCAGTGCGACGACCAGCAGCAGCGCGAGTCCCGCGCCCGAGGCCGCGGGCAGCAGCAGGCCGGGCTTCATCCCGAGCGCGACGACCACGAAGACCACCTCGATGCCCTCGAGCACCACCGCCTTGAAGCTGGCGAGGAACGCGATCGGATCGAGGGCGGAGCGGGCGGGCGCCGTTGCGCGCAGGGCTTGCATCTGGCGCGAATAGGCGACGGCCTCGTCGCGCAGCGCGATCACTCCGGCGGAACGCAGGATGGCCTTGTGCAGCCAGCGCGTGCCGAACAGCAGGAGCAGCGTGCCGACGGCCAGCTGCAGCGCCGGCAGCGGGATCGACGCGAGCGAGACGCCGGGCGCGGCGATCAGCGCCACGAGGACGGCCAGGCCGGCCGCCGTGCCGAGCAGCGCGGGCTTCCAGCCACGAGTGACTCCGACCGCGAGCACGATCGTGAAGGCCTCGATGAACTCGACCATCGAGGCCAGGAAGGACGCAAGCACGGTGGGGGCGATGGTCGACCAGGTCATGGCGATCACGTTAGGCCGCCGACGCCGACGCGCGACGGACCGGTGGATTACAGTTCTGAAATCCTTCTGCCATCACCCCGTGCGCAGGCGCGCGCATACTTGAATTGCCATGCGCATCCTCATCGTCGAAGACGAACCCAAGACCGCCGCCTACGTCCGCAAGGGACTGTCGGAGCAGGGCTACGTCGTCGACGTGGCGAGCGACGGCTTCGACGGCCTGCACCTGGCGACGACGAGCAGGTACGACCTCGTGCTGCTGGACGTCATGCTGCCCGGCCTGGCAGGCTGGGACGTGTTGAAGGGCCTGCGCGATCGCCAGCCGACGCCCGTGCTGTTCCTGAGCGCGCTCGACGGCGTCGAGGATCGCGTCAAAGGGCTCAAGCTCGGCGCCGACGACTACCTTGTCAAGCCGTTCGCGTTCTCCGAGCTGCTCGCCCGGGTGCAGAACATCCTGCGGCGCGCGCCGCCGCAGCGAGATCAACCGTCGCGAATCGCCGATCTCGAGGTGGATCCCTTGCGCCGACGCGTCGCGCGCGCCGGCAAGAGGATCGAGCTCACGACCAAGGAGTACGCGCTGCTCGACTACTTCATGCATCACGCGGGCGAGATCTGCTCGCGTACGCTGATCGCCGAGAATGTGTGGGACATGAACTTCGACAGCGACACCAACGTGGTCGATGTCGCGGTGCGGCGCCTGCGCGCGAAGATCGACGATCCATTCCCGCAGAAGCTGATCCACACCATCCGCGGCGTCGGCTACGTGTTCGACGCCCAGGCGCAGTGACCGTGCCGGCGCTCGTCGTGCGCCGCGCGTTCGCCGCGGTGCGGCGCTCGATGACGGTGCAGGTCAGCCTCGCGATTGCCCTGTTCTCCGTCCTCATCATCCTCGCCTTCGGCAGCATGCTCGACCAGTTCATCGAACACGAACTGCGCGAGGACAACGAGCTGCTGCTGATGTCGAGCAGTGCATTCATCCGCGACGACATCCTCGCCACGGGCGGCGACCGGGCGGCGGTGCAGGGCGTCATCGATCGCACCATCCGCCGAACGCGCTGGCTGCGCGCGGCGGTCTACGACGAGCGCGGAGCGCTGATCGCCAAGTCGCCCGGCGACATCGCGCCCCTGCAGGCGTTCCCAACGCAGGCGCTGGCGGTCGACGGATTGCCGCGCGACGCGGACATGACCCAGTTGGAAGGCCTGCGCCAGTCGCTCGCACTCGAGACCCGACTGTGGCAGGCGCCGGATGAGCGGCACTACCGGTTGCTCCTGAGTCGCGCCCACGTTCACGCGCAGGCACTGACGATCGCCCTGGGCATCGAGACGTCGGCCACCCGCAGGCTGCGGATGCGCACCTGGACCGACCTCGAAGCCGCCCTCTGGGCCGGGGCGGCGCTGGCATCCCTCATCGGCATGTGGGTCGCCCGCCGCATCCTCGCGAGCGCGCGGCGCTTCGGGGCGACCGCGACCCGCATCGACGCTCAGGCCCTTCAAGAGCGTCTGTCGGTACGAGACACGCCGACCGAGCTCGTCGAGTCGGCGGTGGCGTTCAACCGCATGCTGGATCGCCTGCAAGGCGCGATCGATCGCCTGTCCTCGTTCTCTTCGGAGCTCGCCCACGACCTGCGCACGCCGATCGGCAACCTGCTTGGCGAGGCGCAGGTCGCGCTGTCACGTCCACGCAGTGCCGAGGAATACCGTGCCGTGCTCGAATCCGCCGTCGAGGAGTACGAGCGCATCTCGCGCATGACGGCCAACATGCTGTTCCTCGCTCGTGCAGACAACCATACCGCCATCTCGGCGCACTGGATCGATCTCGATGAGACCCTCGCCCGCGTGATGGGCTATTTCGAGTTGCTGGCCGAGGAGCGCAGCGTTTTCCTGCGCATCAGGATGGACTCGCCGACGCAGCTGTCGCGCCGCGTGTGGGCCGACGAGACGATGCTCGTGCGAGCCCTGAGCAATCTCGTGTCTAACGCCCTACGGCACGCGACGCGCGGGACGCCCGTCGTCCTGTCCGCGCAGGCCGGCCCGGACGGCGCGTGCATGGTGCACGTCGCGAACGAGGGGCCGCCGATCGCGCCTGAGCACCAGGCGCTCATCTTCGAGCGCTTCTACCGCGTCGATGCTTCGCGCCGAGGCTCGGCTTCGGGCTCCGGGCTCGGGCTCGCCATCGTGCGTTCCATCATGGAGATGCACCGCGGTCGGGTGTCAGTCGCGAGCGCTCCTGGCCACTCTACGGTCTTCACCTTGCATTTTCCCGCGCCCGGCGACGAGCGTGATTGAAAAGTACGTCACGTGTGGGTCATGTCCGTGCATGGCGCGGTCCGAACGTCCGGTATCGGGCGTCCAATCTGTCGATGCGAAGAACAGCAACGGGTGGCGGATTCAACTGGTCAACGCAACAGCTTCGCTGAACATCTCAGCGGGCGTGTGGAAGCCGAGTGTCTTGCGCGGCCTCTCGTTCAATTGTCTCGCGATCGCGTTGAGCTGAGTCTGTGAGAAGGCCGAGATGTCCATGCCCTTCGGCATGTACTGCCTGAGCAGGCCGTTCGTGTTCTCGTTGCTTCCACGCTGCCAGGGGCTCTGCGGGTCGCAGAAGTAGACCTGGATGTCGGTGGCCATCGTGAACTGCTTGTGAGCGTGCATCTCGGTGCCTCTGTCCCAGGTCAGGGATTTGTAGAGCTCCTGAGGCAGCTTGCGAGCGTTCTTGATCAGGGCGTTCACGACGGTCTGCGAGTCCTTGCCATCGAGCTTCACCAGCATCACGTACCGCGTCTGGCGCTCGACCAAGGTCGCGATCTGGCTGTTGCCGCTGCCGAAGACCAAGTCGCCTTCCCAGTGACCAGGTACGGCTCGATCCTCGGCTGAGGCCGGCCGCTCGCTGATCGACACGGCGTCCGCGATCTGCCCGTGGATCGCGGTCTTCTGCGTGTGGTGCCGAGAGCGGCGCATGCCGCGGGTTCGCCTCAGGTGCTCCAGCAATTCCTTCTTCAAGGCGCCACGCGCTTGGATGAACAGGCTGCGATAGATGGTCTCGTGTGACACGTGTTGGCTCTCGTCGCGCGGATAAGTATGCTTCAGCCACCCGGCAATCTGTTCGGGCGACCAGAGCTGGCGCAGCTTGTCGGCCACGACGCGTGCCAGGGCCCGGTTTTCGACCAGCCTGCAACGCTTCGGACGGGGTGCCCGATTCCAAGCCGCGTCGTCGGCCACGCTGGCGCGATAGCCGACTCGGCCGCCATTGCGCTTGATTTCGCGGCTCACCGTAGAGGGCGCTCGCCCGATTCGCGCGGCGATCGCACGGATCGAGTGACCGATCACCAAGGCCCTTGAGATCTCTTCTCTCTCGGCAAGCGTCAGTGCCAGGCTTGATCGTCGCCGCTCAGGAGGTCTGATCCCGCCCGTCGGCACCAGGATGCCTCGCACCGATCCGGCTGACCGATCAAAGAGGTTCGCGATCTGATGAAGCGTCCAGCCTTCCTTCCAGCGCTCCCACATCAACGCCTTCTGGCTGTCGGTGTAGTAGGTTCGTGTCCGGTACTTCATGAGCAACACTCCTTCCGCCTACGCGGTTCTAGTGTGTTGCATCGACCGGTTGAATCCGCCGTCAGCAGCGTTACGATCGACTTCGCCGCCCTCGGGCTGTACACGGCCAATACCGGACGGTCGCGACAGTCAGCTTTCAGGTAGGCTAGGTTGGGTCAATGAGTCATTCATTCAATTTGCGTAGTTGGGAACAGTTTGCATGTCTAGCAGAAGCGAAAGCAAAGCGTCGTCCCCCCTGAACTGCAGGCTGCTGCTTGCCGTTCTTGCTCTAACCATGAGTGCCACTGCCACATCCGGAGAGCCTGCTGGGCCACGTGATGTACGCCTCGTGGTGACTGACTCCGGTCAATACATCCTCTCAGGCAAGCCCGTCGCCCTCGCGGATTTGCGAGCGAAGCTTCGCGATCTCAAATCCAGTGGCACGCCGATTAACCTTCATGTCGTCGGCGGCCCGAAGGTGACATACGAACAGGTCATGCCGGCGATGCAGATCGCGCAGGAAGAGGGACTTGGAAAGGTGGGCCTGCTGACGATCCCACCAACAGTACCCGATTCATCGGCCTCAGCCTCATCCAAGTAGATGTTCGCTTCTGTCCACAGCGTTGCGATCGGTGCTACTGCCTGACGGCCGTACGCGGCCATCAACGGTCTTTTGGAAGAGTCTTCTTTGGGGAGGAGTCACGACATGCCGCACGAGTCGCGCGTTGAGAGTCAGGCCGTTATCGCAACGTTTCAAACCAAGCTTGTCAGCATCGCCGATTCCAATGCGCCGACCAAAGAGAAGCGTGTTGATCATTTGACCTTGCGAAGCGCAATGCAAGGCCCGCGATGCGCGGCGCTGCACTGAAGGGTTGGCGCAAGAACAACCACCGCGCTGACTCCACAATGCTGGCGCATGGACAACTCCCCGTTCCCTGATCCCCCGAACATGCGTAGCGCCGCACTGGACATGCTGGCGGACGGCAACAGCGTCGAGTCGGTGGCGCATTTGTGCGGCTTGTCGGTCGATATGGTGTCTGCCTGGGCACGCGGGGAGAGCGGTCCGCCGCAGGACGGGGCCGGAAGGCCGGTTCCCGAGCCAGTCCCGACTATCTCGACGCCTGGACACACGGTGACCCGCCAGGAACCTGCCCCCGACTCGAAACCCGCACCGCGGCCCGCGCCGGGCAGCGGACCCGGTTTCGCCGTTCAGGTCGTCGTCCTGTTTGCCCTGATGACCTTCTGGATCGGTGACGGTGTCTGGACGGCCTGGAAGGATCTCCGATACGCCAGCGCAGGCAGTCCGCCAATCGAGAAACTCCAGCGCACCGAGGGCCGGGTGGTCGACTGGGGCTTCTGCAACCGCGGCACTCGCCACACACGGCCCTACCAGTTCGTGGTGCTGGAGGACGATCACGGCACTCGCCGCACGAGTGGCCGCTTGCCGTGCCTGCTGTCCGCGGGCACGCCGGACTACAGCTCGCCTCACCACATGATCATCCTGTCGCGCCCGACGGAGGAAGCCGGCGACACGGTGTACGACATCGAGCTGGATGGACGTACGTTGCTGGCCTATGCGAAGGTCAAGCAGCAGGTGGACAGCGTGGCAGCGAAATGGGTCGTCTTCGCCTGCATTCTGACGCTGATGCTGATGCTGGTCTCAATCATGCTGCTGACGATTTGCAGGAACGCTCGGCGGTGGCCTGCGGCGCGCGGTTGACCTCAGGGCCGGCCAATCGCGTCGCAGATCAGGTCTCGCTTGACGCCGGCTTTGAACGTTCGGTTCAGGGCGTCAAATTCGCGGGTTCGAATGTCGCAGATGGGTCGGCAGCGTTACGATCGGCCTAACCGCTTTCCGGTGGCAGGCGGCCACTTGCTGACAGTCGTGGATGACCGGTTTCGGGCAGGCTATCGGTATCGATCCGCGCCTCGCTTGCAGTCGCGCCACGAATCACCGTCTGGGGCAGCCCGATATCGATCGGCGGTCAGATCGGGTCGAGGGGGACGATTTCGAGGCCGGTGATGCCGGCCTCCCGGGCCCACTGCTCGATCACTTCCTTGCCGGCGTCGTTGACGTAGTTGCGCACGCGGGCCGTCTTTGGATCCTTGAACACCGATGGTTCCGTCGGAATCTTCGATTCGTCGATCGCTTCGAGGATCAGGATGGCCTCCTCGCCCCTCTGCGTCCGGCCCTCGTCGAGGCAGTCGATCAAGTTCGTGCAGTTGAAGAAGTAGAGGATCTCGCCGCCATGGTGCAGCTCCAAAAGCTCGCCGAACCGCGAAAGGAATCCGCCAATCGCCGCTCGGGCCTTGTCGTCGAGAACGAACGCCCCCGCCATGAACGGCATGACGTTGGCCCGCTCGCGTTGGCGCTTCTTCGTCGCCCGGTTGAAAAGCTCCACCGGCGGCCGATGCGCCCAGTCCTTTGCCCGGCCGTCGGTGACGAACACGTGATCGCGCACATCCTGCTTGTCGGCCGCCACCAAGACGGGGCGGTCGAGCATGTCGCCTGGTCGGATTTCCCACACTGCCATTTCTCTCATCCTCGATTCACTGGGAACGTGCCGCTGAGCATGTCGGCGCGCATCTTGCGCAGCGCCGCTCGTCCTTCAGCTTGCTGGCTTTGATCGGCGGCGCCAAGCCGGCGCTCGACCCGCACGTAGTAGACCGCATTGCGGTGCACGTCGTCGTGCCCGACCGCGCTCGCAAGCTCCGGCGCCTTGGCGCTCGCGCTCGCCGGCAGGAACACGCCGTTGTCCACGTCGTTGATGCCAATGCCCCATTCATAGAGCATCAAGCGGGAGGGATATGCGTCGGGGTGCCCTTGGGCGACAATGTGGTGGGCGTCGACCTCGCCGAACCGCGCGTGCCCCGCCTTCTTCAAGTTGCCGCCAAGCGTGCGGCCGTGCTGGCTGTCGCGGTCGCCGTCCTGTTCGAGCTGGGCGGCGGTGTAGGCCTTGTCGGCCCGAGTTTGGCCCGCCGCGTCGTAGCGCACGAAGAAGCCGCGCGGCTTGCGGGCCGGTGCCGGCCGCCCATTCTCTTCGCAGATGCGATCCTTCTCCTCTCCGAGCAGCACCTCGTTGCGCACGCCGTAGCCGTTGAGGCCGGGGTGGTTCGATGCGAGGCGGTTCGCGCTTATCGTGGCGTCGAGCGCCTTGGCCACAGGCTGCTCGAAGATGCCGCGGGTCCGAGGCTTCTTGTTCGATGACAATTCCATGCTCCCTTGAGAGTCGCCTGGCCGCTACGCGCCATCCCCCTGGCGCTGCACGCGGCCCCGGGGTCGGAACCGTCTGCGCGGCCCGCTCGACTCCGCGGCGTGGTTCGACGCGGGGCCCCCATGGCCGACGCGCTAGGTCGAGTTTGCCACGCAATACATGGCGGGACGGCCACCCGTGCGGGGGATGGACATGGCGAAGGCCGTCGACAACGCCGGCCGCATATTGCGCCGAACATCGCCATAAGCTGCACCGCAGTTGGTCGGAGGCATTACGCTCAGCCGAGCTGTTCGATGGCAGTACCCGGCCACAAGCGGAAGAGGCTGTGTGACTGCTTTGTCGTCTCGTACGTTTATCGTTGAAGGGCTCAAAACGTGAAGACCTCGCTGACCGGCCTCGGTGCGATCATGAGCAGCAGAAGAAATTTTCTCTGGTACTCCATGTTTAGCATCGCTGCGCCCTGCTTCGGTGTTGCGCTGTGGCTGCTGCCGGACGCTAGAACCAGCTACACCTGGCTCGTCTTTCTCGCGCTGATTTCCGTAGCAGGGGCCTACGTCTGGGGTGTACTGATGTGGGCGTTTTTTGACGCTAGGAAGCGTGCGAGGCCCGCTCCTTCGCTAGAGCGCAACGATGTTCACTTGAAGAAGATCGACTGAGCGCATTGAACGACAGCTTTCGGCCGCTGAATTTGCGGCTCTGAATGTCGGCAACGGGTCGACAGCTGCCGGCCGCGCTGCCCGGGAGCGGTCGTTGGATGGGGACACCGGGCGGCGTGTGGCGTGCAAACATCTTCAACCGAAGCCTCGAAGGCCGGATTCTGGCCGCCAAACGCCGCCAAACGCCGCGAACGATCGGAGCGCTCTGAGAGCCGACGTCGCCGGCGCTCTTCGCCCCGCGCTTGGCCGGCCCTCGTGGAACTCCAGGCCAGACACGGCGTCCGCAGACCGGAAGGACTCCAACCGCTGCAAAGCCGAAGTCGGAGTCCTCTCAGAACGGAGGTGACAGTCCTGGGTTCGAGTCAGCTCTACAGCGGGATAAATCGCCGGTACTTTTGACGGTGCTTTCATAGGTGACCGCCCTCAAAATCGAGCATTGGCGCGCCTCGCAGCACCGCTTCCCAGTCAGATGGTCGCACCATCCAGCAAGGTTCTGGCGACGCCCCCATGCCTGCTCGACCGCGGGACTGATGAGGCTGTGACGATGGTGTCGGAATGGTTTGACAATCACTCAGCGGGGCACGGCGTTGAACATACGACGCTTCGTGTTCGACGGGCCCCTGCGTGGGAGATGTGGATGCGGAGCGGCCGATCCTGCGTTGCAGCAAGTGGCCGACGAGGAAAGTACGCGCATGTCGCGCATGAGCTGCAGGACGTCTTGCAGGCTGCGATCGGCGGCTCCAGCCTGGACGCGATCAGCGCGTCGGCGCTGTCGCTGCGAAGCGGGCTGTCGCCGGAAGAAATCTACGGGCTTGCCCACGCAGATCGCAGAGTGCCCTTCCTGGTGACGAGCGTGCGGCGCATCGTGGAGGCGGCAGGCTTCAACTTCCAGGTTGCCAGGCCGCTCGCGGCATAGCGGGTCGTGGCCCTGTCGATTGGCCTGCGCAAGAAGCTGATCGCATACGGCTCGTGGGCCGTCGTCCTGGGCGTCGGCGCGTATCTGGCCTATCTCTACTGCGACGCTGCCACCACCCACAAGCGCGGTCTGATCCTCGGGTGCGCCGGTGCATTGCTGCTGGCGATCGAGCCGCTGCACAAGCGCTCGGCGAACATGAAGTACCGCAACCTGACGGATGCCCAGGGTCCGCTCACGCCTGAAACCCTGGCAGAGCTCCGACGATTGCAGCTCGAAGAGTACGTCGAGCATTCCTGGCCGGTGTTCCTGAGTGTTCTTGCCAGCGCTGCGCTGCTTGCGTGCGGGTTCTACATGGACTACTTCAGCGAGTGATGCCGATGGCCCGGTCTGCCGGCAGCGGCTGCCGGCGGCGCTCGAATGCCTGCGGCAGGGCTATCCGGTCAAGTCGGCAGCGGCCACGGGCACCTGAGCCGGGCGTGCGCCGAAACCGTCAGCCCACCAGGACGTAGAGCACGCATTTCGGCGTGACGCCCTGCTTGCCGTTCATGCACTTGAGCAGCTTCTTAGTCCCGGTGTTCAGCACGCCCGGGTTGAAGCGCGCGATGGCCGCGAGCTCGAGTCCGTCGAAGGCGCTGCCGAGCGCCTGGGGCGATTCTTCCTCGACGATGGGGCACATCAATCGGAAGTCCTTCTTGGTCGCATCACCGCGGTGGTCGGCGAGGCGGCGGTCGAGGTCGTTCGTGATGCCGATGTAGAAGCGCGAATATTCGGCCTTGGCGGCGAACGACTTGAGCACCAGGTCCAGGTGGCCCAGCACCACCTCGTTGGACACGAAGCCCTGCTTGAGCTTGAACTTGTCACGCGGACTCACGAGTTCCAGGGTCACGAAGCGTCTCCCGATTGGATGATCTGCCGGGATTGTGCGGGCCGCCGATCGGGTTGGCCAATCCCGCCGATGCGGGATGGCGCAGGCGCAACTCATCTGCAGAAGGACTCCTGAATGTGCGCCCGCGATGAACGGCGCCCGCTCGCCAAGTGCGCGCCTGCATGAGAGCATCGCTTCTTCGCAACGACTCTCGCCGCGCGCCATGGCCCACCCTCTCGCCGAGCTCCTCGAAAAGCAGCGCATCGAAAATGCGCGCCTGTCCGGCCAGATCGTGGCGCTGGAAATGGCCGTGAAGGTGCTGTTCATGCAGCATCCCGATCCGGCCGGCCTGGGCCGGTTCTATGCGCGGGCGATCGACGGGCTGCTGGACATCACGCTGGCCACGCGGATGCCCGAGGAGATGCGCGACGCGCTGGAACTCGCGCGCAACGGCATGCTGCAAGCGCTGAAGGCGCAACCTGACGGCGCCTCTGCTTGACGCTCAGCGCTCGCGCGCGGCCTGCAGGTCGCTGCGTGTCGCCACGAACAGGTTGCCCAGCACGGCCCGCTGGCGCTCGTCGAACTGTCCGTCGAGCTTGTCATAGGCCACCTTCAGCTCGGCCAGGGCCTCCTGCCGGCCTTCGCCTTCGTCGACCTCGGCGGCGATGTAGGTCTTCAACGGCGCGACCGCGCTGACGGTGCTGGCGCTGCGCCACAGGATGCGCTGCAACCGGCGTTCGTTGTGCTGTCCGACCTCGGTGACGCTGGCGACGAAATCGCGGAAGGTCGGTTGCTGTGGCGGCGTGAGCGCCAGTTCGGGCACGCCTTCGTGCAGGCGCATCGCGAATGCGGCGACGAGGTCGCGCGGCGGTGACGCGTCGGGCGTGTGCGCGTCCTTCGCATCCTTGTCGGGCCGGGGGGCGTCCTGTTGCTGACGCATGCCGTGCCCACCACCGCCACCACCGCCGCCGCCCATCTGTGCCATCGCGGGCCCACCGACGGCGGCGAGTCCGAACAGGGCGGCGAGTGTCGCGCGGCGGCGGGCGGCGATGGCCGGTTCAGGCGTCGAAGGAGCGTGCAGGTCGGCAGGGTTCACGGCGAGGCGCGCGGAGTGCGCATGACGGCTGAAACATGTCATCTTCCGCTGCGATCGTTGCCCGCATGTGTGGCAACGCATCGCCCGCGACATATCTCGCGGGCACGCTATTGGTGTGAGCAGGCCTAGTGCAGCTTGACCAGCGGCCGTGCCCGCTTGACCAGGAACCGCGCCATCGCCAGCACCGCCGTCCGCATCGAGCCCATTACCGCGCGGTGGTGCATCAGGTGCAGGCTCACGTAGACCATGCGGGCGAACAGGCCCTCGACGAACCAGGTCGTGGACTTGAACAGGTTGCCCATCAGGCTGCCGACCGTCGCACTGGAGCCGATCGAGACGAGCGAGCCATGGTCCGTGAAGACATACGGCGGCCGCGCGCCGAGATCGGAGCCTGGCGGCGACTGCAGCAGCGCGTAGAGGTAGTCCGCCTGCTGGTGCGCCGACTGGGCCCGTGGCGGCACCGACTTGCCGCCCGGCTGCGGACACCACGCGCAGTCGCCGAACGCGAACAGCCCAGGCACGCCCTCGACGCGCAACTGGCCGTCCACCTTCACCTGGCCGCCCCTGGTCACCGGCAGGCCCACGTCGGTCAGCAGCGGCGGTGCCTTGATGCCCGCGGCCCACACGCAGAGGTCGGCGGGATAGACGTTGCCGTCGGCGTCGGTGACCTGGTTCGAATCGATGCGCACCACGCGGCAGGACGTGTTGACGTCCACATGGCGCTGTCCCAGCAGCCGCGTGGCGGCGGCCGACACGTTCTCGGCCAGCGGCGCCAGCAGGCGCGGCGCGCCCTCGAGGATGCGGATGCGCACGTCGCGCGCGGCGTCGATGTGGCGCAGCCCGTACTGGGCATGCAGCGCGCTCGCCTCGCGCAATTCCGCGGCCAGTTCCACGCCGGTGGCGCCGCCGCCGATGATCACGATGTCCAGGCCGGCCTGCGGGTCGTGGCTCTTGCGCACGTCGGCCAGCGACAGCAGCTGCAGCATGCGCAGGCGGAAACGCTCCGCGTCGTGCGGGCCGTCGAGCGAGAACGCGTGGTCGACGACGCCCGGCACGCCGAAGTCGTTGGACACGCTGCCGATCGCCAGCACCAGCGATTCGTAGGCGATGCGGCGCTCGGGCAGCACTTGCTCGGCGCCGTCCAGCACGGCGCCGACGACCAGCTGGCGCGCCGCGGTGTCCAGGCCCGTCATCGGCCCGTAGACGAACGAGAAGCCGTTGTCGTGCGCCAGCATCTGGTACGACAGGCCTTCCTGGTGGATGTCCAGCGTGCCGGCGGCCACTTCGTGCAGCGACGGCTTCCAGATGTGGAACAGCGTGGCGTCCACCAGCGCGACCCGCTCCGGGCCCCATTTGCGGCCCAGCTTGCAGGCCAGCTCGAGGCCGCCGGCGCCGCCGCCAACAACGAGTACCGAATAGGGTTGGTCAGTCATGGATGATCTTTGTCATGGTGTCATCTAAGTGTTTACCACGAGATGAGGCGCTGCTTTGGAGGCGGGCCCTCAACCCAAGGGCTCTTGCCGCCGCGTCGTCGTGCAGCCTCTACACTTGAAGATTGTCTCTCGTGAGTCCGCCTTGAAGCTGCGCACCGTCACCGCCACCCGCTACGTCACGCCGCTGCGCGAAGGCGGGTCGCTGCCCGCCGTGATCGAGGCCGATGACGACGGCATGTACGTGCTCAAGTTCCGCGGCGCGGGGCAGGGGCGCAAGGCGCTGATCGCCGAGCTCGTCGCCGGCGAGCTGGCACGGGCGGCGGGCCTGCCGGTGCCGGAGATCGTGTTCGTCGAACTCGACCCTGAGCTCGCGCGCACCGAACCCGATCCGGAGATCCAGGATCTGATCCGCGCCAGCGCGGGCCTGAACCTGGCGCTGGACTATCTGCCGAGCGCGGTCACGTTCGATCCGCTCGCGTTCACGCCGGATGCCGCGCTGGCGTCGCGCCTGGTGTGGCTGGACGGCTTCGTCAGCAACGTCGACCGCACCGCGCGCAACAGCAACCTGATGGTGTGGTGCGAGAAGCTGTGGCTGATCGACCATGGCGCGGCGCTGTATTTCCATCACCAATGGAACGGTTATCTCGAACGCGCCGCCAGCCCGTTCGCATTGATCAAGGATCACGTGCTGCTGCCGTTCGCCGGCGAACTGGCCGCGGCCGACGCGGCGATGACGGCCGCGTTGACGCCGCAGGTCATCGCCGACGTGGTGGCGCTGATCCCCGACGAGTGGCTGGAGGACGATCCCCTGTTCGCCGACCCGGCCGCGCAGCGCGAGGCGTACCGCGCCTATCTCTGCAAGCGGCTGCAGGCGCCGCGTGCGTTCTTCGAGGAGGCCGTCCGTGCCCGCGCCCAGCACCTATGACTACGCCATCGTGCGGGTCGTGCCGCACGTGGATCGGGGCGAGTTCGTCAACGCCGGCGTGATCGTCTCGTGCACCGGCGCGCAGTACCTGAAGGCGCGCATCGAACTCGACGAGGCGCGCGTGCTCGCGCTGGCACCCGACCTCGACCTGACCTCGATCCGGCGCGCGCTGGCGGCGTTGCCGGCGATCTGCGCCGGTGGGCCTGGCGCCGGCGCGTTCGGCCAGCTCAGCGCCCGCCAGCGCTTCGACTGGCTCGTGGCGCCGCGCAGCGCCAGCATCCAGACCTCGCCGGTCCACTCCGGCCTGTGCACCGACCTGGACGCCGCGCTGGAGCACCTGATGACGCGGATGGTGCGAGCGCCCAAGGCACGCAACGGCGCCTGATCCTGCACGAAACCGGTGCGTTCATCGACGGGCGCCTGGCGTATGCTGGCCTTTCCGCTCGACCTCACGCCGGCGCAGCGCGAGGCCATCCTCGCGCCGATCAACAACCTGTACGGGTTCTGGAACAACGGCAGCGCGGATTTGCTGAAAAAAGCGCTGTCGCCCGAGTTCTTCGACCATGCGTTGCCGCCCGGCCGCCCGCAGGGGCCTGCCGGGCCGGCCGCGGCGTCCAGGGGCTGCCTGGCCGCGGTGCCGGATCTGGTGGTCACGGTGGTGCAGCAACTGGTGCTGGGCGACCGGGTGGCGTCGCAGGTCCGGCTGACCGGACACTTCACCGGCAAGCTGGGCGACGCCCAGGGCCACGGTCAGCCCATCGACTTCCTGGCGATCGACATCCTGCGGTGCAGGGTGGCAAGGTGACCGACAACTGGCACCTGGAGGACAAGCTCGGCTTCGAGCAGCAGGCGGGGCTGTTGCCGAAGTGAGTTGTTGCTATCACACCTCGTCGACGATCGAGTAGAGGCGGCGCAGTTCCTCGCGCGCGGCCGCCACGCATTCCAGGCAGCCGTCGAAATCGCCGCTGCCGTTCATGATGGCCACGCCCCAGTTGGCGCCGGCCGCGTCGCGACGGTGCCAGTAGACGCCGCCGAAGAACACGTCGGCGCAACTGGCGCAGGGCAGGGCGATGGCGCTGATCATGCGGCGCAGGTAGTCGCGCGTCATCACCTGGCGGCCGGTGGCGTCGCGCTGGGCATCGGCGTGCACCGCGAGATCGGCGGCGGCCTCCATCTCCGACTTGAACGACAGCATCGACGGGGCGTCCTGCGCGGTACCGAGCAGAGCGGCGGCTTCCGGCGTTCGGGCATGCCAGCGCCAGCGGCCGTCGGCTTGCCGAACGAATTCGACCGATTCGTCGGTGATGATCTCGCTGCGATCCACGCGCCGTCTCCTCGAGCGTGTTACCGATGGGCTGATCGTAGGCCTTTTTCGTGCCGGAGTCCGCGTGTGATCTGGGGATGGCCGCCGCCACATCCTGTCACCCCACGGCCGGGCTCACCGTTTGCCGATGAGTGAGTGAATCACTAGGAGGTGAGCCATGATTTCCGCCGTTTCGAGTCCCGAAAAATCGCATCTGTCGTCGCCCCCGCCGTTCGAGAAGGGCTGGGTGCCCAAGGGCTACGTCGGCCCCGTGGCGCTGCCCGGTACCGGTCGCATGGTGTTCTGGACCGGCCGCATCGCGATCGGCCTGCGTTACGCCCCGGAGGCACGCGTACAGCATTGAGCAGTCGCGCCGGCGGAACGCCGGTGCCTGCATCGCCCGATCTCGCCGCAGCGCGGCGAGCGATCCTGTTCATGCCTTTTTTCCAGGGCCGGGGCCAGGTCTTGATCTCGCAGGCTCGATTGCTCGACGAAAAATGCCCCGCATCGCAGGGCATTTTTCGTTGGTGCAGCGAACGCCTTCGGCGTCCGTCGCAGTCGTCGACGATTACTTGACGATGATGTCGTTGCGAACGTCGGTGACGCCGTTCGTGTTGCGTGCCAGGCGCTCCGCCATCATGCGTTCTTCACCCGACTTGGCGAAGCCGGAGAGCTGCACGACGCCCTTCATCGTGTCGACCTTGATGGCCATGGCGCTGACCGTCGGATCTTCCGCGAACTTGGCCTTGACCTTGGTGGTCACGGCGGAGTCGTCGACGTACGAGCCGACGGTTTCCTGATGGCGTTCGACGGCGCAGCCGGTGGCGGAGACGAGAGTCGTGGCGGCGACCATGGCGGCGATGGCAAGGCGAGTGATCATGTTGTGCTCCTTCGGGATCGTGGTGAATGCGGTGTTCGGCATCGCGCGGGTTTCCGGGAGTGAACCCCTGCTTGCCGCGTCGACCGTCGTTATGTCGAAGATGACAGATGGACGATAGGCCGGACGACTCCGGAAGAGGATAGGCGGACGACGGATCCCCCTGTCGGACAGCACCGACAGCGTGCCCCGGATGCGCGATTTCGATGCTGCAGACGCACATGGCGTGCAGGCACGCGAACCCGTCTGGACGCCTAACTCGCCGGTGGCTGCGGAAACGCCCCCGGCCCGAGCAGCGCCGCCACTTCTTCGCTGGCCTTGGCGTCGTCCGGCAGGATGGGCGGGAGCGGCAGCCGCGCGTGGATCGTCGTGCCCTGGCCCGGCTTCGACTTGATCTTGAGCTCGCCCTGGCCGGACTGCACGCGAAAGCGCATGCCCGCGAGCCCGTGCGCCGCGGCGCGCGCGGCGGTCGGATCGAACCCGACACCGTCGTCGCGCACGTCGATGTCGGCCCAGGCGCCGTGTTCGAGGACGCTCACGTGCACGGTGGTGGCGCTGGCGTACTTGGCCACGTTGGTGAGCGCCTCCTGCACGAGCCGGTACACGGTGAGCTTGCCGGCGTCGTCCAGCGGCAGTTCCTCGATCTCCGTCTTGACCTCCAGCTCGCTGCGTTCGGCGAACTCCACGCACAGGATCTCGAGCGCGGCCTTCAGGCCCAGGTTGTTCAGCGACGACGGCCGCAGGTCCTCGATGATGCGACGCTTCAGCGCGATGCCTTCGTCCAGCGTCTTCACCAGGTGCACCATGCGTTCGAGCACCTCGGGCGGCGCCGCGGCGAGGCGGCTGCGCATGCGGGCGACGTCGAGCTTGGCGGCGGTGAGCAGCCCGCCCAGTTCGTCGTGCAGCTCGCGCGCCAGGCTGCTGCGCTCGTCCTCGCGCGCCGTCTGCAGGTGGTTGGCGATCTGCGTGATGTCGCGCGTGCGGCGCTCCACTTCCACCTCCAGTCGATCGCGTTCGAAGCGCAGCGCCGCGGCGCGCTCCAGGCGTTCGTCGTCGAAGCGGCGCGCCTGGCGCGCATACAGCAGCAGCGCCGCCAGGCTCACCACCACCAGCGCGGCGATGCCGATGCGGCTGAACAGCAGCGTCTCGGTGAGCAGCTCGCGCGACTCGTCGATGCGCGTCGTCTCCACGCGCGCCATGTTGCGCGCCTGGCCTTCGATCGCGAGCATCGTCTCGCGGCCGATGTCGGTGAGCACGAGATCGCGCCAGCCCTCGGTGCGCGTGTTCTCGAACATGCTGATCGTGGTGTCCAGCTCCGACATGCGCTGGCGCGTCAGCTCGTCGAGCTTCTTCACGTCGGCGCTGCGATCGGGCCATGCCGAATAGATCTGCGCCAGCCGCGCCAGCTGCGCGTACACCTGCGCCGCGGCACGGGTGTACGGATCCTTGTACTCGGGCCGGCCGGTGAGCAGATAGCCGCGCTGGCCCGATTCGGCGGTGACCACCTCGCGCATCAACAGGCTGACCTCGACGCGCGCTTCCAGCAAGGCCTCGCGGCTGGCGATCACGGCGAGCGCGCGCTGATGACCGACCTCGTTGGTCAGTATCACGGCGAGGCCGAGAAGGAGTGCCACCGGAGCCGCGAAGCGACTGCGTCGCGCGGTTTCCAGCGTTCTCAGAAATGACATGTCGGGTTCCCCGCTACACTTGAATGAATCAGCCGCTCGTTTGCGTTCATCGCAGCCCCGAGGCCATACTCAAGGCGAACCAGCCGCTTCGATCGGCAAGGCGCCGACCTGAATTCAAGTTCATCGATTCCGCGGGAGACTACATGATTCGCGTTGTGATCGTCGACGATCATGCGATCGTCCGCTCCGGGCTTCGGCAATTCCTGTCCGACCACGTCGATTTGCGCGTCACGGGCGAGGCCGCCGATGGCCGCGAAGCACTCGAGCTCGTCCGTGGCGGCGACCTCGACGTGCTGCTGATGGATCTGTCGATGCCGGACCAGAGCGGCGTCGACGCGCTGGCGGCCATCAAGGCGCGCCGGCCCGACCTGCCCGTGCTCATCCTCAGCGGCTTCCCCGAGACCCACTACGCCACGACGCTGCTGCGCCAGGGCGCCAGCGGCTATCTCAACAAGGGCTGCGACCCCGACGACATCGTCAAGGCCATCCGCACCGTGGCCATGGGCCGGCGCTACATCACGGCCCAGGTGGCCGAGATGCTGGCCGACGGCGCCGCGGGCCTGGCCGGCCGGCCGGCCCACGAAGGCCTGTCCGAGCGCGAGCTGCAGGTGTTCCTGCGGCTTGCCAAGGGCGAGACGGTGGGCCAGATCGCCGAGGGCATGTTCCTCAGCGTGAAGACGGTCAGCACCTATCGCGCGCGCACGCTGGAGAAGCTGCAGCTCGAGACCAACAGCGACCTCACGTACTACGCGTTGAAGAACGGCCTGATCCAGTAGGCCGCGCGCGGTCGGGCGGGCCCTGCGCGGCCGCCGCACGGGGCATCTCGCCGGCGTCGCCAAAAGAGCGCTCGCGCTCAGGCGGGACGCGCCGCGCGCGCGACGCAGTGGTCCACCAGCGCGTCGATCTCGCCCGACTTGTCGAACACCGCGCTCGCGCCGAGTGCGAGGCACTGGCGCCGGATGTCGGCGGTGGCGTAGTTGGTGAGCACGACGCGCTCGAACGGCGCGGCGGCGGCATGCAGGGCGCGCAGCACGCCCATGCCGGAGCCCTGGCGCAGGAAGATGTCGATGATCGCGATGTCGCAGCGGTTGGCCGCGTCGGTGAGCCAATGCAATGCGCCCGCCTGGTCCACGGCGGTGCCTACCACCTTCACGGGGGCCATTTCCTCCAGCGCGGCGATCAGGTTCTCCTGGATCACCGGGCTGTCCTCGACGACAAAAGCCAACAGGTTCGACATGCCACAAGCCGATCCGTCGACGATGCCGACGCGACCTTCTGCTCCACATTGTGCAACGATCGGCGCGAAATCCGATCAGGCGGGCGCTCGCTCGTGGCGCCTCCGTTGCGGCGCAACCATGGCGCCGCGCAGCGCGCTCTAGTCGCGCGGAGCGTCTCCGGAGGCCATGTGCTGCCAGGTCGTCGGAAAGGCCGCCTCGTCGCCGAGATTGTCGTCGGCGTGCAGCACGTCGAACGGGTCGCCGATGCTGAGCATCGCGCCCTGTTCGAAGTTCGCGTCCTGCAGCTGTCCTGCTGAAAAATTGTCCATCTCCGCCTCCGACCAGCCTGGTGTCCGTTAGGCGACTGCGCTGGCGGGCGCTCGTCTACCGTGGGGCCAGTGTGCTCAGGCATGGCAACGCTGACCATAGGCTGACCGCCACACCCCGTGTCAGACGAGGCCTACACGACAGCATGACGACGACCCGCGCTCGCGTGCGAGGGCCGGGCGCGGCCACGGCCGAGCTAATGTGTATCAAGCTGTGCGCAGGCTGTCGGTGTGGGACTACCGGCGAACGGCTCGTTGGCCGATTGGCTCCGCCGGACTCGGCGCGTACCTTGGAGCCATGACTACCTACACCACACCCCACTTCGCGACTGGCCCCTCTGACCGCAACGTGCGCTCGGATCGGGAACCCATGAATCGCGTTCGCCCCGCACCTGCTGCGGCCACTTATCGCACTGCCGGCGTTTCCGACGAAGCCGCCGCGCTGGCCGACGGGCCCACGCCCGACTGGCAGCCGGGCGCCTCCAAGGGTGTGCCCAAGGCCGCGATCGGCGCGCTCGGCGCCGCGCTGGTTGGCGGTGTCGCACTGGCCATTGTGCTGATGGCGCCGTCGAACAAGGTCACCAAGACGGTGGCGCCCGATCCGATCGCGCAGGCCGCGGCGCAGAACGCCGACACGCAGAAGTCGGTCGCCGCCACCGACGCGAGCGTCAACGAGATGGACAAGCAGGCCCCGGCCGCCGGCGGCACCCCCGCCGCGACCACGACGCCACCGGCCGCCGATGCCGCCGCCGTCCCGGCGCCGGTCCAGGCCGCGATCCCGCAGGCGCCTGCGGTGGTCAACGCGCCGGTGGCTCGCCTGCCGCACCATGTGCCGGCCCCGGTCGCCGCGCAACGCGTCGCGCCGCAGCCGGTGCAAAGCACGCCGGACACCCCGGTCGTCACGCCGCAAGCGCAGCCTCAGGCCCCAGCAATGCAGCAGACACCTGACACGCCGACAGTGACCCCATCGGTGCCCACTCCGGCCCCGGCTGATCCGGCCCCTGCGCCCGCGACGCCGGATCCGGCGCCGGCCCAGTAAGCCGTTTCCAGCAACGCCCGCATCGGCCGCCCGGCCGGTGCGCCCTTCGGAGAAGCCACCATGACGCTGCACTTCCATTGGTTGCACGCTCCGCGCTGGCTGGTCCATGCGCACTTCAACCGGGCGATGACGCTCGTGCTGGGCGTCATCGGCGTCTCCCTTCTTTTCAGTGCGGTGCGCGTACTAGACGTCGCCGTCTCGGGCGCCTTGATCGACAGCCGCAGCCACGCCGTCGCGATGGCGCCGGCGGCGTCAGGCGCACCAGGCGCGCCCGACCAGTTGATCGGCAACGACCCGACCGGCGCCGGTGCGCCGGTGAACGCCTCGCTGGTCGATCTGCCCGAGGCGGCGGTGGAGGCGATCAGTCTCTGAGCCCCGATTTCTCTCCGGTCGCCGCGCATCCTGGGCGTCCCAATCCCCCCCTCAAACCGCTCCACGAGCGCTTCTTGGAAGTTTGGGCTTCGCCCCAACTCCCAAAACCGCCGTGCCGGCCGTTTTTAGAAGGTTTGAGCTTCGCTCCAACTTCCAAAACCGCTCTACAGGCGGTTTCGTTCGTTTCAACGTCCTGGGGCTTGCGTTGATTGAACCTTGACCCGGATTGAAGTAGCCTGCCACCCTTTCGCCACGAGTGTTTCCGCGAGCGTGGGCAGCAGGTGGCGCAGCTTGGACGCGACGGCCGAATTGGCGGCCAGGATCGTCCAGCCGTCATCGTCCAGCGGGCCTGCACGCAGGTGCTGGCGCAGCAGGCCGGGGAGGACGTCGGCCAGTGCGTCCAGGCGCGCCTGCGAGGCGCGCACGCGCGCCAGCAGGCTGGCCAGGCTGCCGTCGCCCGCGAGGCTCTCGCCGAGTGGCCGTGCGAGCGGCACCACGGATTGCCGGCTGGGCAGCGGCGTGTAGAACGCCCGCGGCGGGTTGGCGGGTTTGTAGGTTTTGGGCGGGGCCATCTCGCTGGAGAGTGTAGCGATGCAGATAATGATCACCCACGGCGGCATGTCGCGCACCCGGGTCATGCACATCAGTCTGACCCAGGTGATCGCATCGACCGTTCTGCTGGTGGCGGCGCTGCTGCTGCTCTCGGGCGCGATCTATCACTATTTCTTCCTCAAGGCCGCTCGCGAGGGCTGGCCGGTGGTCAGCCAGCTCGTGAAGCTGGTGGTGCACGACGAGAGCGCCCAGCGCGACAAGATCATGCGCGAGAACCTCGATGCGATGGCGCAGAAGGTGGGCGACATGCAGGCCCGCATGATCAAGATCGAGGCGATGGGCGACCGCGTCTCCGGCATGGCCGGCCTGAAGCCCGAGGAACTGTCGGGCCTGACCCGCGGCAGGAGCTTCGGCGGTGGCTCGGGCGGCCCGTTCGTGCCGATGACCCGCCCCGGCTTCGACGAGCTCAACGGCGCGCTGCAGGCGCTGGCGGACGCCGCCGGCGAGCAGAGCGACGTGCTGACGCTGACCGAGTCGCGCCTGCTGGAATCGCGCCTGAAGACGCTGATGATTCCCAGCAGCCGTCCGATCGACGTGGCCGTGGGCTCGGGCTTCGGCTTCCGCGCCGACCCGTTCACCGGCCGCGGGGCGCTGCACACCGGCCTCGACTTCCCGTCGCCGATAGGCACCGAGATCCACGCCGCCGCCGGCGGGGTGGTGCGCACGGCCGAGATGCATCCCGAATACGGCCTGATGCTGGAGATCGACCATGGCAACGGGCTGATGACCCGTTACGGGCATACGTCGAAGATCCTGGTGAAGGTGGGCGACCTCGTCAAGCGCGGCCAGGTCGTCGCCGACGTCGGCACCACCGGCCGCTCCACGGGGCCGCACCTGCACTTCGAGGTGCTGGTGGACGGCATTCCGCAGGATCCGCAGCGCTTCCTGGCCGGGCCGGGCGCGCACGGGCCGGTCGTGCAGACCGCGGCGGGCCAGGCCACTCCGCTGGGGGCCGAACACCGCTGATCACCGCGGGTCCGCCAGGGTTCCCGCCCCTGGGCCGGTGACGCCCGGATGCTACACTTTGCCGTTTTTCGCCTCGTTCCGGGCGGGCTTGGCCCATGGCCGCGCCACCCGGCGTGCGCGGAGCCGCCGTCCTCTCGGGGATAACGCGGATCCTGTCGCGCTTTGGCCTTGCCCTCGCGCGTTGCGTCCCCAGATGCGGCGCAATGCGAAGTTCGCGAGGCGGACTTCGAGATTTTGCTTGCCTCCACTCGGCAGGCCCGCGGCTCACAGCCGGCTCCGCCAAAACCGGCCGCCGTGCGTTGTCCGTGGCCTGCCTTCCCGGCCCAGAACCCACGCATGTTGCCCAAGCTTCTTACCCAGATTTTCGGTAGCCGAAACGATCGCCTGCTCAAGCAGTACAGGCGAGTCGTCGAGAAGATCGGCGAGTTCGAGGCCGCCATGGCCGCCCTCGGCGACGACGCGCTCAAGGCCAAGACCGCCGATTTCCGCGCGCGCCTGGCCGCGGGTACGGCGCTCGACGACCTGATGCCCGAGGCCTTCGCCGTCGTCCGCGAGGCCGGCAAGCGCGCGCTGAAGATGCGCCACTTCGACGTGCAGATGATCGGCGGCATGACGCTGCACGAGGGCAAGATCGCCGAAATGCGCACCGGCGAAGGCAAGACGCTGATGGCCACGCTGCCGGTCTACCTGAATGCGCTGACCGGCAAGGGCGTGCACCTGATCACGGTCAACGACTACCTCGCGCGGCGCGATGCCGAGTGGATGGGTCGCCTGTACAACTACCTCGGCCTGACGATCGGCGTGAACGTGCCGGGGCTGTCGCGCGAAGAGAAGCAGGCCGCCTACAACGCCGACATCACCTACGGCACGAACAACGAGTTCGGCTTCGACTACCTGCGCGACAACATGGTCTACGAGACCGGGGACCGCGTGCAGCGCGGCCTGAACTTCGCCATCGTCGACGAAGTCGACTCGATCCTGATCGACGAAGCCCGCACGCCGCTGATCATCAGCGGCCAGGCCGAGGATCACACCGAGATGTACGTGCGCATCAACGCCGTCGTGCCGGCGTTGAAGAAGCAGATCGGCGAAGAGGACCCGCGCACCGGCGAAGGCGTCATCGAGCCGGGCGATTTCACGGTCGACGAGAAGGCCCACCAGGTCACGCTGACCGAATCCGGCCACGAGCGTGCCGAGGAACTGCTGGCGCAGGCCGGGCTGCTGGTCGAGGGCGCGAGCCTGTACGACCCGGCCAACATCACGCTGATGCACCACGTGTACGCGGCGCTGCGTGCGAACCACCTTTACTTCCGCGACCAGCACTACGTCGTGTCCAACGGCGAAGTGACGATCGTCGACGAATTCACCGGCCGCCTGATGACGGGCCGGCGCTGGTCGGACGGCCTGCACCAGGCCGTCGAGGCCAAGGAAGGCGTCGAGATCCAGAGCGAGAACCAGACGCTCGCGTCGATCACGTTCCAGAACTACTTCCGCATGTACGCCAAGCTCGGCGGCATGACGGGCACGGCCGACACCGAGGCCTACGAATTCCAGGAGATCTACGGCCTCGAGACCGTGGTGATCCCGCCGAACCGTCCCACGCAGCGCAAGGACGACCTCGACCTGGTCTACAAGACCGCGCGCGAGAAGTAC
>FTIR01002384.1_pt3 | contig 24250 bp, 26 predicted proteins | sample 1658041 | NCBI WGS metagenome assembly FTIR01 (sample SAMEA3914793, study PRJEB12502) | metagenome | biome: forest; material: soil | place: Canada | collected 2011-07-03 | depth 0.3 m | reverse complement strand
GCGCCAGCGCGTCGAGCACCGCGGCGCAATCGGCCGCGCTGCCGTCGTCCACGAGGATGCAGTGCAGGCCGTGGGCGCGCACGTTGGCGGCGACGCCCCCCACGGCCTCGCCATGGTTGTAGACCGGGATGACGGCCACCGGACGGAACGCGCCGGCCATCAGGCGGCCTCCCCTTCGGCGAACACGACGCGGCCGGTGGAATGGCGGCCGGCCGGGGAGCGGTACTCGAACTGCAGCGTGGAGGCGGCGGCGTTCCATTGCAGGTCGACGTCGAGCCGCATGCCCGGCGTGGCCGCCTGCGAGAACTTCAGCGCGTCCAGGCGCACGAAGCGCGCGGGCATGGCGAAGCGTTCGCGTGCGAAGGCGATGGCCCAGTCGACCTGCGCGACGCCGGGCAGGATGGGCGAGCCGGGGAAGTGGCCGTCGAACACCAGCAGCTCGGGCGCGAGCGCGATCGAGGCCACGGCGTGGGTGGGCTCGGCGAGGCGCCATTCCGCCACCGGGCGCACCTTCCTCGTCTCCACGGCGGGCGCGAACAGCGCGCCCAGCAAGGCCTCCGGGCTCTTGCCCTGCGCGTTGGCCGGCAGCGCGTCGACGAGGCGCCAGCGGCGCGGCAGGGCCACGCGGTCGACGGCCGCGAGCAGCCGCGCGCGCAGCTCGGCCACCAGCGCGGGCTTGCCGGCGTCCCGCAGCTTCGCGCGGCCGGACTCGCTCAACGCGACCACCACGGCGGGCCGCGTGGCGTGAGCCAGCACGGCGCCGGCGGCGTCGACCACCGGACGCTCGTCGGCCAGCATCAGCACGCGCGCCTCCGCGACGTCATCCGACGCGGCCAGGCACTGCTCCATCGCGGTCAGCGAGACGCGCTTCTCCTCGATCTTGACGATGCGGTCGACGCGGCCCTGCAGTTCGAACCCGTCCATGCCGTCGCCGGCCGGCACGGCGCGGTCGGCGGTGCGGTACCACGCGTCGTCGGGCAGGTGCGGCGAGCGCACGCACAGCTCGCCGTCGGCGATGCGGAATTCGATGCGCGGCAGCGGCTGCCAGGTGTCGCCGTGGCGCGCGCGCTGGCGCCAGGCCACGCCCCCGGTCTCGGAGCTGCCGTAGACCTCCACCGGCGCCACGCCCAGCAGCGCCAGCGCGCTCTCGGCGGCCTCGGGCGGCAGCGGGCCGCCGGACGAGAACACGCCGCGCAGGCCGGCGCGCGCGGCCGACCAGTCGAGCGCCTCGGGCAGCCGGCGCAGGTGCGCGGGGCTGGCCACCAGCACCGCGGGGCCGGCGATACGTTGCGCGATCTCCTCGTTGAACACCAGGCGCTCGGCCGCGAACGGGCGCCCGGCCGCCAGCGGCCACAGCACGCGGAACAGCAGGCCGTAGATGTGCTGGTGCGTGACGGTGGCCCACACCAGCGGCGGCTCGACGTCCGGGTCGCGATCGAAGCCGGCGACGGCATCGCCGGCCGCCACGGTCTCGGGCGCGAGGTTCACCGGGGCCAGGCCGATGTCGCACAGCGCGCCGAAGCGCGCCTCCAGCGCGTGCACCTCGGCGTCGAGCTGCGCGAGCCGCTTGGGGATCGCCAGCGGCTCGCCGCTGGTGCCCGAGGTGTAGACGATCAGCCGCGTGGCCTCGCGGTCCAGCGGCGCGAACGAGGGATCGCGTACGGGCGCGGGACGCGCCGGCGCGCCCGGGAGGTCGCCCAGGAAGCCGTCGGCGACGCCGCGCAGGCGGGCCACCGTGTCGTCCTGCATGTCGCCCGGGATGACCACGGTCTTGCCGGCATGCCAGGCGCCGAACAGCGCGGTGGCGAAGTCGAAGGTGTCCTCGAAGAACAGCGCCCAGCGCGCGCCGGGCCGCGCCGCGAGCAGGTCGCGCCAGGCGGCCGCCTGCGATGCGAAGTCGGCCTGCGACAGCGCGCGGCCGGCGCGCCACGCCACGGCGACCGAGGTCGCCGTGGGGTCGCGAGGCAGGGCGGTCAGGGGACGCCAGCCCGCCGCGTCATGCGCCACGGGCCGCCTCTTCCGCCTCTTCCGCCTCGCGCGCCTCTTGCGCAGCGATGCGCCCGCGCACGCGGCGGCGCACCAGCCACTCGCCGCCCATCAGCAGGCCCATCACCACGTACGACAGCAGGCCGTTGTACAGCGCCCAGGCGGCCGGGCTGGCCCACAGCGCGGTGGCCACGGCCACGAGGCCGTTGACGACGAAGAAGCCGCACCACACCTGCGTGACGCGCCGCGTGTAGGCGATGGCGGCCGGCGGGAAGTTCGTCTCGCGCAGGCGCGCCAGGCGCTCGACCACGGTGGGCCCGCGCCACAGGCTCATCGCGAACAGGCCGAGCATCACGAGGTTGACCAGCGCCGGATAGAGCTTGAGCGGGCCCCAGTGGTCGCCCAGGAAGCTGGCCGCGGCGAGCAGCATGGCGAGCGCCGCCGCGACCAGCCAGAACGACTCGCGCGTGACCCAGGCGCGCGCCAGCGCGAGCGCCACCAGCAGCAGCGCGATCCAGCGCGGGCTGACGTGCCCCAGCGCCAGGTACACCACCACGGGATAGGCCACGCTCACCCCCAGCAGCAGCGCCGCCAGCAGCGGCGGCGTCCTGCGGGCAGGCGCGAGCGTGGGGGCCGGAGCGGCCATGGCCGAGGTCACGCGGTGGGCGTCTCGTGGACGAGGCCGTACAGCGCGTCGACGACGTCCTGCACGGTGCGCACCGACTTGAAGGCCTCGGGCTGCAGGCGCTTGCCCACCAGCGGCTTCAGCTGCACGATGAGGTCGACGGCGTCGATGGAGTCGATGTCGAGGTCCTCGCCGAGGCGTGATTCGCGCGTGATGCGCGAGGGCTCGATGTCGAAGGTCTGGTTCAGGATCTGGACGATCCGGTCGAAGATGTCGTCTTTGGTCATGTCGGTTCTCACGCTTTTCCTTGCGCGATGACGAAGGCCGCCAGCGTCTTGACGCTCGCGAAATGCGCGCGCACCTCCTCGGACTCGGCCGACAGGCTCACGCCGTAGCGCTTCTGCAGGGCAAGGCCCAGCTCGAGCGCGTCGATCGAATCGAGGCCCAGCCCGTCGACGAACAGCGGGGCCTCGGCGTCGATGTCGTCGGGGGTGAGGTCTTCCAGCGCCAACGAGGAAATGATGAGTGCCTTGATGTCGTTCTCAAGCTGCTGCATGGGGTCTCTCCGCGCCGAGGTGGCGCGCCAGTTCGTCGTTGAGGCGGCGCGCGGCGAGCGCTTGCGCCCCGTCCTCGGCCAGATGGGATGCGATGGGGATGTCGGCGCCGACGTCGATCACGAAACGGCCGGCGCTGGGCGGCACCCGCCACCACTTGACGCCCTTGCCCAGCATGCGCGGCTCGCAGGTGATGCGCACCGGCGTGATGGCCAGCTCGCCGCGCACCGCGAGGTTGGCGGCGCCGCGCTGCAGCTTGCCGAGCGCCACGCCGGCCGGCGTGCGCGTGCCTTCCGGGAAGATGATGAGGTTGTTGCCGGAGCGCACCGAGGCGACGCAGGCGGCTAGCATGCCCGGGCCGGAATCGTTGCAGACGTAGCCCGCGGCCGCCACCGGGCCGCGCGTGAACGGATTGCGCGCGAGCGCGGCCTTGACGATGCAGTCGGCATCGCGCACCAGCGACATCAGGAACACCACGTCGATCAGCGACGGATGGCTCGCCAGGATCAGCAGCCCGCGGCGCTGCAGGCGCTCGCGATGCAGCACCTCGAGCCTGCAGACGCCGAGCGCGCACATCATCCCGACGAACAGGCGGAACAGGTGGTGGATGATGCGGCGCGCGACCGCCGAGCGGCGCCGTTGGTGGCGCAGCGCCACGAGCAGCAGCGGGAACACGACCAGGCCGATCGCGAGGCCGCCGAGCCCGAACATCGCGAACGAGAAGCCGGTGCTGGCCACGCGCCACCAGCGGTTGACCCGCGAGCTGCGTTCCGGCATCGCCATGAGCATCGCCTCAGGCATCGCGGCTCCAGGTGCAACGGCGGCCGTCGAGCCGCTGCGCCAGCACGGGCGCGCCGGACAGGCCGAACCACAGCGCCTGCAGGCTCGCGGGCAGGTGGGCCGGCGCGTGCGCGTCGCCGCTGTCGACAGCGTCCTCGCCGGCTTGCCAGGCTAGATGCAGCGCGCGCTCGCCGGCGCGCGGGCGGCGCAGGCGCCAGGCCCACGCGAAGTGGGCCGAGGGCTCGTCCTCGAACTGCGCGTAGCCTCCGGGCAACGGCGCGTCGTAGACCACCAGGCTGGTGCTGCGCGCGCCATCGTCCAGCAGCGCCAGCGCCTCCACCACGCCGGCCGCCGCGGTGGCGCGGCCGGCCGCGATGGCCGAGGAGCCGCGGCGGTCGCCGCGGGTGAGCGCGATCATCGCGCCGATGGCGTTGTGCACCGACAGGCCGAACGCGGTAGGCGACAGCGCGTTGCCGCGCGCCTGGTCGGCCAGCAGCTCGAGACAGCGGCCCGTCTCGCCGTAGCGCGACGCGTAGACGGTGGGGTTGTCGTCGAGATCGGCGTCGGCGGCCACGGCGGTGTCGCCCGCCAGGTCGAGTGCCGCCTGCGCGGCCAGGCGGCCCAGCGGGGCGAAGCGCCGGCGCAGCATCGGCGGCACCGCGGCCAGCGCGGCTTGCGGCTCGCCCTCGGGCAGCCAGGGCGCGGCCGCCCACTGCGACCAGCGCTGCGGCGTGTCCACGCCGGGCGCACAGGCCGCCCAGGCATCGATGACGAATGAAAGACTCAATTGGCTAGCCCTGACGCCGACGTTCACCGCGATGCGCGGCGCCGCTTTTTAGTGTTGCCCGCAACTTCCTGCCGCGTGACTCCAGGTCCGCATCGCAGTCCAGCCGGAACCCCGGCGGGTACGCGTTCGCGGCCTCCCCTTCCAACCCGGCATTTTAGCCTGCGCCAGACCGCCGATCCGGGGGAAGCACACCAATGGAACACTCGGTTTCACGAGGGAGCGCGCCGCACTTCACGGCGAATCGAGAAGTCGATGACGAGCACCCAAGGGTTCTCCCCCATTCGCGGCCAGCCATGGGCATCTGGCGACCGCTGCCGGCGTCTTGTCGCCTGCCGGTGGCGAGCCTGGCGGCCGCCCGCGACCATGCGTGCACTGCCGTCGCAACCTGCTGCCACCGACAGGGAACGCGCGTGGCGACGGGCACGCGCGACGACTCGGGCAAGGTCTTCCTTACCTTGCGCGAGCGACCTGAACGGCTGGTGGCAAGCCGTCTTTACGCGCATCTGTTTCGGGGGATGTGACCGTCGCCGGCGCTGGCTGGAGCTGTCCGCGCATGGCCTCGTCCCAGCGCTGCAGCCGCTCGGGGCTGACGTCGAAACGCTGGCCGAACAGCTGCGGTCCCTGCCGCACCATCATCGCGGCCACGCGCGCGGCCGCCGGATCGCCCGCGTCGGCGGCGGCCGACAGCTGGGCATAGGCCTGCGGCCACTGCTGCGCCTCGTAGGCCTCCATGGCCATTCGCAAGCGCCCCTGCGGCACGTCGCCGTGGCGGCCCACGCCGGCGCCGCTGAGCGCGATGCATGCGGCCACGATGGCGGTCGCGCCGATCAGCACCTGGGCGCCGGTATCGATCCAGCGGGCCGCCGTACTCATGGGCATCGTCATCGCGTGTTGCATGCTGCTCTCCTGCTTGCAGATCCTGGCCGGTCGACCTTCCGACTTGCCGAGGCGCGAGTATGGAAAACCACCGCGCGCTCAGCTATCCCTCTTGAGAGGGGGCCTCGACGCCCGCATCTGACTCCTGGGGAAACCCGGCAAACTAGAATCGCGCCAGACATGAACACGCCCAAGACCCCCACCGCTGCCGCGCCGGCCGAAGACGCCGTCAAGCCCGCCAATTTCCTGCGCAACGTGATCGAGCGCGACCTCGAGGCGGGCACGTACGCGAATCGACAGTGGGGCGGCGGCCCCGGCGATGCGGCGAAACACGCGGCCGGCGTGCCCGACGCGGCGCGCGTGCGCCTGCGCTTCCCGCCCGAGCCCAACGGCTACCTGCACGTGGGCCACGCCAAGAGCATCTGCCTGAACTTCGGCCTGGCGCGCGACTATGGCGGCGTGTGCCACCTGCGCTTCGACGACACCAATCCGGAAAAGGAAGAGCAGGAGTACGTCGACGGCATCAAGGAGAACGTGCGCTGGCTCGGCTTCGACTGGGAGTCGCCGCTCGGCAGCAACCTGTTCTTTGCCAGCGACGACTTCGACTTCATGTACCGCGCCGCCGAGGCGCTGGTGGCCGACGGCCGCGCCTACGTCGACGAGCAGACGCCCGAGCAGATGCGCGCCAACCGCGGCGACTTCGCCACGCCCGGCGCGGACAGCCCGTTCCGCGGCCGCTCGCCGGAAGAGAACCTGCGCGAGCTGCGCGCGATGCGCGACGGTGCCTACCCGGACGGCGCCAAGGTGCTGCGCGCGAAGATCGACATGGCCAGCCCCAACATCAACATGCGCGACCCGACGCTGTACCGCATCCGGCGCGCGCATCACCACAACACGGGCGACCAGTGGTGCATCTACCCGATGTACACCTTCGCGCATCCGATCGAGGACGCGCTCGAACGCATCACGCACAGCATCTGCACGCTCGAGTTCGAGGACCAGCGCCCGTTCTACGACTGGCTGCTGGAGCACCTCGCCCGCCTCGGGCTGCTCGCGCATCCGCTGCCCAGGCAATACGAGTTCGCGCGCCTGAACATCACCTACGTGGTCACCAGCAAGCGCAAGCTGCGCCAGCTGGTGGAGGAAAAGCACGTCAGCGGCTGGGACGACCCGCGCATGCCCACGCTGGTCGGCATGCGCCGCCGCGGCTACACGGCGGGCGCGCTGCAGCTGCTGGCCGAGCGCACCGGCGCCACCAAGAACAACACCTGGATCGACTACGCCTGGCTCGACATCGCGCTGCGCGACGACCTCGAGGAGAAGGTCGCGCGCGCGATGGCCGTGCTGGATCCGCTGCCGCTCAAGCTCACCAACTGGGCCGACGTATTCGGCGCCGCGGCAACCGTTGCCTGCAGCGCGCCGGCGCATCCGCACCATCCCGAGATGGGCCAGCGAGCGTTCGCGCTCGGGCCCACCGTCTGGATCGAGCGTGACGACTTCCTCGAGACGCCGGTCAAGGGCTACCAGCGCCTGTTCCCGGGCAACAAGGTGCGCCTGAAGTACGGCGTCATCGTCGAGTGCACGGGCTGCGAGAAGGACGCCGACGGCAACGTCACCGCCGTGCTGGCCACCGTGGTGCCCGACACCAGGAGCGGCACGCCGGGCGCCGATCTCGTCAAGGTCAAGGGCACGATCACGTGGGTGTCGGTACAGGACGGCGTGCCCGCCACGCTGAACCTGTACGACCGCCTGTTCGCGGTGCCGCATCCAGGTGTCGCCGATGCGCCGCTCACGGCCGAGCTGAATCCGAACAGCATCCGCGTGACGCAGGGCTTCGTCGAGCCGTCCGTCGCCCGGCTGCCGGCCGAGACGCGCGTGCAGTTCGAACGCCACGGCTACTTCGTCACCGACCGCATCGACCACCAGCTCGACAAGCCCGTGTTCAACCGCGTGACGACGCTCAAGGACAGCTGGGGAAAATAGGGTCCTTGATTTGACCCACGACGGCCCTAACTGAGGTGCAAGGGCGGCCCCGTGCCGCCGTGCAAACCCTCAAGGAGTCGTGATGGCTGCCGCCGCGCTGAAGAACCGCATCGAGAACCTGATCGCCATGGCACAACTGCTGGAGCGCGTGGATGCCAACCCGACGCTCGTGGGCGCGCAGCAGTACCTCAACCTCGTCAACACCGTGAAGGGGCTGCTGGCCGAGGACGACCTGCCCGACGATGCGTTGCGCGCGGTGCTGCGCGCCTGCCCGGCCTCGGCGCTGCTCTACGAGAACCTGCACTACGACCGCTCCGGGCTGTCGCAGTCGCCGCTGGACGCGGCCGTCGCCTCCGAGATCGCCGCCACCGAGCTGATCACCGGCCTGCGTGCCCGCGCGCATTGAAGAGTTCCGCGAACGTGAAATCCTGACGTTTCCAGACAACAGCGTCGTCGCCGCGTCACTGACGCGACAGACGAACCGCTAGTGCCCCCTCACATTCGAGCCGGCTTTCCCCCGGCTCGAGTCGTTTCCTGGGCACGACTCATGGCTCCGGTGCGCCCACTTCAGGCGCATTCGTCATCAACACGCAACATTTCCCACCGTACTTGCCCCAGTACGTGCACTTGTTCGCGCAAATGACGGGTATGCGTCGAATAAGCGCGACTAGACTTCGCCCATCGGAAAAACCGAGAACCGGAGACAAACTCAAATGGCATTCCTGAACAAGAACATCGCGCTGGCCACGGCCGCTCTCGTCGCCTGCGGCACCGCCGCCGCGACGGAAGACTACGACCTGCGTTACGCGCCGGGCATCGGCGGGGCCGACATGTCGGCGCCGTTCGAAGGCGGCTGGGTCTTCCAGATCCCGGCCTACGTGTACAGCGGCAACATCCGCACGACCACCAACACCATGCCGACGGACATCTCGACCGCCCTCGGCCAGCCCGCCGGCTCCGGCCTGCTCTACGCCTCGGCGGCGGTCAGGTCGAACACGCAGATGAACGTCAGCGGCCTGCTGCCCCGCCTGAGCTTCATGAGTGCCCAGACCTTCCTGGGCGCGACCATCGGCGGCACCGTGCTGCTCCCGCTCGTGCGCAAGAGCAGCAGCGTCAGCCTGACCAGCCTCACGCCGAGCCTGAGCGGCCCCGCCGCGGCCGGGCTGACGCCCACGCAAGTAGGCCAGATCTACGCCGCCATCGGACCCGCGGCGACGGCGCAGGCCCTGGCCGTCACCGACGGCAACTCCAACAAGTCGACCGGCATCGGCGACCTCGAGTTCTCGCCCATCCTGCGCTGGAGCACCGAAGCCACGCAGACGCTGTTCATCATGACCGTGGTCACGCCGACCGGCAAGTACGACAAGACGCTGGCCGCCAACCCCAGCGCCGGCCACTTCTACACCTTCCGCCCGGCCGTGCAGTTCAGCTACATCGGCGACGGCTGGGACGTCGGCTCGCGCCTCGCCTACTCGTACAACACCCGCAACAACGAGTCGCACTACAGGAGCGGCAACTACATCAACGTCGACCTGACGGCGATGAAGTCCATCAGCGAATCGACCCGCATCGGCCTGTCCGGCTACGGCGTCAGCCAGCTGACCCGCGACAGCACGAACCTGAGCGCGACCGACTTCCTCGCGCAGGGAGCGGTCATCGCGGCGCGCCAGCAAGCCACGCTCGGCCAGAAGGGCCACGTCTACGGCATCGGCCCCGAGTACGCCTACATCCACGGCGCCGGCGACTACCTGCTGGAAGGCCGCCTCATGAAGGAATTCGGCTCCGAGACGCGTCCGAAGGGCTTCACGGGCGTCGTCACGCTGTCCAAGCCGTTCTGACGGCACAACCGTGACGCAGGCCGCATGGCCGGCCCGAAGTCACGGCGGCTTTCGGCCGAAATCGAGGAAGTCGACGTCCGTTCCACAGGGACGGGCGTCGCGGTTCCCGCGCGGCGCGCCATGCCGTCGTGCCTAGAGAGAGGGTGAAGACCATGAAGATGATGCAAACGTTGCGCCGGATCGCTTCGGCGCTGGCGCTGGGATGCGCCGTCACCGGCGCATGGGCCACGGTCGAGGTCTCCGGCGTTCCGCTGGAAGAGACGGTGACGGTGGCCGGCGTGCCGCTGCACCTCAACGGCGCCGGCTTCCGCAAGCGCGGCTACTTCAAGATCGACGTCACCGCGCTGTACCTGCAGCAGAAGGCCACGACCCTGGACGCCGTTGAGAACGCGCCGGGCGTCAAGCGCGTGCAGCTCGTGATCCAGCAGGACGTCACCGGCTCGCAGGCCTCGCGCTACTTCCTGATCGACTTCGAGGCCTCGGCCACCCCGGCCGAGTTCGCCAAGCTGATCACCGAGGTCTCGCAGGTGGGCGACATCTACAGCTCGCTGCCCAAGATCAAGAAAGGCGACATCGTCACGATGGACTGGGTGCCCGGCAAGGGCCTCATCGCCACGCTCAACGGCGTCGCGCTGACGGCCCATGGCGCCCCGTCGCCGTACATCAACAGCGAACTGCTGGCCAAGGTCATGGTGCGCATGTACGTCGGCGGCAAGACCCCGGCCGAGCTGCACGACAACCTGCTGGGGCTGTCCACCAGCATGCGCGACAAGAAGTAGCCGCCTTCTTCTCCGGATCCTCGGGCCTCGACGCGTGGGAGCGTGTAGAGGCCCATTTTCATTGGCGGCCGAGAAGCTCAGACCTGGATCAGCTCCACCTTGTAGCCATCGGGATCCTGCACGAACGCGATGAACGACGTGCCGCCCTTCACGGGCCCGGGCTCGCGCGTGACCTTGCCGCCGGCGGCACGCACGCTCTCGCAGACGGCGGCGACGTCCGGCACGCCCAGGGCCAGGTGGCCGAAGGCGGTGCCGATCTCGTAGTCGGCGACGCCGTAGTTGTAGGTGAGCTCGATCTCGGCCGAGCCGACCTCGCCGTTGCCGTCGTCGGCGCCGTAGCCCAGAAAGGCCAGCGTGTACTGCTGCTCGGGACGGTCGGTGGTGCGGCGCAGGCTCATGCCGAAGTGGCGCGTGTAGAAGTCGATGGAGCGCTGCAGGTCGCCGACGCGCAGCATGGTGTGGAGGAATCTCATGGCGTGGCCAGGCTGTGGGAGGGAATGGCCGCCACGTTAGCAAACATCGCCGCGCCGAGCGCCGCAGGGTCATTGACGAGCCGCAGCTGGTCGTACGCGCGCTGGGCCTCGGGATAACGCCGGCGCAGCAGGTTGAGCCATTGCTTGAGCCGTCCCGCGCGATGGCGCGGCTCCACGCGCGTGCCCACGCGGCGCCAGAAGTCGGCGATCAGCGGCAGCAGTTCGTCCCAGGCCAGCGCCGGCGGCGTGCCGTACGCCTCGGGGGAATGCGGGCCGCCGGCGGAGGCTTTGGCGAAACCGCGGGCGTCCAGCCGCGCCTCGGTGGCATGGGCCGGCAGCGCCAGCGAAGCGGCGATGCCCGCCACTGCCCGCGCGCGGATCGCCAGCGCGAGGCCGGGGTCGGCCACCATGCCGCGGCCCAGCATCAGGCCGTCGCAGCCGGTGACGTGGCGGCAGCGCTCGGCGTCGTCGGGCGTCCAGATCTCGCCGTTGGCCACCACCGGCACCGCCACGGCCTCGCGGATCGCCGGCACACGCTCCCAGTAGGCCGGCGGGCGGTAGCCGTCGGCCTTCGTGCGTGCGTGCACCACGAGCTCGCTCGCGCCCGCGTCCGCGAGCGCCCGCGCGCACTCGACCGCGCGCGAGGCGTCCTCGTAGCCGAGGCGCATCTTCGCCGTCACCGGCAACCCGGCCGGCACCGCGCGGCGCACGGCGCGCACGATGCGGCCCAGCAGCTCGGGATCCTGCAGCAGCGACGCGCCGCCGCCATGCCGGTTGACCACCTTGGCCGGGCAGCCGAAGTTCAGGTCGATGCCGTCGGGGCCCAGCGCGGCCAGCGCGGCGGCGTTGTCGGCCAGGCACTCGGGATCGGAGCCCAGCAGCTGAGGCCGCACCGGCACGCCGGCGCGCGTGCGGCCGCCCTGCAGCAGTTCCGGCACGATGCGCGTGAACACGCGGTCGGGCATCAGCATATCGGTGATGCGGATGAACTCCGACACGCAGCGGTCGATGCCGCCGGCCGCGGTGAGCACCTCGCGCAGCGGATGGTCGAGCAGTCCTTCCATCGGGGCGAGCAGCAACAGGCCCATCAGGCCGGCCATGAGTCGACGGCGTCGGCCAGGCGTTCGTAGTCGGCCTCGTCGTTGTAGACCTGGGCCGCCAGCCGCACGTGCGGGCGGCCACGGATGGACAGCACCTGGGCCTCGATGCGGCGTTCGGCGAGCAGCCAGTCCTTCAGCGCGGTCGCCGCGTTCGCGCCGAGCGCCTGGATGCGCGCGGGCAGCGCCACGCTGGCCATGCAGCCCACCAGGGCCTCGGGCGTCGTGAACGGCTGGCCCCAGCGCGCGGCGAGCGCGCGGGCCGCGCGCCAGACGAGGTCGTGGTTCCAGGCGCGCATCGCCGCCAGCCCGAGCACGTCGCGCATGAACGCGATGCCGTCCGGCGCGCAGAGCATGGCCGACGGGTCGCGCGTGCCGGTCCAGTCGAACTCCTGCGCGAGGCCCACGTCGAGTCCCCACGAGATGACCGGCGGATGCAGCCCGGCGCGCCGCGACGGCGCCACCCACAGGAAGCCGCAGGCGCGCGGCGCGAAGGCCCACTTGTGCAGGTTGCCCACGAACCAGTCGGCGCCCAGCGACGGGATGTCGAGGGCGAGCGCGCCGGGCACGTGCGCGCCGTCGACCAGCACCGGCACGCCGCGCGCGCGACAGCGTTCCGTCATGGCGGCCACCGGAAGGATGAGCGCGGTCTCCGACGACACGTGGTCGATCACCGCGAGCCGCGTGCGCGGCGTGAGCGCGCGCTCGATGGCGTCGGCGCAGGCGTCGGCGATGTCGCCTTCGACCGGGAACGGCGTGGTCGCCACGACCACACGCGCGCCCGCGGCCCGCGCGACGAACTCCGCGGCCTTGACGACGGCGCCGTAGGCCTGGTCGAGCACCACGATCTCGTCGCCGGGCCGCAGCGCGAGCGACCGCAGCACCGCGTTGATGCCCGTGCTGGCGTTGTCGACGAAGACGATGTCGTCGCCGCGCGCGCCCATGAATTCGCCCACCGTGTCGGCCACCCGGCGCAGCAGCGGCCGCGGCATGCCGGGCGCGTCGGGCGCGTCGGGCGCGAGGCTGATCAGCTCGCGGAACAGGAAGCTCGCCGGCTGCGCCTCGATGCGGCGCTGCCACGCGTGCTGCGCCTCCAGCACGACGCGCGGCGTGGCGCCGACGGTGCCGTGGTTAAGGTAGGTGATTCCGGGATCCAGCCACCAATGGGCGAGGAAGGAGCGGCCGAAGGTGGGCACGGGCTTGCTGGGCAGCGAAGAAGCGACGATTGTCGCGCGCCGCGGGCCGCAAGGCCCCGGTGGTCAGTGGAAGCCGCTGAGCTGCACCGCCGGCGACGCGTACTCGCGGCCGACGCCGCCCTGCGCGCGCAGGAAACTCGCCCGCGCGCCTTCGGTCATCGCGTCCCAGTGCACCTCGCCTTGTGGGTCGCAGGGGAAGGTCAGCCCCCGGCCCGTGTGGAACAGCGACTGGAAGCGCAGCTCGTAGCGGGCGATGGATTCGGCGACAGGCAGCGGGTGGGCGGTCATGGGAGCCTCGGATGGTGCGGTGAGGACTGCGGGCGCCGGGAACGACGCCAGGACGGAACCAGTGTGCGCGCCGGCCGCCCCGGGCGGCATCGGCGGACTTCCATCCGCGACCTCGTCCTGGCGGCCGTCCGCGTGTCGTCGCGCGGCGGCCGCCTTGTCAGCGTGCGTCTGACAACCGGGCGTGCAGTCGAGCGAGGCGCGACTATCATTCGCGCCTTGCCAACGATCCCAGGAGATCTTTCGATGACCTTCCGCCTGAACGCCGTCCGCGTGGCCTCCGTGCTGGCGCTCGCCGCCGGTTTCGCCACCGCCGCCCACGCCGACGACTCGGCCGCCCTCGCCGCCGCCGCCAAGGAGCCGGGCGCCGTCGTCACGTCCAGCGGCCTCGTCTTCAAGTCGCTGGTCGACGGCACCGGCGCCAGCCCGAAGGCCACCAGCACCGTCAAGGTCAACTACAAGGGCACGTTCGTCGACGGCAAGAAGTTCGACGCGTCGGCCGACCACGGCGGCCCGATCTCGTTCCCGCTCAACCGCGTGATCCCGTGCTGGACCGAAGGCGTGCAGAAGCTCAAGGTGGGCGGCAAGGCCAAGCTCACCTGCCCGTCGGCCATCGCCTATGGCAGCGCCGGCGCCGGCGGCGCCATTCCGCCCAACACCACGCTCGTGTTCGAGGTGGAACTGCTGGGCGTCAACTAGGATCGCCCCCCGGCGCCAGCCCCATGCGCTGGCGCATGCCCTCCACCATCGTGTCGAGCACGGCGCGGTGGGGGTCGGGCACCTCCGAGCGGACCACGTCGCGGTAGTCGTCGTGCACGCAGTCGCCGGTGCCCACGCAGTGCAGCGACGCCTGCACGCCGCCGCGGCAGTTGCCCACCAGCTCGCACGCGACGATCTCGGCGCTCCATTCGTGGAGCTGCCGGTCGAGCTCGTCGTCGCCCGCCGAGTTGCCCACGTCGACGAAATCGGCGTTGTTCGCCAGCGCCTCGGCCGCGGCCCAGCGGTCGCCGGTGCGCAGCGCGGCGTCGATGTCCGCGTTGGCGGTATCGCGGCCCGCGGGCGCGACGATGCCGCGGCCGCCCTCGGGCATCAGGAAGTCCTTGCCGCCGCGCTGCTGCATCGCCAGGTCGTAGAGCGGCTGGATCGCTGGATACTTCTCGAGCACGCCCGTGCAGCGCTTCCCGATCTCGTCGACGAGGGCCGCCGCGCTGTCGTGGAAGGCCTCGTTGCCCACGATCAGCGACGCGCGGCCCGGGTGCCCGCCCAGGTCGTTGCAGCGCTTCCACGCCAGCAGCGCGTAGAACTTGCCGCCCTCCTGCGGCCGGCCGACCGCCTGCTCGATGAAGGCGAGATAGTCGGGGGCGCTCTCGAACTCGCTGCGCATCCTGGACGTGCGCGCGTTCTGCTCGGTGCCCTGCGCGTCCGCCGGCGTCAACCCGGCGCCGCCGCCGGCCGCCGACGGGGCGACGCTCGCGGCGGCCGCCGCGGCGACCGGCCGGGCGCGCGGCTGCAGGTGATGCACGCGCCGCGCCAGCAGCACCAGCGCCAGGCAGCCGGCCACCACCAGCACCAGGCCCGCGGCCGAGGACTTGTGGTTGCGGACCCAATACAAGAAATCGCTGACACTCATGCGGGGCGATTTTCCACGGCGGCACTTCCCTCACGAAGTTCGCGCGGCGCCGCGCCGAACCAGCGCCGCACCGTGCGGCTGAAGTTGGACGTGTCGGCGTAGCCCAGTCGCGCGGCGATCTCCTCCACTGGTTCGGCGGTGTGCATCAGCATCCACAGCGCGCGCTGCTTGCGCGCCGCGTCCAGCAGCTGCTGGAAGGTGGCGCCGTCCTCGTGCAGGCGGCGGATCAGCGTGCGCGACGAGATGCCGCAGCGCGCGGCGACGTCGGCCATGCGCGGGTAGGCGCCGTCGTCCACGCTCGCCAGCAGGCCGGCCACGCGCTGGGCCATGCTGGCGCCGGCCACCTCGGCCAGCGCCTCCTCGCATTCGCGGCAGGCGCTCGCGTGCGCCTTCGCGTCGGCGCCGATGCACGGCAGCGCCAGGTCGAGCGGCGCGAAGTGGAACGCGAACGCTGGCTGGTCGAAGCGCACCTCGGCCACGCCGAAGCGCTGGTACTGGTCGCGCCAGGCGGGCACGGGCAGCGGGAGGTCGATGCGGATCGCCGCGGGCACCTGGCCGACGGCCGTCTCGATCATGCGCAGGATCGCGCCCAGCACGGTGTCGACGACGAAGCCGCGCACGGAGCCCAGCGCCGCGCGTTCGGCGGCGCGCATGGTCATGCCCTCGCGCGACTCCACGCAGGTCCAGGCCATCGCGTCGTTGCGCGTGGTGCCGTAGCGCGCCAGCGTGAGCATGGCCTCGCGCAGGTCGCGGCTGGTGACCACCGCATAGCCGAGCGCGCCATGCGCCGACACCGGCGCGCCGCCGCCCAGATCCAGGCCCAGCCACGGCCGGCGCGTGGCGGCCATCGCGCCCTCGGCCAGGCGCACGATGGTGTCGCGGCCCAGCCGCTTGTCGTCGGTGACCAGCGTGGCCCAGTCGAGGCCGGCCGCAGCGAGCACGCGATCGCCGTCCACGTCGGCGTGCTGCAGCAGCATGCGCAGCAGCCGGGCGTAGATCGGCGGCACGAGCGAGCTCGGCTGCGGCAGGGGGGGATGGGCGGAGACGGGGCGGGACATGGTCGGCGAAGGCGCTCAGTGTCTTCCCTTGATCGGGGCACTTGGCGGCCTGTTTGTCACTTTATGACGATTTCCTGGCAGCTGCATCGGTGTCGGCCTCTCATCGCGCCGCCCACACTGCGAGGTTCCCTGGCGGACCACAAGAAAGAGACAAGCATGAATTTCGACTACATCGTGGTGGGCGGCGGCTCGGGCGGCTGCGTGCTGGCGGCGCGGCTCAGCGAGGATCCGTCGGTGTCGGTGGCGCTGATCGAGGCCGGCCCTGTGGACAAGAACATCCTGATCCACGTGCCCGCGGGTTTCGCGTTGCTCGCCCAAAGGAACATCGCCAACTGGAACTTCGACACGGTGCCGCAGAAGGGCCTGAACGGCCGCGTCGGCTGGCAGCCGCGCGGCAAGGTGCTGGGCGGCTCGAGCTCGATCAACGCGATGATCTACATCCGCGGCCACCGGACCGACTACGACCATTGGGCGGCCGAAGGCAACCCGGGTTGGTCCTACGACGAAGTACTGCCGTACTTCCGCCGTTCCGAGCACAACGAGCGAATCTCCGACGAGTACCACGGCAGCCAGGGTCCGCTCAACGTGGCGGACCTGCGCAGCCCCAACAAGACCTTGCGATCGTTCGTCGACGCCGGTCGCGAGGCAGGCTTTCCCGTCAACGACGACTTCAACGGCGCGGAGCAGGAAGGCATCGGGGCCTACCAGGTCACGCAAAGGAACGGCGAGCGCCTCAGTGTCGCCAAGGCCTACCTCACGCCCAACCTCGGCCGCAAGAACCTCACGGTCTTCACGAATGCGCACACCACGCGCGTCCTGTTCCAGGGGAAGCGAGCGACCGGCGTCGAGTTCCGGCGCGACGGCAAGACAGAGCAGATCGGCGCGAACCACGAAGTGCTGATGGCCGCTGGCGCCCTGCAGACGCCGCAGATCCTGATGCTCTCGGGCGTGGGCTCCGGCCGTGAACTGGTGGAGCTGGGCATCAAAGTCGTGCACGACCTGCCCGGCGTCGGACGGAACCTGCACGATCACGTGGACGCGGTTCACGTCGTCCACGCGCCGGCGATGAAGGAGACCTTCGGCATCTCCTTGCGCGGCATCGGCCGCATCCTGGGCGCCATCCCGGAATGGCGGAACAAGCGCACAGGCTTGCTGACCACGAATTTCGGCGAAGGCGGCGGCTTCATTCGCAGCCAGTCATCCGAAACCGTCCCCGACCTGCAACTTCACTTCGTCATTGGCAAGCTGGTCGACCACGGCCGGCAGACCATCTTCGGTCACGGCTACTCGACCCATGTCTGCCTGCTGCGCCCGAAGAGTCGCGGCAGCGTGACGCTGGCCAGCAGCGATCCTTTTCAAGCACCGCGCATCGATCCGAATTTCCTCGACGATCCGGACGACGTGTGCCGCATGGTGCGCGGCTTCCGGATCGTGCGCGACATCGCGAAGCAATCGCCGCTGGCGCGTTTCGGCGGCAAGGAACACGTGCGTTCCGCGAGCGCGGCGACCGATGCCGAGATCGAGCAGTTCATCCGCACCTATTCGGACACCATCTACCACCCGGTGGGCACCTGCCGCATGGGCTCGGGTGCGCTGGACGTGGTGGGCGCCGACCTGCGCGTGCACGGCCTCGAGGGCCTGCGCGTGGTGGACGCGTCGATGATGCCGCGCATCATCGGCGGCAACACCAACGCACCCGTGATCATGGTGGCCGAGAAGGCCTCCGACATGATCAAGGCCGCGCGCGTTGCCGGTGCCGATGCGTCGCCACAGACGGTACGGGCGTTCGGCGACACCGAGGCGCCGGCGGCCGATCCGCTGGTGGCCTGAGCCGCCGGCGCGTTCAGACGCGCTGCAGCTTCACGCCGCTCCCGCGCAGCGCGCGCGCGACGCGCTCGGGCGTCCCGCGCGCGACCGCGAGCAGGCTGGCCTCGGCCAGCGGCGCGACGACGAAGGGCGACGCCGCCATCAGCTTCTCGGGCGAGGCCAGCACCACCGTCTCGGCCGCGCGCTCGTGCAGCGCGCGCTTGACGGCCGCCTCTTCCGCGTCGCCGGTGCTGAGTCCGGCCTCGGGGTGCACGCCGGTCACGCCCAGGAAGAACAGGTCGGCGCGCAGCTGCGACGCCGCCGCGATCACGCCGGCGCCCACGTTGACCATCGAATGGCGGAACAGGCGTCCGCCCAGCATCAGGATCTCGATGCCGGGATGCGCGGCCAGCTCGATGGCCACCGTGGGGCTGTGTGTGACGACGGTGGCGCGCAGGCCCGGCGCGAGATGGCGCGCCACCTGCAGCGCGGTCGTCCCGCCGTCGAGGATCACCACCTGGCCCGGACGGACCAGCGACGCGCCGAAGCGCCCCAACGCCACCTTGTCGGCCACCGACACCTGCTCGCGCATGCCGAGGTCGCCCATCGCCGTCGACGCCGGCAGCGCGCCGCCGTGCACGCGCTGCAGCCGGCCTTCGGCGGCGAGCTCGCGCAGGTCGCGGCGGATGGTGTCCTCCGACGTGCCCAGCTCCTGCGCGAGCGCCTTGGCCACGAGCTGGCCCTCGGCGGCCAGGCGGGCGAGCAACAGCTTCTTTCGTTGGGTGGTGAGCATGGGATTTGGCGGATTCCGATGTTTGCACGATACTGCACGAAACTACGCAATCATGCCATGCCTTCACAGAACGTCGACACTCGCCCCTACGTCGGCAACGACGACATCCGCATCCTCGAGCAGCAGGTGCTGGCGCACGACTGGTACCTGCTGCGCAAGACGACGTTCGAGCACCGGCGCCGCGACGGCCGGCTGCAGGTGGTCAGCCGCGAGACCTACGACCGCGGCAACGGCGTGGCGCTGCTGCTGTTCAACGCCGCGCGCGCCACGGTGATCCTCACGCGCCAGTTCCGCTTCCCGGCCTATGTCAACGGCTGCGCCGACGGCCTGCTGGTGGAGGCCTGCGCGGGCCTGCTGGACGGCAACGACCCGCTGGCCGCGATGCGGCGCGAGGCGATCGAGGAGACCGGCTACGCGGTGCAGTCGCCGCGCAAGGTGTTCGAGGCCTACATGAGCCCGGGCTCGATCACCGAGAAGCTGCACTTCTTCGTCGCCGCGGTGGACGACACCGACCGCCGCCACGCCGGCGGTGGCGATGAGCGCGAGGGCGAGGACATCGAGGTGCTGGAACTGCCGCTCGCGCGGGCGCTGGCCATGGTCGCCGGCGGCGAGATCCAGGACGGCAAGACCATCATGCTGCTGCAGCATGCCGCGCTGGTGGGAATGGACAGGCTGTAGAACCGCTGGTCGGACATAGGGGGGATGACCCCGTCGACACTTGCTGGGCCCGGCGACGCTGCCTAAACTCCGCCGGCGAAACCGGCGCCGGCTTCGCGACGGCAAAACGACCCCGCAAGGAGACCTTTGGTGGCGAACCCTACCCCGTATCTGTTGATTCACAAGAAGCTCGTGGCGGCGACGCAGACGCCCGACAAGTATGCAAGCGGCTGGAAGACCATCGCCGAGGCGCTGCCGAAGCTCGTGCGCGACGACGGCTTCAACTACCTGCAGGGCTCGATCCCCGCCGATATCCGCGGCCAGCTCGCGGGCGCCAAGTCGCTGTCCAAGGCCATCCGGGCCGCGGCCAAGGCCGAGGGCAGCCTGGTCAGCAAGCCGTCCGACAACGCTCGCTCGCGGGCGCTGCTGCTGAAGACGCTTTCGCATCTCTACTTCTACGAAAGCGGCGGCGAGCGCAAGCTGTGGATCCTGTCCCTGCCCTCCGTCCTCACCGCCCACCCGATCCAGTACGCGCGGGGCTCCGACGCACTGGTCGACCAGGTGCTGGACGAGACCACCGAGATCTATACCGACGAGCAGAAGCGCCGCATCGAGGGCGCCGTGTCGACGTCGCTGCGCTGGATCGAGCGCGCGATGATCGTCGCCGGGGATCCGACGCGGCCCGAACACAAGGCGCTGCTGAAGCGCTGGTTCATCCCGGCGACCCATCCCGACGCCGACGGCGCCATTGCCGCCTTCGCGCCCACGCTGCGCCGCGGCCTGCTGAAGATCGCCATCGGCCTGAAGGTCGGCGACCTGGTCATCCTCGACGACCCGGGCCAGCGCGGTACGAACAGCAGCTGGGAACAGAGCGAGGCCTACACGTTCCCGAGCGGCGACATCCACGCGGTGTGGATCGAGCCCGGCTTCTGGGGCGGCGGCAACACGCTGACCGGCGCCACCAACTGGGCGCGCATCGTCGTGCACGAGCTCACCCATAATTACTGCCAGACCGAGGACCACAGCTACAGCTGGCAGGGCCTGTTGCCGCGCGATTCGGACGTCTTCAGCCGCGTCAACAACGCGCGCGTCGCGCTGCAGGCCAACTTCCCGGCGGTGCGCACGCTCACGATGGACCAGTGCCAGACCAACGCCGACAGCTGGGCCTTCTTCTGCGCCGATGCCGCCGGCGCCTTGACCGACCGAGACCGCATCGCGGCGCTGGGCAGCAAGCTCTACGCCGATACCGGCTGGACCGCCACCCGGAAGGTCGAGCGCAAGCTCGTCACCCAATGACCCGCCGCGCCGCCATCGCCGCGGCGTTGATCGCTTCCACCGCGGCCGCGTGCTGCGGCGCGAGTGCACAGGAGAACACCATGTCCCACAAGCCCGAACCGACCGCCAGCCGCGCGCCGCCGCCGCGGGTCGGCCCCGTCTTCATCGCCGGCGTGCGTTACGCGCAGGTCGCCGGCACCCTCGACGCCGACGGCCAGGTAGGCGGCATCCTCGCCGCATACGACGCATCCAGCCGCGAGCTGTGGCGCCTGCGGCTCTACGAGAACGTCCGCGTCCCCGGCCTGGAGGGCGACGTCCAGGACGTCTTCTTCCGGTCGATGCGCGCGGACGGCGTCCGGCTGCTGATCGAGAACGAACGCGGAGAGCGATTCGAGGTCGACACCGCGACGCGACATGTCGTCGGCCATCCGGCCCAGGCGCCGGCCCCGAACGCGGACATCGATCCGATCACGGGCCGGCAGCGCCTGCGGCCACCGGAAGACTGAGAACCTGCAACGCCTCCTGCGGGCGCCCTAACCGTCCACGCAGGCCTGGATCGCCGCGCCGATCGTCGCGACGGTCTTGCGGCGGGCCGCGTCGCCCAGCAGCGGCGAGCCCAGCGCGTGCTTCATGGTCGCCAGCCCGATCAGGTGCGAAGCGATCAGCGCCGCGCGCAGCTCGGTGTCGCGCCCTCGCAGCAGGTGCGCGAGCGGCAGCACGAAGTCGGCGTGGAAGCGCTCGGACACGCGCGCCTGCGTGGCCGGGCTGCCCGAGGCCCGCAGCAGGATGCCCAGCGCATCGAAGCGGGCCGCGCGGCGCTCCGCGCTGCCCTCCAGCACGAGCGCGGTGATGAGCTCGCCGAACGTCGACATGTCGACGCCGGCGAAGTGATCCTTGATCGCGAAGGCGTCCACGATCGCCTCGTCGAACAGCTTTTCCTTGCCGCCGAAGTAGCGGTTGACCAGCGCGGCGTCCACGCCGGCGTCGGCGGCGATGTCGCGCGTGCCGACGTTCTCGTAGGCGTCCAGCGAGAAGCGCACGCGGGCCGCGGCGAGGATGCGGGCGCGGGTGTCGCCGGCGTTGCGCGCGGGCTTGGCCGGCATGACGGGCAACGCCGGCGGCGCTGAGGGAGTGCGAGCGATCTTCTGGCGCGTGGTCATCGGGAAAACGGTGATCAGTGGTCGTTGCGGGCGATTTTGTCATCACATGTTGACATCCACAAGCCAACGCTTCGCCCACGGACGAAGCATGGGCGGACGCGCGTCGATAGCATGGTCCGGATGACTCGAACGACACCTTCCTTCGCCCTGGTCGTGCTGGCCACCTCCATGGCCTTCGTGGTCGGCCAGCTCGACGTGACCATCGTCAACGTCGCCCTGCCCGCCATCGCCGCCGACCTGAGTGCCGACGTGGCCGGGCTGCAGTGGGTGGTCGACGCCTACGCCGTGGCATTCGCCGCCTTCATGCTGTCGGCCGGCGCGTTCGGCGACCGCTTCGGCGCGCGGCGCGCGTTCCAGTGGGGCATCGCGGTCTTCGGCGCCGCCTCCATCGCCTGCGCGTCCGCCCCCGGCATCCTGGCGCTGGACGCGGCGCGCGTGCTGCAGGGCTTCGGCGCGGCGATCATGCTGCCCAACTCGCTGGCGCTGCTGAACCACGCGCTGGCGCACGAGCCGGCGAAGCGGGCGCGCGGCATCGGCTGGTGGACGGCCGCCGGGTCGATCTCGATCGCGCTGGGGCCGGTGCTGGGCGGGCTGCTGGTGGCGGGCATCGGCTGGCGCGCGATCTTCTGGGTCAACGTGCCGCTGTGCCTGCTGGGCGGCTGGCTGTCCACGCGCCTGGACGAGACGCCCGCGGGCGGCACGAAAAAACCGCTGGACATCGCGGGGCAGGTGCTGGCCACGCTGGCGCTCGCCGCGTTGATCGCCACGCTGATCGAGTCGCGCACGCTGGGCCCGCACGACCCGCGCCTGTGGCTGGGCGCGGCGGCCACGCTGGCGCTGGGGGGCGCGCTGTGGTTCGCGGAACGGCGCGCCGCCGCGCCGGTGATCGCGGGCAACCTGTTCGCGCTGCGCGACTTCCGCGGCGCCGTCTTCTTCGGCACGGTGGTCAACGGCACCTACTACGGCGCCATCTTCGTGATCGCGCTGTTCCTGCAGGGCGCGCGCCACTTCACGCCCCTGCAGGCCGGCCTCGCGTTCCTGCCGTTGACCGCGGGTTTCTTCCTGTCCAACGTGCTGAGCGGACGCGCCATCGTCCGCTTCGGCACGCGCAAGCCGATGATCGCGGGCGCGCTGGTCGACCTCGCCGGCTTCGGCGTGCTGGCGCTCGCGTCCACCCGGTCCAGCCTGGCGCTGATGCTCGTCGGCTTCCTGCTGATCCCCACCGGCATGGGCCTCGCGGTGCCCGCGATGACGACGACCGTGCTGTCGTCGGCGGACAAGGGCCGCTCGTCGCTGGCCGCGGCGATCCTCAACACCGCGCGCCAGGCCGCGGGCGCCATCGGCGTGGCGGCGTTCGGCGCGCTCGCGCACGGCGACGCCGACGCGGTGGGCGCGGGGCTGCGCATCAACTGCGCGGTCTCGATGGCGGCGCTGGCCTGCGCGGCGATCGCGGCCGCGCGGCTGAAGGGCGTGCCGCCGCAAGATTGACACAGTTGCAAGCCAGACTCGCGCCATGAAACGCATTGGCAGACCCCGCATTCGACGCTGGAGCACCGAGCGCCTGATCCGCCTGGCGCTGGCGCATGGCACGGCCAACCGCGGCTGGGACGCCGTCGCGCAGTTGCACCGGCGCGGATCGCCGGCAACGCTGGCGCACGTCGAGGCCCTGCTGCGCAGCGACGGCGTGCGGCGGCGCGCGCTGGGGCTCGACATCGCCGCGCAATTGCGCGTGCCCGGCCGTGGCGGCGACGACCCGGGCGAACCGTATGCGCTCGAGGCCACGCAGGCGATGCTCGTCGCGGCGCTGGAAGACCGCCGTCCCGGCGTGCTGCAGTCGGCCATCGCGGGTCTCGGCCATCGGCCCGTCGAGGGCACGCTAGCGACGCTCCTGGCCTTCGTCGAGCATCCGGACACCCGCGTCCGCTGGGCGCTGACGCACACCTTGAGCGAGCGCGCCGAGCCCGAGGCGGTGGCTGCGCTGTTGCACCTGGCCACCGACCGCGACGACGAGGTGCGCGACTGGGCCACCTTCAGCCTCGGCACGCTCAGCGACGCTGACGGCGAAGCGGTCCGCACGCGGCTATGGGCGAACGCGCACGACACCAGCCGTGACGTGCGAGGCGAGGCCGTGGTGGGCCTCGCCCGTCGCGGCGACCCGCGCGCCGTCGACCTGCTGCGCGAGCGGCTGGTGGATGGGGATTGCCGCGTCTACGAGCTGGAGGCGGCCGAGGAGATGCCGCGCGCCGAGCTGCTGGCGCCTTTGCAGGCACTGCACGCCGACGCCGAGCGCACGCGGCGCCTCGAGCCCTACTGGTACGCCAAGCTGCTGGACGCGCTCGACGCCTGCGCGACCGTCGCCGACGCGGCGACGTGAGCCTCGCCGAGGATCACTCCACCTCGTCGTCCTCGGTGACCAGCGCGTCGGCGCGCTGCGGCGGCGCCTCGGGGTCGGTCTCCTCGCCCAGGAAGCCGCCGCTCTGGTGCGCCCACAGGCGCGCGTAGAGGCCGCCGCGGGCCAGCAGCGAGCGGTGGTCGCCCTCCTCCACGATGCGGCCCTTGTCCAGCACCACGAGGCGATCCATGGCCGCGATGGTGGACAGCCGGTGCGCGAT
>FTIR01002543.1_pt1 | contig 24344 bp, 29 predicted proteins | sample 1658041 | NCBI WGS metagenome assembly FTIR01 (sample SAMEA3914793, study PRJEB12502) | metagenome | biome: forest; material: soil | place: Canada | collected 2011-07-03 | depth 0.3 m | reverse complement strand
CGCTGCTATACTAGCGGGCTTCGCTGATCGCCCCGCTCGGGATGATCTACGAAGCGTAGTCTGAAGAAGACGATTGGCCTGGTAGCTCAGTTGGTAGAGCAGCGGATTGAAAATCCGCGTGTCGGTGGTTCGATTCCGCCCCAGGCCACCAGAACAAAAAGCCAGACGCATCAAGGACTTACGCGTCTCGCAGGAAAACTAGGCCTCCACTCGGAGGCCTTTTTTCTTGGTTTCTGACAGTTCTTCTGACAGCTCCCAGGTCCGCATCTGCGGTCGACTGCGGGATCAGAACATCGGTCGATCCAGCTTGTTCTACGGCCGAGGCGCTCATGCTTCCGCTCGTTATACGCAATTCCCCAAGGTCACAAGGAGTTGCGATGAACAATGCTTTAAGTATCCCGCTTAGCGTCCGCCAAGACGTTCACCGCGTGCAGATCGGCGAGGTGCGCTGAGATGCCAACGGCTCAACAGGAGAAGAACGGGACGTTCACCGGCCGGGCGCGGTACAAGTTCGATGACCTCAGCCGACCGGGATTCCAGACCCGGAAACAGGCCGTCGACTGGGCGCGCGACGTGGAAAAGGGGTGGAAGAACAACGGCGCTCCCAAGGGGGAAGGTCCGACAAGAACGAGCGTGTCGCGCGCACTCCTCGAAATGGCCTTGATACAGCTTCCCTTCAAAAAGGGCGCACCTGAGGAGGCCAAGCGGATGAACCAATATCTTCGGCTTGCGGGCATGCCACTGCTTTGGGTCACGGATCTGAAGCCTGACTCCGGCGAGGCTAGCGACCCTGCTGAGCCTGTTGCGACCGCAGAGCCCGATGTTGCCGAAGGCCTTGATAGCGAAGCGGACAAAGCCGTCGAAAGGAAGGCGGGCGCCCTTCACTGCAAGGTCGAACTCGTATCGGCCGTGGAGTACGACTCACGCAGCCAAGGCGCCAAAGGCGGCTGCCAACGAAGCGATCCCCAGTCCGAGTCGATGGGCTATCGGAAGGTCTTGGGCGCCATGAAAATGTCTGATGTCCGTTCGCAGGATGTGCAGCGCTTGATCGACCTTAGGTTGGAAGAAGGCTCGGCAGTTCAAACGGTGCTTCACGACGTCGCTATCCTCCGCGAGCTGTTCAACAACGCAAGGATCCGGTGGAACTGGCTGCCCGATAAGATCAACCCTGCTTCCAAAGATTGCCTGAGACTGCCGAAATTCAAGAATGGCCGTGCTCGGATCCTCTCTCCGCATCAGGAGGAGAGACTGGCCAAGGCACTGCTGCAGTGCTACGACAACCGGAAGTTGCTAGCGGTTGCGTGGTTGGCCGCCAGCGCGATGCGTTGCGAAGAGGCTTTGGTGACAATCCGTTGGGGAGATGTGAATCTGGAAGAGGGGCTCGTTCATCTGCGCGAGGACAAGGCCGGCGGCGGCCGTGAGGTACCACTAACGAATCAAGCGATCGCAATTCTGCGGATCCTGAAGCGAGGCCAGCCGCACGAGTCGGTCTTCGGTACCACCTACGAATCGCTGAAGGCAGCATTTAGGCGTGCCTGCGAAAGGGCGGGAATCGAGGATCTTCACCTGCACGATCTGAGGCACTGGGCCTGCACTTCTCTGAGCATTCTGTTGAACGGCGACATTCCAGCCCTCAAGAAGTTCAGCGGTCATGAGACGGACGTGATGGTGAAGCGTTACGTCCACATCACCCCTCGACAAGCTCGTGCGTTGGTGAGTGGCGAGAGGTTGGTTCCCCCGGGCGAGAAGTTGATCGAGATGGCCATCGAAGCCGCGACGGCGAATCTCGCGCTGACGCCCGAGGAATTGTCCAAGGCCCGCCGCATCGGTGCACAACTTCGAGCACCCACCAAGCCTGGCAGGCCTGTGGGCATTCCAGCCGCAGAATCCAACGTGGTCAGCTTGGCAGCGTTTCGTGCGCGTGCTGCGTAGTTCGCGCCACTTGTCGCTCTTCGTGTTTGCACCCGCGTTGTTCGGCCGGCACGGCGGCCGACAATCACGAATGATGTGGTCCGCGCGGTCTGAATGGCGCAGGTGCGGTATGAACACTGCCAAAGGATAGGGCGCGAATCTTTCTGTATACCGCTTGCACTTCTGCTCGCTATGCGGTTGCATGACTGAAGCAATCATCCAGCCCCAAGCCGCCCTCGACCCTCTCACCGAGGCCCCCATCTCCAAAAAGGAAGTCTGCGCACGTATCGGTATCAGCGAACGCACCCTGGACAAGCTCATCGTGAAAGACAAGGCCTTTCCCGATGGGGTATCGATGGGCAAACAAAAATTCTGGCTGCCAGTAGTGGTCGAACGCTACAAGGCGAGCCTCTTCCAGATGCAGTCGCAGTGGCATCCCGAGCCTCCGAAGGAGGGAACGCTCGAGGCCCTCGACGGCGGCCAGCCGTTCGGGTACCTGAGCCACTGACCGATTGCCAAGAGGCGCCTCCGCTACGGTCGCGGCTACGTTCTGGGCGACGTAGCCTGGGGTCGAGCGCGAGCAGTTGCCGCATTCTGGCCGGATCGAGGAACCGACACGAACCGAGCGATCTGCACAAGCGTCTTGGACGGGGCAATGAGTCGCGTGACGAAGAGCTCGGCAGCGGCCTTGGGATGCTAATCCTGCTAACCGCGCTTCGTATGGAGGCGATTAGCAGCACTAGCAGCCCGCAGAAGTTCACCCGTCGCTCCTCGCGAAGCGGTATACAGAAAGATTCGCGGCGTTCCGGCGCCAGCATCGCGCACCGCCCCGCTCCTCGCGGCCCTCGTTGCTCGCAGGCCTGTTCGGGCAAGGAACGACGCTTTGTCGGGCCACGTCCCTCGAGCCCTTGTCCGCTGTCGAGTCAAGAGCTACCTCGAAGCCGCGCGACGCGACGGTAAGGCGATCTGCGACCTTGAAATCGAGGAGCACCTGATCACGACGCCGTAAGCGATACGGCTGGTCATGCCGTTCGTATTGAGCGCTGAGTCGATTGAGAGGACACGCCACCGCCTTAAGCGGTCTCAACTACCGCTTGGCTTGTAGGTATGCGCGAACGGCTTCGGCGCTGTGCCCCACCTCGCTGACCGCCCGTTCCAGCTCTTCCCGGGCGCAGCCGAAGGACTTCATCCAGTCGCGAACCTCGTACTCTTCCTTGAGGCTGATGAGCTTGCGGTCTTGCGCCGTGGCTTGCTTATTGTCGGACATGGTTGTCTCAGTTGTGTCGGTGAGACCGTTGGGCAATCCACGGGCCGTCATAGGCCATCCGAGCTCACTGCGATCATGAATACTCCCTGGCCCAAAGCTTACAGAGCTGACTGCATCGTTGTTTTCGAGCGCCGAACTTTCAGTATACCGAGTAGGCCTCCTGTGCCCTTCAACGATTCTTAGCTCAAATCCATCAGCGAGGGCGCCGCGCCAGGCCTGCCGCGGGCGCCTCGCCTTGCTAATTCTGCTAATCAGACGGGGCAGAAGCGCAATTAGCAGCTTTAGCAGTCCCCGCGGGACTCGCGCACGGGGCGAACCAAGCGGTATACAGAAAGCTCGCACTACTCTTGGTGGCAGAGCGGCTGCGCTTCCATGTTCTATGAGATGAGTCGGTACCACCGACATCGAGCAATCGATCTCCTCAGCATCTCCGGAAACACATACATGTCCCGCAACCAAACCTCGCGCAACCGCAACTCCGCCCGCCCCGCCCCTCGCCGCCCCTTCAACCTCTCCAAGATCGTGAATGCCGCCAAGGGCGTCGTCCTTAAGGCTGCCTTGTTCGCCGGCGGCGGCGCCCCTCCGCACACTCGTCCTGCGTCGACCATTGATTCTGGGCGTGGCGGTGTTCCCCAAAGCGTCCGTACGGCGGCCGGCAAGACTGCCGCTCGCGGCGCGGTGGGCGCCAAGTCGACTGGCCGCCGGAAGGACGGCGCGCCGAGCTTGATCGACTACGAAGAGGCGAAGTCGCGCGTCCAGGCGATCGAGAACGCGCCGCACTTCCCCATCGAAGCCCTTGGTGAATTGGGGCCGCTCGCGTCAATCCTGAGCACAGAGTTGCAGGTGGACCCAGCCCTCGCGGGTACTTGCCTCCTGTTCGCAGCAAATGTGGCTACGACCGGTCATGTCAATGTTCAGGTCTTCTACAACTCGTCGGCATGGAAGGCGACCACTCTGAATCTGCATACACTGGCGCATTCTGGACAGGGAAAGACAACCACTGACGATGCTGTTCTTGGACCGCTTCGTGCGGTTTTCGATAGGTTGGCCGAGGAATACGCCAAGCTCCCTGCGGATGAAAAGGGCAAGCGGCGCCACCTGCATCGGATTCTCGAAGACATGTCCGAGGCAGCCTTCGTCTCCGAACTAGCCGCAGGCCCGCGCATGCAAGCAGTCAGTACGTCTGAGGGCGCAGCCTTCTACTTTTCACATGCGATGAATCGGGACAACCTGCAAAAGACTGCGGCCACGTTCTGCAAGCTCTGGGATGACGGGCGTCTTTCGCGGGTCAGGCTGACAACCGCCCGTACAGAGCTCTTCGGTCTTCGTGTCCCGCTGCACATTTCGGTGCAGCCCGAAATCATCGAGCCATTCCTGTCGAATGATCTGCTGAATGCCTGCGGGTACTGGCCTCGGAATCTCCTGGCCATCTGTCGACCGCCCCTCCAGCGGGTCCTCAAGCAAGTGGATCTCCAGGACCATCCTGAGTTCCGCAAGTTCGCTGCCCGCTGCCAGCAGCTGGCGGCTCAGCTGGAGCCAGAGCGTGCCGAAGACTGCCAGCAGATTGGGTGGGAGCCGGAAGCGGCCCGCTTCGCAGCCGAGTATTTCAATGGGATGGAAGAGGCGCTAGCGCACGGCGACTTCATCGAGATCGATGCATGGGCCCGTCGCGCCACCGATCAGGTTCAGCGCGTCGCTGCCACACTCGCCGCGTTCGCTGGTCGCACTTCTATCAGCGTGCCGGACGTGAAGGGCGCTGCTCAGATTGTCGACTACTCCCTGGCTTGCTGGCGATTTGTCAAGAGCGAAAAGAAGGACGGCGCGCTGCGGCTCTGGAAGTGGGTGAAGGAGAACGGCGGTACGGCCGATACGAGCAAGCTCATCCAGTACGGGCCCGTGCCCACGCGCTCTGCTCGGAAGCGCGATGAGGCCATCGATCTGCTTCGCGACAAAGGCCTGATGCGTCGCGACGGCAAGTCCATCACGCTGTTGTAGAGACGTCGCCGCTGCGCGTGGTGTATTTATCCCGCGGCGGCTGGCTGGAATCCCGTCGGTCTGTGCGTCCTGTCCATACCGCTTTGGACAGTGCATGGCTGGCGTTGCTCGGCCTTGTGAAAGGCCGGTTCTCATCCTTCGTTCGCACGAGCTATACCCTGAACATCACAACGGTGAGGACATCGATGGATAAAAACGTGAGGATCATTGAAAGCGGATATGGCTTCGTCGTCAAGCAGGGACCGAGGACGTACCGGCCCACGCGTGCACTCTATGAACTGGCGGCACTACTAGAGCTCGTCGATGCTGACTACGTTAGTTGGCGGTTCCTCGGCAACATGGATGATCCCGAAGTGCTCGATGGCGCGACGGAGGTGATCCAACATGTGGGCATGGCGCGAGCGCGCTTGCAACGACTGCAGGTTCCAGAGACGGGCGCGCTTGAACTCGACGCTGCGTCTTCCGCTGCGTAAGGCCATCGGGGCCGGACGACACTTGTCGTCCGGCCATTTTCAATATCTAAACACTCGATGCTACGGCCACGTGGAACGAGGGGCGACTAGATCCAGACACCGTCAGTCGGCCTTCATTGCATTCCAAAGATGTTTGCAGAAGAAGTTCGGCGGAGGGTCAATCGTTCGCGATGCCCGCCACGAGGTCTTGCATGTGCTGCTGCGCGTTAGGGTCGAACCTGCAGGGCAGGTTCGGCCGACAAGTCACGGTGTGCTCCCACCGGAACGTGACTTTGCTCCCGTTTCGATACGGATACACACTGATGCCGACGACGCGACGAGCTTGCCCGTCCGTCGCCACGAACCACTTGAACTTCACGAGGTCATCTTTGCTGACTCGACCGCTCTCGCGCCATGACTCCGGCGCCGTCGGAAGCTTGCGCGAGAAGTTCGCGTAGACGGCTGAATCCGGAAATGACACATTGACCTCCCCGGACTCTGTGCGGCTGCCGGTAAGCACCGCCGATGAACACATGGCTCTCAAATCGCTTGCAACCTCATCGTGAGAGGCCAGCGGCTTCCAGGGTAGCCCGAGCGGGCCTGGAACGTAGGCCACTCGAAGAGTGATAGGGCAGGTCACATCCATGACCACGCTGTCGCCCTGACGGCTGATGCCGATGCCAAAGTCCGCGTGGTAGTCGTGGAACATCCGATCATTGGCATGGTGAAGATAGCTGACGGTCACGCCCGCAGACGAACTCCTGACGTCGACTCCGGTAGCCACACCCTCGATCATCATCGTCTTATGCCAGCGGCTCGTCGACGAGAGTGCGTCGATATAACGACGCTCCAGGTTCTGTGCATTCGCGTCTGAGAAGAGGGCGGCTGGCAGCGAGTACACCGCGTGTCCGCCATCGAGTTGGACATCCGAGTTCTGGGTCGGCGGCGCCGCGCATCCTGCGAGCGAGACCGCGACGAGGAAGCCGGTCAGGGGGAAGATGTAGCGTGTGGAGAGGATCATGAGGTAGAAGTAGTTTCTAGTCGGATAGGGCGCTGTCGCCCTTTTGAACTGCATGCGTGCTGCATCGGCAAGGGCCCTTCTTTGCATGCGGGCGCCGAAAAGCACGATTGGCCACCCTTAGGCCGCAACGTCTTCGTTCGGCGGCTGGGAAGGCGGAGGTCCATCGAAGCACCAGCAAATGGCGCAAAAGACATATGTCATGAAAATGGAGAGTGGGAAGACCGCGAGGCAGTGAAGAGTCGTTGGGTACAAATTCAGGAATCCCATTGGACATCGCTCCGCCGCAAACGAGACAACGCCAACCGGCGTGAGCCGACGTGGCGTGGCGCTCCTTCACAAGCTTGCCGTGCGGCATATCCTTGCCACGAGTTAGCGCCTTTGTTGAGGCCTTGGGAGGCATAGCGTCGGTCAGGGAACGAAGTTCACCGTGAGGCTGTTGCTCTCACTCGGATAAGCGAGGTCGTCTACAACCACTGTCGCTGCGCAGCCGGAAGCGACCGCCCCGCTTAGGCTGAGCTTGATGGATCCGGGCGAAACAACGGTGTGAGGTGTCGCTCCCCCGCACTGAGAGGAGAGCGTTACGTTCGCGACGGTCTGCATGAGCGAAGCTGACTTCACGTTCAATGTCGCGCCGGCTGCGGCGGCAACTGCCGCGCGAGGCACGTTGGTAAACGTGACTGTGCCGCCTCGGGTCACAAACGACCATGTCTTCGAGAAAGCATGTGTGTCAACCGTGGCCGTGAAGGTGGCGGTGTAGCTCGTCGACGGCTTCAGCGGGGCGCTGGGAATGAAGAAAGCCCAGGTCTTGATCCCAAAGTTGGTGAGCGCAGCGCTTGTGCTATCGAGTACGACCCCGGCGACTGCGGCGCCAGAGCTGGTTTCCACAAGGGAGAAGGTGCCAGGCGTCCAAATGTCGTCCATAGGTAGCTGGACCGATACCGGATAGCCCGGATAGCCCGGATAGCCATTGGAGCCCCAAGCCACCGGCAGCGGATAGGCCGGTTGTTCGTTGGCCATCATCACCGGTACATCCGCCGCATTGGAGATGGGGTAGACCGAGGACGAACCGGTCATGCCCTGCGCGGTGTCGGCGCGGGGCAAGCCGACTTCGCCGATGAGAGTCCCGACGCCGTCAGCGTCGGGCACGAAGCCCCAGCCCATTTGGGTCCAGCTTTGACCCATCAAGTATGCACGGTGGTAGGGCCCGGCCAACATGAGCAACGCCGCATCGGTGCCCACCGAGACGTTCGCGGTCAGCAGCTCGCCTCCGTTGCCCAGTTCTACGTCATAGCCCGCGTCCGTCCGTCGAGCGTATGGCGTGTCAGCGACATAGCCAGGCATGCCTTCATCTTCGCTGTAGGTCGGCGTTGAGGTGGGGTTAAGTAGCAAATAGTTCGAGTGGTACCCGGCGGCGGTGTCCAAGACGGTCGATTGCCTGAGGGCGCCTAGGCTAGCCTTGAGACGCTCGGCGTTGACCGCGTTGAAGGCGGCCATTCGGAGGGCATCCGCATAAGAGGGAGTCGGGGCCGTGGTCAACACTGGCGCACTTGGCGGTGGCGCGCCGGGCGGTTGAGCCGCCCCTTGGCTGTCCGAGCCCCCTCCGCCGCCACAGGCGGCGAGCAAGACGAGCATGGCCATGACACCGGCCAGCTTGCCAGTTTGCTGTGATTCCTTCATTCGATTCCTCCCGTCGTGCGTGCAGTGCGCACCTTGCTATTCGTCCCATCGAGCACGCCCTTCGGGACGTGTCTCGCTTGTAGACCACCCAAAACCAGCGTGCTCTCCCGTTACTCCTAGGGTACTTTTATTCTAAGGGTGCTTTTCTCCTATTTTCTGCAATGCCGTGTGATGCCGGGTTTTCCCCATCCACGACATGCCTTCCCACTTTCCTTTGAGGTACAGCGAGTTCTTGGCCCTGCTGGTCGATGCGCGCAAACAGGCCGGCATCACGCAGGAGGCGTTGGCCAAACGATTTCCGTACTACTCCCAGAGCGATGTTTCGCGCATCGAACTGGGCAAGCGCCACCTTGACGTTGTCGAGACCTTGGCTTGGCTTCACGCATTGGGCGTGTCGCCAGGTGAGTTCATGGAAGCTCTGGCTGAGAGACTCGAGTCCAAGCGACTTGGCAACGGGCCGAATCCCGGCACTTCCGCGAGGAGGTCACGTCTTCCCGTTGTTTACCGCAGAGGGGACGACACCTGGTCGGGCCGCGGGCGCAAACCTCTATGGGTGCACGCTATTGAGGCGCAAGGCATTTCGCTCGAGCAATTCAGGGTGCCGGCAAAGAAATCGAAGTAGATCATCGCTCAAGGTGGCCAACGATAAGCGTCCGGCTATCCGGTCCCGCAGGCAACGGTGCGACTCAGACGCCATGAATGCGTTCGACTAGGCAGTTCGGCGTGTCGCAGCGAATTTCCAAGCTGCCGGTGTTTTCCACAAGTTGGAAGCGTCAGGTGCCGGAGCGCAGGCAGGTCAAGTTCGTGTGGCCCTGTTCCTTAGTAGGCGGCACGGCCCCTCCCGCATTCGGCGTCAGCGAACTTGGGCGCTTCACAAAGGCCGAGGGGTGCCAAGGCTGAGTGACTGCTTGATCGCGAGCACCTGCGTGCCTCGCGGCACTTGATCCCTTGTGATCTCGCGCGGGAGCAGGATTGGCGCGGTGAGCACAGCAGGATGGGGCCGCCGACCATTGATCTCGACGCCTCGCACAGTGGTATCGATGGACTGACCGTCTGGCTTCAATAGTCGAATGGGATCGCCGACACGGAGAACTGGGCCGCCGGGCTCTGCAACCGGCCCTGGCACCAGCACGCAGCCTCGGCCAGAAAGCTGGAATGCGTCTTCAACGATGAATAGCAGCACTTGTTCCATGGTTCCTGGTCTCGACTGTGATGTCGAAGTGTGGGACGACGCTCTGCTCGAAGCGATCGCTATAAGTTGACCTCTTGGCAATTCAAACGAAAATGGTCACCGCGACACTGATCCAATCACCAGAAGGCTACTCCATCGAGTTCTGCAACATGCGCACAGGCTGCCCAACGTGGAACTTGCAGCGGATTGTTCGGATGCTCGCAGCACTCGGTGTCCGCAACCTGGACTTGCGGTTGAACGAGCAGCTCGACGACATGCAACTTCTCATCAACCATTCCGATGTCCTAACTGCCTTGAGGCGGTATCGAACGGGAGAGGACGAAGCAGATGGGGACCTCCCGAAGCGCTCGTAGTCCTCGACATCGCTCCACGGAGAAGCTTCCCATGAAGCCCGCGATTGCGGGCTTCATCGCTTTGCATTGATCGACCATCGAGTACTAGTCGCAACATCCGAACGGATGCCCTGCAATGTCGAGCGAGCCCACCATTGGTAGGCCGGTAGCTGGGTTTATCCGGAACTCATCGTCGGACGTGTCGCGCCATGAGCATCCGCCTGAGACGTCGTCTTCATCGTCAGATGTCCAGCCTGTCGCGCCCTCATGTGCACCTCCGGTGACACATGCGGCCACGATCAGGCAGACACAAACCATCGACAAGAGCCACGGGCCGAGACCTCCTTCAGCGCGGGAGAGAGTCGCTGTCAAGGCGTCGAAGGTAATCGGCGCGGAAAGCAAGTCCTGAAATAGCCTGAGGTTCACGAGCGCTGCGATGAGGGCGTACGACAGCGCAGCCCAAATCGTGACGACTAGCAGTATGCGGCAATTGATAGGTTTGTTCAGCATTTGGCAACCTGTGACTGCGGCGGCGGTGCACTGGCACGCGCCGCGGATTGATGATCTGTTGAGGCAGCCTTAGACGGCGCCTTGGTCTGCGCTTAGAAGGTGCAACGGTGGGGCACCACATAGGCGACGAGCTGCGCGAGCGCGAAGATGCCTAGACCGGCAAAAAAGGGCCACATGCGATGCCAGAAGTTCAGTGCAACCTTCTTGAGGTTTTTCATGCGTGTTCTCCAATTCTGAGACTTCGCTTCATCCACCATCGAACCGATGTTTCTCGAATCGCCGCCCCTTTCAAGTTTAGAAACACGCAAAGGAGATGAACAGCGATTTCGTCGGCACAGTCTGAGCAGACTCACCAGTGCGTTCAGACTGACCGGTGTGAGCAGACTGAGCAGACTGAGCAGACTGAGCAGACTGAGCAGACTGAGCAGACTGAGCAGTCTGGGCTGTCATCGCTATGGCGAATCTGCGATGGAGACTTAGTCGATGCAGACTGACTAGTGGTGGCACCGCATACTGTGCGCAAACGAGCTTCTTCTCCAGCGCGGCGTCACGTAGGATCGAGTCGAGTTGCAAATTCGATTTGACTCAACCCTGTGAGCCGCCCGCCCTGACCGATCAGACTGATCAGAGTGGTCACAACGACCGTCCGGGACAGGTTGGCCCGACAGGGGAAGCAGCGGCGAACATCTGTCGCCCCCGCGGATTCAGCGTTGCTGTGGCTCACCCCTCTGTTGTTCTGGCGACGTCGCCGTTGTGATGTGGAAGGCTCAAACGTGTCGCTATACGTTTCCATCTGGACAACTGAGAAACGCCATGGCTCAAGAGCTCTTAGAAGGAATTCCCACTCGCGGGAAGATTGTTGCGGTCACCTCCGGCAAGGGCGGGGTCGGCAAGACCACGACCAGCGTCACGCTCTCGTGCGCACTCGCATTGCGAGGATTCAAGGTCGCGCTCTGCGACGCGGATTCACAAGGGGCTTCCACGGCCTGGTTTGCGTCAGCGCCAGCCGATCGACCGCTGCCGGCTGACATCTACCCGATACCTTCGGCTGGACGATCGCTGTCGAAGGAGCTCGATTCATTGAGCTTGCAATATCAGATTGTCGTGATCGATCTTCCCAATGGGCTACGCGAGGAGGCACCCATGTCGGCCCTGCTTGTGAGCGACATGACAATCTCCCCGACGCGTGCCGCTCCGTCAGACGTGCGAACCTGCATGATCGATACCTCAACCATGGTGAGGCAGGCTCGGAAGCTGAATTCATCGTTGAAGCACCGGATCTTGGTCAACATGTACCGCAAGACTAATATCGCAAACAGTCTCTTGGCAGTGATGTCAGGCGCCGGTGCGCCGCTGCTTCGGAATCGCATCGGCGACCGCACGGCTTTCCAGCTCGCGGCCGGAATCGGTTCAGTTCCGTCCCGAATGGGATCGGCGTACAAGGTCGCAGCTGGCGAGGTCGACCTCGTGGCAGCCGAGATTCAGGATGTGTTGTTCGGAGGCGCGCCATGAAGGATCTCCAGCAGAAGCTGGCTGAGGATCTTCAGCGCGACGGCGATGCCGCTCTGGATCGCTTCCGAGCCGCCGAGTCGCCCCTCATGACCGCGGCATGGAACTCGAAGACGGCTGCTAAGGTGGCGCAGCGCGCTGGCAAGTCGGACGGGTTCAAGTTCTGGTTGAAAGATGACGAGAGCAAGCTAATCGACCGGCTTGTCCTCAAGGCCGCCGTCTCGGGCGTGCTAAGCAATCGCAGTCAGATCGTGCGCGCAGGCCTGACCTTGCTCGCCCGACTTCCCGATGCCGACTTCAACAAGCTGGTGGGTACTGAATGCGATGCCGATCATTCCGGCAACGGCCCGGGGTGATGGAAAGCAAAATTTCGGCGGATCCGCATTTGCGGATCCGCCGCTTTTGGTGCCTCATGACGCGAGTTCACTTCGAGGCCTGGCGAACTAGCCTCAGGCGGCGGTTGCTCACGCTCTTGCGCCGCCTCAACGTATCCCAAGCAATGTCTCGGCGGACTTGAACTGACACCTCACGCGCGAGAGTTCGGTGCGAGAAATGCCGTCTGAGTTCGCTTCTTCGAGTACTTCGTCAAAGCACCGGCGATATCTCTCGATGACGTCAGGACCGCCATTAATTGCCCAAACGACCGTGAGCTTGGAAAAGCGAGCTGATTCGCGTAGCAACAAATGGAATTTCGTTTTCAGTCGCGACGACGAAGCTGGGTTGTTCTCGGTCTCCCAACTGAAGCCTTGTCCTTCCCAGAGATAGTGCAAGTCAGGTCGAACTGCTTTGTCGATGCGCCCGAGATCTCTGGAGTCCAGGCAATGGCGCAAGAACGCGGCGACGTCGACGCTGGCCAGGCTGCTGCTCCGGCCCCATTCCTCGAGACTACTCAACACGCACGCTTGCGTCATCAAGTCATGCGCAAGTTGACTTGTGGTCACCTTGTCACCTCGGACCTGACGGACCCTCCGCTGAAGGAGCAGTTCCGCAATCGCATGGCCCGCCGGCGTCAAGACGTAGAGCTTGCTGGGATAGCCTCTGATTCGATGCGTGGTAATCAGGCCATCTCGGACGAGCGCTCGCGGAAAGTTGTCCGACCGGACCCCGAGCGCCCGGATCAGCAGCGAGTTCAGGCTCACGCCGAAGACGCCCAAAAGCATCAGCACGACGTTGCGCTTCTGCGCGTGCCGGCTTTTCGGCGTCGTTCCTCGCGGACAACATTCGCGAGGGCATGCGGGACGAGGCATGTTGGGGTCAGGGGAGTTTCGATTGGCTGTCTAGCGACCCAGCTGGTCGAACGAAGCCCGTTTCGGCTTACATCGGCGCCTACATCGTCGGACCGATGTGCGCGACCAATGTGGGCGAGCGACGGCTGTCATCGAGGCCTACGGGGCACGCGTCATTCTCGGCCGCGCGTTGCGCGCCCTTCGCCGCTAGTGCGGCCATGACGCTTGGCGGCTGGACGCCGCCAGCACAAGCGTCGCGTACCGCGCCGCTTTCCCTTCTATAGCGGCCCCGGCCTTCGGCCGGGCACCCCCCGCGTTCGCGGGCGTGTCTGCCTGAACGGCAGTCACGCCCGCCGCGGAGGGTGCCCGGACGCAGTCCGGGGCCGGCTCCGCCCGACACGCCGCTCGCCGGTGGGCCGGCGACCGCTCGCTTTGCAGCTCGCTGCGTGCTGTGTCGGCTCCCGACGCCGCCGCGACTGGCCGTCGCGACGGTGGCTACGGCTGGACGCCTTCGCCACCCCGTTGGGGCTTAACGCGCTCCTGTCGGAGCGCGTTTGAGGCGCCGCAGGGGCGGCGCCGCTCGGATCGATCTCGAACGACATGCACTCTCGAATGTCGTATTCCTCGCATGATTTTCGTTCTATTGGGATGACCGGCTGCGTGCTGAAAAAGGGCACCAGGGCGGCGTTCAAGTTTCCCCGCAGTACGCAGGGTTCGACGATCGGCCAAGCGGTCACAGAGGAAGTCATATGGGTCAGGCAAGCAACGAGGGGAGCAGGGGCGAGCACATCGCACAAGCAAAGGCGCGACCGCAAAACGACAGCGGCCGATGATTTGCAGTCCAATTAAGTCAAAGGGCGGGGCTTGGCATAGCACGTGCGGGCGCAACCGGCGTCATGTGAGCCTCTTGTATCAACGCCGCGGCAATCGCGGACATTCATTATCGAAGGCATAGCGCCGTGAGCACGCCAGCAGCAGCAGCAACAGCATCACCAGCGGCAGAACCGGTGGCAGCACCGTCGGCAGTACCATCTGGAAGCGTCACACTGCGGTACGTCGAGCTGTGTAAGTTCCGACGCCTAGGCAAGGTTCGGCTGGAGCTGGATCCGCAAACGACGATTCTTGTCGGCGCCAACAACAGCGGCAAGACGGCCATCCTGACCGCTCTACGGCACTTCCTGGCCGAATCCTCGCCCTTCGGCGCGTTCGACATCAGCCTTTCGGAATGGCCTGAGCTGCGTGCGCTGGGCACCAAATGGGAAGCATTGACGGAGGATCCCGCGACCGCCGCGCCGAACGCGAGTGACGACTGGGAAGACCAGCTCGCGACGCTGTTGGCGGCGATGCCGACGCTGGACCTGTGGTTCGACGCTGAGGCCGGGATGTTCCACTACGTCCAGCCCTTCTTGTCCAAGCTGGTATGGAAAGGCGGCGCTGTTGGCGTCCGGCTGCGCCTAGAGCCGGCTAGCGATGTCGCATCGCTCAAAGAGCTGGCCTGGGCCTACAACCTGGCGCGCCAACCCGTGAAGGGTATGAGCAGCGAGTCGCTGGCGTGGCCGATTGACCTGCTCGACTACTGGCTACGCGAGTCCAGAAAGCTTGGACAGGTCAAGTCATACAGCCTTGATGCCGCCAACAATCCCATCCAAGGGATCAAGACCTACCAAACCCAAGTCTTGCCGGCCGGCGCGCAACCAGCCGAAGGTAAGCATCTCGCCAAGCTGATCCGCGTCGACTTCGTGGCCGCCCAGCGTGGTCTCGGTTCGGAAGAGGCTGACTCCAAGTCCACATCGTCGTCACATCCCGTCGGCCTGTTCTCGAACCAGCTCCTGAAGTTCGCGCGCCAGCATCTCAACGTCGCCGTTACCGGGCACGGGCAACGCGCAGACCTCATTCAGGCGGTTGCCAATGCCCAGAAAGATCTGGATCAGAAGATCCACGATGCCCTGGCGTCCTCGGTTGCCGAGGTGAAGCTGCTCGGCTACCCCGGCCTTCACGATCCTCAAGAAATCCGGTTCAGGACACGCATCCACACCGCGGATCTGCTCGACCACAGCACAGCCGTCCAGTACAGCATGTCAGGCGGGACCGGCGAAGACATGCTGCCAGAGTTCTCGATCGGGCTAGGCTACCAAAACCTGCAGTCGCTGAGCTATCAGCTCGTGTCGTTTAAGACGGCGCGTATGAACCCCGAGAAGGGTTCGCCGCCGCCGATCCACCTCGTAATGATCGAGGAGCCCGAGGCCCATCTGCACGTCCAAGTGCAACGTATTTTCCCGGACAAGGCGCACAAGCTCATCAGCCCTGCCGACAAGGATGCCTGCGCGCTGAGAAGCCAGTTGCTGATCAGCACGCATTCCAGCCATCTCGCGCACGCCGAGGACTTCGACCGGCTACGATATGTGCGGCGGATACCACCCTCGACATCACATTCGACGCCGAGCACGGAAGTCGTCGATCTGGGCGAGGTCTTTGGCGAAGACGACGAGACGCGTCAATTCGCGGAACGCTACTTCCGCGTGCAGCACACAGATTTGCTGTTCGCCAACGCTGCCCTGTTCGTGGAGGGCGTGGCAGAGCGCATGCTCGTGCCGCTCTTCATGGAGCTGAAGTACGAGAAGCTGAACAGCCGCTACGTCTCGTTCTTGGACATCGGTGGTAGCCACGCCCACAGGCTAAGGCCCCTGGTTGAGAAACTCAGGATTCCCACCGTCGTGATCACCGACCTCGATCCGACAGAGAAGAAGGCCGGCCCTAAAGGCAAGATGCGCTGGATGGCAACAGCGAACACAGGCCAAGCTGGGCTAAGGTGCGGCAATGCCACGTTGCGCGAATGGCATCCAAAATTGCAGGACGTAGACGACTTCAAGGCGCCAACGCCCGCCCAACTCATTTGGACCGGTGCCCCGGACTGCAAGGTGCGGTTTGCATGGCAGCTTCCCGTCGCCGAGGCGGAAAACCAGTGGCCGACGACCTTCGAGGATTCGCTCGTCTTGACTAACATCGCTTGGTTCAAGGGGCTGAACAAGCTCGTCGAAGAAGCGGAGATTGCGAAAGCCAGCGGCGAGCAGACGGCCAATGTCGATGACAAGAAGGTTAAACCACCGGCCGGCGCGCTGGCCGATGCGGCCGAGGCAGTTGCAGGCGCTGCCACTGCGGCTGACCTGCTGAACGACCTACATTCTTTGATGCGCGGTTCGTTCAGTAAGGGCGATTTTGCGGCCAGCATTTTCGAGCGCGTCACGGCCGGCGAGGACGTGAACTGTCCCAGATACATCGCTGACGCCCTTGCCTGGTTGCAGGATGAACTTGATCCCGCCGGGGGCGCGACGCTATGAGTGGCGCCGTCCTTCTTGAGGGGAACGACCGCGACGCGGGAGTGGTCGAGGAAATTTGCGGCTACTTGACTGAGCACCCGCCGCGCAGCTTCTTCCTATTCGCTGGAGCTGGCTCGGGAAAGACGCGCACGCTGGTGGAAGTGTTGCGCCGGCTGACCGGCGTCGTACCGCACGAAAGCGGCGGGAAGTTGGCTCGCCGGCTGCGCCTGTATGGTCGGTCTATCCGCGTTGTGACGTACACCAAGAATGCGGTCGCGGTCATCAGCGGCAGGCTGGGCTCGAACGACTTGGTCGCCACCTCGACTATCCACTCATTCTGCTGGGAACTGATCGGCGGCTTCGACGATGACATCCGTGAAGCGCTGATCGCGAGCAAAAAGGCTCAGCTCGAAGAGAAGCGCGCTGATGCAGCGAGGAAGGTAAAGGGCACTAGCAAGACGGACCTCAGGAACTTTGCCGAGATCGAACATGAGATCGAAGCCCTGAAGGCCGTTCAGACTTTCATTTACCACCCAGATAAGGAAACTTACGGGGAAGGTGCCATGCAGCACGGCCAAGTGCTGGACGCAACGGCTTGGCTGCTATTGAACCGACCTACACTGCGAACGATCCTGCAGGATCGCCACCCCATCATACTGATCGACGAGTCACAGGACACGATGAAGTCAGTGCTGGACTCGCTGATAAAGCTCGCAGAGCCCAGTGGCGTCGGGCTGACGCTCGGCCTACTCGGGGATCACCGCCAGCGCATCTACATGGACGGGCATTCTGACTTGCCGGGCCTCGTGCCTGCCGGCTGGGCTAAGCCTGAGCTGAAAATGAACCACCGCAGCCAGCAGCGAGTTGTTCAGCTCATCAACAAGATCTGGGCGGCTGAGCTGGAGGGGCGTACACAGACTCCTTCAGGCGTCGAACAGCATCACCGCACTGAAAAGACTGGTGGCACAGTGCGCTTGTTCATCGGTAGTACATCCCTCCCGACATCAGAAAAGCGGCTGAAGGAAGCCTGGGTGGCGTCGCAGATGCAGCAGGCGGCCAAATCCGACGCGTGGGCAACACCCGGTGGCTTCCAGTCGCTCGCCCTGGAACACAAGCTCGTTGCGGCCCGCGGCGACTTCCTGAATGTCTACTCGGCGATGACGCTCATCGACCCGAACGCCGCGGCACCATCGGGCAGGGGAGAGAACACTGGACCTTCGGCTGCTCGGCTGGTGTTGCACGATCTCGCGCAGCTCGCGGCCTGTATCACCGCGGACGGGTCCGTCAAGGACTTCGCGGCCACCGAAGTGCTGCGGCGCGCCGGCTGCCTTGAGCAGTTGCCTGCCGACGCCGATCATCGGATAGCGCGGACCGAGGAGATGCACGACGCCGTCATGGCGTTTGGCCAGGCATGCGTCAGGCCAGATGCCACCGTCGCCGACGTCGTTGCGCCCGTTATTAAGGCGCAGGTGTTCAAGGTGGACGCTCGCCTGGTGCAGCAGTTTGCAGACCAGACGCCGCCGCCAGCTGCGCCGGTTCCGCGGAGGGAAACCGAGACAGACGACGCGCGACGGCGAAGGGGTTGGTGTGCTTTGTTCCAAGCGCCATGGGCCGAACTGGAGCGGTACCGGCGCTACTTGGCTGGCAACTCCGAACTCGCCACGCACCAAGTAGTCAAGGGGTCGGAGTTCACGCACGTCATGGTGGTCATGGATGACGACCAGTCCGGAGGCACCCAAATCTCCTACGACAAGCTGTTTGGCGCGACCGAGCTGGGAGAGCGCGATTTGGCCAACGTCCAGGCTCGCAAAGAGACGACGATCGACCGGAGCCTACGGCTGTTGTACGTCACCTGCAGCCGAGCGCGTGAATCGCTGGCGCTTGTCTTGTGGGCCGAGAACCCCACCGAAGCGCTGAGATTTGCGCGGCACGAGAGCGGCTGGTTTGACGAAGGAGAGGTTTTGGAGATTCCTTAGGACGCCGCATCAAACCGGACCGACGCGGCCGTTCAGAACGATCAGCGATGACAAAGTCTCGATGTACGTCCACTTGATGCAATGCGATCGTGCGCGCAGCTGATGTACGTTCATTTGTGCAATTCTGCATTGCTGCCAGTAGCCAGCCGGAGTCTTGCGCGCAAATTGCCTCCCGCACCTCAGCCTTGGCGAGAGAGCACGAAGGTCAGCCCGGCGAAAGATCCACTCATCCTCGCGCCGTTCGCCATCGTACTGAGTGGCGTCCCCTAGATCGAGAATTCGTCCAACGTCCTGCCAGCGGCCAGCGCGGCTGTCAGCCACCTTGGCTTGAGGCCCCGACCCGTCCACGTTGCGCCCGTGGTGGGATCGCGAAACTTCGGCTCAACCTTAGACCCTTGCTTCGCCCCACCCTTGGCCGTTGCTCGGACCACCAAGTCAGCACTAGTCAATCCGTGCTGTTCCATCAATTCGCGCACCATTGCGATTGCTTGCGCCTTCTCCTTGGACTGCGCCTCTTTGATCTGACGATCAAGCGCATCTTTCTGGGCGATGAGCTCAGTGAGGGAGGTTGCCATTGCCGCGAGCTTCCGTTGGAGAATCCACGATTGTCTCACCCCACAGTCTATTGCTCTGGTTGGCTCTGGGGGCACCACAGGTAGCATCGAGTGCCGCGCGGTCTTCGACGCTAGCCGCGGCGTGACAAGGATGGGGAGACGCCTGCCGCATGAACCCGAGAAAGACAAAGATTCCCGCTGACCCAAAGCCGCCAAAACAGCCTGGCCGCTACGCCAAGCTCATTGACAAGCTGTTTTTCGATCGCTACGTGCCGGGCGCGGTTGCCATCGAGTTCACGCGTGACGACATCAAGGCCGATGCTGCAGAGCTTGAAATCAAATTGCCGGACAACGTCGGCGACCTTCCGTACTACTTCCGTTTTCGGCATAGGTTGCCCAAGAAGATCCTAGACACACAACCGGAGGGACGTGAATGGGTGATTCAACTCGCAGGGCGCGCGCGATACCGTTTTCGCCTGGCCAAGGCCAACCGCATTGTGCCGAGTGAGAGTCTGACAGCGATCAAGATTCCGGATAGCACGCCTGGAATCATTGCACGATACCGGCTCAATGACGAACAGGCGCTGCTTGCTAAAGTCCGCTACAACCGCCTGATCGACATCTTCCTGGGGTTGACTACCTACTCTCTGCAGAATCACCTGCGGACAACTGTCGAAGACCTCGGGCAGATTGAGATCGACGAGCTGTATGTCGGACTCGATAGGGACGGCTGCCACTACATCATTCCAGTCCAGGCCAAGGGTGGCAAAGATCAAATCTCGATAGTTCAGACTGAGCAGGACCAGGCGTGGTGCTCTCGGCGGTACCCGTTGCTACGCTGCCGCGCCATCTCGGCCCAATTTGTTGCGCACGATCACATCGCACTCTTCGAGCTCCAGATCGAAGACGCGGAGTTACTTGTGTTGAAAATCGTCGAAGAGCGACATTACAAGCTCGTACCACCCGATCAGCTCGATGGCGCTCAGATGGCCGATTACGAGGCGTAACGGCGACGGCCGAACGGCATTTCGATCCTGCGGGCCGTTTCAAGCACGTCGCAGAACCCGAGGGTTGTGCTGCAGGGAGTACCGGCGAGACGACCTTGCTCCTGAACCGCTTCGTCTGTGGTGCGACCGGGAGAAAGCTTCTCGACCGTCACGTACGGCCCGGGACGTATGCACAGGTGAGCCGCAGCAACTGACGGTGCTTTGAGTGAATGCGCTGGCTCTGCCACGAGTGGATGGCATCTCATCATGGAGCGACGTTGTACGTGACAACTCTAGGACAGGGATGTGGATAGGTTGTCAGCTCGTCAGATCATCTCTTCGGCCAGCACAACCGCGGAACATGTTCGCATCGCGGCGGTATCTCGGCTTCGCTCTGCTGTGCGCCGCATCGCTCGAACGCTGACGCCGGAGAGCCAGCACTCTGGCAACGAGGCGCACGGCCTGAGCCTGCCGTTTGCCACGATGGGATCATGTCCACGGCCCATCACTACGACCATCCGCCGAGCCCCTGCTGGTACTGCGTGCATTGGGGAGGCCCGGCCTGGGGCGATCCGCACTTGGCGCGCTGCTGGCGGCAGAAGGACTCAGCGTGCGTCGCCAATGCGGGAAACGGATGCGTGCACTGGATGCGCGAGACCGGCGTGGATGATGACGACTGGGCACCGGCGCCTCTCGTGCTTCCGAGGTCGCCGGGGGACAAGGCTTTCGAGATGACGCCAGAGCTCTACGCCCTCGTCAGGCAGATCCAGGCGGATCTTGACGGTCGCGCCTAGCGGCGTGGAGCACCACGGCGCCGGTAGCGGTCAAGCGATATGGATTCCGGCCGTCGGGCTCGACCAGACCCGACGCGAACAGCAAATCAACTTCCTGTCGCAGGCGATTCGTCGCCACGCTCCCACCCCACATCGGGAGACCGTCGTGGGTGCGCTGCAGCAGCTCGAGCTGATTCGCGTTCGGGGCGGGCATGCCCAAGCGTAAGGCCCTGCCGCGCCGGCGCCAAGCGCCAAACGGGCGATTTCCGGCGATTTGGCGGTGCTTCACCGCCTGGAGCGCTCGGCGGGAATTGCACCTGGCGTTTGACCTTAAGCCATGCAGCTGATCCCGCGCCCGCGAGACAAGGGCTAGGGAGCAGCGCAGTCGAGCTTTAACTTCGTTACCAGTGGCTTAGGCTGAACGCTCTCAGCCGCCCCGTCATGCGGCTTAGACAAGTAGTACAAAGCCTGGCTGGAAAGCTCAATTGCCAGCATCTCACCCTCCCAGATCACCGCGATTACCAGCAGGATCCCGAAGAGAAATTTGATCTTCGGTACTTTAGGATGGCTCCAGGGCTTGCGCAGCCAATGCGCCTCGCTTACAGGTGCCAGCATTGGCCTGGCCAGGAGCACGAGCGTCTGAAGTCCGTTTGCTATTAGAAGGACTGCAATCAAGATGGCAAACAGACTTTCCGATACCACGAGCGTTTGATGCGCTGATAGAAGCGGCACCGTCATTGGAGCCATGCCCTCATAGGGATGGGTTTGCTGCCATCGGAAGAACACGATCAAACCTGCGCAAATGCCATAGTTCCGCACATTGTCAAACACTAGCTTTAGGCTCCCCGCTGATTCCGGAACCACAAATCGGAAGCATGCAACGAAAATCTCGACGACTCTCAACTCGGTGCGTCTATTACGCACGACCCGCAAACGCTTTGAACGCAAATCTGTAAGCTGGAAATTGTGCATCGGCGCAATGTCGTCCAGAGAGAACGACTCAGTGTACGGGAATGGTGGACAGCTGATGCCGCCTTCGTTCATCAACCCTTTTGTAAGCAGCCAGCGAAGGCGTGTTGGCGTCTCCGCATCAGCGACGTGGTGGCAGCATTGTCGGCCTGCACGTGGCCTCCTGTTGCCACAGGCGTCATCCCTTTGGGTTCATCCTCTGTCTTTCTATGTACTTATAGGGGGCCTGATCAATGTGCGGGCCTTGAACAACAACGACGCCGCGCGGAGACTTATCGACATCGCCCAATCGATTTCCCTCCATCAGGGATGAGACATAGCTTGGCGGAAGGTGCCGGCGGCCCTGCGTCCACGAACCTTGCGCGTGGAAGCGTGGTGCGCTTGGCTCGGATGGGTGCAAGCAAGGCGCTGCCCGGTTCGTCGGTCGGATCCTGCGGCACCCAATTCGCCGCGGGGGGAATGCCTACCATGGCGGGTGTCAGGGGACCACATCATGGGACTCAAGAGATGCCTCGCATGCGCGGACGTATTTGAAGCATCACCGCGAGTGCCGCTACAGAATTACTGCCCCCGGCAGGAATGTCAACGCGAGCGGCGAAGGCTGTGGCAGAAGCAGAAGCGGCAGAACGATGCCGACTACAAGGCGAACCAGCGGCAGTGCCAGCGTCGCTGGCGGGAAGCGCATCCGGAGTACTCGAAGGAGTACCGAACCGTACATCCGGAATATGTTGAGCGAAATCGCGCTCAACAGGTGCGCCGCAACGCCACGCATCGCGATACCGCGATTGCAAAGATTGACGTGAACGCGTTGGCCACTCCCCTGGCGTCAGGCTTGTATCGATTAAGCAGGGCGAGCGGGGGCGAGATTGCAGAGATGGACTCCTGGATCGTTCGTATCACTGTGCTGGCAGCGCCGTAGCTCGTGGCCGATGATTGCAAAGAGCCTACTAGATCGACGCAGAGCCCGTTCGCTGCTACTTTCACGGAACGCTTTCTGCCGCCTGCAACGCGCTACTGCTTACCGCGCATCGCGCGGGATCTACCTTACCAAGCTGTTGGGGAACGACAAGGCTTCCAGGTATATCCGCCGTTCTCAACCTGAGGTGTTAGACCAGTTTGCTGCAATCATTGAGGCAACGGCGCTTGAGTAAGCCGGCTCAGCTGTTGCCTCGAGCACATGTGACTGCTTCGAGCGACAGCCGACGTTTTATTCGCGAGGAATGTCGGCTCCCGCCAGGGGGAACAGTCCTCGATGGCTGCACATCGGACGAAACGGGACGCGGGCGACCTCGGATTGTGCGATCTGAGCCGGTGGATAGTGACGCATATGCGCAGTGACCTGCCGGCTACTCCGAGCCACCTATTTCCAGGAAGATGGTTCCCAATCGACGCCTGACGCCAGCAGTTCGCGCCGTTCGCCTACAGCTACGCACCAAGCGCTTCACTGAGCATGGGCGCGACGGCGGGGTAGCAGGTGCAGAATGCTCGAACCACAGATTTCTGGGCACCTGAATGGCCGACTCCGAGAAGCACCACGTCATCGAGTACCTCTTCGACAAATATTGGGATAGCGTGGCGAAGACGCTGTCTCGGACAGCTATCACCATGGAAGATGTGCTGGAGGGCATTCACTGGGCGAACGCGAATCGCGGCACTGGACTTTCACCGCGCAACCCTGCCAATTTCATGAAGGATGTCGTGCGTGGCTTCGGCGCTTCCAGAATGTGGCCCCAGAAGCTAAAGGATCTCCGTTGGACTGCGATCCAGAAGAAGGGCAGCTCCCACGTCTTCGAGTTCATCGAGTACGAGCTCGATCAGGACGATCCGTTTCCGAACCCTTACGGCTACCGCGACGGGGTCAACACGCATCACGTTCAAAGCCTTTCGATCCCTCAAGCGACGAAGGAACTCGGGCGAGACGACGAGACTTACTTGATCCAGGTCGGCGCGAAGCTCTCAGTAAGCGTCTTGGCAAGGCAGGTTGACGCGGCAGGCCTATTTGGACGAACGCGAGGCCGACGAGGCGGACGAACCGGGAACCGTCAAAAGTCCAACCTTGGAGAGTCCTTCTTCCTGCGCGATCTGGATCGCCGGCATGATGAACTTGTATTCCGCCTTCGGGCCGCCCTTGACGTGAAGGTTGATCGGCTCGCCGCTCGATTTGAGTTCGTGCAGTTTTGCTCTCAGGTCTGCGAGAGCAACGGGGCTGCCTGAGAGGATGTATTCACCAGAGTCCGTAACCAGAAGCGTTACATCACGCGGTTGGGCCGGCTCTCCGGATGTGGCATTAGTGCTCATGGTCAGGGCTACAAGTACCGCGATCCCACCAATCAAACGCAACGATGTCTTGGTTTTGCCATCTCTCCACATGCACTGCTCCTGCTGCAAAGTTCGAGCGATGTTCCGTGTGGGTCGGTGACTGGGGAATCGAACCATCGCAGCGATCAACGTGACCGCCAGGCCCAGTATGCCGTCACTGTGCGACCGACGGTAGCCAGCGATGAGGCAGCAGGTTGCCCAACTCGCTGTTCTTCTGCGTCGGCAACCGCGTCAGTACGTCGCGCAGGTACGCGTACGGGTCGTGGCCGTTTAACTTTGCGGTCTGGATGAGGCTCATGATGGCGGCCGCGCGTTGCCCTGCGAGCAGAGTCCCGGCGAAGAGCCAGTTCTTCCGCCC
>FTIR01002014.1_pt3 | contig 25256 bp, 26 predicted proteins | sample 1658041 | NCBI WGS metagenome assembly FTIR01 (sample SAMEA3914793, study PRJEB12502) | metagenome | biome: forest; material: soil | place: Canada | collected 2011-07-03 | depth 0.3 m | reverse complement strand
TTCCAGACCCGTGCGTTCGCCGCGCCAAGCGCTGCCGGCGGTCCGGTCGGCCGAGGGAGCCGGTTCGCAGGCAGCGCGTCCGCGCACGGCGTGCGCCTGGCCGAGGTGCGCGTCAAGCTGGACGCGCCCGAGCCCGACGTCACGAAGATCTTCAATCGCCCCACGGCCATCCTGCGCTGGTTTCCGCGGCTGGCTGCCGGCCAGCACGACAAGCCGGCCGTCAACGAGCTGGTGATGTCTGTCACCGACAACCTGCGCATCGTGGACATGTGGACTGGCGAAGGCGAGGTGAGCCTCCCGGAGGTTGCCGGCGAAGAGATGCACATGCTCGCGCCGGTCCGCACGGGGCTGGGCTTCCGCTGCTCGATGTCCTACTCGGTCACCGACCTGCGCATGCTGGAGCAAGAGGCCTGACCCGGCCTGGGCGATCCACACGTCTTCGGAGAACTTCACCATGACAAGAACCGCGGCTGCCTACATGGCGGACACCCTGCGCCAGGCGGGCGTCAAGCGCGTCTATGGCGTCGTGGGCGATTCGCTCAACGGCTTCACGGATGCGCTGCGCCGCATGGAAGGCGACATCGAGTGGGTCCACGTGCGGCACGAGGAGGCCGCGGCGTTCGCCGCGGGCGCCGAAGCGCACGTGACGGGCAGGCTAGCAGTCTGCGCGGGCAGCTGCGGACCCGGCAACCTCCACTTGATCAACGGACTGTTCGATTGCCAGCGCAACGGCGTTCCGGTGCTGGCCATCGCGGCGCACATCCCGAGCACGGAGATCGGCATCGACTACTTCCAGGCGACGCATCCCGAGACCCTGTTCAAGGAGTGCAGCCACTACGTCGAACTCGTCTCGCGGCCGGAGCAATTGCCGCAGATCCTCGACCGCGCGATACGCGTGGCGGTTGCGAAGCGCGGCGTGGCGGTGGTGGTGATGCCGGGTGATGTCGCGCTCAGGCCGCTGCCTGCGCAGATCCCCAACTGGCTGTTCCCGAACAGGCCTGTCCAGGTTCCCGACGAAGACGACCTGCGGCAGCTGGCGACAACGCTGAACGTCGGCGAGCGGGTCACGCTGCTCTGTGGGGCCGGGTGCGCGGGAGCGCACGACGAGGTCGTCGAGCTCGCTGCGAAGCTGAAAGCGCCGATCGTGCATGCCTTCCGAGGCAAGGAATACCTCGAGTACGACAACCCGTACGACGTCGGCATGACAGGCCTGGTGGGCTTCGCCTCCGGCTACGCCGCGATGAAGGACTGTGACACGCTCCTGCTTCTGGGGACGGATTTTCCCTACCGTCCGTTCTACCCGGAGAACGCGCGCATCCTCCAGGTCGATCTGCGGCCGGAGGCGCTCGGCAACCGCTGCCCGATCGACCTCGGCGTCATTGGCGGAGTCAAGGAAACGATTCGCGCCCTGCTTCCCGATATCCTCGAGAAGTCCGACACGCTGCACCTGAACAGCGCACTGCAGCACTACGAAAAGGCGCGGCAGGATCTCGACTCGCTGGCCGAGAGCGGCCCCAAGAGCAAGACGATCCATCCGCAGTACGTCTCGCGGCTGGTCAGCGAACTGGCGAGCGACGACGCGATCTTCACCTGCGATGTCGGCACCCCCATCATCTGGGCCGCGCGCTATCTGCAGATGAACGGGCGTCGTCGCCTCATCGGATCGTTCAACCATGGCTCCATGGCCAATGCGATGCTGCAGGCCATCGGTGCGCAGTGCGCCTTCCGCGATCGCCAGGTCATCTCGATGTCGGGCGATGGCGGCTTCACGATGATGATGGGCGAGTTCGTCACGCTCGTGCAGGCGGGGCTCAACGTCAAGGTCATCGTCCTGAACAACGGAACGCTCGGCTTCGTCGAGATGGAGATGAAGGCCAACGGGTTCCTCGACACGGGCTGCGACCTCAAGAACCCGAACTTCGCCGCGATGGCGCAGGCGATGGGCGTCAAGGGCATCCGCGTCGAGCAACCGCAGAAGCTGCATCAGGCGTTGACCGAAGCCTTCGAGCACGACGGCCCGGTACTCGTCGACGTCGTCAGCGCGCGGCAGGAACTTTCGATGCCGCCGAAGACGACGCTGGAGGAGGCGCACCACTTCGGCATGTTCATGATGAAGGCAGTGCTCGACGGCCGCGGGTCGCAGCTGATCGACCTCGCGAAGACGAACCTGTTGCGGTGAGGCGCCGCTGGGCGAACGAGCATTTCGCTCCCAGTCCCGCGGCACACTTCCCGCTTCCCGGCCCGTTCGGCCCTTGATTGCGAGGACGTGCAGTTCCGCGAGCGAGTGTCGCATCGATCCTTCCAACCGCTGCGCGTCTGACGTCGCAGCAGTTCCTTGAACTCCTTGAGAGGCTTTGATGACGCCATTCCAGAAAAGATTCTCTACACGGCACATGCGACTGCAACTGGCGGACGCAACGGAACAGCACGTTCTTAGGACGGCGCGCTGGGCGTGCATCTGGGAACGCCGAATGAGCTCGGCGGCGGCGGAGGCGACACGAATCCTGAACAACTCTTCGCCACGGGCTATGCGGCGTGCTTCATCGGCGGCCCGAAGATCGCGCTGAATGGCGAGGTCTCCATCGACAGCGAAGTCGGCATCGGCACTATCCCCACCGGCTTCGGCATCCAGGTCACGATGCGGATATCGATCCCTGGCCTGGAGCGCGCCCTGGCCGAATCGGTGGTCGAGGCGGCCCATCAGGTCTGTCCCTATTCGAACGCAACACGGGGCAATATTCAGGTGACGCTGACCGTCGTCTGACCATCTTCTGCCAGGCCTGTGTGGCGTCGTGCGTGGGCATCTCGACGTGCGCTGACGTTCAAGGACCGCGAGGGTGCCAGGCATGCAAAGAGTCCATGACGGAACCTCTACGTGCGGCTTGCAGACGCCTTCTGCTGATCGCCCTCCATGAGCGATCTGTCCCAGCCGCCCCCGAGCGACTGGAACAGTGTGACGTACGCATTGAGCTCGTCGGCCTGCGCCTGTGCGATCGCGAGTTGCACCGACAGCAGGTTGCGCTGCGCGTCCAACTGGTCGAGGAAGGGCGAGTAGCCGGACTTGTAGCGCTCCGAGGCGATCTGCAGCGTCCTCTCGAGGGCCGACTTCTGCGCCTCCAAGGAGTCGAGCTGCTCGTGGAGACGCTGCGTCGCGGCCAGGGCGTCCTCGACCTGTCCGAACGCCTCCAGGGCGGCCTTGCGATAGGCGAAAGCAGCCTGGTCACGGCGGGCGGCGGCCGAGTCTTCCTGGGCCTTGAGTCTTCCGGCATCGAAGATCGGCGCAAGGACGCTGGCGCCGATCGTGAACACGTCGACCGGGTGGTTGTGCAGGATGGTGGACGTTACCTCGCCCCAGTCCGCGGATAGGCGCAGGTCCGGCATGAAGGCGGCTCGGGAGGCATCCAGGGCGCGATCGGCGGCGACGACGTGTTCCTCGGCTTCGACGATATCGGGGCGTCGACGAAGAAGCGAGGAGGGCAGCGCTGTCGGGACGGGCGGCGGCACCGGTTCCGCGACGGGGTCGCTGCGTTCAATGCTGCCCGGGTTGCGGCCGAGCAGGACGCTCAGGGCGTCCTCCGTGCGTCGGATGGCGAGTTCCGTCGCGGGGATCTGTTGTTCGGTCGCGCGGTATTCGGCCTCGGCCTGGGCGAGGTCGAGCTGTGCAGCGTAGCCGACCGAGACGCGCCGCCGCACCAGCTTGAGCGTCTGCTCGCGCGCGGCCAGGGTCTGCTGCAATGTCTCCAGCCTCGCATCGAGCGATCTGAGCGTGAACCAGCCGCGTGCCGCGGTTGCCGCGACGAGCAGCCGCACGTCCGCCTGGGCCGCCCGTGTGCCGAGCAGGTTGGCGCGCGTCGCGGCGTCGGCCGCGCGCAGCCGGCCGAACAGGTCGGCGTCGAAGGAGAACGAGACGACGGGCTCGGTCGCGTTCCCGGTCTGCGGGATCCCGTAGGCCGGGTTGATGCTACGGTCGCGCTCGTAGACGACCGCGCCGTCGATCTCGGGCAGGCGCTGCGCCCGCGCGAATGCGGCCTGGCCCATCAGCTCTTCGACCCGTGCCGCGGCGATCTTGACGTCGTCGTTGTCCGCGAGCGCGGCGGCGACGATTCGCGTCAGACCAGGGTCGCTGAAGGCATCCCACCATGTCGCGGAGAGTTCAGCGCCAGGATGGTCCGAAGTCGTACGCCATGCCGCCGGCGGCGCGATCTTCGCGTCGGGGGGCAAGGACGAGCGCGGGCCCGCGCATCCCGCCAGCAGCGCCAAGGTGGCCAGGGCGGCCAGGGCGGCCTTATTGCGCATGGCCGGCATCGACGTGGGCCTCCACGGACATGCCTGGCCGCAGAGACTGCAGCGCGTTCGCGGCGCCGTCCAGGTGCAGTCGCACGCCAATGCGCTGCGGGATCTTGACGAAGTTGCCGGTGCCGTTGTCCGGCTTGACGACGGAGAACTCCGAGCCCGCCGCGGGAGCGATGTCCTCGATCGCTCCATCGATGCGCTGGCCGGCGAGTGCGTCGACGGTGATCCAGGCTCGCATGCCCGGATGCATGCCGGCAGTCTGCGTCTCCTTGTAGTTGGCGATGACCCAGCGATCCGCGGGAACCAGCGCGAGCAGTTGGGTCCCGTTCGTCACGTATTGGCCGAGACGCACTGCCACCTCGCCCAGACGCCCGCTTTCGGGAGCGCGGACGACGGTGTTCTCGAGGTCGATCTCGGCCGCTCGCAATTGAGCTGCCGCGGCGTCGATCTGAGCCTGGATGCTCCCGCGGTTGACTTCGACCGTACGGATGTCCTGGCGGGCGATCTCGTGCGCGGCCTGTGACTGATCGAACTGCGCCTGTGATTGGGCGAGTGCCGCGCGCGTCTGGTCGCGTTCGCGGACGGACACCGAGCCATCCTTGACGAGGTCGTCGACCCGCACGAGGTCAGCCTGGGAGCGCTGTAACTGCGCCTTGGCGTTGAGGATCGCTGCGGCTTGCGACGCGAGCGCGGCCACCCGCGATGCGTGCGCCTGATCGAGGTTGGCGAGTGCGGCCTTCTGCGCCTCGAGCGCCGCACGGGCCTGGTCGACCTTCGCGCGGTACTGGCGATCGTCGATGCGCACGAGTACCTGGCCGGCCTGCACATTCGCGAAGTCGCCCGCCTGGACGGCCACCACATAGCCACTGACCTGCGGCGCGATTATGGTCGTGCGGCCACGGACGTACGCGTTGTCGGTGACCTGCACGCCCGAGCGGAATGGCGGCAGTTCCCAGGCGCGGAGCACCGCCAACAACGCGGCGGCTCCGAGCAGCACGACGAGCGCGACGATCAGCGGATGCTTGCCGGGCAGGGGCCAGTGGCCGCGCGGGGTGGCCGACGGCGTGGCGACGGTGGCGGAAGGGTCGGTCATGCGGATTCGGTCCGGTTCGAAGGCCGGATGGCGGCGATCGACATCAGGACGACGACCAGGAGCGCAGTCGCCAAGGCCAGTCGCCAGACGAGACGGAAGACGTCGTTGTAGGCAAGGACGTTGGCTTCCCTGGTCATCGAGGCCGCGAGCGATGCGCCGCCCTGCTGCGCACGCGCGCCGGGGTCGGTGATGACGCCCGCGAGCGCGCGGGTCGATTCCGCCACCCGGTTCTCGACCTGGACGTCGCCGACGGGCATGCGCTCCGCGAGTTCCTGGAAATGGGTGCGCGTGGCGACCGTCTGGTAGCTACCCAGGAGCGCCGATCCGACCAGGCCACCGATGTTCTGCGTCATGCTGAAGACGACGACCAGCGTCACGAAGTAGTCCGGGCCGAGGCGGACCACCTTCAGGATGCCGTGCGCCAGCGTCGGACCGATGAACAGGCAGGTACCGAAGCCGATGAGCGACTGGCTGAGGTAGAGCTGTTCGGGGCGCGTGAGATTGTTTGCGTGGCTGTCCATCCAGGCGCCGGCCGCGATGGCGAGACTGGCGGCGATGACCTGCCTTGGCAGGGCTTGTTCCGAGAGCGTCAGCACGCAGGCCACGATGCCGGCGAGCATGGAGACGATCACCCAGCCGAACAACTCGCGCAACTGGTCGTTGTCGAGGCTGCCGGAAGTCAGCAGGCCCACGGCGCCATAGGTCTGCTCGGCGAGTGCCAGCCGCATCAGCAGTGCAATCGCGGCGAAGCCCAGGAACTCCCGCGTGCCGATCCACCCGATGCGGATCAAGGGGCGCGCGCGCGTCGCCTCGATGAGGATCGCGACCGTCAACAGTGGGATGGCGACCGCGAGGTCGACGCCGAGCCACGGCGTGTCCGTCCACCATGCGAGGCGGCCGCGATTGAGGACGCCGCAGATCAACAGCATCGCCGGTAGCAGGAGGGAGACGGTGACGAAGTCCAGCGGTTGGAAGATGCGCGAGCGCGGCGTGGGGGGCAGCGGCAGCAGTGTGATGAGCGTGAGCGTGGTGAGGCCCGTCGCGAGCTCGATGCAGTGCTGGCCGAACCAGCCCTGTGCTGAAAGCACGTCGACGGGCAGCAGCCGCGCGAGAGGCGTCCCGAGCTGCGTCATTCCGAGGCCCGTGACGAGGGCGACCGGGCGGGCCTTGGGCGGGACGGCCTGCAGCAGGTAGTAGATGCTCGTGGTGGTCATGCCTCCGGCGACGATGCCGCTGGCGAATCGGACGACGGCCTCGGTACCGAATCCCGTCACGAAGAACTGCATCGTGGCGACGAGGATGTAGACGAGCAGCAGCACCCGCATGACGTTGAGCATGCTGAACTGGGCGCGGGCCTTCACCAGCATCGTGTTCGCGCACGAGTTCGCGGCGATGTAGATCGCCGGGAGCCAGCTCAGCTCGGCGACGTAGGCGGCATATTCGCCGGAGAGGTTGGCGACGTTGACCGTGACCGTTGCATTGGAGAAAGTAGCGGTCGCGCCGATCCACAGGCCGATCGCGGCATAGGCGAGACGTCGCAGCGGCGGGTGCGGCGGCGCGAAGGGGCCGCCTGGAAAGGTCGGCCGATCTTCGGGCCGGAACTCGTAGTCGACGTCGGCCAGGGAAGGCGTTGTCATGGTCATCGAGGCATTCCCGGTCTACGGCGGGCGTCGCTTCCCGCGGGGCACCTAGAGGAAGTTCTCCGTGATCAGCTCCAGCACGTCTCCACCGCGGCCTGCGAGTACGGCGCGCGCGGAATAGAGCGCCATGCCCATGACGGCCCCGGCGTCGATGTAGGGCGGCATCACGAGCTGCTGCGGGTTGACGCGCACGTTGAGCAGCGCCGGGCCAGGTTGCGCCAGCCAGGTCTGGACCGCCTCCTCGAGTTCGTCGGCCTTGTCGACAGTGCGGCCCCAGAGGCCGAGCGCCACGGCGACCTTGCCAAAGTCGGGGTTCTTGAGGTCGGTGTACAGGTCGACCATGCCTTCGGCGCGCTGCTCCATCTCCACGAAGCCAAGCTTGTTGTTGTCGTAGACGGCGATCTTGATCGGGAGGTCTTCCTGGATGGTCGTCATCAGGTCGCCGAACAACATCGCGATGCCGCCGTCGCCGCACATGCAGATAACTTGCCGCCCGGGCTGGCACTTCTGCAAGCCGAGCGCCGAGGGCATCGCGTTGGCCATCGTCCCATGCAGCAGGCTGGAGAACAATCGACGCTTGCCGTTCATGTCCAACAGGCGGTAGGCCCAGACGGTGGGCGTGCCATCGTCGGACGCAAACAGCGTATCGTCGTCTGCGTACTGGTTGATCAGCTTGGTCAGGTAAGTGCCAGGGATGCTCCCGTTGCGTCCCGGAACGGCCTTGTCGCGCAGCGCCTGGATGTCCTTGGCGTGCTTGCGGACGTAGCCGTCGCGAAAGGACGAGTCCGTGCGGTCCAGCAGCAGCGGCAGCAGGGCGGTCATCGTGGACTTGATGTCGCCCACGACCCCCAAGTGCACTGGGTGGCGACGTCCCAGATGCGTGGGGTCGATGTCGACCTGGATGATCTTGGCCTTGTCCGGATAGAACTGCCGCCACGCGAAGTCCGCGCCGAGCAGCAGCAGCGTGTCACAGTCGAGGATCGCGTTGTACCCGGCCTCGGAACCGATGATCCCGGTCATGCCGATGTTGTACGGGTTGTCCGGCTCGAGAGACTCCTTGGCGCGCGACGTGTGGGCGATGGGGCACTTCAGCCGTTCGGCCACCTGCAGGATCTCCGTCAGGGCGTGCTGGCATCCGGAGCCGCCATAGATCGCGATCTTGCTGCCCGTATTGAGCAATGCGGCCATGTCGGCCAGGTCGCCATCGTTGGGGCGCACCACTGGCGCTGGCGAATGGAGCGAGAACGGGGTCTTGTCATGCGAGTCCGCGTGCGACACGTCGACCGGCACGATGAGCACTGCAACGCCACGCTTGTTGATGGCAGCCTGGCAGGCCGCGACCGTCTTCCGTCGTGCCTGGTCGGGCGTCATGATCATCTCGCAGTAGACGCTGCAGCCTTGGTAGACCTGCTTCAGGTCGACCTCCTGGATGAAGTCGAAGCCGAGCTCCTCTCGCGTGATCTGGCTCGCGATGAGGATCACCGGCGCCCGGTTGCGGTTCGCCTCGAACACGCCGTTGATGAAGTGGAGGCTGCCGGGGCCGCAGCTGCCGGCGATGGCGGTGAGCTTGCCCGTGACCAGGGACTCCGCCTGGGCGGCGAAGGCGCCGGCCTCCTCATGGCGCATGTGAACCCAGTCGATGTCGCTCTTCTCGATCTCATGAGCGATGCGATTGAGGGTGTCGCCGACGATGCCGTAGCAACGCCGGACACCGGCCTCGAACATGGTTTCAACGATGATTTCGGCAACCGGCTTGCTCATGGGCTAGCTCCTGAAGTGGGTCGGCAAAAGCGCCGCGATGCTTCTGGCGTGGTCGCCTCTTCGTGCAACGGGCCAGCATCTCACCGCAGTCTGCTGGGCGACGATCAGCCATCACATCCCCCTGACGGGGCACCAGCACAAACCGGGCGACGCAACGGGCGCGATGCCGACGCGGCCGCGTCCCGCCCGTGCCCCATGCGGGGGATGTTCGCTCCTCGGTGCGGGCACGAGCATGTCGCTCAGCGTCGGTTGATTGATCGCCGGCGCGATGCGAGGCGGCGGAGCCGCGTGGCTTCCACGTCTTCCCAAGTACCGTATTCAATCGTCGAAGGATCTCCGATGGCAACGAGTCGACGGCCGTTTCTGGCGGGCTCTGTTGGCGTGCTGCTCTGCGCATTTGCGACAGGCGGCAGGGCCGAGAGCGTCCTGGATCCGTGGGGCCCTGTGGGCGCATCCGAGAAGCAGCTTCTGTACGAATCCCTGGGTGTGATGCTGCTGGTTGTCGTGCCCGTGCTGGCGCTGACAATCGGATTCGCCTGGTGGTTCCGCGCGTCCAACAAGCGCGCCACGTACATGCCGGACTGGAACTACAGCGGGAAGATCGAGTTCACGATCTGGATCATCCCGCTGCTCATCGTGTTGTTTCTTGCGGCGATCACCTGGGTCGGCGCGCACGAGCTCGACCCCTACAAGCCGATTCCAAGCCCGAACAGGCGCGTCCGGGTCGAGGTCATCTCGATGGACTGGAAGTGGTTGTTCATCTATCCAGAACTCGGCGTGGCGAGCGTCAATGAACTGGCGCTGCCCGTCGACACACCGGTGAGCATGAACATCACGTCTGCGACCGTGATGAACGCCATCTTCATCCCGGGCTTGGCCGGACAGATATATGCGATGACCGGCATGTGCACGCAGATGTCCGTCATCGCCGGCAAGCCCGGGGTCTACCGGGGCCTGTCGACGCAGTTCAGTGGCGACGGCTTTTCCGACATGCACTTCAAGGTGGTCGCCGCGAATCGTGCTGGCTTCGACCAGTGGATCGAAGGCCTGCGCCAGTCGGGCCGTTCGCTCGACAAGCCGGCCTACGAGCAGATGCTCGCCGCTCGTGGAACGGAGCAGCCCACGTACTACTCATTTGCCGACGACGGTCTCTTCGACTACGCGCTGCAGCGCGGGACGCAGCCGCCTTCCGCCGTCGTCGGGCGACGCATCGACCCTGGTGTTGGCGCCTGCCAAGACATGACCCTTTCAAATGGAGTCAACTGAAAATGTTCGGCAAACTCACGCTGGAAGCGATTCCCTTCGACCAGCCGATCGTGATGATCACATGCTTCGTCATCCTGGTCGGGATCGCGGGGATCCTGGGACTGTTGACGTATCTCGGCCGCTGGAAGTGGCTCTGGGAAGAGTGGCTGACAACGGTCGACCACAAGCGCGTCGGCATCATGTACACCCTCCTCGCGCTGGTGATGCTCCTGCGCGGCTTCAGCGACGCGATCATGATGCGCTCGCAGCAGGCACTGGCGTCCAACAACGGACGCGGCTTCCTGCCGCCCGAGCACTACGACCAGATCTTCTCAGCGCATGGCACCATCATGATCTTTTTCATGGCGATGCCCTTCGTCGTGGGGCTGATGAATTTTGTCGTCCCCCTGCAGATCGGGGCGCGCGATGTCGCGTTTCCGGTGATGAACGCGCTCAGCTTCTGGCTCACGGCCGCCGGCGCCCTCCTGGTCAACGTGTCGCTGGGCATCGGCGAGTTTGCTCGCACGGGCTGGCTTGTCTATCCGCCGCTGTCCGAGTTGGCCTACAGCCCTGGCGTCGGCGTCGACTACTACCTCTGGTCGCTGCAGATCTCCGGGATCGGGACGCTGCTGTCCGGGGTGAACCTGGTCACCACCATCATGCGATGTCGCGCACCAGGGATGGAGCTTGGCCACATGCCGATCTTCTCCTGGACGGCGCTCGCCGCCAACATGCTGATCGTCGCTGCGTTTCCCGTGCTGACGGCCACCTTCGCGATGCTGCTGCTCGACCGCTATGCGGACATGCATTTCTTCACAAGCGATGGCGGCGGCAATGCGATGATGTTCATCAACCTGATCTGGACCTGGGGCCACCCGGAGGTCTACATCCTGGTCATCCCGGCGTTCGGCGTCTTCTCCGAGGTGATCGCGACGTTTTCCGGCAAGCCCTTGTTCGGCTACCGGTCCATGGTCATCGCGACCATGGGCATCACGGTGCTCGCCTTCACGACCTGGCTGCACCATTTCTTCACGATGGGCTCGGGGGCGGACGTCAACGCGTTCTTCGGCATCACGACGATGGTGATCTCCATTCCCACCGGCGTGAAGATCTTCAACTGGCTATTCACGATGTACGGCGGTCGCGTGCGGTTCACGTCACCGGTGCTCTGGACGATCGGCTTCATGCTCACGTTCACGATCGGCGGGATGACGGGCGTCCTGATGGCCGTGCCGCCCGTCGACTTCGTGCTGCACAACAGCCTGTTCCTGGTGGCGCATTTCCACAACGTCGTCATCGGCGGCGTCGTCTTCGGCTGCATGGCCGGACTCACGTACTGGTTTCCCAAGGCGTTCGGCTTCACCCTGGACGAGACGCTCGGCAAGATGGTGTTCTGGTGCTGGTTCATCGGCTTCTATCTCGCCTTCATGCCACTGTACGTGCTGGGCATCCTCGGGATGCCGCGCCGCATCAACCACTACGACGATCCGGCCTGGACGCCGTTCCTCTACGTCGCTGTCGTAGGCGCCGCTCTCATCATGGTTGGTATCGTCCTGCAGGGCGCGCAATTGGTCGTGAGCATCCGCACGCGTCACCTGCGCCGAGACCTGACCGGCGACCCATGGCATGGGCGCACGCTCGAATGGGCCACGGTCTCACCTCCGCCGGCCTACAACTTCGCTGTGCTACCGGTCGTCAACGGCATCGATGCGTATTGGGTCGCACGGAACGAGGGCGAGCCTGCCGCGCACGGATCGATCGAAGACATCGAGATGCCCAAGCCGTCGTCGCTGGGATTCGTGACCGCTTTCTTCGCGGTCGCCGGCGGCTTCGGCATGGTCTGGCATATCTACTGGCTGGGGGTGGGGTCGCTGGTCGGGGCGCTGACGTACTGGATCTGGCTGTCATGGGACGAGGACGACGAGACGATCTTGCCCGCTCAGGAAGTCGAGACCATCGAACACGTCGCGCGCTTGCGTACCACCCGCGCTTGAGGAGAGGCTGCGATGCAACAACACGTCGTCCTGGATGGCCACCACGGCGAACTGCCGGATGGCAGCCGACCCAATCGCCGCGGCATGACCGGCTTCGGCTTCTACCTTTACCTGCTGAGCGACTGCATCCTGTTCGCGACCCTGTTCGCGGCGTTTGCGGTGCTGCATCGCTCCGTCGCGGACGGCCCGGATGGACATCATCTGTTCAATCTTCGCAACGCGTTCATCGAGACGGCCTGCCTGCTGACCAGCAGCTTGACCTGCGGACTGGCAATGCTCGCCTGCGACCGGCGCGACGCCGGCTCCGCGATGGGGCACCTGGTGCTCACGTTCGTACTGGGCGGCGTCTTCTTGTCACTCGAACTGACCGAGTTCGCACGCATGATCTCGGAGGGTGCGGGGCCGAGCCGAAGTGCCTTCCTGTCGGCGTTCTTCACGCTCGTCAGCACGCACGGGCTGCACGTCACCGCAGGCTTGGCGTGGCTCGTCATCCTCTTGCTCCAGTTGCGCCAGAAAGGCTTCACCGAAGGGGTCGTGCGTCGGCTGTTCTGTTTCAGCCTGTTCTGGCATGTCATCGACGTCGTGTGGATTGCCGTGTTTTCGTTCGTCTACCTGATCGGATCAGCATCATGACCACAGCCTCTGCCGGCTCCCTCGAGACCGCTCGCGTTACCCCGGGTACCGAAAACGGCCAACAGCACGGCTCGCTGCACGGCTACTTGATCGGCTACGCCGCGGCCGCGATCCTCACGATCGGCGCCTTTGCGGCTGCCCAGAGCAGCGCGCTGACGCCCGCCAGCGTGGTCGCGGCCATCACCGTCCTCGCTGTCGGCCAGATGCTGGTGCATCTGATCTTCTTCCTGCACATCAGCACTACGCCAAACCAGCGCACCAACATCCTTGCCTTCGCAGTCACGATGCTGATCGTGCTGCTGATCGTCGGTGGCTCGCTCTGGATCATGTCGCACCTGCAGTCGAACATGATGCCGACGGATCAGTTGATGCGGATGCAGCGATAGAACGGAGTGTGCGGGCTGCCGTCAGCACCACCGCCCGTCTCGCCAAGCTCGACTCCGACGGCACATCGAGCTCGCGAATGGCCGTGGCGGCGTCGTGTCGGACGAGTAACCCATCGGGGGGATGCCGCGTCCGAGGGCGCGCGCGGACGATGCCTTCACCAAGGCGGCTTCGGCATTTGCCACTTCTCGTCGATCCGGCACGTCCGTTCCGCTGCGCCGCGCGCATTCAGCAGAGTGCGTGGCAAACCCCGATCGATGGTTGCTGCTCGTCGCCGTCCAGACCAAGGACTGGCCGGGCTTCGCCAAGGCAATGAACCTGCCTGGGCTACTCGACGATCCACGCTTCTCCGATGCCAAGCTGCGTGCGACGAATGCAGCCGCGCTGGTCACCCTGCCCGACCCCGTCTTCGCGAGCAGATCGTTGGCGCAATGGGAGAAGACGCTCGACGAGGGGCGCGTCATCTACGGCGTCGTCCAGATCGCCGACGAGATCATCCACGACCCGCAGATGCTGGCCAATGGGATCCTCGTGCCGCTCGCGGACGATCCCACCGGATCCATGCGGACCGTCAACAGCCCCGTGCATGTCGACGGCGTTCCCAAGGTCGCGCCGAAGCGCGCGCCTCGCCTCGGCGAGCACAGCCTCGACCTTTTGCGCGAACTCGCGTTCCTGGATGCCGACATCGACCGCCTCTGTGCCGCGGGCGCGGTGAGCCCCGAATCCTCCACCTGATCGGCCCAGCCTCATTCGCAGAACTTTCCATCGCACGGGACCATTCATGAAATCCGAGACGCAGGGCAGCAAGCCCCTTCCCATCGTCGACGGCGACTTCTACATGCTCGCGAACGCTGTCCGCCGAGGACAACGACCTTCGCCTGAAGGTGCGGACATTCATGGAGCAAGAGGTCCAGCCTGTCATCAACGATTTCTGGGAACGTGACGAATTCCCGTTCGAGCTGCTGCCTAAGTTCAAGGCGCTCGCGATTGGCGGCCTGCCCTTCGAAGGCTATGGCTGCCCGGGCAAGAGCACGATTCTCATGGGCTTCCTGATGATGGAACTCGCGCGCATCGACGCGTCGTTCTCCACGTTCTTCGGCGTGCACACCGGGCTTGCGATGGGCTCGATCCATGTCTGCGGTTCGGAGGAGCAGAAACAGCGATGGCTGCCGTCGATGGCGCGCATGGAGAAGATCGGCTCGTTCGGACTCACCGAGCCCGAAGTGGGATCGGGCACGGCCCGTGGCCTCACGACAACTGCGCGACGCGAAGGCGACTCCTGGGTACTCAATGGCCAGAAGAAGTGGATCGGGAACGCGACTTAGGGCGATCTCACCGTCATCTGGGCCCGCGACGTCGCGGACGACTAGGTCAAGGGATTCATCGTCGAGAACAAGACGAATCCTGGCTTCCACGTCGAGAAGATCCGGCACAAGATGGCGCTGCGCGCAACGCAGAACGGGCTGATCACGCTCACCGACTGCCTCGTCCCCGAGGCCGATCGGCTGCAGAAGGCCAATTCGTTCAAGGACACGGCGCTCGTGCTGCGGCAGACACGTGCCGCGGTCGCGTGGGAATCGGTGGGGTGTGCGACCGGTGCCTACGAGCATGCGCTTCGGTACGCGCAGAAGTGCCTGCAGTTCGGCCGCCCCATCGCGAGTTTCCAGCTCGTGCAGGACCTGCTCTCGCGGATGCTGGCGAACATCACGTCCACCCAGGCGATGTGCCATCGACTGTCACGGATGCAGGAGGAGGGAATCATGCGCGACGAGCACGCCTCAATGGCCAAGGGCGTGTGCACGGTGCGCATGCGCGAGACCGTGGGCTGGGCACGCGAGATCCTCGGCGCCAACGGAATCCTCCTCGATCAAAACGTCGGGCGCTTCGTGGCCGACGCCGAGGCGCTCTACTCGTACGAAGGAACACGCGAAATGAATGCCCTGATCGTCGGCAAGGCGATCACCGGATTCAGCGCGTTCGTATGAAGTCCTTCCGGCGCAGGGGAGACTCCATGATCGATGGCGCGATGGCGCAGGTCAAGGGCGGCGCGATCGAGCAACTGGTCGCACAGCGAGACGCGATGCCGATGGGTCTGCTCGCTGTGCGCGTATCGCGAGATGGAGCGGATTGATGGCGATGTTCGAAAATATTCTCTATGTCAAGGCGGACGGCATCGCGATCCTGACTGTGAACCGGCCGCGATCGTTGAATGCGCTGAGCCATGCCACGCTGGCGGAGATCGAGGCTGCCATTCGGGAGGCCGGCACTGACGATGGAGTGCGTGGCGTAATCGTGACGGGCGCAGGCGAGAAGGCCTTCGTGGCCGGTGCGGACATCTCGGAGCTGGGCGTTCTCTCGCCGCTTGCCGCCGAGGCGTACAGCCGGCAGGGGCAGGCCGTGATGAACCTCATCGAGACGCTCGGCAAGCCGGTCATCGCTGCAGTCAACGGCTTCGCTCTCGGCGGGGGCTGCGAACTGTACGCTACGAGTGGCCGCCGACTCCGCTCGTTTCGGATTGCCCGAAGTGAAGCTCGGCATCATTCCAGGTTTCGGAGGCACGCAACGCTTGACCTGCCTGGTCGGAAAGGGGCGTGCGCTGCAACTGATCCTCACCGCAACGACCATTGATGCCCAGGAGGCCTGGCGCATTGGCCTTGTCAACGAAATAGTCGGGACGGGTCAGCTGATGGAGCAAGCTTATGCGCTTCTGCATCAGATTCTGGCGAATGCGCCCGTGGCGATCAGGATGGCCATGGCCACCATCCACAACGGCTCCGATGTCGCGCTGACCTCGGGTCTTGCGCTGGAACGCGCCAACTTCGCGGTCTGCGTCAGCACGGACGATCGTCGCGAGGGCGCTGCAGCATTTCTCGCCAAGCGTCCGCCGAGCTTCCTGGGACAATGACGCCGAACTCGTGCGCTTCGCGTGTGCTGGAACGAGAAAAGTTTGTCGAAGACAGCCTCGCACACTTTCGCCCTGACAACCTGCGCTTTTGCTGAACTGATCGGCTGCTTCCCTGGCCGATTCATTCGCTGAGCCGGTGCCTTGCGGAAGAGCGGCGCGTCGTCACGACGTCACGCACCGAGTGGGACAGCGAGCCTGATAGTCCCATTGCTGGATCCACTGCTTCGATGGGCCGGTGGGGGCGGCTGGCGCGTTGTGACTTCATTCTGAGAGCCCTCCGCTGGAATCAGCGCATGGTGCGGTTGGCGCAGCAGACCCCGACGCTCGGCCATGAGGATCGCCTCCGTGCGGCTGTGAACGCCAAGCTTGTCGAATGCAGATCGAAGGTGAGCCTTGACCGTGCCAACGGAGATGTCGAGCTGTGCAGCGATTCGCTTGTTGCATAGGCCGTCGGTCAACAAGGTCAACACCTGCCCTTCGCGCTCCGTCAGTGGCTCCGTGGCCAGGCTGACGGCGAGCTTGGAGGCGATCGACGGGCTCAGGTGGAATTCACCCCGATGAGCGGTGCGCACCGCGACGAAGAGTTCCTCAGCGGAGGTGCCAAGCAAAAGGAAGGCTGCAGCCCCTCGTTTCAACGCGTCGCGAATCTGCCATTCCCGATCGGCATTGGCGACGATCGCCACCTTCGTGCGTGGCCGATCGATCTGCAAGGCCTGCGTCGCCGCCAGGATGCGCATGCCATTGTCGAAGTCCGCGACGATGACGTCGCATGACAGAAACTGCGGATCATCGGGCGTCGCGGATCGGACGCTCATGTCGTGGCATGCGGCCAAGGCGGTGGTCAGACCGGTACGGCACACATAGTCGTCATGAACTACGATCACATTGATAGGTCGAGCGGACATCATATTTCTCTCCTGGGTCGGGCCGGGGAGGAGGCGGCGCGTGGTCGTGGACTGGCCCGCGTCGCGCTCCATCGAGTCGCCTTGTCAGCGAATTTCCGATGATGAACAGCTGGCTCACTATCCTGCGCGGCGCGGTGTCGCTCCATCCCCCGCATGGGGCACATTCGGAACTCGCCGTTTGAGCGGACAAACTACAAAGCAGCCCGGAACAATCGCATCGGTGCCCCATCGAGGAAATGCCGACGGCTGGCCCGTCGGCGGCGATTTTTGGGCGCAGTTATCCACGCACGATGAACCGCGCAACGCGTGCGGCGTCCACGACGTTTCGCCAGGACACGGCCAGCATATCGACCGGCGCTAGCCCGCCAAGCCAGGGATTCGAGGTCGCAAACCAGCGGGCCATTTCCCAACCGTCCATCACGTCGTTCAACTCCGCGACGATCTCCCCGCAACCGGCCCGGAGTCCCCGCGAGCGGAAATCGATCTGGAACATGGGAATCAGGATGTCGGAATGCCAGTCGATCGTGATCATCGCGCGCGATACGATCCACTTGGCAAGGACGGAGGTTGGCTGCTCCCAGTCGCTGCGCATCCATAGAACAACCTCGTTGGCGCGAAGCACGCCACCGTGACGTGCAAAGGCGGCCTCAATCGCCGACAGCTGGATGTTCGAGTCGAATTCGTTGTTCGGCGCCATGGGCGCATCGACAGGCTATTGCCGCCCACGGGAAATAGGACGTTGCAATGTCTGAGCTCGAGGTCGAAGAGTGGCGATCATGCGGGACTCCTGTGATCCAAGGTCGTTTCGCACGGATGGTCGTCTACTCACACTGCCTGAATATTTCGCCAGACACCCTTTTGAATTCAGTTGAAACAATGATCGACTTGCACAGACACCTCGTCAGCAAACGGATTCCAGCCACACTGATCAGATGCACAGCGTTGTGCAGCAGGTTCCTTGTCCTAGGCATGTGATAAGGAACTGCTGCGTGATAACCTGCGAACCGTCCGCACAATTGGGCGTGAGGCTGCGGTCAACGTTCGAGACGACGTCGACGCGGCAGGTCAGAGGGGAGCTGGCCCTGTTCGAGCACCATGTGTGCCAAGGAACACGACTGAGTCCGTCATCATGTCTACGAATGCCTCCCATATCCTCGTCGTTGACGACGACCCATTGATGCGCGAACTGATCAGTGGCTACCTCCTCGAGAGCGAACTGCGCGTCTCGACCGCTGCAAACGGGGTGGACATGGATCGGATCCTGGAAGATGAGGCCATCGACCTGGTGTTGCTCGACCTGCATTTGGCCGGGGAAGACGGCATGGAGCTTGCACGCAAGTTGCGCGCGGAGACAGAGGTGCCCGTCATCATCGTGACGGCCCGGCGCGACGAGGCGGATCGCGTCATGGGACTTGAGACGGCGGCCGACGACTACATCACCAAGCCGTTCAGCAATCGTGAGCTGTTGGCCCGGGTGCGGGCCGTGCTTCGCCGTTGCAAGAGGCGGTACGAAATCGCTGTACCCCCGCGCGGAATGCGCCGCCGGGCCTATCGATTCGCGGGCTGGGAGTTTAACACCCTGTCTCGCCGCCTGACAGACCCCCAAGGCCAGCGTGTCGAACTCAGCAACGGCGAATTCAACCTCCTGCTGGCCTTTTGCGAGGCGCCACAGCGCGTCCTCACTCGCGATCAGTTGCTCGACCTCTCGCGGCTGCACGGCGACGAAATCTACGACCGTTCGATCGACGTCCAGATCTTTAGGCTGCGCCGCAAGATCAGCGGCGACGATGAGTCGCAGAAGCTGATCCGGACGGAGCGTGGTGCCGGCTACGTCTTTGCCGTGCCAGTCGACAGGCTAGGTTGAAAGGCCTGTTGAATATACGGAGCGTGTGCCCGGAGCGCCGGCTGCCGAATCTCATCTGAAACATTCGAGGCAGGTGGTCGGCAACATGGAAGCGGACCTCAGGCAGTGAGTGCTTGCGAACCGATCATGGGAATTCGCCGACAGGCCACCCTCCTGAGTTGCCGCCTACGGCGCTCACACACGGCCTGCGGTTGCGATGAAAGGAACTCCTGACGCGGCGGCCTGCCTCGCCGAGGCTTCGGAGGGCTACGGCGACCGTTGCGTTACTTCCGAAATATTCAATATTCCGCGTGCAATTTGGCCAACCGGCGCGTAATCCAAATGTAGCGGTCCGTTCCTAGTCTCGAGCTATGACAACCGTGGAATGAACCGTCACGGCTGCGTTCCGGCCAGACATCCAGGAAGGCAGAGTTCTCATGAATTTCGAACCCGACGTCGATCAATGCGAGCGTGCAGGAGCGGTGGCCATGACGCTGCCGTCCAACTTTGGGGCCTCGCCGTTTGAAATCCGATTCGACACTGCTGCTTTCCGCCGGCGGGAATGGCAGTCCGAGGACCGGGGCATGGCACCGTGCGTGAGACCGTCGCACGTTGCACGGTGCAAGCGTCTCGCCCTGCAGGCATGGGCTGCCCTGGCCGCGATGAAGCTCGCCGAGGCCCACGAACGCATCGAGTCGATCGGTGCCGGACCCGACGCGACTCCCTTCGAAGCCTTTGAGCTCGACCGCATCTTGCTTCGCGCCACTGCCGCGGCACTGAACGACGACGCCGAGGCTGCGGTCGAACTGGTCAGCGACGCGCTGACGGCGTACGAGAATGCAGCCAACTACCCAGTCACTTCGTTGCTGCTACGTCTTAGCCACTGGAAGGCGCGGCGTCTCGACGCGTTCAGCGAACTCGCGCAATCGATCGACCAGACGCCCCTACGCCGCCGCGAGGCGCTCGGGAGCATCCTGCACCTGTCGATGGAATCGGCCGTCGAAATGGAGCAACTGAGACTCGTCACGGCCGGGCGGTTGGCGCACCAAGCACTGGAACTGTCCTCACGCTTCGGGCCCGATTTTCCGGGTGGCCGGATGGCTGCGACACTCAGCGCATCCATCCTCTACGAGAACAACCAGGTTGACGCTGCCGATCGCGTGATTCGCGACAGGCTGGTGCTGAGCGGATCGCAAGGCGGAATCGAAGGCGCGCTTCGCGCCTACGTCGTCGCCGCCAGGATCGCTGCGGCTCGACAGCAGGTGCCTTTTGCTGTCTTGCTGTTGCGCGAAGCGGAGCTTCTTGGCGAGGAACGAGATTGGCCGCGTCTTGTCACCACCAGCCTGGCTGAGCGCGTTCGCGTACTAGTCGGGGACGGCCGCATGGCGGAAGCCGAGAATTGCGCCGCGCGCCTCGCCGCGACACCGCTTCAGTCGGGCCGTGCGGTCAAGGGCGAGTTGCTGGCGCGCGATGTTGTCATTTGCTGCGCACGGCTGGAATTGGTGAAAGGGCCGACCGTGCACACGGCAGTCTCTTTGCGACGAATCGTTGTCGACTGTCTTTCGCGCCGTGAGTGTCACCTCGCGGTCGAGGTACAGATGCTGCTCGCCTGCACTCTGCACGAGCTAGGTCGGGACGACGCGGCGACGAACGAGGCCATGCATGCCATCGATCTTGGCGCCACGGCTGGCCTGTATCGGACGTTTATTGATGGGGGCGAAGCCACTCGTCGTCTTCTCGAATGGCTGTTTGAGCGCAGGTCTTGCGACGCTGGAGTGCTGGGCAAACTGCGGCCCTATGTACGCAACCTGCTGAGCGGATATCCCGAGCGGACACCGCACGTGGCAACGGCGCGAACGCGGCATCGCTCCGGCGATTCGCTCTCTCCCAGGGAGCGCCACATCCTGACTTTGATTAGCCACGGCCTGTCGAACAAGCGCATCGCCAAGGAACTGGATATCGCGCCAGAGACGGTCAAGTCACACGCGAAGCACATTCTGCTGAAGCTGGCCGCTCAGACGCGCGTCGAGGCCGTGTCGCGGGCACACAGTCTGGGAATCATCTGATTTCTCAAGGGGATCTGTCGCTCGCAGATCCATGCTGGAACCGACACGCTGCGGCAGATCGACGGTGACCGGTGCAGACGGAGTCGCACTGGCCTAGTACAGGGCAGATCTTGAGCCAAGTCGTATCTCTAGTGGGCCTTTCGATGGTGGCGCATATGGCCAGCGCCGTGGTGCTCGGATGGCTGGTTGGCTACGAGCGCTACTTCAGCGGTCGGGCCTCAGGTAGCCAGGTCTACTGCCTGGTCTGCGCGACCTCGTGTGCTGTCACGCTCCTCGCGGGCTATCCCGCACTGTGGTACTCGAGCACGTCGCACGAGACCGGAGGAGGCGATCCGACACGCGTGATCGGCGCGATCCTGACCGGCATCGGTTTCCTGGGCGCGGGCATCATCGTCCAGACCGGACTCAACGTTCGGGGTCTGACGACAGCCGCGTCGATCTGGGCCTCCTCGGGAATCGGCATCCTTGTTGGCGTTGGCTTCTACGTTGCTGCCGTCGGGTTGACTGCGCTGATCGTGATCAGCATGTCGGTCGTGCCTCGTGTCGAACGCCGGCTCCCCGCCCGTGCGGTCATGCTGGGCAAGGTGCGCTTTCACGACGGATATCGCCCGGATCCCGAAGGGATTCATCGCTACCTTGCCGAACGCGGCTTGCTGGTTCCGCCCGATGCCCTCAGCATCACACGCAGCCAGGGGCACTTTGAGTTCCAGTGCCTCATCTTTGGGGACTCCGGCTCAAGCACCGATTCGATGAACCGGATCGTTCTGGAATTGTCCGAGATGCCGGAGGTCGAGGAGTTCACTGTCACACATGCGAGTCGAGCGTGAGTTGTGGGCGCTTTCGGCTTAGCCGAGCGGGTGCGGCACCATGGCACGGGCGAATGGAGAACTGTCCGCGTACATGGACGCTTCGCTTGGCCGCTGGTGGATCAACGAGGACGGTATGGATGGCAGCCCCTGGGTCACACAGGTTGGCCTCCCACCCGTTCCACGGTGCCGCCGGAGCGAGGAGTGGCCAGGATGAATCGCCGAACTGAGCATCGGTGCCAACGTGTTGACGTGTTGACGTGTTGACGTGTTGACGCCGATCTTCACCCGTTTGGTCACCTTCCAGCTACCACCAAAGTCGGTATGCGCGCCTCACCCCAGTGCCGTGGCGAGTCGGTGATCCGATCCGTACGATAGGTACTTGGCGAACCCTTGAGGTAGGCAACACATGCACGGCGGGACGTCGAACTTCTCAGCCCGTTGAACCCGTGTCGTGTGAACTGGCATTTTCTTCAAGAACCGGCTTGGCAAGGCTTCGACGTGTTAGCCGCGTTGGCCGTTCATTTCATCAACCTATGGAAACAAAATGATCAAAGCTGCTCTCATCGCGACTCTCCTGTCCATCATCGCGGTCGGCTCTTTCGCGCAAGCCGTGCCTCAAGCCTCGGCTCCTGGCGAGGCGGCGTCTGCACCCGCGAAGCACAAGCTTCTGAAGAAGCTCAAGAATCACAAGCCGGGAGCGCCCGCCGTGGACCCTGAAAGGTCTCCGGACAAGAAGGGCGGTCAGTAAGCTTCGACTTCACGAGAAGATCCGCGTTCAGATGTGCGTTTTCTTCGAGGCTCTTCCGTGCGTGGCGTTTGACCAGCTCCATGTTTGCGTGGCGTATGACGAACCCGTCGACGGGGTTGGCACGCGGGCGGCCCGCATTCATGCCCTCGAGATCCGGATCGATTGCCCGATCTTCCTCGGCTACCCTGTACCAGGTCGGCTTCGCGCGCCAGGCTGGATTGATGATCGGCGTGGTCGTCGCGCGTCTTGAAGCTTGAGAAGGAACTGAGGACGCGCTTGTTCGAACGGACGACGCGTCAACTGCGTCTAACGGACGAAGGCCACGCTTGTCTCGAGCATTGCGTGTCGCGCCGCGGGCCATCGAAGACAGCGAAGCGGCGTTGCAGGCTGGGCAGAGCTTCTTACGAGACTAGCCTCGCCGCAAGCTGCGAATCGCCAGGGCCACGCGGACCACGGGCAGTCGTCGCGCCCGCTCCAGCAGTCGTTGACCCAGGGAACTGGGCGCGGCGCGCGGGGAGTCCTGCGGCGACGCGCTCTCGCGGACGTGCGCCTCCATCGCCACCCGGATCCGGGCCCGGGACGCCTCGAGACGCTGCAGCGCCGCGGCCTCGGCAGGCTGGCCCTCGGCGGCGAAGCTCGCGCTGCGGTCTGACGGATCCGCGACCGGCGCGACATGGCCTTTCCGCACACCGTTCATGTCTGCTCCGCCTCGTGGATCATGTCGATGTCGGCCTTGACCTGCCGCCCCACGACGTCAAGGGTGACGTTAACTGGCAGCGCGCGCGCCACGATGACGCAAGCGCCCGAGATCAGCATCGACGCGCACGGCAAGGCGGCCAGCAACCAGCCGTTGCGCAGCTCGCCGGGGACGGCCGCATAGAGCAGCAGGGCGACGCCGCCGAACACGAGTCCCAGCAGGCCGAGGACGCCGGCCGCAGCGTAGAGTGCGGCATGGAGGAGGAGCGAGGAGAGGGTGCGCCGACCCTCCTCCAGCAACAGGTCGCCGTAGGCTTTCGCATGCGCGGCGAGCAGCTGCGGCCGACGGGCGGCCACGTAGACGATCGGATGGATCGTCATCTCGACCCCTCGAACGTCGCCGCGAAGGACGCGATGCGGGCGCGCTTCGCGGGCCGCGGGCGCGTGCCTCGTCTGACAACGGGCGCGATCTTTGATGTCATCGAGCACCTCGTTCGGGGAAATGCGGGAAGTTATGAGTGTGCAGTCGAGGCACCTCACCTCCCCATCCCCTGGATGGGTTACCGGCGCGCCTCACCCCCGATTGGCATCCAGGATTTCGCGCACGCCGTCGCCCCGGCAAGCTCCGAGACTGGTCGCCGCGCCAATATGGACGGCCTGGCAACACCTCGTCCGCACACCCGTCGTCCGCTTTGAACTAGGGCACGACTTCAAGGAAGCCGCTGACGAGTGTCACCGGCCGCAACGGATTGATCTGACGCACTTCGCGAATACGGACTTCGCCCGAAAGCCCGGCATGCGAAGGTCCATATGCAGGAAGCGGCGCTCTTCATCGACCTCGACAAGACTGACGCGTCCTTGCGTGTGCGTCTGTTGGCCGATGCGGTGCCGCGCGAGAGCGTGCTCGTCGCTTTCCCGAAGGGCGAGAAGCGAAGCTGGTCGGGCTGCTCCTGCGCCCATTCCGGGTCGCCGCGGCTGCCGAAGACGCGGATACGCAGGGCGTTCTCGTTGCCCGGAGCGACCTGGCTGGCCCAAAGCGCACCGCGCGCGCCGCCCGAATAGCGCAGCATCAGCTGGATGTTGTCGTCGAGCTCCCGGCCTGCGACTAATGCGCTCATCTCGGCCGACAGCTCGACCAGCTCGAGCCCGGTGACTAGCCGGCGAGATGGTGGGCATGCGTGCCGATGTCGCCGATGCAGCCGCCGGCACCGGAGTGCTGGTGGCCCGAGCGCCAAGCGGCCTGCTTCTGGCGACTGGCCTCGAGTCGTTCGGTCAGCCAGTCCTGCGCATATTCGACTTGTACGACACGCAACTCGCCAAGCTCGGACGGGGCAAGGGTGCCTCCTTAAGGAGAAGGCGGGCGCGAAGCGCTTGACCACAAAGTTGATAGTGTGTAATACTGTCTTCGACACACTTATAACATCATGCCTACCAGCACCCGCTTCGCCGTCGCCGTACACGCACTTGCTGCTCTCGCAGTCAGTGACGGCAAGCCTTTGCGCTCTGAGGATCTCGCCTATTCGGCCAATACCGGCGCGGTGGTGATTCGTGGATTGCTTTCGCGCTTGAACGATGCGGGGCTGACGCGATCGCAACTTGGTGCGGGTGGGGGTGCCTTGTTGGCCAAACCTGCGAAGAAGATCAGCCTGCGCGACGTCTACGAGGCGGTAGAAGACACGGAGCTGTTTTCCATGCATCGAAACCCACCCTGCAAGAGTTGCGCGGTCGGCGGCAACATCCTGGAAGCGATGGTCCCTGTGCTGACCCGGGCGCGCAAGGCGATGGAAGACGAGTTGTTGAAGACGAGCATTGCCGACATTGCCGCCGAAGTCGCGCGGCTCGGGAAGTTCTCGATTCCGTTCGCGTGGTAGTCCGCTTTTTTTCACTTATATGTCGTTGCGTCGATGACATATAAGCCAATAAAAAGTCTCGAAGAAGCACTTCGAACCCGTCAGTCGTATGGGCGCTGGCGGCCCTCAATAGCCAAGCCCCATTCATCAACAGGAGTTAAGAACATGAGCATTGGCATCATCGGATCTGGTGCACTCGGCTCCAACGTGGCACGAGCGTTGGCCAAGTCGGGTCAAACCGCCATGATTTCAAACAGCCGCGGGCCGGCATCCTTGGCGCCTTTGGTCGAGGAACTGGGGCCCGCCATCAAGCCGGTCACCTTGCAGGAGGCGGCACGGGCGGACGTCGTCCTGGTGGCGGTACGCTGGGTGGACATCGGCAAGGTGCTGG
>FTIR01002436.1_pt1 | contig 25344 bp, 29 predicted proteins | sample 1658041 | NCBI WGS metagenome assembly FTIR01 (sample SAMEA3914793, study PRJEB12502) | metagenome | biome: forest; material: soil | place: Canada | collected 2011-07-03 | depth 0.3 m | reverse complement strand
GGTTGTCCATCGACGATTTCGGCACCGGTTACTCATCGCTGTCGTACCTGTCCAGGCTACCGGTTGATACCATCAAGATCGACCAGTCCTTCGTGCGCGGAATGATCGCGGATGCCGGCTGCGCCGCCATCGTGAAGTCCACCATCGACCTGGCCCACAACCTGAAGTTGCATGTCATCGCAGAAGGCGTCGAGGACGATGCGACTTTCGATGCCCTCGGGAATCTGGGATGCGATGCAGCGCAGGGCTTCTCGATCGGGCGGCCGATGCCTGTTTCGGAGTTTGGTGCGTGGCTGAACCGTCGTCCCTGTCCCTAGGCTGATGCGACTTTGCCAGGCCGTGTACGCTGCGGGCAGCCGGCAAGAATGGTTCAATTTTCGCGATGGCGGCTTTGGTTTCCAAACGCTCGAATGGCGATGAGGTTGCTTGTTACAACGAACTTGCTTTCCGCGAGTCGGTCAGTTCGGATGAGGCGCGTCCAGAGAATGCATGAAGCCGATGGACGGCTTTGTGAGTGATAGCAGCCCGCCTAAGCTTTTCCGGTGAGGACAGCCATCGCTGCATAGACGACAGTGGCGTCAGCAATAAATAAATAACTAGAGACGGCGTTCGAGGCCTAGTCTTAAATTGCGGAGGCGGAGGGTGCCGGCAGCGTTGGTACCCCTGGTGAATCCCCGAATTTACAATATTCGGGTTTGGCTTCGACCGGTGGATCTTGCACACCATCGCGAAGCAGCTGCTTCTGGTAGTCCTGCCATAAAACCAAAGGGCCAAAATTCATATGGTCTGAGGCAACGACTCTCGGCAAACCGGCTCGCCTATCTAACGTTTTTTGATCCCAAGCAGATTGGCTACCAAGATGAACCCCTCGATAAATTTCAAATGCTTCTGCTTTGGATGCGCCAGATTCCTGCATTATGACCGCTAATATGCTATCCGCCTGGGCTCTTGAGCAAGGTTGATACCAATACAGGAAGTCGTGTATGACGGCGGCCTTGCTGTATCTCCCATTCGGCGACAGACCGAAACTCCATAATGCCTGTGGAATGCTAGCAAAGTCCGTTACGAATCCGGCAGGAACAGTTATCGAAATCCTTGTTATGCCAAATGTATAAATTACGTCTTCAGCCAACATCCATTGTCGATTGTCTGCGAAAGGTTTGAACAACATCGCTGGAAGGAACTGTGGCGCCCAACATTGCGAGGAGGCAAGTGCGCTGACCACACCCACAGCTAGCAACCTGGCGCGGTACAAAGTGGGAAGCCCGGACACGAGCCGACGGTAACGAACGGCTTGGAAAGCATTCATTGCGTACCCTCGTTAGACACTAAGCTAATGCGCTCCACAGTTCTATGGTTGACAACAGCCAGCGGCGCCAAGACCTCCGTGGGTTCCCTAGAGGCGCTGTATTGATCAGAACGGTAGCAACGCAGCGCAAGCAGTTGGCTGGGGCGTGACTCTGGACGACAGTTCTCTCTGCGCAGCTGTCGCCGGGTTTACTTAGGCAGTGTCGGTCAAGCCCATTAATGAATCGCTGAACTGGTCGCGCTGGCAGTTGGGGCGCTCAGTGCGGCTGAGTTGAACGTCCCCACTAAGGCTTTAGGTATCTCCGCAGGCATCTTCCACCCATGCAATAGGTCCGCAGGTCCAGCGAAAGATTCATTTGGCGTGACTTTCACTGCTTGAATCAGATACACGTCTTTGACAAATACGTAGAAAAAAGCAAACGAAATAACAAGAATGAAAAGGCCGGTGACGCTTGAATTCATCGATAAGCGATTTTTCGCCATTTCCAGGCTGCCGCCTAGATTGGCAAATTCACCTTTACCGGATGATGATAAAATAAATGCTCCGTATAACTGGAGCCCCGCAAGTCCAACACCTGAAAGAGTAATGGCCACTACCATCCAAAGAATTACTGGCAATTGGTTTTGTTGATTATATAGAGCCGAAGTTTCCTGGGTGAAATTACGCAGTTGGTCGGCTTCATTTATTTCTACATAGCAAAGGCCATGAATGCCAGCTAATGTCTTAAGGTCAATCTCATTCAGCTTCAATTGTTCCCGCATTGTTCGCCGGCATGCGTCAAGGCGTGCCTCTTCGTCTGAAACGAGTTCGGGATGCGGCACATATGATTTATAGGTAACGAAACCCAGCAATAGGAATATTACCGCGAACGCAGAGGCAATATATAGGAGCGCCCGGTGGCGAATCATTATTTTGATCTAGCGTTAATGCCAGACCTGGCCGCCGTATTGCTGCCCTGTAGCAGGGTCAATGCATCCGCAATATGTTCCCATGGGAGCGAAAACTGGCAAAAAACAGCCGGCGGGCTGCGGCTGGAATTGGATGTAGCATTTATTGCTAACAGGATTTCCCATATTGTCGCGCTGCGGCGGCGGGTTTTGTACCGGTTGAGTAGGGTCGTTCATTGGCTGCGGCATTAATTGGGGCTTTGCGGCCGCCCTCGGTGGCACCGCTGCTGCAGTGACCATCGCAAAGGAAAGTGCGAGCAGAACGGCGGTTGCGGGTGCTCTCATCTTGACTTCCTCCTACGGATTGCGATCGGTTCTGTGGGTTTGGCCAGCCGGCGTCTTGCCACTCACATGGCGGTTATCTACTCCACGGCCGCGTCGGTCAATGGCCAAGCTAGGGGGCGGCCAGAAGTGCGCACGCATCGAGCCGCCGCGTGTCGCGATGCGGTCATGTCCACCAGCACGGCCTCGTGATGGTGGTCGATGGGCTCGAGATATGCGCCAACGGCGGACTGTCGTGCGGGTCGCCGCGGCTGCGCCCGTGAAGCGAGCAGCATGTGGCCCTACGCGGAGGCTGCATCCGCCGCACCGCGCGTATGTCAGCTACGCCAGCGACCTAACATTTGCTCGCCGAAAGGCGGCTGCGGAGCGCAAAGCGACCGTCCAATGGGCACGCGAGCATCTGAGGCGAGAGTGCTGAACGCGCCAAAATGAAGTTGGGCGTGCATCGACTCATGGCCGCGCAAACGTCGCGCAGGTGCGGCGCTGCATGAACAGCCGCGCAACTGTGGCGGGCAGCGACCGTCAGTGATAGCTCAGCAGTGCCGTCATCACAGCCACTCTCGGTCCGAATTTCGTGGATGAAAGGTTGTCGAAAGCTGGCGCCTGAATCGGCGGATGGCGGAGAGATCGCCGCGCGCAAAGCACAAACGAAAGTCGTGTGCGGAAGCCGACATATCTAATTAGGGATGAGCAACTCATCCGTCGAAGAACACACTTCCACCACTGTTGCTCTAGAACTTGGTCGCGCCAAAGGTCGCAATGCGCCCGCTAGAGATGCGCCCGCTAGAGATTGGCGCTGAGATCAGCCTACTGCGATGGTCATGAGTCGATGGCTGCTTTTTGGTCTCTTGGGCTGGGTCGGTTGCTGCTCTGCCGAGCCTCCTCCGGCAAACACTGAAGGAGCACGCTTGTTTACCAGTGACCGCTTCAGGCCATTCGGGGACAACTTTGTGGAGACGCAGTTTCGTCGGAGGCAGCGTATGAGGCGCTATGAGGCGACGGTAGGTAGGCTTGCCCGTCTGATCATGGGGAGCGGGCTGGCGCTGCTCGCATCCGGATGCTCGCTTCCATTGATGAACGTCATCCCGAACATGCCACAAGCGCCGACGGTGCCGGCCTTGCAGGAGCATCTTCAGTGCTTGATCGTGCGTGCGTTGGACCGGCATCTCGGTCCGAAAGTCGCGAGCACACCGGGATATCGACAAAGTACCGACTACATCCGCTGGCACAACCTCGTCGACTACAACGTCCTCGATTCGATCAATTTGACGGTCTTCGTCACACAAAGCCAGGGGCTCAATCCATCGCTTAATTTCATCACGCCGCTCACTAGCCTAGGAAGTCCGATTAAGAACGTGGTCGAGTCCAGCGACGGCACCAACACTGTGTCTAACGCCACCTCCAATACGAACAACTTCACCTTGTCCGTTGGTTTCCAACTGAGTGGCACGCAGGATCGAAATTTCGTCTTGAACTACATCGTAGATCTACACCGGCTCTACGATGCGACGTTCACTGATACCAACGGTCGAATCTCCTATGTCTTAGGCGGTCCGACCCACAGATCGCCTCACGAGATCTGTGGAGGACCCGACGAATCGGCGATGGCCGAGAGCCACTATGGCTTGAATGGTGATCTGGCTGTCGAGGACACCATCGACAATGGACTGCGCGCGCTCGATACAGCCCCATTCTCGCCGGACACGGCGGGCGGCGCACCGGGCAAGGGTAATCAGACGACCGCCACGGCGTCGGTCTCTCAATCAGCCGGCGCGACTGGCTTCTCGACGAAAGTGGATTTCACCCTTCAATGGGGTGTCAACGGCGGACCGAACTGGACGCTGCTCAAGTTCAAAGGACCAGGCGGCGGCACTGGCGCTAGCGGGCAGTTGCTCAGCTACACCCGGCAGAAGCAAGACACGCTTATATCGACCTTCGCGGCGACCTGTAAGTCCGACGAGATCATGGACGCTTCAGACAAAGCGCACATGAGTTGGGTGCCCTCACCGGCAGGCGCTCCCGCATCGAGCAGCATGGACGCGTTTGAGATCAGCGCGGACAACGGGCCGTTCAGGCCTGCCTCGGAGCAGTCGCCTGCTGACGCATCGACTGGTGCGGCTCCCGGTGCGCAGCCGCAGTCGCGAAAAATCCTGATCACTCTCGCGATCCCGCGCGATCTCAGTGGATTACCGTTTTACAACGTAACTAACGCCGTCGGCGCCATCTCGATCGAGACGCCTGTACCTTCCAGCAAAGACACTCGCGAAGCCGACGGTTCGATCAGTTGGTCCGTGTTCGCGCACAGCAATCCGAAGGGCATCGACTATTCTGCTCGCGGTCTCCTGATGGACGCGCAATCGGGCACCGGCGTGGGATACGTGTACATCGGCTTCCAGAACCTCACGGACCATAGCAAACTCGTGCTCGATCGCTTCGCCATCTCGAAGAACGCGATCGACTTCCTCACTGGCGAATTCAGGCCGGGGCCCGCTACGTATTGGGGATCGCTCGCTTCTTGTGGAAATTCGGGGCCGTTCCTCGCGAACGGGTTGAACGTCATCCAACAACTCCCTGGCAGCTTGGGGGCCACGTTCCTGCAGCAGCCGAACCGCTAGTCACCGATCGAATTTGAACGCGCAACGCACCGCAAGAAAGGATACCCTCCATGTCTCGTTCTTCCTCAGAAGCGACGGCGCCCTCCGCCCAGGACGTTTCGGTCCAGAGTTTCATCGAGGAGTTGCGCAAGACTCCGTCTGGAAAGCATGTGGTCTATGGGATGGTGAAGGCGACTGACAGCGCGGACGGGTTGCTATTCGCACACGCCGACTCTTGCGAGCATTGGGTCCAAATTCCGTCATCATGTATCGCATCGATCAACCGCGGCCCCCAAGCCCCGTGTAAAGGCCATTCACACCCGACTGCAACAATCGAACTGAAGTCGCCAGGGTCCGATTTAGAGAAGACACTTTCGAGCCTCGCCAATCTTCACTTTTCGAGACTGAATCAGCTGTTCAAGGGGAGACTCGCAAGCAGTCTCATCTGCGGCCCGAACCAGCACAAGGTCACGGACCAGTATGGTAACGAGCGGTGCGAGGATGACTGATCTAGGTGGCTTCGATTGCCGTCGCTCAGGTCGGCATCCACGGAACCGGTGGCAACCCATTCTGCTGTCTGCACCCGCTGGCGCGGCGACTTCGCGTTGACTCTATGGGCAATCGCGAAGTACGCGATCGATATGCCAGTGTGAGAGCAATACGCGACCGCGTCGGCCTTGAGCTCGGTGCTGTGGATCTGTTTGCGGCGCCGTTCGCCCTACCTTACACGGGGCCTTCGCTAGTGTCCATATGTCCGCCTAGGTTAAGTCGACGCGATGCTCCCAACACCGCTATCGCTATCCAAGATGGGCTCATTGGACGCTTTCGGCCTGTGGCCGAGAGCGCGACGGGACGGAGCCGGGACAAATCAGCAAACGTCACCAAGCAAGGCGAGTGAGTTGGCGTCTCGCGAGCGGCAGAAATGCAACGTGAGCAGCCCTCGGCGTCAGCAACTCGAGCTTCCGTTATCGCTGCAAAGCCGACAAGAGTCAAGGCAGGCGCCCGTGGCTTGCATTCTCGTGGTACGCCGGCGCGCACTGGAAGCCTTCAGGCCGCGGCCTCAACCGCCGAGTCGAAATGAAATTGCGTGCTGACCGCGATAGCTCTCGTGGTCGGGAGGTTGACAGAAGACCCTGTCTTCGCCATTCAAATAGTCGACAAAAACCTGAAGCATCTGCTGGGCGCGATGCCTTCCTTGGCCGTGGCTAACGCTCTCGAGTGAATCGAAAGAAGAGCGGTCGAGGACTGTCGTGATTTCTGCCATTGCCTCCAGATAGTCGTAGTTTCCACGCCCCCAATATAGATGCAGATCGCCAGACGGGGAAATCTCGAGCTGGGTGGCTGATTCGGCCTCAATCTTCGTCGGATCGTAGTTCAGCACCAATGCCTTCTTCAGAAGTGCATCCAGCCACAAATGAACCGCTCGGCGCTCGAGCCCCATTGCCAACATGTAGTTGAAGAGATCATGACGAGACGTGTAGCGGCTGTTGGTGTCGCCCGAAGTCACAACACCATCTTTCAATGCCTGCAGAATTCGCAGGCCCAGCAGCGGAGTCGTCTCCAGCTCGGAGCTGAGCTCAAAGATGTTGTGGAGAAATTTGGAGCTGGCAGTGACAGAAATGTCGTAGCGACCACGAATGAGTGCGCGACGTATCTTAAAATCTTGGATGTGCAACGCACTGCCAAGAACATAGGCCTTGAATGCCTCGTCCAGGCCGACGTGCGGCGAGTTCACGAGTGATCGAGATAGTTCAAGGACATCGCGAATGCTGTGGTTCGCCAACTGTCCGATAACGTAGACGGTCTTGTCCGTGTTCAAGAAAACCTCTTGGAGGCCACGAACGAACTTCATCAGATCAGCAACGTCAACGCGCAATCCTCTTCCGATGAAGTAGCTACCGGTTTCGCGGTGCAACTCGTCGTCCATCTTCTTCAACACGAAATTGATTCGCTTCTCCAAAACTTGCTTTGCCGCCGGCGTAGGCAAAAGAAGGGCTTCGTTCTCAAAGGACTGGAGCGCTCCTTGACGCGAGAGCTGCCAACTAGTCTTGTCAGTGATTGGCATCAGAACTACACAGAGCTCTTGCTCGAAGATCGATCTAGCGAATTGAAAGACGCGCTCTTGAAAGTCAATGCTGAAGTGATCGGCGTTGTCGAACACAAGACAGGGTAGCTTCTTTCTTCCCTTCACGAAGTTGCGAAGCAACCCTTTGATGTACTCCACCGGGTTGTCGCGACGGATGGATTCCACGTGTTTTCCGAATTCGACCTTGAACTGATCTTTGTCCTTCTTGTAGAGCGGTGCCATCGTGCCTGTGCTCCACCGCTGATACTCGCTATGGGACATGTGCCCGATGAGCTCCTCCCACGTTGGCACATCGCCGGATAGGGCAGATTCGCACCTTTCGAGCATCTGGTGTCGAAGCCAATCAAGAACCGTTGCCTCATCGCCTTCGCTGTCCGACAGATTGATCGAGATCGAGGCGATCGATGCACGTAGCTCTGCGCTCAACATGCGATTGAAGGTAAGCAAGGCCTCAAGGCCCCATTGCTCGGCACGGCGGGTTTGAGCACGATCGCGTGAAGGTGCGCACGCTTGGATGTGTGCACTTAACCGGATCGTGCACACATGGACAAGCGAGAGACCAAGGACAAGAACACGCGACGCCGGCACGGCGATGCCTTCAAGCAGGAGCTCGTCGAGCGCAGCTTGCAGCCAGGTGCCTCGGTATCAGCACTGGCGCAGGAGCATGGCGTCAATGCCAATCTCCTGTTCAACTGGCGTCGCCTCCATCTGCACGCGTTGGCTGTGAAGCCCGCGGCATCGCTGCATCCCGCGCTGCTGCCGGTCACGGTCGTGCCCGAGTTGCCGATCGCGGCGCCGCCTCCAGCTGCGCCGCCCGCGCGCGCCCAGCGGCACGATCGAGATCGAGATCGGCGGTGCACGCGTTCGTGTGCGCGGCACCGTCGACGACACGAGCTTGCGCAGCATCTTGCGCGCGCTGCGTGAACTCGCATGATCGGCCCGCCGTCCAATACGCGCATCTGGATCGTCGCCGGTCATACCGACATGAGGAAGGGGTTCGACGGCCTGGCCTCCATGGCGCAGACCGCGCTGGCTGCCAACCCGTTCTGCGGCCACGTCTTCGTCTTCCGCGGCCGGCGCGGTGACATCCTGAAGATGTTGTGGTTCGACGGCCAGGGCCTGCTGCTCCTGGCCAAGCGCCTCGAGCGGGGCCGCTTCGTATGGCCGCAAGCCACTTCGGGCAGCGTCTCGCTCACGCCGGCGCAGTTGTCGATGCTGCTGGAGGGGATCGACTGGCGTATGCCGATGCGAACTCACAGCCCGGAACTCGCGGCCTGACGGACCGGGCATCGGGTCCGCCCCGATGGACCCGATCAGCGGGCGTCGACACACTGACTGCGTGTCAACGATGCCTCGCCCGCCGACCCTTGCCGTCTTGCAGCGACGCCTCGAAGAGCGCGACGCCGAGATCGTCGTCCTCAAGCTGCTCGTCGAGAAGCTCGAACTGCAGTTGCTGAAGTCGCGCCGCTCGCGGTTCGGTCAGTCGAGCGAACAACTTGGCGACCAGCCAACGCTTCCGTCCACGCAACCGGTGCCGGCGCCGCAGCGAGCGCGGACCGCCGCCAACCGCCCGGCCACCGACCGGTCGCTTCCGGAGCACCTGCCACGCGAACCGCATGTCCACCGCCCCGTAGTCACTGACGCGGCGCACGACGCGATGGGGCAGCCCTGTGGTTGCACGTCCTGTGGCGGCCGTTTGCGCCAGATCGGCCAGGACGTCTCGGAACAACTCGAGTACGTGCCAGCCCGCTTCAAGGTGATCCGACACGTTCGATCGAGGCTCGCGTGCGTGGCTTGCCAGACCATCTTCCAGGCCTCTGCGCCGAGCCGACCGATCGTGCGAGGTGTTGCCGGGCCCGCGCTGCTCGCGCACGTCATGGTCTCGAAGTTCTGCGACCACATCCCCTTGCACCGTCTGGCGCGCATCCACGCCCGCGACGGCGTGTGCTTCGATCCGTCGACCTACGGCGGCTGGCTCGAGCAATGCCTCGCCCTGGTTGACCCGCTGGTGGCGGCACTCGGGCGCTACACGCTCGCCGGCGCCAAGGTGCACGCCGACGACACGCCGGTGCCGGTGCTCGATCCCGGTCGAGGCAAGACCAAGACGGGCCGGCTCTGGGTCTACGTTCGCGATGATCGTCCGGCGGGCAGCACCGAGCCGCCGGCAGCCTGGTACCAGTACACCCCCAACCGCAAGGGCGAGCATCCGCAGCAGCATCTCCAGGCCTTCCACGGCATCCTGCAAGCCGACGCCTACGGAGGCTACGGGAAGATCTACGAGACCGGGCGTGTCGACGAGGCGCTGTGCTGGGCGCACGCGCGTCGACCGTGGTGGGACATGTATGACGGCCAAGGCCGCATCGCAGGCTCCATTGCCGACCAGGCTCTGCAGCGCATCGCCGCGCTGTACGCGATCGAGGCCGGGATCCGCGGCCAGTCGCCGGACGTACGGCGCCGCGAGCGCCAGGCTCGCGCTGGCCCGTTGCTCGACGAATTGCACGCGTGGTTCACCAGTCTGAAGGCCAGGGTGTCGGCCAAGTCGGAACTGGCCAAGGCCATCAACTACTCGCTCAAGCGATGGAAGGCGCTCACGCGCTACCGTGATGACGGCCGCATCGAGATCGACAACAACGCCGCCGAACGTGCCCTGCGTGGAGTGGCTCTCGGAAGGGGCAACTACCTCTTCATGGGTTCAGACGCCGGAGGCGAGCGAGCCGCGGCGATTTACAGTCTGGTGGAGACGGCCAAGCTCAACGGGCTCGACCCGCAGGCCTACCTGCAGGACGTCCTCACGCGCATCGCCGACCATCCCATCAACCGCATCGACGAGCTGCTGCCCTGGAACTTCGCCCAGGCAGCGCAAGAGCGTCGAGCTGCCTGATGTCGACGCACGCGTCGACGACCGAACCGGAATACGACGTGGCACAAGACGACATCGCGGCTCGCATGATCGACGCGCTCGACGGCGCATCGAGCCTTCAGCTCTACCAGCTCAAGGCGCTCATCGAAGGCATGCTCGCCGACCCGCGGCGAATGATGGAGGCTTGCGCGAGCCTGCACCTGGGGCAAGCAGTTCGCTTCGTGGACTTCCGCACCGGCCAACTGCGCCAGGGCAAGGTGATCGCCAAGCACCCGACGCAGGCCACGGTGTTCGAGGAGGCGGTACGCCGCAGCTGGAAGATCCCATACGTCTCGATCGAGGCGGCCGAGAAGACGCCGGGCGATACCGCCAAACCCTACGACCCTCCGCCGGAGCCGTCGCGTCCGGCAGGCCCCTCGGGCTTCACGCTGGGCGATCGGGTCAGCTTCGATGACGGCAAGGGCAACACGGTGATCGGCATGGTCGCGAAGATCAACCGCCGTACGGCATCGGTCGCAACCAACGACGGAAGGTCATGGCGCGTGGACTTCATCCTGTTGCGGCACTTAGTCGACGTCTGACGCTCCGCGTCAAGAAGGCCGCGGGACGGTGCTTCCAGCTGTTGCGGCACGTCCTCGACATCTGACCTGAACCACAATCAGCGTTTCGACCAGCGAAGGACTCATCGTGAGCATCGGCGAACAACTTCGAGCACTCAACTTCCACGACTCAAGTCTGGTGTCGTTCCACGTCTCCCTCGGCCCTGGCAGCCAACGGACTTTGACGGTAGAACTTGACTACTACGACTGGGAGGGCAACAGCTTGCGGCGCACAACGGACCCACACGCGGCCTGGCAAACAAAACGCCTAACTATTGCCTTCGGATTCTTGGCTGCCATCGAGTTCTCGGCACCGGATCTGGTGAACCGCGCCCAGGAGATCGACACCGCAGAAGTCGGCTATCGGTTGGACTGGTTCAAGGAACAGCACACAGCGTTCAAAGGTGAATTTCCCAGAGGGAAGTACCCTCTCTTCGACGATGGTTCGGAAGTTGTCTCGATTCGCTTCAGCACTCAGAACAACGACGACGAGTCGTTCGGGTACTTCTGGATCGTGGGCAGTCAGGTTGAATTGTCGATAGGTCCCGAAACGGCAGTCGGTGGCCAAACGCATTTCGCGCTGCGTCAGCCGTAGCGCGCGGTCAGATCTCCAGCTTCCAAACGGCGCAGGTAACGACCGATGTCAACGGGGCCCTGAGACCGTGCTTACGATTGAAGAAGCGATGGATGAATGTGCTCTTTCCAGCCCCCTTGGTACCAACAAGCAATATGAACTGGTTGAGGCTCGCTGCCCTCGCGCGTTCGATGATGTCGGCGAGCTGTACACCTGAGCGCGTATCGAGTGCTCTGGTGTGTCCCACCAGATCCTCGGCAATCCGCAGCAGTCGCTGCTCAGCAGCGATGCTTTCTCTAGTTTCAACGAAGCAGAAATCAAGCATCTCGCCGTCCCTCTCATCCGAGATGCGGTGGAAAAACGATGTCATTAGCCGATCGAGCTCGGGGATGATGTCGGGTTGGTCCAAGAGAACACCGGTGGTTTGGGGTCTCATTTGCTTTCGAAAGCCGCCGTGCCGTACGATTCGACCTTCCGCCTCCTGTAGCAACGCGCGATAGACCAAGTTTGAGACCGTCTGCTTGCTCAGCAGGTCAAAGAACAACTTGAAATTGTCCTGCACCGCTTTGAGCGATTCGAATTGAAATGCCTTCCCATCAAGCGTATCCGTGCCATCGCCGATTCGATTGGCGCGAAAAATGATCCACTCGGAACCGTTCGTCACACAGGCGAGTTCGGTGTTCTTGTAGCCTGAATATCGGATCGCCTGCGCGATCCCCTCTTGAGCATCCGAATTCTTGAACACCGGCCCCGAAAGTTTGTAGGCAGCCCCGGCTTCTCGGCCCGCGAGTTCGAATGTTCGGCTGGTCTTCTTCGCCTCGACGACGACTCGTCCGATGCCGTCAATCTGCAACTTGTAGTCCATGAAGATGCTATGCAGGACGGCTCGGGATTTCACCTCGAGCTACAACCGAGTTTCCGTGTCTCTGTTTCTCAAGGAGAGTGGAAATGACCAAGCCCCAAGCAGTCCTGCGGCGCAAGGATACGACCTCCAGAAGTGCCCTGTACATAGCCTTTGATCTTGGTGACAAGAAGTGGCAGATCAGCCTCGGCGATGACCGATTCCAGGTGAGTCGGTACACGGTCGCGGCCGGTGATACGGCGGCCGTTGCTGCCCGCATCCTGAAGGCTGCCGAGCGCTTTCGCATCAGCGGGCGGTCCGAGGTCTACGGCGTCTACGAGGCCGGACGCGATGGCTGGTGGTTTCATCGATGGCTCTGCGAGCTCGGTGTCGACAACATCGTCGTCGACGCGGCCAGCATCGAGGTCAACCGTCGGGCACGTCGAGCCAAGACCGACCGACTCGACGCCGACAAACTGCTGGCGCTGCTGATCCGCCATCACGCCGGCGAGCGTGTCTGGTCAGTGCTGCGCGAACCCAGTGTCGAAGACGAAGACGCGCGTCGAGAGCACCGCGAGTTGGACAGGCTGACGCATGAGCGCATCGCGCACACGAACCGCATCAGCTCGCTGCTGGTGCTGCACAACCTTCGCCCGGCGATCGTCATCGGGGGGCGTGATTGGACGCGGTGGTGGGAAGCTCATCAAGAACTCGTGCCGCCGCTACTGCGCGCTGAAATCGAGCGGGAGAATTCGCGCTTGAAGCTGGTCAAGGATCAGGTTCGGACCATCGAGTCGGCGCATCGCAAGGAGCTGGCCGAGCACAAGCACCCGATGGTCATTGAACTCGCCCGACTACGTGCCATCGGCGACAAGGGCGCGAGGGTGCTGGTCAAGGAGATCTTTGGCTGGCGCAACTTCGGCAACCGGCGCGAACTGACAGGCTGCGTGGGCTTGGCGCCGACGCCGCATGCCAGCGGCAGCATCGAGCGCGAACAGGGCGTCAGCAAGACGGGCAACCGACGAGCGCGATCGGTGCTCATCGAACAGGCCTGGAGCTTGTTGAGATTGCAGCCTGCCAGCGACCTGACGCAATGGTTCAACCGGCGCTTTGCCACTGCCGGAAAGCGAATGCGGCGGGTCGGCATCGTCGCGCTGGCCAGGCGCCTGGTCATTGCGTTGTGGCGATACCTGAAAGACGACGTGATCCCGGCCGGCGCTTGCCTGAAACCGGACACCGGCCGAGCCTGACCGTTCGCCTTACGACGCTGAGATGAGCGGCAGCATCATGATCAAAGGTCAACGCGCCCGTGGCGACGGCGGGTCACCTCATCGTGACCGTCCCCAAAGATGGGGCGCGTCGGTAACCGGGGATTGCCAGTGCGCCTGGCGCGCATGCAGCATGTGGTGTCGGACTCCAGAGTCCTGCACGGATAGAAGCTTGCCCGGGCATTTGCTCGAGCTCTCGACCGTCCCCGACCTCGGGCCAGGATTGCAGCCGAACTGCACGAACACTTCGATGGGATGTCGCCCTCAGGTGCCGCCTTGAATCCCGGCGCTTGACAGAACAGTCCTCATAGAAGCCGTCGCCGGCTTGCTCCTCGGGCGATATGTCACTCTTCTCCCATCCGAGAACGTCCATCAGAACGGTATCGATGACCTTCAGCCGAACAGCGGCCTCATTGGTCAAGGTAGCTTCGAACGACGGCAACGCGGCCACCAAGCTTGCGAATTCCCCGTAGGCCTCATCGATTCGATCGTCCACCGCTACCTCCCTGTTCGATTGTTGAGCAGACTACTTCAAAATCGGGGAGGCAGGTGCTGGTGACACCCCACGCATGAATTCCACCCGCCAAGGAAAAGGCGGTTTGCATTTTCGACCGTTGCTCCTCCGGAGGAAGGCCGCACGTGGAGGTCGGGGCCTTGGCCCTAGCGAAGGCGCGAACACCCGCCGGCGACGGTCGATGTGCCGTCCCGAGCTAAAAACTTCTGCTTTGCAGCGGTAGCGGTCTCCGACCCCGGCACCAACTTGTTCCGCATCTGGTCCAAAACCAGTCCGTGACTTGGGCCCTAACCGATCGCTCAGACACCATGTCGCGCGCTACTTGGGCAGTTGCACTTGCAGCGCACTCGCGACGCTTCCGCCGTTCATCTGCAGCAGCTGGCCGGCCCCTATCGGCAGCCCGAGGCCCCAGAAAAAGCAGATAAAATAGTCGCCGCCGATGCCGAAGCCGAGGTTCTGGTAAATCAGCTGATAGCTGCCCGCGACGACGGAAAGCATCAGCACCGCTAGCCACGTCGCCATGCTGATCTTGCGGATCTCCAGCGAGATCTGGTGCGGCGAACTCGCTTCATCGGCACGGCTGCCCGCCGTCAGCATCCGCGCGGCGCTTGCCTGCGCGAACGCCTGCTGCCAGGTGGTGACGACGGTCGCGACCTGCTGCGCGACTGCCGCGACGCCAGGCACGGTCGCGCTGGACACCGCTAGGACGGCGCTGCAGTCGACTTGAGCGAGGAGGGCTTCCAACTGCGCGACCGCCTTGCGCGTGATGTCCGGCGTTGGCGGTTGCGCCGGGTCGGCCGGCATGGCCGACCAGATGGGCTGCAGGCCTTCCGTGACGATGAGCATGCAGTCGCTGAGCAGGTCGCTCACCTTCTGGTAGAACGCCTGCGACGCGCCCGACTGCGCGGCGGGATTCGACCATGGCGCAGGCACCGCCGAGGGAATCAGGCCGGCCTGCTCGAGCGCGGCCGGGCGCAGCAGGTCGAGCAGCGCGAGGAGCCGGCGTTCGAGGTCGGACGCGGGCGCCTGCGCGTTGCCCCGGCGCACGAGCTCGAGTAGGTGCCCGGTGCGATCCGCGAGCAGCCGCGCCGGCAGGAGCAGCTGGTCGCGGTTGAAGCGCAGATGGGCGAACACCGTGATGAACCAGCCGGCAGCGACGCCGACGACGATCGCGAGCACCCCAAGGCCCAGCGCGACGGGGTTCGTGGCGTAGATGGTCATCGCGGTACTGTCGCCCTGCGGCTTCTCGTTGCTGGCGATGACGATGCTGCCGGAATACTTGCCCGGCGACGGATGGGCGTCGTCGAAGCGCAGCCACAGCGACTTGGTCTTGCCGGGGTCGATCGTCGGCGGCGTCGAGCAGTCGCCGGTCTCCGACTCGCACAGCTTCAGCGGGGCGAGCGGCCGGAACCGGGATTGCTCCGACAGCGTCGTCGGCATCAGCCGCAGGCCGGTGGCCGGCACCGGGCCGACCGTGACGCTGATCGGCAATGCCGTCCGGCCCTCGATCTGGACCGTGGACGGCAGTCCCGTGACCGACGAGAAGAAGGTCTTCTGCGGGCTGGACGTCGCTCCGTCCGGAATGGACGGCGGATTCGCCTGCGAATCGGGGGACGCCATCGCGGTCAACAGCATGGCGATGGCGGCGAGCGTGGCACTTTTGGATCTCACGGCGAGCTTCTCCTGGAACGAGGGCGAGGGACGGGCGTCGCTACTTGGCAACCACCAGCTTGCCGGGCTCCAGCAAAAGCACCTTCAGCTGTTCGGTGGGGCCGCCCGGGCCGGACGCCGCAAGCTCCAGCTGGTCGGGCTGGGCGAACAGCCAGCGGCCCGTGCGCGCCGACGGGCGATCGTCGGCGCCGGGCGTGGTCGCGTGCAGTTCGCCGCTGGCCGCGAGCGTGAACGATCGCCGCCCGCGGGACGATGGCAACTTGGTGGACGCCGGCCGGAACACCATCTCAGTGGCGGTGTCCTCCTCGTGCGAGTGGGTCCAGTGCTGCTCGAGGAGCGCGGGGTCGACGGTGTCGGACATGCTCAGGCTCCCGGGACGAACTGGGTGCGCGCCTCTTCGAGCGCGGTCTGCATGCGAGCGACCTGGCCCGCCGTGAACATGACCATCGTGTCGTCGTCGACGTAGTCCATGTAGTTCATGAACATGTCCCCGTTGGGCCCGTTGCTGCACGAGATGTGCGGGAACGTCGGCTTGTTGTAGTTGGGGTGCTGTGCGTTGGGGGTGTCGTCTACGAAGTCGTTGCCGGTGCAGTCGGACGTGTCACCCCAGATATGGTGCAGGTTCAGCCAGTGGCCGACCTCGTGGGTGCAGGTCCGGCCCAGGTTGAAGGGCGCGGTCGCCGTGCCCTCGGTGCCGAACGCCGTGTTCAGGATGACGACGCCGTCCGTGGCGCCGGCGCCTCCCGGGAACTGCGCATAGCCCAGGAGGCCGCCGCCGAGCGAGCAGACCCAGAGGTTCAAGTAGGCGCCCTGCCAGGTGTCCGCGCCGCCCGTGGCCGCGGCCTTCACGCTGTCGTCGACGTCGAACGACGTCTTCGAGGTCTGCGTCCTCTCGATTCCGTTGGTGGGCTGCCCGGCGGGGTCCGTGGTGGCCAGGACGAACCTGAGATCGGCGCCGGTGACAAGGCCGCGCCAGCAGGCCGGCGTGTTCGCCTTGTCGTCGTTGAGCGCGTTGTAATCGCGGTTCAGGGCCGCGATCTGGCTGAGGATCTGCGAGTCCGGGATGTTCTCGTCGTCCGTGTTGTAGACGACATGCACGATAACCGGGATCGTGATCGGGCCTGCCGTTCGACGCACCGCCGCAAACGCGAGCCGCGCCCGCGTCGCGTGTTCGAGATCGCCGAGGCGGATGCGGAATCCCGGGTCGCGCTCGAGCAGCCGCTGGTGGGCTTGCATGGTGCCGCACATGCGGTGCATCGGAATACGCGGAGGCGTAGGGCGCGTGGCGTTGGCCATGGATTCTCCGATCGGTTGCGGGGTCTAGGACCCAGTGGAGGGACAAAGGTCAGGCAACTGGCGAGGCGTGCACGGGGAACGATTCCTATCGCATCCCGCGGTCGGCCCGGCGAAGCGCGATGCGGTTCATGCTATCGCGCAGGTAGGCGCGCCTTCGCAGATGCCCGGGCCGCAGGTGATGCAACAGAGGGTCACACGGCGGCAGGTCCGGCAGCCTAGGCAGAACCCGCCAAGCGCAGCGCCGCCGTTGTCGAAGTCGATCTCGAGCAGCGAACGCAGTTCGAGCGACGACCCATCTCCTCTCGATCCGATTGAGAAGCAGGCCGAACGCCAGGCGGTCGCTCGCGGGGCCGGTGAGCCACCATCCGCGCTGCGGCGTCCGGTCGATCTCGATGGGAATGGTGAGCATGGCGTCTCCCTGGCTGAAGCGTCGCGGGTCGAACCGGGCCCGGGTCACCGGGGGCGGAAGCCGACACGCTGGCCCGCGTAGTCGATCGCGATGGCGTTGAACAGCGCGGACAGGCCGCCCGTGTTCAGGCCGTCCTGTCCCCACATGAACGAGTTCTCGTGGCACATCACGAGCGTCAGGCCCTGCGCCGCCGCCGGCAGCTTCGCCGGATCGACCGTGTAGCCGTAGACATTGCCGTCCGGGTCGCCGAGTTCCAGTCCGAGTGTGCCGGCCGTCGACTCGCAGGCCGTCGACTGCGCGGTCCAGTCCGGATTGGCGGCCACCGGAGGCCACGTCGCGCGGCACACCAGGTCCTGCGGATCCGAGAGAAAGACGCAGGTGCCTCCGGTATCGACCATCGCGATGGCACCGGTGTCTCCCGGCCACGCCGTCCGAGTGCCGTCGATCGAGAGCGCGCGCGGGCGCAGCGACATCCACGGCAGGCCGGGCACGATCCCGAGCCAGACGAAGCCCGCGGGCTCGCTGGCCGACAGCGTGAGCAACGAACCGGCGTGCACCTGCGGTGTCTGCGCGTCAATAGCGAGCACGTCGTCGGCGGGGGCGTACTCGAACGTCGCGAAGCCCATGCCGGCTGCGTCGGCGAGCGGCGCGCGCAGGACGGCGCCGATGCCGTCCGGCTGGTTCCATCGGCTGCTCGTCCAGGGCGACAGACATCCGACGCCGAAGTTGGATGTCGTCGCGCCGGTGTCCGGCGACGGGCCGGTGCAGGCGTAGAACGTGCAGTCGACGATCTCGAAGGCGCCGCCGTCCACGGTCGGGATTTCGATCGGCCCGCGCACGACCTTTGCCGGGCAGCCCCAGGGTTCGACGCTGTCACCCAGCACCGCATAGTCGGCGGCCGCGGGTGCGGCGGCGATGTCCTGCCAGGACGGCAAGATGAGCATCGAGTTGCCCGAGTCCACGAGCAGGTCGATGTCCGGTTGAGCCGATCCCCGCAGCCGCACGATGATGGTTGAATCGAACGCGGATCGCAGCGACACCGTCGTCAGAGGGATGCTCACGGTGTCGGCCGCGGCTACCAGTGCCGCGGCCGGCGCGACGTCGCGCCAGCGTGCGCTGGCCCGCGCCCGCGCAGCGGGCCCGAGCCGGGCGAGGGCATCCCTGAGCAGGCGTTCCTCCGGCGGCGAGCGCCCAAGCGGCGGATGCAGCGAATGGCGAAGAAAAGTCACGGGGCCTCCGGTCGTCGTCGAGGATGCTGCGCGCTCAGGGCTTGATGATCTGTTGCAGGATCATGCGCGTCACCGCGTCCTGGGCCGCCTTGCCTGCCGTCTGTTGCGCGTCCGCCCGGATGCGTGCAGCGGCCGCCGGCGTGGCCGCCGGGCCGCTCGCGGCCGACGAACTTGCGCCGGCCGCCGACGCGAACGAGATGACCAGCGAGTCCTTGACGACGCGCGATCCGTTCAGGAAGCCGGGGCTGCCGCCTCCGACGCCGGTGAAGCGCTTCAGCGTCCACGTGGGATCGAGGTCCGCGCCGTAGGTGAGCGTGAATTCGATCGTGGCCCCGAAGTTGGGCACCTGGTCGCTCGTGAGCCCAGCGCGGCCGCCCTCGGGGGTGTTGTCGCCGACCAGGGGCAGCAGGAAGTCCTCTGGCCTGGACGTCCGGAGCCCTTCGGCGATGACCTGGCGCAGGTCGAGCGAACCGCGCAGGCGCGAGGCCAACTCCGGGCACGCGGGAAGAACCCGCTTTTCCTTGGCGGCGCGCTCGCGGTACGTCGGGTCGACCAGCAGCGAGAACGTCTGCGTCATGTTGCGATGGCGCTCGTCGGACAGCTGCGCGCCGAGCCCGATCGACCGCTGGAAGCCGGAGCCGCTGACGGGAAACGGCGTCAAGAAGGCGAGCGACGGTGCGAGCCCCTCGTTCTCGACGATGTCCAGCGTCAGGCTGGCGTAGGCCACGTAGTCGTCGGTCAGCAGCCTCTTGAAGGCCGGATCATCGGCCCTGGCGGCGTCCAGCACCTCCGCGATCTCGCATTGCAGGTGCGTGACGACGTCGCCCATGTCCGGCGCGCCGGCCACGGCGTCTGAATGCTTGTCCTGCCGTTCGAAATGCGGCACGGCGCACCCGCCGGCAACGGCCGCGAGGGCCGCCAGGAACAGGACGCGCGCAGCACGGATGCCGCGATCGCGCGGGAGGACACGGATGGTCATCGAATATCTCCCAGTCTCGACGAGCGGCCTGTGAGAGCTCAGCCCATGCCCTGCAGGATCGAGGCGGCGTCGAGCACACCCGGTCCCGTCGTCAGGTCGTGGCCGACTGTTGTGTCGTGGTTGCTCGCGCCGTGCTCAGCAGTCTGATCACGTCTTGTGCGTACTCAATCCCTAGGCGCGGTTGTCGGGTTTGCAGAGAAAAAATCGTTACGCGCGCGAGGCCGCCCGCCAACGCCAACGCCAACGCCAACGCCCTTCAGCGAAGAGTCGAACCAATCTGGTCGTGTCGTAGATCTTGCCGCCGCCCCTCATCGAAACCGACGATTAGGCGCTGGATTGAGCGCTTCGGACGTGGGAGATGCCTTCGGGCCAGCCCGCATGGACACCGGCTGAACGTCGAAGACCGTCTCCTTTGCGCCAGGCTGATGTCGTCAATGCAAAGCGGAAGCGGAAGTTCGGTCTAGTGAGGCCAATGCCGGCTCCCGCTGGCATTGCTGTCCCTGGCGATGCGTCCTCGAAGGCTGGCCGGTGGCCCTCGCCGAACGCGGATTTCTGGCCCGGGCAGGGCCGACGCCTTGCGCGTATGTGGCCGCGTCACCGGCCGGTCTGGGGCGGACTGCTGACGCTCAGGAGCTGGGCCGCCAGCGCTCGAGGTCAGTCGACGTCCGTATGACCGCTGTTGGAGTCCGCGAACTCACGCCACCCAAAGCGGAAATGCGCTGGCTCAAACGCGTTGCCTGTAACCCGACGTTTGAGGCGCAGAAGCCCGGACATCTCCCCGCTGGCCGTTGCTGTTCGAAGATCAACTCGGCCCAATGCCTGGGAAATTGTCATGAGGCTTAAGCGCTATTGCCCGGCAATATGGCGAAACACTGTGTGTTTATCCACTATTGGAGACGATCGACACTCCACTCGCTATTGCTCTTCGATAATCTTAATATCGCTCCATCTACTCGTATCTCGTTAGTTTCCGATGCCGCATCGAGCGGATGAACCCTCGCGTCTCCTTCGCTCGGTGAAAACCAATACGAGCCTTCAGAAATCTTAGGGGAGCCCCGGAACCAATAAGCTCCACCTCGAAAACTCTGAGACTGCAAACATCCTTGTAGAAATAGCGTTCTGCAACCATCTTCGCCCGAATTGATGTTGGTTGGAACGACCAAGACGACCTCGGGAGAAATAGTTAAAAGAAACATCTTGAATGGGTACTCTCTCCCTTCCCTGAACTCTTTCGTTCCGACATTTGTAATCCATGGCCTTAGCGGACTTACACGTTGTGAATATGAGTCCAAATCTTTTAGCAATGTGTCAAAAACATTGATATAGCGACCCGCTGAGTCGGTAAATGCGTATGTGTTTGGATTTTCGTAGGGGCTCAGCACCACTTTTGATTTTGACAAGACCGGTGGTCTTGCATCTCCTACATTCAACGCGCCGTCCGTGGGCTTCGACGAAGCGGTAGAAACCCAAACATCCCACGACCCGGGCATGGCACAACCACTCAATAGGACGACAAACAATAGGGACTGGCAGACATACGACCTCTTGCTCATTGCGACACTCCTATAGGCCCAATTCGATGCATTGAAATGGATGCGACGATGCGAACGGCCGCTACTGGCCGACATGCGTCCTCGCCGGCGATCGCCAAGCCGCAGGATGCTAGCCTGACCGGCGTATTACCGCTGTGCGCAACATAGCCGGCCTTGGCCGGCTTTTGCGGGCCGGCGCAGGTCGACCCAAAGCTGAAGTTGACCTGGCGCGACTCAAGGCCGCAAAGCTGACCTTCGCCAAGTCAGCACCCAGAGTTCCTGCTAACGACCTGGAGCCGACGTTGCCCTCACCGGTCCCGATGCCGCGAGTCCCATGATGGAGTCGTGCCACGACCTCATTCGAAGATCATCAGGATTTAGCGGATAGGAGCGCAAGTAGTTTGCCTTCTGCTGGAGCGTGACAAGTGTGCCGTCAAATGCGGCAAGGACATTGGCTTCAGCCATGTCCATCAGGAGGTTTGGCGACGCCGTGGAATCCGAAAAGACGTCGATCGTAACGGGTGTCAACCCTGTTGAATCCAGACGGAAGCACTTGTGTCCAAAAGCGTCTACAGCGGGGCCCCATAGATGATTGCCTTGCCTCGTCAAGTCATCGGCCAGCTGTTCCAGTATTAGGTACCAGTGGCCGTCGATAGGCTGCAACGTGTTGACTCGGTGCCTCTCGAAACCTTGAGAAAAGCTCGCTACTGGTGAAGCAGCAGCGAAGGAGAAGTCCGTCCAACGAAGGATCGACGGCGCGTAGCGATTGAAGCTGAGCAGCGAACCCAGCCGCTCATATTTGTACTTGACCTCGACCACAATAACTCGATCATCTAGCAGCTGAACTTGCTCATCCCAACCAATCGTGAACCATCGTTGGGGTGTGCAACCCAGTACCAAAGGCGATGCCAATCCACAAGCTAGAAGGTCACGCCGCCTCATTGCTGATCCCGATATTCCACGAAGACATTTTGAATTTTGAGCGCAAGAGGTCGTGAGCTTATGAGTTGACTTGAGATCGGATGTATCGCCATAGACTGGCGCGATCAGCATTCACCACACCGAAGAAAATATCGAAAACAGACGTAGCGGGCGACAGTTGAAACTGTACACAGATCGGTGACCACCAAGCCATCAGCGAACCCGGAAGCAGTCATCGACGAGCGCCTGCTTCTGGCCGACTGGCGGCGGCACGCCCACGCTGAGAATCATGCTGCCTCAAGAGCCTTGGTGAGACGCACCATCATCGTTCCACTGTCATGAAGTGCCCGCTCGGTCACCGCGTAGCCATGCTTTTCGTACAGACGGACAAGACGCAGGTTGGTGGCCGAGGTCCAGGTCGCGGCCTCAAGCATGCCTCGCTCGCAAATCCAGGCCTCGCCGCGCTCAAGCAGGAGGTCCGCAATGCCGGAACGCCGATGGGCGGGGTCGACATAGGTGGTGGAGACCAGGCCGTAGAGGAGGCCGTCGGGCATCGCGTTGATGCGGAGGATTGTGTGGCCGACGATGCGCGTCGGATCGTCCTTGGCCACGGCGAGATAGACGTGCGCTGGATGAGGGCGCGTAGGTTCGAGCAACTCGCGCAGACGCGTGCGGGTCCAGGCGATCGGATATTCCTGACGGCCTTTTTCGCCCTCAACTTCCACGAGCGTGAGGTGCATTCCAGTCGCGACCCATTCGAGATCGGCGGCGTCGTCCTCGTTCGGGTCGCGGAGCACGAAAGAATCGGTTCCTGTCGAAGTCATTGCGCGATTGTAGGAAAGCGTGAGCCGGAAGCGGTCGGTGGCGACTGTCTGCATGTGGCCGTGGTCAGACATGTTCGACTCAAGTCGGCTACGAACCAAGCGGCGTGCCGTCCTCAAACGGATCCAGCCGATCCAGCGCGCGGTCGATAAGTATTCGGACTCCCTCAAGAGGCAGGTCTTCCGCAAACGCGCTGAACGTAACGGTGCGCTTCGCATCCCAGCGGAACACCTCCGCTAGGACAACTCCGGCTTCAGACAAGAGTTCGACGCCAAGTCCGTCGCGAACGACATCCGAAGCTACTTGCGTTCGAAACTTGCTTTCGAGCGAGGGCACAGCCATGCGATCCTTTCACGATGTTCGAATCAAGAAGCCCGAAACCAGTTGGTCGCGACCGTCCGGTTCTGGTCGACTGGAGCCGGACGTCAGTCCACGATCCGCGTGACGATACCCGACCAGATCGTTCCAACGACCGCAGCCGAAAAGAACCACACCACCATGCGCTTCGTGACGACAGCTTAGCGAGCGCGTTGCTCGGGATCCGCAAACCAATCGCGGCGAAACGGCTCCTGATCCGCCCCAAGAACCATGAAGTAGCCTGGTACGGCGAAAAACACGGTGATAGCTATCAGCCACAGCAAGTTATGCACAGTCGCAGTGAAGGCGTCGTGGCGTTCTATCCAGGCGTCAAACGGTACGAGCCCCAGAACAGCCCAAGCACCGGCTATTGCGGCAGATTTCGGCGTGGCTTCCATGAAGATTGGTTGTCGCTAGTCTCGTGCGGTCTGGTTGAAAGGATAACCGTAGGCTGACTATCACCAAGGACAGCTCATGGCCGACCAGAGCCTCTCGGCGGCGCCTGACAAGCGAAGCCAGGTGTTACCGGAGATCGACCGAAGGTGGACGGATGTGAGCGGCGGACTTGTCCCTCGACGCTGATCTCAAGGCCGCACCGGCCGAACTGGGCTGCTACGGGTTTGAGGGTCACCTTGTTAAGCTGGCTTAGGTTCGTGCCCGGGGAACCGGCAGCAGCCCACCCGCTACGAGTGAGCGCTTGAGTCGGGATGGCTCAGTTTCCACCCTTCTTTTCCACGTTGCCTTCCGGATTGACCGCGCTCGCCGGCGGGTGCTTCGCCTTAGCGGCTTTGTACTTCTTGGCGATCTTCTGGCGAACGGTTGAAGACGCAGTTGCTTCCGGAGCGGAGGCTTGGGCGAAGACAGCCGTGGCTGCAACAGCCAGCAGTGCGGCGGTGATGATGGACTTCATCGTTGATTCTCCATTTGAAAATGATTGCGGGAGGGGGAAAACCCCGCACGAGTGTCAAATGAAACCAGAGCCAGCGCTCGAGTAGGCTCTTTTCCTGGCCGATCTGCGTCCTCGGCGCCGGCGTCCTGGTCGCACGGTGCGGCATCGACGATCGTCCGACCGTTATACCAAGCATAGCCGACGGTGGGAGTCAGGCGCGGTGCGCCAGAGGCGGACCCACAGCAGTCCTCCGGAGTGCTGATCTCAGCGCCTGATAGCGGTCAAGTTCGGATACGGGTTGCTATCGGATGAATGATGCCACTGCGCCTCCGCCGCCCGCCGAAGCTCGGCGGTGTAGTTGACCTGCAGCGCCAAGCGTTGGGCGCCATCGAGCGAGCCTTCCGGGGTAACTATGGCGGAGCCGCTGCACAAGAAAAGGTGCAACGCCGCCAACTCCTCAAGGCGAGCCGACGCCGAATCAACCTGAAAGAGATGAGGATCGCCTTCGCTCGCCTCGATCGTCACCGTGGCTCTGTCGCGCGTTCGATCTGCGATGTACAGCGAAGTCCAAGTACAGCTGTTGACTGGATGAGAATTTCCCTCGGTATCGACGTTCCATCCACGGCCGAATAGCACGTCGATAAAGGCTCTGAAGTCAGGCCGCTCTTTGTCGATCTTTACGAGGTGCATTCGCTGACAGTTCCAAAAGTACGAGGGGCTAGTCTGCCCGATACCGGACGCTCACGACCGACTGCAAGTGGCCGTGGGCGGCCCCACGGCGCCCAGATCAATCGTAACGCCGCTGAGCCATCAGGGACGACGACCTCTCGGCTTCGACGGCATAGAGAAGCTCGACCGCGCGGAATCCCTGCATGCCATGATCGGCTCTATGCACAGGCAACGTCAGTTTTCCCAGCGCCGACGGCTCGCGCTCGTCGCTATTCTGTCATTCTCAATGCTTGCCCGCGCCGCGGACGCCCCAGGGTCTGCGCCCCCGTCGCCGGCGCCTACGCGCGTGATCGACGACATCGCGCATTGGCAGCATCCTGCGAAGGATGTATTTGCGAAGTACAAGCTCTCGCTGCAGCGCGTAACGTTGCAAGAGAGGCATGCCACCTTCCGCGTGGCGTTTCCCTTCGATCCGCAGACACAGCCCAACGAGGCGACAATGGACGCCTTGTACTTGGATCTGCTGCGGGCGAACGGTGGGTGGGGCTACACGCTGGAGTCCTTGCAGGACGGCCTCGCGATCGATGTTGCCTGGAAGCAGCGACCAAGCACGATCGCACTCGCCTTTCGCCGACTCTGAATGGGCCGAGCTTCAACACCTCAAAGCAGCCACAGGTGAGCGTCCGATTCTGGCCG